>Ga0207695_10012634_pt1 | contig 10116 bp, 9 predicted proteins | sample KBSC54metaG_FD_184354 | JGI IMG/M metagenome (GOLD analysis project Ga0207695, IMG submission 184354) | Corn rhizosphere microbial communities from Kellogg Biological Station, Michigan, USA - KBS C5-4 metaG (SPAdes) (version 2) | ecosystem: Host-associated > Plants > Roots > Rhizosphere > Soil... | reverse complement strand
CCGAGGGTGCGCGACCAGGCCCACGCGGACGAGATCATCACCGCGTGGCTCGCAACGACGCCGGGTGCGGACGTCACCATTTGGTATGAGGCGCCGTTAACACAGCCTAACGAGCCGGGGACCTGAAGCCCTACAAGCCCTCAGGGATTCGCCGACTGACGGCGCACTGCGCGCGCCGATATTGGCGAGGTATGCCACGACTACCGCGCCCAGGGGCGCATCCCCATGCCGGACGGCACGCATGACAGGTGTCCATCTTCATCTGCTGGTCAATCATGCGCCTGTGTTTGGCGCCTTGTTCGCGCTCGCGCTGCTCGCGGCGTCCTTCTTTTTCGCGCCCGACGTGCTTCGGCGCACCGCGTTCGTCGTCCTCATCGCAGCGGCGGTCGCCGGTGCTGCGGCGTATTTCACCGGAGAGCCGGCGGAGGACGCGATTCGCGGATTCCCCGGCGTTCAACGGGCGTTGATCCACGATCATGAGGAGGTGGCCGAGATCGCGACCGTCGTCACCGCCATCCTCGGTGTTTTTGCGCTCGGCGCGCTCGCCTGGTGGCGACGCAGCGCAATCCCGCGCGGCGTCGCCGTGCTTGCCCTCGTCGCCACGACCGTTGCGAGCGTGCTGATGGGCTATACCGGCCTGCTCGGCGGCCAGATCCGGCACACTGAGGTGCGGGCGGGTGCAACCGCCGCGGACGCAAGTCGCATCGAGCCGCCCCGCGTGCGCACGCCGTAGCGCGCCGGCTCGCGCTCAACATCGATGAGCGGCGCCGCGTCACGCCCTGGCCGTCGCGGGCGCTCCTTTGTCGATCGTCCACATCGGCTCGTAGTTCGCGATCTTGTCGAAGCGCACGCCCGCCGCCTCGAGGATCGGTCGCTGGGCGAGCATCGCTGCTAGCGTGTCCAATTGCTTGGCCGCGGCGAGATCGGTCCAGATGCTCACGTTGACGAGCGTGTTAGTCACGGGATCGACCGAAGCGTGGTAATACAACAAGCCGCGTAGCTGCTCGAGGGCTGGAACGAGCGGCGTCGCCGACGCGTCGATGAGCTTCTGGACTGCGTCGCACTGCTCGGGCGCAAAGTGACCCTTGGAGATCCGTACGACGGGTGATCCTTGTGCGGTTGCCATGTGCCTTCAGGGAAAAGTGTGAGTGCCATGTGCGTTCGGTGCGCACGCCGTAGGAAATCTTGCGCACCAGAGCTTCGTTTACACAGGTCTTCACGAAGCGCTGGAGTGGACGCCACGAGGAACGTCGCGAGCTCTTCGAGCACTCGCTCACACCACGTTGCTGGCTCGCGTGACCCGGAAGCGTGACATCCATAAGCACCGGCTGCATATTTGTCCCGCCCCGCTCATCCTGAACCCCCACGACGCGCTCGCCGACCGCTACCCCTGGAGCGCGAGCTCGGTGCGGGGCGATCGCGACAGGAAGCAGTCTTATGTCAGCTCCGAGCGCCATTGGATTCCGAGCAGGCGTGGCGGCAGCAGCGGCGACTGTCGCCTACGACGTCGTTCAGATCCTGCAGGTTATCGGCGTTCTCCACTTCCCGGTGGATGAGATCGTGATCTTCGGGACGTCGCTCTGCATCACGGTTCCTTTTCTGCTCGAAGTGCTCGCCCTGCATCACTCCCGAACCGCCGATGTCGCGCATGTTGCGGCAACAGCACTGGCCGGGGTCGTGTATTTCCGCGGAACGTACTCCCACAAGCTGCTACTGCTCGGCTTGCCTGGGCTATCACCGCCCCTGTGTTCATACTACTCCTCGCGCTGGCGCTGCGAACCGAAAGACAGGCCGTGGCCTAACGAACGCTGCAGATGGACCCACATGACCTACATCGATCGCTATTGCGATAGCCGATCACGGCGGTCGCACGCCGGTACGCCGCACGTGCAGCCTAACTGTCGGTGCGGCTGCGGCCGCATCTCGATCCACATCCTCCTCAACGCTGTTAGGCGCGCACGGCGACCCGAGTCACGCCATGAGCGACACGCCCTCCCCTGATGAAATTGCCATCCGGCAACGACGCCTGTAACGGCTCCATGGATGCGCGCAAGCAGCCCGTCGCGATCCGCATCGCCTCGTTCCTCTGCTACGCGTGGGGCATTATCTTGGTGGTGCTCACGGTGACTGCGCTGATGCCGCTGCGCTCGAAACCTCGCGCCCTCACTGCCGCGCTGGCGTTCCTGTCGATCGTAGTCCTCGTCGGCGCCGCGTACTGTCTCGCTGGATACCTTCTCCGCCGCCGCGCGACATCCGGCGCGTGGTTCACCGGGATCCTCGTCGCCCTGACGACCGCGCTGCAGCTCGTCATGCACCTCAACTTCGACGGCGTCAACATGAAGCCGCCCTGGCTCATCGTGAACGCGGTGCTCATCGTTCTGTTCGTTGCCAACTGGACGCGCGCCGGCGCGGGTCGCCGAGGGGTCGACGCCTAACGCGTCGCGAGTGAATCAGCGTCGGTGTCGGTGCACCGAGTCGACATTCAACCAGAGACACGCAACTGCGCCATGCCCACCCGGCTCGATGTCTGCTTCGCGGTGCTCTTCTCAATCGTCATCGTCGCCATCGGCGTCGCCTACTTCGATCAGCGGCTCAAGCGTCAACTGGCCGCCGGCGTGCCCAACGCGCGGCGCAACTGGTATCGCGGCACGATCATCGGAGAATGGGTTCTCGCCGGTACGGCCGTCGGGCTCTGGTCGAGGGAAGGCCGCCCGTGGCGCGCACTCGGTCTCGAGCCACCCACGGACTGGCGCTTGTACGTCGGCCTGGCGCTCGCCACCGCTGTCGCCGCGATGTTGCTGCGGCAAAACGCCAAGATCCGCGCGCTCACGCCTGACCGCCTCCAGCGACTGGTTCCGAAATTCAATGACGTGGAGTTCATCATTCCGCGCTCGCCCGATGAGTATCAGTGGTTCCAGGCAGTGTCATGGACGGCTGGTGTGTGCGAAGAGTTGCTCTACCGGGGGTTTCTCACCTGGGTCGTCGCCGCTTACGTCGGTATGGCGCCGGCAGTGGTGATCGTTTCGATCGCGTTTGGTTTGGGACATGCCTACCAGGGACCACGAGGGGTTATGAAGACCGGGCTGGTCGGTCTCGTGCTGGCATGCATCGTCCTCCTCAGCGGCTGGCTGGTCCCGGCGATGATCATCCATGGACTGATCGACAGCGCCAGTGGTGTGGCGGGCTTCGCGGTGCTTGGCAAGAAGGTAGCGGCCTAGCGCCGGAACGAAAATCATCGATCTTCTCACGGGCGTGACGAGCGCGTGCGATGGCGCCGCGTTCACATCGCGAAATCGCTCGCGATCTCCAACGCGGGAGTGCGTCGGTTGAGGGACATTCGGGATCAGCTGCAAGCGGCGCTCGACGGCTATACGATCCAGCGCGAGCTCGCGGGCGGCGGGATGTCGCGCGTGTTCCTGGCCCGCGATGACACCCTCGGCCGCGACGTCGTCATCAAGGTCATCGCGCAGGAGGGGGAAGGGCTCAGCGCGGACCGTTTCGCGCGCGAAGTGAAGGTGGCCGCGCGGTTGCAGCAGGCCAACATCGTGCCCGTCCTGTCGGCCGGGATGGCCGACGGCGTGCCGTACTACACGATGCCGTTCGTGCGCGGCGAGTCGCTGCGCGCGCGCCTAACGAACGGCGCCGGGCCGGCGGTCGGCGAAGCGGTGAGCATTCTGCGCGACGTCGCGCGCGCGCTCGCGTACGCCCACGCCGAGGGCGTCGTGCACCGCGACATCAAACCGGAGAACATCCTGCTCTCCGGCGGCGCGGCGGTGGTGACGGATTTCGGCATTGCCAAAGCCATCGCGGCGTCGCGCACACAGGACGGCAGCGCGAACGCGACGATCACGCGCGCGGGCGCATCGCTTGGCACGCCGGCCTACATGGCGCCCGAGCAGGCGTTAGGCGAGCCCGGCCTGGACCAGCGCGCCGACCTCTACGCCTGGGGCGTGATGGCGTACGAGCTGCTGGCCGGCGCGCATCCGTTCGCCGGCCGCTCCACGATCCAGGCGCTGATCGCCGCGCATCTCACGGAAGCGCCGCGGCCGTTGGGCGAGACGCGCCCCGAGCTGCCGCCCGCATTGTCGGGGCTGGTGATGCAGTGCCTGGAGAAGAGCCCGGACCGCCGGCCCTCCAGTGCCGCCGACATCCTGTCGATCATGGAGTCCGTGAACACCTCGGGCGACGTGGCGCATCCGCCTAACGGGCATCGCGGCCGGCGTGCGGCCGTGCTCGCCGGGGGGTCGGCCCTGGTCGTCGCGCTCGGCGCCCTCATCATCTTGCCGCGCATCCACGCCGCAGCGCCGCCGCTCGCGGACAAGTCGCTCGCCGTCCTGCCGTTCACGGCCGAGGGCAACGACACCGCCAACACGTACCTCGCCGAAGGCATCGCCGAGGAAGTGACCAACACCCTGTCGCAGGTGCCCGGGCTTCGTCTCGCAGGCCGCAGCTCGGCGCGCCACGTGATGGACCGCGCCGCCACACCGCAGGAGGCCGGAGCGGCGCTCCGCGTGGCCGCGGTGCTCGACGGTAGCGTTAGGCGATACGGAAACAGGATTCACGTCGCGGCCGAGCTCTCCAACACTGCCGACGGGCTCGTGGTGTGGCACGACGAGTACGAGCGTCCCGCCACCGACATCTTTGCGGTCCAGGACGAAATCGCGCGCGCCATCGCCGGCCGGCTGCAGGTGACGCTCGGCGGCGGAGGCAGCCGTTCGCTCGCGGCCAGCGGAACCAAGGACGCGACGGCGTACGACCTCTATCTCAAGGGACTCTATCTGTACCGGCGCCGCGGGCCCGGCATCGCGCAGGCGATCACGACGCTCGAGGAAGCCACGACGCGCGACAGCTCCTTCGCGCGCGCGTGGGCCGCGCTGTCTAACGCACTCACCGTGTCACCCTCGTACCTCGACGTGCGCGCTGCCGACGTGCTTCCACGTGCGCGCGCGGCCGGCGAACGAGCCGTCCGCCTCGACTCGACGCTCGCCGACGGTCACTTGGCGCTCGGCTACGTCTACGCGGAACAGTTCGACTGGGCCGCCGCCGAGCCGGAGCTGCGGCGCGCCATCGCGCTCGACCCGACGGACGCCGAACCCCTCTATCGTCTGGGCTACGCGTTCTCGAATCAAGAGAAACTGCAAGACGCGATACCAGTGCTGCGTCGCGCGGTCGCGCTCGATCCGTTGTACTTTCTTCCGGCGGCGTATCTCGGTTGGGCGGAAGCGCGCGAAGGCAGAATTGAGGAAGGCATCGCCGACACGCGTCGCGGACTGGCACTCGAACCACGGTCGATTTCTGTCGCGTGCATTCTGGCGTCGGTGTACGATATCGCGCACATGCCTGATTCGGCGAGGGAGTATGCGCAGCTGATTCTGGCGCTGTCGTCGCAGCCGGCGCGTGTTGGACTCGCCGCGTACGTGTTCGCACGCAACGGCGATCGCGCCAAGGCGGAAGCGCTTGCCCGCACGCTCGAAGCAACCCCGGTCACCGCGTGGACGCGATGGACGGCTCTGACGTTGGCGTACGACGGACTCGGCGACACGGCACGCGCGATATCGGCCGCCGAACAGGCGGCGGTGGGCGACGGTGACGCGTTGCCGACCTACGGTCTGCCTCGCACTCTGAGGCATTGGCCGCGGACGCCGCGCGTCGATGCGATCCTGCGCCGGTACAACCTGCACCGGGCGGCCGATTCGACAGGATCGCAGTAGTCGGTTCCATGGATCGCATTGCTCGCGTCCCCGGCAGCAGGTAGCCATATTGGCGCGACTTCAACGGAGCGCCATCATCGAGCCGAACGACGCACGTGACGAAGCAGTCCGCGACGCGCCGCTGGATTTCCGCGGGCGCGTCGCGATCGTCACTGGAGCGGCGCGCGGGCTGGGTCGCGCCATCGCTACGCGGTTGTACGAGCGCGGCGCGAGCGTGGCCGTCAACGTTCGCGATGCGTCGCGCGCCGATGCCGTTGTCGCGTCGTTGGGCGAACGCGCGCTCGCCGTGGCGGGCGACATCGCCGCCGCGGGCGCGCCGGAGGACATCGTCCGCCGAACGCTGGACCGCTTCGGCCGCATCGACATTCTGGTGAACAACGCTGCGCTGGCGCGCTCGACGCGGTTCCCCGACCTCACCGCCCGGGAGTTTCGCGACGCGCTCGAGGTGAATCTGGTGGCGCCGTTTCTGCTCACCCGAGCGGTGCTGCCGGCGATGCAGGCCCAACGCTACGGACGCATCATCAACATCTCGTCCTCGGCGGGCCGGATGGTGAGCACGTTAGGCGGCGCCCATTACACTGCTTCCAAGGCGGGACTGCTCGGCCTAACGCGCGCGGCGGCGAAGGAGCTGGGGCCGTTCGGCATCACGGTGAACGCGGTGTGTCCGGGCATGATCGATACCGAGCTGACGCGCGAGCACGCGGCGCCCGACGTGCTCGAGCGCCTGGCCGCCGGCTATCCCGTGCGCCGCCTCGGGACCGCGCTGGAAGTCGCGAACCTCGTGTGCTTCGCCGCGTCCGAGGCGGCGGGGTACCTCACCGGGACGTCGCTCGACATCAACGGCGGCGATCTCATGATGTGACCCCGTGACCACCAGATGAAAGAGAGCACCCGCGTCCTCGTCGCCCTCGCGGCCGCCATCATCCTCGGCGCGATCATCGCTGCGTTAGGCAGCGGCACGCTGCTCCGCGCGGCCGACGCCATCGCGCCCATCGGGACGCTCTGGGTGAACGCCATCCGGATGACGGTCATCCCGTTGGTCGTCTCGCTGCTCATCACCGGCATCGCATCGGCGAGCGACGTCAGCGCGATCGGAAGAACCGGCGGCCGCACGATCGTGGTGTTCGTCGTCCTGTTGGGCGCGACCGCGATCGTCATCGTTCCGCTCGCCTCGTTTCTGTTCGCGCTGCTGCCGCTCCCGGCATCGGGTGGCGCCAGGGCGATGCTCCCCGCGGGCGCCGCCGAGGCGGCGAAGCAGCTGTCGGCCGGCGGCCAGGTGACGAGTTTCGGTGCGTGGCTCACGTCGCTGATTCCATCGAATCCCGTCGCCGCCGCGGCCGAGGGCGCGATGGTCCCGCTCATTCTGTTCACGCTCATTCTGGCGATCGCGATCGCACGAAGCCCCGACGCGACGCGGCAGCCGCTCGTCGACGCCGCCCGCGCGTTAGGCGACGTGATGATGCGCATCGTGCGCTGGGTCGTGTTCGTCGCGCCGATCGGCGTGTTCGCGCTGGTGCTGCCGCTCGCGGCACATCTCGGCGGTTCCGTGGCCGGCGCGATCGGCGTCTACATCGCCGCGTACACGCTCGGCAATCTCACGGTGATCCTGCTGCTCTATCCGGTCGTCGCGGCCTTCGGCGGAATTCCCATGGGGCGGTTTGCGCGCGCAGCGCTTCCGGCGCAGCTCATCGCATTCAGCTCGAGCTCGTCCATCGCATCGCTGCCCGTGCTCATGGAAAGCGGCGAACGCGGGCTCGCGCTCTCGGATCGCATCACCGGCTTCGTGCTGCCGCTCGCGGTCTCGATGTTCAAGATCGGCGCGCCGGTGTCGTGGACCATTGGTGCATTGTTCGTCGGATGGTTCTACGGAATTCCATTGCACGCGCGCGAGCTCGCAACCGTCGGCGTTGCGTCCGTGTTTCTGGCGTTCGTGGCGCCGGGCGTGCCGCGCGGCGCGTTCATCATGCTCACGCCGCTGTTCGTCGCGATCGGCCTCCCGCCCGAGGGCATTGGCATCTTGATCGCCGTCGATGCGCTGCCGGATACGATCGCGACCGCACTCAACGTCACGGGCGATCTCACGGCGGCGGCGTTGGTCGCCCACGCGGAACCGTCTCCCCGTGTGGGTCTTTCGGGTTGACGGCGCCGGCGCCATGATTTGGATCCCTGTCGACGTCTGATCCCCATTCCCCAAACTCAGCTTTTGAAATAATGACCGCTCCCCAACCGCCGAATGGCAACCAGCCCACGCCGTGGACCGCAGGGTCGAAGAGCGGCGCCGTGCAGCACGCCTTCGTGAATGCGCGCATCGCCGACATCAATCGTCACGCGCTGTCCCGGCTGTTCACGCCGACCTTGGATGCGCTCAAGGCGACCGATCCGTCGCTCCGTAAGGCATCGCGGAAGAAGCTGGAGGAGGCGTTCATGCACATGCAGCAGCGGCTGCAGACGGCGCCGCTGACGATCAATTTCGTGGCCACGAAGTGGTTCATGACGCCGAACAACTACGACAGCTACACGCAGATGTACGAGCGCGCCGTGAAGGGGGGGCAGATGAAGCTTCAGGATTCGCCGCTCAACCCGGCGGCAATCCGCGTCGCCGCTGATGATCGCGCGACGTTCCCCAAGACCGCCGTCGACGCCGATTTCGAGGTGACGGGCATGGGCGGCCGATGGAGGAAATATGATCTCAAGGCAACGGCCGCTCCCGGCGTTGGGCGCGGACTCGCACCGGGCGGCCGAGGGTTCGGCGACGCCGTCGTGAAGATGGCGCCCGGTGCGCTCAACAAGTCGGCGGCTGGCGAGTACACCGCGACCAACCCGCAATTCGATCCGCGTACGAAGCAGGTGTTCGCGGCGTTGGACTATGGGCGTCGTCCGCACGGCGCGTGTTTCGATTACGGCTACAGCCATCTCGTGCTATCCGACAAGTTCAGGCGCGATGCGATCTACTTTGGCGGCGACACGTTCGGCGTGATGGAAGGAAAGTCGGTGACCGCGGAAGACCAGGTGTCGTACGACGTGTTGGCGGCGGTGTATCTCAAGGCAAATCCGGATCTGCGGCGCGATCTGTTGTCGAGCTGTCTTCGCGACGGAACGCTCGGCGACACGAAGGAAAAGGATCTGCTGCTCGAGGCGCATCTCTTCGAGGCCGTGCGGTTCAGCGGCGGCGCCGTGGCGATGTACGTATCGGGGAAGGATCAACTGATACAGGCGGACAACACCAAGCGTCCGATCACGGGCGCCGAGTGGCAAACGATCCAGACGAACGCGCGCACGTTTGCATCGAAGCACGGGCTGCGGCTGTTCTTCGTCGAGTAGCACGCACAGTGGCTCGCGCCGCACGTAGCCCGCTCGGACTCCTCGAAACCACATCGCCCGTCATGCCAACCTCCCGCCGTTGGGTCGTCTCGGTGCTCGCGGCCGCGCTGTGCGCTGCCGTATCGTCGATCGCCGTTGCCCAACGCGGCGTGCCCGTCACACCGGACCACGGCCAACCGCTTCCGATTCCCGGGCGGTCGATGGTCATCACGCGCTACGGTATCGTCGCGGCGAGCCAGCCGCTGGCGGCGAGCGCCGGCGTGCACATGCTCGAGTTAGGCGGCAACGCGGTCGACGCGGCGATCGCGGCGAACGCCGCCAACGGACTCATGGAGCCGGCGATGAACGGCGTCGGCGGCGATCTGTTCGCCATCGTCTACATCGCGAAGACGGGCAAACTGTACGGACTCAACTCCAGCGGATGGTCGGCGAGCGGCATGACGCCCGAGCTGCTCAAGTCCAAGGGACTCGATCGCATTCCCATTCGGGGAATCTGGAGCGTGACGGTGCCGGGCGCGGTCGCGGGATGGCAAGCACTGCACGACAAGTTCGGGAAGTTGCCGCTGTCGACGTTACTCGCGCCGGCGATACGGTACGCGAGTGAAGGGTTCCCGGTCACGCACGTGATCGCGGAAACGTGGGGCGAGTACTTGAAAGTGTTGAGCGCGACTCCGGACGCCGCGAAGACGTATCTCATCGACGGTCACACGCCGCGCGAGGGTGAGATCTTCAGGAATCCGGACCTTGCGCGAACGCTCACGCTGATCGCGAAGCACGGCCGCGACGGATTCTACAAGGGTGCGACCGCCGACTCCATTCTCTCGACCGAACACGAGCTCGGCGGCACGATGACGGCTGCCGACCTCGCGGACTTCGAGCCGGAATGGGTGACGCCGCTGCACGTCGACTATCGCGGCTGGACGGTGTACGAGCTGCCGCCTAACACGCAGGGCATCGGCGCGTTGATGATGCTGCAGATGATGTCGCACTACCCGATGGGTGCGTACGGATTCCACGCCACGCGAGCGCTGCACGTGACCATGGAAGCCAAACAACTGGCTTACGCCGACGTCCTTCGGTACGT
>Ga0207695_10012633_pt1 | contig 10118 bp, 6 predicted proteins | sample KBSC54metaG_FD_184354 | JGI IMG/M metagenome (GOLD analysis project Ga0207695, IMG submission 184354) | Corn rhizosphere microbial communities from Kellogg Biological Station, Michigan, USA - KBS C5-4 metaG (SPAdes) (version 2) | ecosystem: Host-associated > Plants > Roots > Rhizosphere > Soil... | reverse complement strand
GGTTGGAACGAAACCCGCAACCACCTCATCAACGCAAACTTCAAAGCCAGCACCAAAACAGCCAGCTCCCGGAACATCGAAACCCATCGCAGATTCCCCATCAACCCAGTCCCAGCCCAGCAATCCGGGGGACACTCCTCAATAGACCGTGGCCCTGACCTACACATCGCGCGAGCAGATTGAGGTTTACCGGTTCAGTTTGCCGGTCACCCTGATCGTTCCTTTGATGGCGATTTTTTTGCAGGTCTTCCTTCCCCTGCGTTTGCCGTTTTTCGCAATTTTCGACTTGCCGCTGCTGGTTGTAATTTTCTTCGCCATGGCGCGGCGCAGCCAGGTGGCTGGCTTGGTAACCGGGGCCGCGATCGGGCTATTGCAGGATTCGCTAGTCGGCGCCCACCATCCGCTGGGCTTGTATGGGATTGCCAAGACTGTTGTCGGCTACGGCGCCTCATCTTTGGGAGTGAAGTTGGACGTGGAAAGTGTCGGCACTCGTTTTCTGGTAGTCATCGGCTTTGATGTGATCCACGAACTGATTTATTTCCTGATCGCCCGCGGCATGGTCCGCTTGAATATGCACTGGAACTGGGGACACGAACTGGAATCCGCCTTCGCCAATGCAATTTTGGCGGTTTTTCTGTTTGCATTGATGGACCGGTTGAAGGACCGGGCGTAACCAGGTATTGGTTATTCTTCCGTATCGATGTGCTCGAAAGCCTCCTCGATTCGCTTGTCAATCAGCTCAGTTCTTTTTGAAGCCCCTTCAGCCTGCCCAGTGTTTCATCCACGGCTTTGGACCGGCCGCAGAAGACGGGCCTAGCTTTTCGCGTAAAGACTCTGCCAGGAATTGAACAAGCGGAACCCCGGCGATGCGGCAACCGATTTAGCACCCCGGAATAAACGGCGCGAAACGTCCCGAACGATTCTCACAGTTCATAAAAGGCTCGAGACCGGCAAGGCTCTCCCTGTGACTTTCGTTACTCAAATTCATCGCCCACAATCCAGAGAAGATTTACAATTCAGTTAACCCGTCCCGCCGCAGTTTTTGCCAGCAGCCTACGACGAAGGACCGACAACTGACTTATGTTTGGCCGCGATGAAAAGCCCTCCCATATCCGCCTGACCGCGGTGCAATACGTAGTCCTTGGGATATTCCTTTTCCTGGCGTATGGGCTTTGGCGGCTGCAGGTTTCGCAGAGCGAGTATTACTCGGCGGCGGCCGAGCGGAACCGGGTGCGTGAGGTGCCTATCCTTGCGCCGCGAGGGAAAATTCTAGATCGCTACGGCCGCACCATTGTCGACAACTACACCTCTTTCACCGCGCTACTGATGCGCGATTCGTCACGCAATCTAGAAGCGGACGCCGGATTAATCGCTCAAGGTCTGCACTTGGATCCTAAAGAAGTGCGGGAGAAGATTCGCCACTTCGCTTCCCTGCCGCAATATCAGCCCATCTACCTCAAAGAAGACATCACCATGGACGAGGAATCGTTCATTGAGGCGCACAAAAACGAGTTGCCGGAGCTGGACAGCATCATGGCCTACCGGCGGCTATATCCGCGTAAGGGGTTTCTCGCGCACCTGGTCGGCTATGTTGGCGAGGTCAGCGAAGACATGCTGAATCAGCCGCAGTTCGAGCTCTACAATCCCGGCGACGTAGTGGGTAAATCCGGGGTCGAGCTGGAATACAACCAACTCCTGATCGGCTCGAACGGATCACGCCAAGTGGTGGTGAACAGCCACGGGAAAGAAGTTGGCGAAGCATTAGACGAAAAGCCAGCAGTTCCTGGCAAGCCCCTTAAGCTGACCATAGATGTGGACTTGCAAATCGCCGCTGAAGAGGCGATGGAGGGCAAGAATGGCGCAATTGTGGCGATGGACCCCCACACTGGCGAAATCCTGGCTATGGCGAGCAGGCCAACGTTCGATCCTAACAATTTTGCGGTCCGAATTGGCCGGGCGGACTGGGCAAAACTCATTAATGATCCCGATAAGCCGCTGCTGAACAAGGCTATTCAGGCGCAGCTGGCGCCCGGATCGACGTTCAAGATCATTATGTCGGTCGCCGGTTGGCAAGAGGGCATTGCGCAGAACATGCATGTTTATTGCAATGGCAGCGCCGACTTTTACGGAAGGAATGCCAAGTGCTGGGTATATTTCCTGCACCAGAGCCATGGTGACGTAGACCTCACAAAAGCGATCTATCAGTCCTGTGACGTTTTCTTCTACACGCTTGCTGACAAGCTCGGCATCAGCCGAATAGCGAAGTATGCCAACGCACTTGGCTTGGGACAGAAGACGGGCATAGATCTACCCGAAGAAGCCAGTGGCGTAATGCCGTCAGAGGAATGGAAACTGCGGAACTTCAGGCAGAGGTGGTTCGCGGGAGAAACCATTTCGGTGGGTATTGGCCAGGGCGCAGTAGCAGTGACACCGGTGCAATTGATACGAGCGATTTCCGCGATTTCAATGGATGGGCGAATGGTAGTTCCACATGTGGTTGACCCCACTAACCTGCCCACCGGATATGTGGAAGTAAGCCGTTACACTCAAGTCAAAAGCGTTCCTATTGACCCGAATGGCTGGAACACCATCACTGACGCGATGTCGCGGGTTTTATTGCCAGGGGGCACGGCACCCGCGGCCCACGTGGAGGGAGTAGATATTGCCGGGAAAACCGGTTCCGCGCAAGTAGTTTCTTTAGCGACGCGCGCCAAACATGCGCACGATGAAGCGTTGGCGCAGAACGGGTGGTTTGTAGGCTTCACGCCGCGGCGCAATCCCGACATTATCGTGTGCACGCTGTTCGAAGGCGGAGAACACGGCAAACTGGCGGCGAGAATTGCAACCCAGGTGATCAAGGCCTTTGTGGAAAAGCAACGACGACAGCCGACAAAAGTGGCCCGGCAACTTGATCACAACGATCTGGAAGTAGGCGCGCTCTGGACTTCGCCGGGTGAAAAGGGCGAAAGCGAAAAACTTAATGGCGGACGGTTCCGAGTTGAGTTGCCGAAGCGGGCTTTGCCATTGGCGACAGCCGCACCGGGGTTAAATTGATTCAGTCAAAAAGACATTATCGAGGTTGCTTCGACAGGACGGGTGTGGACTCCCGTCCTAGGTGGTTGAGATACAAAGTAGGCTAAAAGGTAGAAGCTGGTTTTTATGCCTCGCAATATTTCATTTCGCGATTTCGATTGGGTGTTGGTGACGTTTGTTCTGATCCTTTGCGCACTGGGCGTAATCGAGATTCGCAGCGCCACGCTGCACACCAAGTTTGCCGGGGTCCACATCAAGCAGATGTATTGGATCATGGGTGGGCTGGGAGGCATGCTCCTGGTCAGCGTTTTGAATTACCAGATGCTGCTGGAGCAGGTGCACTGGATGTATATCGGGGCAGTCGCCTCTTTGATGACGGTGCTGCTGTTTGGGCAAAAATACCTGGGCGCACGGCGCTGGGTGAAACTGCCCGGGGGCAACCACTTCCAGCCGTCGGAATGGGTCAAGCTCATCTTGATTCTCGCCGTGGCCAAGTATTTTGCCGACTTGCAGAGCCGTGAGCTATCGTGGACCGATTTCATCAAATCCGGAGCGATCGTGGGCGTTCCCATGCTGATGGTGCTGGCGCAACCGGACCTCGGTACTGCACTTACCTATCTCCCAATCGCGATTGTCGGCCTGTTTCTTGGCGGAATCCGGTTCAAACAGGCTCTGATAATCGTAATGCTGGCGGGCCTAGCCATGCCGCTGGCCTGGCATCATCTTAAGGATTATCAGAAGCAGCGGCTGGTGAGCTTTATGGCGCCTGATAACGATCCGCGGGGCGCTGGATATCACGTCAAGCAGTCTGAAATTGCAGTTGGGTCCGGCGGGCTTTGGGGCAGCAGTTCGGGATCGCAAACCCACCTCGCATTCTTACCCGAACCTCATACCGACTTTATCTTTGCCGCATATTCTGAGGAGCATGGCTTTGTAGGCGCACTGGCGGTGCTGCTGTTATACTTTATCGTGCTGATGCGTTTGACCCAGAACGCGCAAACAGCACCCGACCGTGCTGGCACGTTTATAGTGATGGGTGTTGTGGCAGTTTTGACTTTTCATATACTGGTCAACATTGGCATGGTGGTCGGGTTTATGCCGGTCACCGGAATACCTTTACCCTTAATGAGTTATGGAGGGTCATCGGTCTTGTTTATGTTTCTTGCGCTGGGGATGGTAATGAACGTCCGCATGCGCCGCTTCGTGAACTGAAGCAAACCGCATTCAGCTTTGCCCTGGACGCCATAGGTATCCGGGTTGAAAAAATTACGACCGCTCTCGCGTTAAGAGAGCAACTCACCGGCGGTGAGAGAAAGCCGGGCAGGATTTTGAAGTAGAAGCCTCGGGCAGGGTAACGGCCCCCTCAGTTATCCCATCGCAGATTTAGAAATCTGCGGTCGGACTACGACGATATGAACTGAGAGAGCGGTCACAACCCCGGGCAGATTGCGATCAGTGGAAAAAAACTTAGTATGTCCAGAACCCAGCCGGTCCTACCGAGATCATCACGGTCCGGAGCGTTCTGCTTTAGCACGCTCATCGCAGCTTCAATCCCTCCCGCAGTTACTCGTCTCTCATCCGGTGAATCCGTAGCCGCGGAACGGCTCACGGACCGGAGTTTCAATGACAAAAGAATTATTTGTGTCTTCCACGCCGCACGAAACCAAAGTCGGCCTGGTGGAAGACGATCAATTAGCAGAAGTGTATCTGGAGCGTGAAAACGAATACACGCTTGCTGGTTCCATCTATAAGGGCCGCGTGACGCGGGTTTTGCCGGGAATGCAATCGGCATTCGTGGACATCGGCCTGGAGCGAGACGCATTCCTGTACGTCTCCGATTTCATGGAGCTTCAGAACGAGGATGAGGACCTCGATGAGGTCCCCATCACCAACGTTTCCGATACGCGTGAGAAGCCGCAGGAACGAGTATCCAGGGAACCAGAGCAGCATAGCTCCCAAGGTGAAGGCAATGGGCGGCCGGCAGCGATCAGCCAGACTGCGCCGCCTTTCCGAGAGAGTTCGCGCGATGACCGTGATCGTGGCGGCTGGCGTGGACGCCGGCGCCGTGGACGGCGCGACCAACCACCTGCCCGCCCGGCGCAGACCGAGTCTCGTCCCGAACGTGAAGAGTTCGGGCCGCCAGCCGGCTACCAGCCAATACTTTTACCGGGCGAGTCGATTTCCAAGTATAGGGACCGTGGGCCTACATCTGTCGTCCACCAGCGCGAAGAGAATTTTGGCGCGATCGATTCCCGACGCGCTGATTCGCTCCGCGAAGACACACACGCCGAGATTTCAGAAACATTTCCTCAGGACGAGCCTTTATTCGCACAAGTAAACGATAGTGCGGTGAATCTCAATACTGTAGTTTCGCCGACGGGGGATCGCGAATTCAACACCCAGTCGGATTCAGTAATAGACGATACCCACGCCTCAGTCCGCGAAGAACACGCCCCTGTCGCACATACATTCCACTCGGAAATCGGCTCGGACGATTGGCAGCGCGAGCAAAAGCAGCAGCATGAGAAAAACGTGGCGGCGATGTTTGGTCAGGATGAGAATGAAGCGACAGGCGACGAGGGACCGGAAGAAAGGGCTCCGATATCTCACGATCACACTGATCGAGTTTTAACAGCCCCAGTTGCGGGCATGATGGAAGAAGAAGAAATCGACGAAGAAGAAGCCGCGCTGTCAGACTACGTTGACGCGCTTGAAGACGAAGGTGGTTTCGAAGAATTTGAAGAAGAAACTCACGCCGCTGGGGACCGAGCCGAAACCGAGTCTCAGCCATTGATCGCCGCATCGGCGGAAAAGCCAGAAGATGCAGTTCCCTTCTCTTCGGAGCCGGTCTCCCAGGAGGCAGCGGAAATTGGCCAAGCCGAAGAGGAAGTAGATGAAGTTGCAGCTGACGAAGCCGAACTGGAACAGGCACAGGCGGAAGCAGAAGCCCTGCTGGATGCCGAAGTCCAAGGTAATGGGACGGTCGATGTCCGTGCCGAAGTCCGGGCTCCCGCAGCAACTGCCGCATACACTCAACGTGCGGCGCGGCCGGCGTTTGATCGTGATCGCTCGCGACGAGGAGGTTTTCGCCGCTCGGGTGGAGGAGGCAGGCGCGTCCGCCGTCAGGAGCCGCAGAACCTGCCGCAGATCACCGATCTTCTCAAAGAAGGTCAAGAGATTCTGGTCCAGATCGCCAAAGAACCAATCGGCAAAAAAGGCGCGCGCATCACCAGCCACATCGCGCTGCCCGGACGGTTTCTGGTCTACATGCCTACCGTGAATCACACCGGTGTATCGCGGAAGATTGCTTCCGAAGAAGAACGCCAGCGGCTGAAGCGGATTATTCAAAGTGAGCGCGAAAACGGGCATGGCGGATTTATTGTCCGCACTGCGGCACAGGGCGCGGATGAAAACGAATTGCGCGCTGACATCCGGTTTTTGAAAGGCTTGTGGAACGAGATCCGCGGTCGCGCCGATAATGGCAAGTCTCCAGCGCTGATTTATCACGACCTCAACGTGGTCGAACGAATTCTCCGCGATCAGGTCACGTCAGACTTTTCAGCTATCTGGGTTGATACCGAGCAGGAATACGAGCGCATTCTGCGCTTTGCTAATCGTTTTCAGCCGGGCATCGTTCGGCGGGTGAAACTCTACACCAAAGAAACACCGCTGTTTGAACAGTTCGGGCTGAAAGACGAAATCGACAAGGCACTCAAGTCAAAAGTGTGGCTCAAGAGCGGCGGTTACATCGTTATCAATCAGACCGAAGCTTTGGTCGCGATTGATGTGAACACCGGTAAATATGTCGGCAAGACGGCGCGCCTGGAAGACACGATTGTCAAGACCAACGTTGACGCGATCAAAGAAATCGTGCGCCAGATTCGCTTGCGCGATCTGGGTGGAATTATCATCATCGACTTCATTGATATGGACGAACGTCGCAATCGGCAGAAAGTGATGCAGGCGCTTGAAGAGGCGCTTCGCAGCGACCGCTCGCCGTCGAAGGTGCTGCAGTTCAACGATTTCGGCTTGGTCGCAATTACTCGTAAGCGGGTAAAGCAATCACTTGAGCGCACCATTGGTTCGCCGTGCCCGTATTGCGAGGCCACTGGGTTCGTGAAAAATGTGAACACAGTGTGCAACGAAATTTACATCGAGATGCGCAAGTTGGCCAAAGAGCTTGACCACTCAGATGTGATGCTGCGAGTGAATCCAGAAGTGGCGAAAGCGCTCAAAAATAACAACGGCCGCTGGTTGAACGAACTGGAAGAACTGACTAAGAAAACCGTGATCGTGAAGAGCGATGCGTCGCTGCACCAGGAGAAGTTCGATATTAATTAGCTGTGAGCGGTGAGCGATTAGCGGGCAAATACCTCTAAATTTCTAAAAAGACGGGCGCGCGCGCCCGTCTTTTTTCCTTTAGTCTCAGCTATTTGAAAATGGGCTTTACTTAGGCACACTCACATGTCACAATTTAAATGTGACTACGCGACGCGCACACATTGTTTTGCCGGAAGACCTGGTCGAGGAGATTGATAGCTTGGTTGGGCCGCGAGGGCGCAGCGCGTTTTTAGTCGAAACCGCACGTAACGAACTGCGCCGCCAGAAATTACTGCGCTTCCTGCACAGCACAGAACCGGTGTGGAAGGATGAATCCCATCCCGAACTAAAGCAAGGTTCAGCGGACTGGGTACGGAAGCTACGCTCGGAAAGCGACCGGCAAAATACGAAAAGAGAGCCGCGTCCGCGCTAAGTCATGGAATTGTTGCTCGACACAACCGTTCTCATCGATGTATTACGATTTCGCAACGCACGACGTGAACTGCTGGCAAAGTTGCTGAACGAAGGACACCACTTCTCAACCACCGTACTTAACATTGCTGAGGTGTACGCCGGAGTTCGGGAAGAGGAAATCGAGCTCACGGGATCATTTCTCGATTCCCTTGAATGCCACGAACTGAACGCTCGTTCTGGTCGGCGCGCAGGGTTGCTTAAGACCCAGTGGGCCAAAAAAGGGCGGACCCTATCATTGGCAGACACGATCATTGCGGCTATTGCAATTGAGAAGGAGTGTAGCCTGATGACCGACAATCGAAAAGACTTTCCAATGCCGGAGCTTAACCTCTATCCTCTCACCTAGAAGTTTGCTCCCCAGGAAAAACGACTAGGCTCCGGCCGCAGCGCCCTTCGGCTCCGCTGAAGCAGTTAAACTTCGCTCGGCAATGCTGCTGTACTCGCGCAATTTCTTGAGCGAGCTCTGAATTTCATCCACGTGCTGCCGGTGTCCGCGCTGCGCCGCCATGATCGATACCCGCTCGGCATTTTCCGCGGCGTTGCTGCCGATTTCAAGCAAGGTAGCCAGCGAATCAGCGTGCAACCTCCAGATTGATGGCGAATTCCCGGCACGTTTCAGTTCTTCCCACTCGGTGATCACTCTAGCCGTCACGGCCACGAGGCGAAGCAACACCCGCGCCACTCCCGCACGCAGACTTTTTTCGTCAAGATAATCCGCGGAGTACGCGTCCGCCTCCGCCGGAGTGAGCGTCAAGTTGAAAAAGCGCATAGGCACAACCTGGCGAAATTTCGGATCGGCGACACGAACAAAGATTCGAACCGATTCCTCTACTTTTAGCAGCTTGGTCTCCTCTGCAGCTACCTGCTGTGCCGAAACCGCCTTACGGACCGAGTTCAGGTTAAACGCCGGCTTGGGTGCAACCACTGCGGGCGGCTTGGCTACAGGCTTGGGACGCGCGGCGGAAGCGCCCTTCTGCGATGTGCGCCTGACGGGCGGAGCGTGCTCAAGAGTGGCCTTCAGCTTAGAAACGCGACGGAACTTGTCGAGAGCTTGCCCATAATCCAACTTGAGAAGGTTGTCTTCGTCCATGGCCTTGACGTGTTCCACAGTGACGTCCACGCCGTCTACACTGCCCAGGATCGTGCCGCCATTCTCTTCCAGATCTCCGGCGAAAGCCTTGATCTGTGTAGTAGCCTCGCGGAAGAGTTCGTCGAACTTGGTCCCGAACGTCGCATTGTATGGCGCGATGGTGGCCAGCACTCCGGGATTAAAAAAGGAATCGTCAAGGTTCTGCTTGATCTGGCGCACGGTGTGAATGATCCCAGACTCGAGCAACGCATTCAGGTCGCGAAACTGAAGCACCTGTTCTTCAAACGAATCAAAGCGGCGAAGGACCTGTACGTGCTCCTCGGGAAGCGGTAATTGATCGGAACCGGCAAGGATCTCGATCAAGGCAATTTCGAATGGAGAAAGCGGCAGCGAGCCATCAAGCCCGTACCCACGCTGGTCCCATTGACCGGGGACGCGGGGATGCCGATAAAGAAACGTAACGATGATGTCAGTTTTATCGCGATCAGATTCGGTGTGCGGACTTTTCCGAACGAAATAACGCAGCATGGCTTCCGCGATCTCGGGATCGATCTCGTGGGTAAATGCATGGCGCAGCATCGCCGGAGAGATGGCCAGATCAAGTAGGCACAGCCAGCGGCGCATAAGCGCCAGAGTGCCTCCGACATTCCCGTCTTCCTGCAGCGAGACCGCCTCAAGACCGACCGGGACCGGAACCTCGCCATCCACAGCTTGCTGCAAGAGTTTTTCATAAAAACCCTGAACAGTAGCCAGGATGGCAAGTTCCCATTTGGGATCTTCAGCCAAGTATTTCCCTCAATAAAACCTGGATCTTGGAATTGACGCCAGATTAATACTGCCAGAGTGAGGGATTACCGGATAGTTACCTTGGTAAGTTGAGGCGTTTGCGCGGCGTCCGAGCCGCGCGCCGAAATCCCGAGCGGAGTGGAACGGAGTCGAGGGAACTCGTTCCAGGATTTCCGAATGACATAGGAAGCCAGGCTGATGCAGCTCAGTTCGTTATAGCACTCCGTTGCTAGAGACAGCCTTTGCCGCGACCTAGTACGTAGCAAACGCTATGATCCAGAGGCATCCGAGCCCAAGTGAAGCCAGGGTCACCGGAAGGCACACACGCCCTTTTCCTACGAGCGAAAGCACCAATGCGAGTACCGACGCGAAAAATCCAAGTCTGCAGGATGCGAGTGCAAAGGAGTATTTCGCA
>Ga0207695_10012632_pt1 | contig 10118 bp, 5 predicted proteins | sample KBSC54metaG_FD_184354 | JGI IMG/M metagenome (GOLD analysis project Ga0207695, IMG submission 184354) | Corn rhizosphere microbial communities from Kellogg Biological Station, Michigan, USA - KBS C5-4 metaG (SPAdes) (version 2) | ecosystem: Host-associated > Plants > Roots > Rhizosphere > Soil... | reverse complement strand
TCGGCGATATACCGTTCCAACTCCTGCAGGTCCGGCAGTTCATACCCCTTCTTAAACACATAGTCCGGCCAGGTCCCCGCCGTCTTGACCCGCACCTTCGTAAAGATGCCCGTCCCGTTCACAGCCAGCGCATACCCATACGTATTCTTCGTTCCAATACCAATCGTCCCATCTTTTAAAATGGTCATCCGCTCGACATTATTCGTTCGGAACGCCAGCCGGTTCGTATCCACGGTTCCGACAAAACTGCTATCCGCTCCCGTCGCGATATTCCCCGTCGTCGACCAGAAATAGTTCAGCGACTGCACCGTTACATTGATTGTGGCCACGGATGTATTCCCAAATCCATCGATCGCCCGGGCCTTCAGCACGTAAGCGCCGGGATCCGCATTCATCCAGTTATAGCTATAGGGAGCTGTTGAATCGCTCACTAACAGAACATCATTAGCGTAGAATTCGACCCGGTAAATCGACCCTCCACCCGGCTCCGAAGCCGTTGCCGACAGCGTCACAATACCGTCCTCCGACAATATCTGGCCATTGGAAGGATGCGTAAAAACTACAGTAGGCTGCGGCGCAGTAGTATGTCCCGTAATTATCTGAATACCGCTGATGCTCGCAAGATTGGAGGTATTATACGTATTCACATACACTTTCACGTTCCCCGATGCATCCGGCGCGACATTGTGAAAGACCGCCCCGTCACTTACGTTGTTCTCCCCATTGATGTCAACATATCCATAGATGATAGCGCCCGTCACCGTATACCGGATCGGGTTCAGATGAAATGTAGCAAGGTTGAGCGTATCACTCCCCGTCATCTTAATGGTATACACGCTATCCTTATTCAGACCCGAGATCACCAGCTGCGGGACCAGCGCGTTGTATTGCGCATAGTAGCTGCTATATTGATACCAGGTATTAGTCATGACCGCGGCGGGGAAAAAAGTCCCGCCACTGGCTCCTCCGCCGTCATAGGAGGCGTGACCATCCGAAGTCGGAGCCCAGTTACCCGTCGCCACAGAGCTGACGGTTACTCCCCCACCGGTTCCACTGCAAACAGCAGCAGCAGGATTTCCATAGATATTTGTCCATCCCGACACCGAATGCGCAGCAGATGAGAAGTTAAAACTGACGGTCTGGGCGGAAAGCCGGCTGACGTTAAAAACAACCATCGAAATCAGCAGCCAGAGAAATCTTTTCATATTCATTTATTTAAAGCTTGTGGTTATCATTACTGTAAAATATTTTCAATATACACTTGCCATCCCTTTGATTTCAGCAGACTCAATGCTGTGTCGCTGTTACCTGTTCTGCTGGTACCACCGGGCAGTATATAGATAATACCATTTGAATTATTCTGGCCTGCCCCCGCCCAAATCTGACTAATGACATTATCAATTGTAGATGACGGTATCGGGATTAAGGGGTTATTTATCAAATCATCAGAATGATTCTGGTTGCCTGCCACCAGCACAAAAACAGTAAGGTGTGTAAGCGACGAAAGATCTTCCCTGTTCCAATGTTCATCCGATATCTCGATATCTTTAAGCTGGGTGAAATATGTATTCCAATCTGTCTTTAACCGACTCAGCTTAAATGATGTATCGCGATATCCACACCACGTATAGGATGGATTGCTTGTATTGATCACTTCCAGTCCAGAATTATTTTTCATAAAATCCTGCGAAAAATTCATATGCATGCAGGGATTCGCCCCTCCATCACCGGAATGGGGGCCAAATAGTTTAACTGCCGACACAGAATTCCAGTTGGCTAAATTGGCTACTGTCAATACAGTTGAATCCTGGTACGATGAAAGCCACATAGTGGGATTGTTCTGTGGCATGTTCCCTCTCAAATTTTTAAGTTTGGTCAATCCGATTGCCGGACTTGCGGCATTATCCAACCCGATGTTCTGCCCTTTATCATTGTGATAGATAGTTATGGTTTTTACACTGGTATCCGGATAACTATGCTGAACATAATAATATGAAGTCGTAGTAAAATCCCCGGCAACTGTAGTGTTGGGTGGTAACGAGGCCGGTACAGGGATAGTCGGACCTGGCAGAGGCGTACCGGATCCGTCGCCAAAATCCACATAGACGCCATTCTCCATCCGGATGCCATCGATATAATTCCACGCCAGATCGTACTGGTAATATCGACACCCCGTCACCGCCGGTGGCGGCGTTTTGCCGGCATTCACCGACAGCTGAAAACGTAGACTGTCTTCCTTCGTCAGCGTTCCGATGGCCGCATCCGCAGTATCATTGTTCCACAGGCTGACATACTGATCGGGGCCGCTGGCATTGCCCAGGAGTTTGCTATGCACGTTGAATACCCCCACCGGATAGCCGATCGTGGCCGAGCCCTCAAAAGTCTGCATGCCCAGTACGGCGCACCCGCTGCCGCAACCCGCCTGAGTCTGATACTGATATTCATAGGACTTCACGATATTAAAATCCTGGTCCCTTATTCGTTTCACCCTTGCCAAGCCGTCATACTCATAATACGTTACCCGGTTACCCGCATCCGTTTGGCTCGTCATCCCCACCAGCGGGTCATAGGTGTAGGTGGTCATTTGGGCGGTCGCAGGATACAGACGCAGCTCGTCAATCGTGCCGGTTCCTGAAACGCTGATGGTCGATTGACCGGTAACCTTATGAATATAGAGCGTCCAGGAAGTGTTATTTATAGTGATGGTCTTGCCTTTACGGGGAAAGCCCGTGATAGTCCCAGCGATGTTCATGGCCACGCCCTGCGACCAGTAGGAAACGATATAGGTTTGGGCGGCATTAACGCCCGATTTTGAGATACTTCCAGATAGGCTGTAGGAATTGTGACCGGTGAAGGCGGCGCTGGTGTTCACCGACCCTCCGCCGATCGCCCAGTTTCCGGTTCCGTCTGCCTCAAAGCTGGTGTAGGCGATTGAAGCATTATCTGCGTTGATTGCTTCCGCAATAGGATGTAAATCCTTGTAATCATAGATATAGGAAATATGTTTATCATTGCTTTTTCCAACCTCAATCAAATTATTATTTCCATCATAGTTGTAAAATTCTATCCGTGGCTCATAATGGCTATCCATAACAAATTGCCCGTCCCCGTCAATGTAACTCTGAACAAATGAAGAAAGAGCAACTGGAGTTGCGCTTTTGAATCCAAATGTTCGTGAGATAACAGGTCGATCCTGTCGATAAACATTTAACGTTGCATCGATTACATAATCCTGGCCACCAATGTTCTTTACCTTTATCCTTTCGATTGGAACCAGGATATGACTCATGACAAGCAAATTGAGCCCTAATGCTCCATCAGAGATTGCCCCAGTCGTATTATAATCGAACGAATAGATGATCCTCTCTTTAATTGATTGGCCTTTGCTGTCAAATTCTTCGACCAATGTAGGCTGAGTATGGTAATTCGACAGCGCGTTGGTGTTTACAGTATTTGTAATTACGTTATTAAAGATTTCGCTCCTGGACAACTGGTTCTCGTAAAATTGCTCTGTAAAATCTGTAGCCAGGCTTGTTCCATGTTGTGTCCAGTTAGATGAAACAGTGTTAGGACAATTGAATCTATAGTCTACCTGAATCCCATTCAATAAGTCATTCTTCGGGCCAATAAAGTAACCATGCACTGTGCTGTCGATCAGAGCATATACACCTTCCTGATATTTGTATTTCTTTTGATAAATCAAATTGCCCGTTCGCCAACTTGTATTTAATGGTGCAACGAAAGGTTCACCATACAGGCTTCCTCCCTCATTAGTAGATGTCATGAATACATTTTCTGTCTTTCCATTTATCCCAAGAGAGTCGTCGTATTCTGTAACATATGCATATTCGATGTTGTTTCCGGCAACTGGCCGAACATTCTCATCGTGAATCGCATATTCCGAGGTGCAAAGCAGACACGCTGTTTGTTCTGGAAAATAACCAACAAGCGTTTGATTATAATAAAATGGGATATTTCTGAAAACAACATGCCCAATGCTGTCGTCATACACGAACCTTTTTACCAGGTTTGGATGCCCTGCAGCGTTGTCGGATGTGGATATTTTCGAAATTCTGCAGCCACCAATTACATAAGGACCAATGGAAGAATCCGCCTGGCTCACCCACTTTGATATGTCGAAGTTTGCCTGTAAAGGTATGCAGGTATTCGTGGTGCCATTGCAATACACACCAGAGGTTAAAGAATATGTATAGGTGCCGGCAGAAAGGGTGATATTTTGCTCACTTCCCATAGATGTAGACGTGGCATTCGTAAGCAAAGTGTGGTAAATATGGTCAAGACTGCTTTGATCCGGAGCAGTGAATGTGATGATTGGCGATTCGAAAGATGTGGGATCAACATCCTGATAAATTCGAAAATCATAAGTACCAGTATACTGAAGTGTAAATTGTCCCGAAACAGTATGCTCATCGCCATTTCCGCTTACTTGTTGCACATTTGTCCGGTCCCCTGCAATCCCCACTTTTATAAGTGACCCGGTTGGAAGCTGCAGGAATGGAGAAAGTCCTGTTATGTCGGAATAGTTATGGATTCTTACCTGATTCGGCTCGTAGTCGAATGTACTCATCCCTCCTGTAGGATACCTTAATGTATGCAGTAGGCCTAATTGTGACGAAGCAAAATCACTGGTTCTATCTGCGTATGCGCTAGACAACATATTAATCCAATTCGGAAGAAGCGTATCGTATCCAGCTGCGGGAATTAGAGATGGATTTGACTTGCCATTGTAAAATCCCCAATGATCCTTTCCTTTACTAAAAAAGGGAGGGAAAGCGGCAAAATCGTCACCGTAATATCCAAACTGCCAATTCCGACCAGAAACTGTGCCATTTTGTTCTTGAACCGAACTAAGCTTTAGCCTGTCGTTATTACCGAAATATCCCTGGGTCAAATTAAATTGAGTAATGATCGCGCCTTTATTATTACCTATTACAATACCTGATAACGATGGAATGTTGTCGTTGCTGTTAATTTTCAATAAGTCCTGTCGCGGCGGATTGCTGGAAACAAACTTTATGAATCCTTCGTCGTATAAAATGGAATCCGGCAAAAGAAAATCAGTACTTACATACGTGTCATTAACTGATACAAGGTTACCCGGACAATTCTGATTAACTGATGGATGAAAAAGAATGGACTGGTTTGTCCTGTTATATTGTAGGTTATACGTCCTGTATTTGAAATCAATAGTTCTTCCGGACAATGTAATAATCCGGGAAAGATAATACGCGGAAATGCCACTGAACGACCGTCTGATCTCCACATCGCTCAATGGATATGAAATGGCATTTTCCGGCGTTTCAAAAAAGAATGTATTTCCTGATAAATCAATTACTTTTAGTCCATTGCTGGTCTTAAGCACCTTCAAATCGGATTTGGGCGTGATATGTGCCTGTCCCGCGGAATCAAAATAGACGGTTCCTGTATATCCAAGAAAATTTATATTGTAAAGGTCAAACTGAGCGTCTTCCAGGTCATTCAATATTCGCTCCTGGTAGTCGAATACCTGCGTGCTGGTCAAATTGCCGCGCAAAAAATTGCTCAGATCCTGATAGGAGGAAGCATTTGCTACAAGACCAAAGGGATCAAAGTCATTTAGATCCTTTTGTTGAAAGGAGATCATTCCGCCAGCTTGCAGATCCCAGCCGAGCCCCACCCAGGAAGGTATTTCATCTATTTGTAATCCGGTATTGTGGTAGGTTAGGGAAATCGGAATGGTAAGTCCATCTATATTGATCCTGGTAATCGGAATTGAAACATCGGGAATTCCTCTGCTCAATGAAACAGGAACGTCAACGTATTTGTCAAATCCTGCTGCGTTCGGAGATTTTGGGGTGACTTGCGGGAGTGTCATTCCCCCCTGACCGAGTACGGTCAGCCGGAATAGAACCCAACCAATAATAAAGAATCCTCTGTAATAATTCCTCATTTTTTTTATTATTTTGCTCTCCTTAAAAGTTGTATCCCAGCCGGAACAAGATGGCCTGCGTCTTCGGCACCTGCTGATAGCTCAAAAAGTCCCACAACAGCTGGACCTTGGTCTTCTTCAGCAGCCGACTCTTTATCGACACCGTTTTACTCACGCCGACCAAGCCGCTTTTCGTCCAGTACTGCAATTGCTTCAGCTGCTGAAAAGAGGCAAAAGGCGTCGTGTAGTTATATTCAAATCCACCCGCCGCGGAAAAGCTGCCCTTCAGTCCAATCTCCACAAAAGACCTCAACCCCACCCCCTGGCTCGATAACGCGATATGCTGAATGCCGCTGCCCCATCCCATCTTATAACTACCTCCAACCCCAACCACGTTATTATGCCCCAGCTTATACCCAAGCGAACCCCCCAGATCGGTCACGATCGGGAAATAATAATTGTTATGCGTAGTCTGAAAATTAACCCCATACTCCAGGCGCCGCCAGAATGTCTTCGTCTTCTGATCATTCGGCCGAAAATCCGGCACATCTGCCGAAGTATTCCCGGCCCCCAGTTGCCCCAGCTTATTCTTATATCCGTCCAGCTGCGACTGGGCACCAGAAACGCTCGACTGCAGATTATCCATCCCCCCCTGCCCCATCGCCGACACCTGCCCGATCACTTGTTGCGTCACCTGGTCCTTCGTTTGTAAGCCTGCGATTGCTGCAGCGCCAGCACCCCCGCCCCCGGCAGGCATTCCAAACAACCCCGCCAGCTGCGAGTTATTCTTCATAAAAGTCTGAAAAGCTGGCAGGCGCCTGAGCTGAACAAGCGCCTCCCGTTCGAGGCGATCCGGATCATTCAGCATGGCTTTATAATCGTGCACCCGCTGCGAATAATAATACGCCTCCTGCTTCATCCCCGAAAAGGGCTTCCCGAGAATACCGGCAGCATTCGCGTGCGCAGCGATATACTGACTGATCTGCTGTTTACGCGCTTCAACCAGCGCCCTCACCTGATCGGCATCCTTTATCTTCGCCTGCAGCTGCTGCAGCTGACTCAAAGCTCGCTGTATTTCCGCCGCCCCGAGCCCCTGCCCCAATCGCGGGTTCTGCTTTAAAAAACCAAGCGTCCCCTGCAGAGAATCCAAATAAGGCTGATACTCCCCGCTTACCGATATACGCTTGCTTCCTGTATCGACTTGTATCTTTTTCAACAGCGCCGCATACTGCTGTTCCGACCCGGCAAACAACTGCTTCGCCCCTGCCGAATCAATCCGCGCGAGCCGCTGCTTCATGCGCTGCTCCTTCTTCATCAGCTTTGTCAGATACGAGGAAGTTTGCTTCGTCACCTGGTGATCGAGACTGGAAGTCTTATCAATAACATGCCCCAACCATTTCGATGGCAAACGAACCGCCTTATCCGCAGTCGAATCCAAAGATTGCGCACACACAACCTCACAGGCAAGGCAAAGCATCACCCACAGGCCAAAAGCCAAAATTTTGGACATAGTAATAAATTTCATCAGCAGCTAAACTGCCGAAGTCAGGATCAAACTTGTGTCACTGGAGAGACCGGGGAAAAGCAGAGATATTATCCCGGAGCGATGCGCAAAGGATCGCGCACGCGAAGTCTTAGTCGGTTCATGGCAGCATCGGTTTTAAGATTAAGGGAGTAATGATTTCAAATGGCGGGCAGGACTAAACGAAGCGAAATAAAGAAATCTTATTTGAATTTCCTATAAAAATCCTAAGAGTTTTTTTATCCTATCATTCATTACGCGTCTTTTACACTTTTTTATAACAAAGCGTTTATGCGGATCGTTACCAGCTCTTTTTAAAAGAGCGTAAATCTGGGAAAGCCCTATTTAAAGTAATTTCCCGGGCATCCTAACGGAAGCAATACAGCAGGAACCGCTGCACGTGTAAACGAAGAAGACCAACAATCTGCGGTAAATAATCCAATTTACAATGGCATCAACTTCTCCACCTGCCGGGCCTTATCGTTATTTACTTAATCGCCAGACAGGCAGCGAAAAGGAAGGTTTACCGGCTGGCATTTGTGCAGTATCTGCTCATGGCCGGTATTTCATTTAGCCTGTTCTTCATATCCTGTGCTTCCTGACCGGCCCCTTGTCTGTCGTGATAATTTGATGGAGCAATGGCTTCAGGGAAAAAAACGTTCAATCAGCTGTCTCACCACCATCTTCGTGAATTTCCGCAATCTCCGGACCGGATTTTTTTTATACCGCTCCCACTTATAGCTGTCCTCCGCCAGAGCGTACCAGACTGCCTTTGTCGGCATCGGATAGGCCAGTACGGGTGCGTTACCCTGTTCCTGTTCTCCGTGCATAAAAGCAATAAACCGATCGCATGTCCCCAAAAAATGGTACAGACGGCTCCGTTCTTCCTTGTTGAGCCTGGTCAGCAGCATTGTCCTGTCATGAAGCATTTGGCTCAGGGTCCAGCGGCGCTGTCTGTCGTCGGTGAGCAAATCCAGCAACAGCCTTTCGTCAAACTGAAAATCTGTATCCACGACAATATTTTTTACAGCCAATTATTATTCTCCTCCCCAGTATACCGGGTTATTACAACCTGTCAAACCGCCCGGCGTTACTGTTCCAGCGTATCCCAAGCCGGCGTTCCTGATCGCCGCTCCTTTTGCTGCCGCACCCTTCAGCGCCGCCGCCGTAAGCGGGGAAGAACCTTGCGTCCCGGATCGGTTCGGCGGATATGTTCCAGCACAGCATGCCAAATCTCATCAGTTGGCGCAAGGTTCGGGGCCTCCATTATATTATGGTCGTCCCTTATAAATTTGTGAAATGAATCAGGCTCTCCGACAAATTCTGCCAACCGCCCCTTTTCGGCATCGCTAAGCATAAAATAAAACATCACCCTGTCTGTAAGTTCAGCACGCAATACAAGCCGTCTGTTTTCATCATCGGTAATCAATTCCATCAGACGTTCGGTATCAATCGGCGATTTTGTATGCATAAGGCAATCTTTTGTCATGAAGAAATACTGTGTCCTGCAACATAAACTATGACGTGCAGCTGCTGTTAACTATTTCCGGCAATATTTATTAGCAAATGCTAATTTTTTTTCGGACAGTGGTAGACCGGTCCAGTTAGTCAGTTGGTTTCAGGGTCGGGATAAAATAAGGGCGCTCCGCCTGGACCGGCGGAGCGCTTTTTTATTGGATTCCGATAAAAAAGGAATGCTTTACAGCAGTCCTTCATCCGCCATGGACAGGTATGAATCTGAACTTAGGATAAGATGATCATTTAACCTTAGGTTAAGGAGCTGCGCCCCTTCTCCAATTTTTTTGGTTAAACCGAGATCAGCGGCGCTTGGCGTTGTACTACCGCTCGGATGATTGTGCGCGAGAATAAAACTTTTTGTGCCGGGTGTCCGCAGGGCGATCAGAAAGAGGACACTGGGATCAATGACCGTACCACAGAGTCCGCCCACCGATAGTGTGAAGATACCAAGAACCCGGCCTTTAGTGGAAAGCAGTAGCATCCGCGCTTCCTCTCTGATCTCATAAAAATTCGCGTCCCAGTGCTGCCGGAACAGCGGGACTGCATCGGCGGAACAACAGACGACGGGACGTTCGGAGGCTTTCATTTTTGACTTAAAGCTAACACGGATTTCCGGTGCGGCGATCACATTGATTGTAGACATATTTGATTTGTTTGAGTGAATGAATGCATGGTCAGCCGCCTGACCGGGAGAAAGCCGGGACCAGGCAAGGGGGTTGGCGCGGCTAAATGAGGTGGGATATGAAGCCTGGGAAAATCACCTCCGCACCGGCAGGAGAGGAAGCCGACAATCCCCTACTCCGCCTTTACGCGCGCCATCCCTTGTCCCGTCCCGGCGCGCCCGAACTTTGTGGCACGCCATGCAGAAAAAAAAGGAAGCAACGCAAGGGAAGGGCATAAAAAAACCGCTTCGCAAAGCGAAGCGGTTAGTGCGCTGGCTACTCCCGGGAAAATGTACCCTTAGCCAAAGGCTTAGAAATACCCGGCGGTACTTAGCCCGGCCAGCCACGTTCGCGCATATTCGGCGAGTGATTGCTGGATGATCGTGCTGAACTTGCGGACCTTCCCTTTCGCCAGGAGCGCACCGATTTCAGAAACGTCGTTTACGTCGTCGTTAAACGATACCGGAAAAACGGTCATCGTCCCTTT
>Ga0207695_10012631_pt1 | contig 10119 bp, 5 predicted proteins | sample KBSC54metaG_FD_184354 | JGI IMG/M metagenome (GOLD analysis project Ga0207695, IMG submission 184354) | Corn rhizosphere microbial communities from Kellogg Biological Station, Michigan, USA - KBS C5-4 metaG (SPAdes) (version 2) | ecosystem: Host-associated > Plants > Roots > Rhizosphere > Soil... | reverse complement strand
GACTTTGCGTCCCGAATCATGGCTGAAATTCGGGTTTCAAGCCCAGGATGCGCGCGTCTTCTGGAAGAACCAGAATCCCGCTGCCCCGCCGTATCAGGACACATTCGACCTCCGCCAGGGCTATGTTGAACTCGGCGACATCGAGAAAAACCGGATTGGCTTCCGTGCGGGCCGCCAGGAACTCGCATTCGGTGACGAGCGGCTGATTGGCAACTCAAACTACACCAACACCGCTCGCAGCTTTGACGCACTGCGCGGAAGCCTGCGTAGCGGCCGCTATCGCATCGATCTCTTTGCTGCTCGTGTTGTTAGGCAGCAGGACGGCGAGTTCGACTGGAGCACTCCCGGCAACAATCTTTACGGAGCGTACGGCAGAATCGAGGCACTCGTTCCGAACGCCACGGTGGAACCTTATTTCTTGTGGCGTCGTCAGTCTGGCCTCAAAACCGAGCTCGGCACGCCCGGGATCATGAACTTCGGCACTGCGGGTGTTCGCTGGGTCGGTAAGTTCCGCGCAAATTGGGATTACGGCCTCGAAATGGATCGACAGACGGGATCACTAGGCGCTGATACCATCGGCGCTTGGGCCGGGCACTGGGTACTCGGGAAGACTTTGCCGACAAAGCATTTGCACCCGCGGATCGCGCTCGAGTACAACTACGCCTCCGGCGATGCGAATCCGCAAGACGGCCACCGTGGCACATTCGACCAGCTTTACGCCACCGGTCACGACAAGTACGGCATGGATGATCAGGTGGGTTGGAAGAACATTCGCAACGCACGCCTGTCATTCGAAACCAAGCCCTCGAAGAAGTGGACAGCCATCGCAAGATACGATGCCTGGTGGCTGGCGGACCCGCACGATGGACTTTACAACGCGGCCAGCACGCTAATCGTTCGCGTCGCAAATGGCAGTGCTGGAAGGTTCGTCGGCCAGGAACTCGACGGCGCAGTAGCATACAACTTCTCCCGCCAATTTCAATTCAGCGGCGGTTTCGGCCACATCTTCCCGGGGACTTTCCTGAACAACGCAACCCCGGGCCAGTCCTACAATTACCCATACGCATCAACGACGTTTGTTTTCTAAGAAAACAGTGAAGGGATAGCCGAACCAAGTTTGTCGTCACTCAACCAGTTTGAAACGATTCTGTTCTCGCTCCTGCTTCGTGGTTTCTTCGCGCAGTCGTGCAAGACGTTTCAAAAGACCGGGAACTTCCGCGGTGTCTCCTGCCTTGCGTAAGGCTTGGATCAGCCGGTAGATCGAAGCTTGATCCTTGGGGTTTAGCTCGAGAGCCTTCCGGCTCTCTTTGATCGCCTGCTGGTTGTCTCCCCCCTGCAAATACAGCTTTGACAAGACCGCGTGAGCCGGCGCGAGCGCCGGATTCAAAGCGACGGCCTGCTTGGCCTCGCGCATCGCAGTTGCGAACCTCTCGGTGCCAGTTTCGGCGCCTTGTTGGGTGAGGATGTCAGCCTTGAGATAGAGGAGAACTGGATCATTCGGCTTTTTCGCCAGCTTCTCGTCGATAGACTTGAGCGCGCCATCAAAGTCGTTCTGCTGCGCCGCCATCAGCCCTTGTGCGGCGGCGCTCAATGACTGTTTCGGATCGAGGCGGTAAGCCGTTTCGAAATCCGCCTGCGCCTTGTCGTAATCGGAAACTTGCGAATACAGCATACCGCGCGCAAAGTACAAAGGCGCCGACTGGGGCTGCAAAGCCAACCCATCATTCACGACATTGATTCCTACCTGAAAGGATTGGTGATCAGCGGCCAGGTTCGCGAAATCCAGGTACAAACTTGTATTTTTCGGATCGGCCAGAATGGCTTGCCGCAGGGCGTCTACTGCACGTTCGGTGTCGTGTGTCGCTTCATATGCGAGCGACGCCAATTCCAGTGTTTCAGCGTCAGGCGTTCCCGATTTAAGCAGAGGGGCGAGGGCAGACAATGCCGATTCCGGGTGATGCGCCATAAGTTCAACACTCGCCAGCAATCTCGTCTCCTGGGCGTTCCCAGACTCGAACCGAGCCGCATTTTCCAGGACAGAAGCGGCCTTGTCCATTTGTTTGGCGCGAACCAGACAGACCGCGTAAGCATGTAACGCGTCGGGATGGGACTGAAACAGGGCCTCAGCCTTCTCGAAATGAGGGAGCGCTTTGTCGCAGTTTGCTTGTTGGTATTGCAGTACGGCAAGCATCCCATGACTGGTTGTGTCTTCTGGCCGCAGCTTCAGCAGGCGCTCAAGATGAGGAATGCCGCGAGCGTCGCCCCCCTCGAATTCGATCTGCGCAGCACCTTCCAGCGCAGGAATCGCGTCAGGAGCGAGTTTCAGCGCGTGTTGAAAAGCTGTCAGGGCTTCTTTCTTTTGCCCTTGGCGCGAGTAGGCGACGCCTTGCATGGTCCAAAGCTGCGCATCGGTCGGATACTTCTGCACCGCGGTGGACAACAGTTCAAGCGCTTTCTCGTTGTTCCCTTCACGCAACTCAGATGCGATCCGGTTCTCCTCAACTCCCGCATTTTGCGCGCGCACACCTAGCGGAAACAAGAGCAGGGAAGTGGCAAGTACCGCGACAATGACGCGCAGGCGGACTGGGAATGTGGAGTTCATCTAGTCAGAGATTCTGAGTCTTGCTTCTCCAACATAACAAAAAAGGCCCGCTCCTTTGGGAGCGGGCCGCTGCTTACGCGCAAATCTTTAGAACGAAATCTTGCCACCAAGTTGCCAGAATCTCGGTTCATGCGATGCCGTGGCTTGACCGAAATTGCCATCTGGGAAGTTGACGTCGACGCCGCCGTTGTTGGCGTTGTTTCCGTTCCATGCATAGTTTGCTCTGTTAAACAGATTGAATATCTCGAACCGAAGCTGGAAGTTGACGCGCTCCGTTAGGTGCGTGTCTTTGTAGATATTCACATTCGTCTCGATAAAATTCGGTCCGCGGAACTGTTGTGGCTTCTCATTCCCGGTCTGGCCAAAGGCGGGAACTGCGAAGTCGCTCTTGGGAATTGCCCCAGTGAGCCAAGCCTTATTGTCGGTTAGCTGCCGGTAGCTGCTCACGTCAGGATAATCGAGGTTGTTACCGTCTCCGTTATAGTCACCGCTCCCGGGGGCATAGCTAACTGCAGGATCTGAAGCAGAGCATCCTGCTTTGTTGCTCAGGGCGCCGGATTGGCACACAGCAACAAAGCCATTGAAATTTCCGACTGTAATGGGATAGCCGGACTGGAAGATGCTGGTGCCACTCAGACCCCACCCGCCGGTGAGATAACCAACGGCACCGTGCCCGTTATTCAGACCCTTCAAGGAGTAATTGAAGCTGAGAGAAAACCGGTTCGGAACGTCAAAATTTGACGGCGAGTAGTACTGCTTAGAATTAAACGGATCGGGATATGCCAGCGCATCGTCTTTCGCGCTGGATCGGGTGTACGAAGCGTCAATGAAGCCACGCGAAAAGTGTCCTTTGAAATCAAAGAACACGGCATTGAAATTTCCGTACCGGTCATTCGCGGAGTACGTGATCGCTCCAAAGCTGGGGTTCAGTCGCGTCGGATTTGGAATCACCGCCGAGGGACTATTGTTCATCTGGGTGATCAAGTCGCCGGGCACGACATTAATATCGACACCATAGCTGACAATCCCTGTGCCGTTGCCATTGCTCACAATATCGTACGAATGGGAGCCGTTATAGCCCATGCTCGCAGCGAAATTCTTGCCCAGTCTCCTCTCCACCGACATGGACCAGATGTCGGCTTTCGGAGACTTCAAGAGGGGATTGATGCCGCCAATTGCAAAGCTGGCACCAACCACTCCGCCTTGTGCGTTGAGCCCACCCTGAAATGTCGGGAACGTGAAGCCAAACGGAGGCTTGCTGCCGGTTCCGAGGACAAAGATGGGTGCCTGCGCAGTGGGTGTTCCGCCCCTTACAAAATTCGGATTGACCAATCCCGGAGGGCTTCCACGGAACTCTTCCTGTACGTTCGCTTGAGTGAGCCAGTTGTTGTAGATGCCGAATCCGCCGCGAACCGCCCAGTCGCCATTGCCCGAAGGATCCCATGCGAAACCCACTCGCGGGCTGAACAGATTGTTGACTGAATGTAACAACGCATTGTGAGTAGCTTTCGCATAGCCATTCGCAATTTGCTGCTGCTGGGTGGTGCCTGTTCCTAGATAAAAGTTTCCGAATACGGTCGATGCACTCTTCGACCACGGATTCCCGCTATCGTCATAACGCAAACCGAGAGTCAGGGTCAGATTTTTTCTTGCCTTCCAGGTGTCCTCCACAAAAAGTCCGAACGTTCTAGAAGCGGCATCCCAATTCCACAACTGCTGCGTGCCGGTGGCCGGGTTGTACATGATCCCATTCTCGTTATTGGGATCATCGTTCGCCAACTGCAACAGGTTGTCGAACGAAAACTTTGGCTGGGACCATGGTCCCTGGAAAGGTTCGACATCATCTCCATACCAGCCTTCGTAGCCGAACTTCAGGGTGTGTGCTCCCTTGACGTGAGTGAGAACGTCGCGCCAATGGTAGTTATGCTGAATGAAGTCTCCTTGCGCGAAGCCCACACCGTAGGCTTGGCCCGAGTCCACGTTAATGCCGTTCACGGATATCGATGGGACGGTGTAATCCTTAGCGCCGCTGCCCAAAACCCCTTCAACTCGGCTCATGCCTATGGTGAACTCATTCAGCGTGTGCGAGGAGAAGGTGTGCGTCCAAGCTGTCTGCCCTGCCACCTGCCACGTATTGTTCAAGGCGGAGAACTGTGTCATGGCCGACGGTGCGCCGGTCAGGAGGAGTGTACGAAACAGGCTGACATAAATCCGGTCGTTCTTAAAACCCTGGTCGATGCGAGCAAAATATTGCGTACCATTCCGCACCGAGGTTGCGCCATATGATCCGGTGTCGATCACAGGCAGATTACAAGGGATATTAAAGGTCGCCGGAGTTCCACAAGTCGTGGGGAAGAGTGTCGGATCATTCGCGAACTTTTGAACCGAGCTCCCAACTACTCCGGAAGGCAGATAGGTGGTCAAAATATGTGTTCCGACGCTGTTCTGCAGTGACGGGTTCCCCTGCGCAAAGGCTATGAACTCGGGCGCTGGGAAAGTTACTGCTCCGCCGGCGCTGGATGACGAGCGCAGCGGTTCAACCGCAAAGTAAAAGAAACTATTGTGATGTGGGATGATGGGGCCGCCGACCGCGAAATCCATATTGTTGGAATGGAACGGCTTGTAGGGATATCCCACAAAGTGCTGGGCTGCAAACATCTTTTGGTTGTTGAAATAATCGGATGCAGACCCATGGAACTGATCCGTACCAGATCGGGTGGTGAACATGGTCTGCAGTCCCGCAGCGCGACTGTATTCGCTGCTGAACGTGTTGACCTGAATGCTGGTTTCCTGAATCGCCTCAGGCTGAGGCGTCAGATTCAAAACGCCCTGCCGAATGCCACTGGTGACGTCTAGGCCGTCAACAACGTATTGATTATTGTTCTGACCTTGACCGTTAGCGCTGGCATCAACTTGCTCTTCCGTGGAAAAGTTATCCACACCCGATGCGGGACTACCTGAAGCGCTGGTTCCCAGACCAGAGGCTCCCGGTGCCATGGTCACAAGCGTGACGAGATTCCGACCGACGATGGGCAACTGCGCCACCGCTTGATTTTCAAGGGTTAGCTGTGTGCGACTGTCGGCGGTATCTACAACCGGCGAGACCGAGGTTACCGTCACGGCCTCCGTTACTGCTCCGACCTTCAGCGTGACCGGAACGTTCAGGTTCTGCTCGGTCAGCAAGGTGAGCGTCGACTCCGACTTGCTGTAACCTGAGGCTTCGACTGCCAGCTTGTACGATCCCGGTGCCAAACTGACGAATCGGAAATTGCCATCGGCGTCACTCGTTGTCGAACGGCTCGCCTGCGTTGCCTGATTCGTGAGCGTGACCGTGGCTTTGGAAATGACTGCGCCCGACGAATCCTGCACCACGCCCTGTACGTTACTGGTGAACTGCGCCCACGCGGGAGACGTCAGTAGGATCGCAATCGCGAATAGGAAAATCTTTTTGACTACCATGTGCACTCCTGGGACTGCTTTCATGGAGATGGGTAAGCGTTTACTGTCCTTGACCTTTTGCCCCTTGTTTTCCACACTGTGAGGGTGCCAGAAGGCTAAGCGATTTTGCAGCGAGAGCACATGAGACAGATGTACTATGAATGTATTAGGCGCCGCAGAAACCTCTGGCGTCCTCGGCATTCATTCAGCAGACCACTCGACCATGGTTCCCTTGCCCCGCACACGCGCTGTCATGGTGATCGCCGCGACAGTATGCGTTTTCTCAGGTTCCTGTGCTCGCAACCCCAAGCTGATTGCGGTCATCCCGCGCTCCTGCGGTACCGTGCTTTGGGAACCGGAGCATGCGGGCGTTACGCATTTGGCCTACAAGAACGGTTTGCAAGTCTATTGGAATGCTCCACCCAGGGAAGACGACGTCGAGGGGCAGATCGCTCTTCTCGATCAAGTTGTTGACCGCACTCCGTCCGGCATCATTCTTACACCAGACGAAACCCTCCCCTTGCGAACACCCGTGAGGCGGATTGTGAGCCGGGGTCTGCCAATGGTCGTGGTTGGGACGAATCTGGGCATCGCTCCCACCTCCAAGCTGTCGTATGTGCTGAATGACGACGCCGCCGGCGGAGAAATGGCAGCGCGACGGCTGGGGAACATTCTGAAAGGGAGCGGCTCAGTAGCGATTCTCGGCTTGAATCCGCAACTCACTGGAATACGGGACCGTGAGCGAGCGCTTGAGAATACGCTTGGCAAGGAGTTCCCGAATATTCATGTTGTCGCCCGCAGACTCGGTTACTACAGCGTTCCGCAAGAGCAGCAGACCGCTGAAGATCTGCTGAACTCCGGGCCCGCGGTTGATGCCATAGTAGCGCTGTCGACAAGTTCGACACGCGGCGCGTACTACGCTCTCGTGGAGTTCGGCAAAGCCCGCGCGATTAAGTTGATCGGATTCGATCAGGACCTGATTCCACCGCTGCGGACCGGTGGTCTTGATTCCGTCATAATGCAGCGCACGTATGACATGGGGCACACTGCCATGACTCTAATGCTGGCGCAGTTGCGTGGGGAGGGCACACCCGGCGTTACCGTACTTCCTCCGATTCTGATGACTCGGGACAATCTGGACACGCCTGAAATCTATCGCCAATTGACGGCAGATTGGTGGAAGACGGAATGAGCCCGAAACTGCGGCGGCGAGTCGGTGTGTTGTCGATTGCAGTGTTTGTAGTCGCCGTCGCAGCCATCGTGTTCTTCGTACACCGGCGCTGGTGGCAGGCTCCGCGTTTTCCGCAGAGCGGCAATCTGGAAATGCGCGACGATTGGCAGCCATTCGGGGGTGCTTGGCAATTTCTGAATGGTGCCATGCTCAATAACTCCGATGAGCGCGGCGCAAAGCTGATGAACGGGAACCCCTCCGTCAGCAACTACATGATCGAAGCCGACGTGCAGCTCCTGGGTCAATACGGAGACGCAGGCCTCATCATCCGGGCTAACAACGAGGAAGTCGGCGTTGATGCCTACAACGGCTACTACGCCGGGTTGCGCGATCTCGACAACACGCTGATCCTCGGCCACGCCGGCTTTGGCTGGATCGAATACCAGAGGAATCGCGTTGTACCGCGCGTGGTGGCGCAGCAGTGGTACCACATCAAGCTGCTTGCCTATGAATGCAACATCGTTGCGAGTGCAACCTCACTCACCGGCGAGACCACCATCGATGCCGTTCGCCTACCCGACTGCGTCAAGTCGGGACGCTTTGGTTTGAAGTCGTACCAGACAGGCGGACTTTGGAGAAATGTTCGAGTGCGCCCAGCCAGTCGTGCAGATCTGCTCGCAATTGCTGGGACTGCCGAGATTCCGGGGCCTACTCCAATGACCAAAGTCGGTCCCCTTGGCGACCCGACCAACGACGCCAACGAGCAATATTTTGAGCCTCTCTACCTTGACATGCGCGCGCATCACGTCGATTCCGGCGGATTGCCGATTTCAAACCTGGTAGCTCTGGCGCCCGACAAACCCACGCCAGTCACCATTCACGGCGTTGTGACCCTTACGCATCCGTCCTTGTTTGTTCAAGATTCCACCGGCGGCGTGGAAATTCAGAGCTTCGATGCAAAAACTCCACCCCAGATTGGCGACCAGGTGGAAGCGAAGGGCATGGCCGAACCTCACGAGTTCAGTGCCATCATGACGAACGCGGAGGTCCATAGTCTCTGGGCGCACGCGCCACTGCATGCCATGACGATTACGGCCTCGCAGGCCGCCACCGGAGCTTTCGATGGTCAGTACATCGAGCTTGAGGGACATCTGCAACGGAAAGAGCAAGCTGCGGACGGCACTGTGGTCTTTGATCTGGACGAAGACAATCAATCGTTCCAGGTTGTCACCAATGTGAGCAGCGGTGTTACTCCGTTGCGTGGAATTAAGGAGCAAAGCCGGCTTCGGCTGCGTGGAATTTGCGTTGTAGGTTCGCAATACACCCATGATTTGACGCCGTTTGCCATTCTTCTTCCTTCTGTAAATGACGTCGCAGTCCTCCAGGGCCCGCCATGGTGGAATACCCGGAACATTGTCGTCGCGATTATTGCCTGCTTGTTGGCTGTTCTGATTGCCCAAGCATTTCAGAACTACATGGAGAGATCACGGTTCGCCGCCGTGCTGGACGAACGTCATCGGCTGGCACAGGAGATGCACGACACGCTGGCGCAGAGTTTTGCCGGAATCGGTTTCCAGTTGCAGGCGATTCGTGACGAGGTCGACGATCGTGCCGCGATGCACCGCGAAATCGAGATGGCATCGACGCTGGTACGCCGCAGCCATGAGGAAGCGAAACGGAATATCGCGGCACTGCGTCCGGAACTGCTGGAGTCGGTTGGTTTGCTCAAGGCGCTGGAAGAGAGCGCGCGCAGCATGGTCGCTGGCGGAAACATTCGCGTCATCGCGACCAGTTCCGGAGAGCCTGGAAGGATTCCGATACGCATTTCTGACACTCTCTTTCGCATCGGCCAGGAAGCGCTCGCCAACGCTGTGCGCCACTCCAGTCCGACGCTGTTGAAAATAACTTTGACCTACGGCGGCAATTTTCTGGAACTGACGGTTGAAGACAACGGCAAAGGATTCTTGATTGACTCGCAGTCCTTGGGATTTGGAATCCGCGGCATGCGGAAGCGGGCGGATAATATTTCCGCGGACCTTCAGATTCGCAGTACGCCCGGGGTCGGAACCAGCGTGCAGGCGGTTGCGCCGGTTCCCGTGAGTCTGACCCGGCTCACCTCACTTTGGCACTCTCTCTTGGAGCATCGGTTCAATGGACAAGGAAAACGGAAAGAAGCCGATACGGCTGCTGATCGTCGATGACCACCCTGTAGTCAGGGCGGGGCTGAGCAGCATGCTGGGAAAACATAAGGCAGTCGAGATTTCGGGAGTCGCGGCTAGTGCCGAAGAGGCATTCGCCATGCTCTCGCATCGATCGGTTGACGTAATCTTGCTTGACCTGCGGATGCCCAAAATGAGCGGAATTGACATGCTCCACGTGCTCTCGCGCCAGGCATCGCCTCCGAAGGTCCTCATCCTCTCCAGCTTCGAATTTGAAGAAGAGATTTTTCGGTCTGTGCAGGCCGGCGCGCGTGGCTATCTTCTAAAGGAGATGTCCCGGGACGAGATCGTAGCGGCAATCACTGCTGTTCACGCAGGGAAGAGGTACTTTCCACCCTCCATTGCGGCCAGACTCTCGGAGCGGACCCACCGTTCGAGTTTAAGTGCTCGGGAACTGGAGATCCTCGAACTACTCACGAAGGGGTTGACGAACAAGGAAATCGGCGATGCCTTTGGCATCAGCAAACACACAGTACGCAATCACATCAACAACATCACGCAGAAGCTCGAGGTGAGTGATCGTACCGAAGCCGCATCTGTGGCGATTAAACAAGGAATTATCCCGGTCACGAGTTAGCTCACGGTATCTCTATGTGCGTGATGCTTGCCTTGGTGCATCCCACTATATGAGACACATGTACCATGCAGAGTGGCGCATGTTCCCGTATTTTTTCCTGTGGTCTTATTGG
>Ga0207695_10012629_pt1 | contig 10119 bp, 8 predicted proteins | sample KBSC54metaG_FD_184354 | JGI IMG/M metagenome (GOLD analysis project Ga0207695, IMG submission 184354) | Corn rhizosphere microbial communities from Kellogg Biological Station, Michigan, USA - KBS C5-4 metaG (SPAdes) (version 2) | ecosystem: Host-associated > Plants > Roots > Rhizosphere > Soil... | reverse complement strand
CACGCCCTCGGAGAAGCGATAGATCCGTCCGTGTTTGTCCTCTTCGGGGCGGTGCAGGATTTGCGCGCACATCATCGGCGTGGTGCTGATAGAGACCAGCAAGGAGACGGCAATGGCCGAACTCAGTACCACCGCGAATTCGCGGAAGAGACGGCCAACGATCCCGCCCATCATGAGGATGGGAATGAACACCGCGACCAGCGAGGTGCTCATGGAGAGCACGGTGAATCCGATCTCGCGGGCGCCGCGGAAGGCTGCAGCAATTGGAGTCATTCCGTCCTCGATGTGGCGGGTGATGTTCTCGAGGACAACAATCGCGTCATCCACGACGAAGCCAGTGGAAATGGCTAGCGCCATCAGCGAGAGATTATCCAGGCTGTAGCCGCAGGCGTACATGACCGCGAAAGTTCCGATCAGCGACAGCGGTACGGCGATACTTGGGATGACGGTGGCGCGCACTGTGCGCAGGAACATGAATACAACAAGAATGACCAAGGCGACTGAAATCAGAATCGTGATTTCAATGTCGCGGACCGAGGCGCGAATGGTGGTGGTGCGATCCATCACTACATCGATGTTGATGGCGGGAGAGATGGAGTGCGAAAGCTCCGGCATCAGTGCGTAAACACGATCGACGGTGTCAATAATGTTCGCTCCCGGCTGGCGGAAAACGATGATTAGCACCGCTGGTTTTCCCGTCGCATTTTGGTCGCTTGTACCGTGGGCAGCGAGACCGATGACCTGTGTGTTCTCAACTGAATCCTGAACCTTGGCAACATCCCCAAGCCGTACGGTTCCGTTGCGGTTGGCTGCGACAATCAATGGCTCGTATTGCTTCGCTACCTTGATCTGGTCGTTCGCAGTGATGGCCCAGGTGTTGATCGCGTTCGCGACGTCGCCCTTTGGGCGATTCGCGTTGGCCGCGCCGAGAGCGGTGCGGACTGCGTCGAGTCCGATGCCGAGTTTGTTCAGCAGATTTGGATTCACTTCCGCGCGCACCGCAGGTCGCGCAGCGCCGCCCACGAACACCTGTCCCACTCCGCTGACCTGAGCGAGTTTCTGCGATAGCACCGAATCGGCAGAGTCGTACATCTGCGGCAGAGTCATCGTGTCGGAAGTGAGCGACAGAATGAGGACGGGTGCGTCTGCCGGGTTCACCTTGCGGTAACTAGGATTACCCGGCATATACGATGGCAGTTGGCTACGGGCGGCGTTGATGGCGGCTTGTACGTCGCGACCTGCGGCATCAATGTTGCGGTTAAGATCGAATTGCAGCGTGATGCCCGTCGATCCGATCTGGCTGACCGAGGTCATTTGGTTTATGCCCGCAATGCGCCCAAACTGACGCTCCAGCGGAGTTGCGACAGCCGAAGCCATGGTTTCCGGACTGGCCCCGGGCAGAGACGCGCCAACACTGATGACCGGAAACTCGACTTGGGGCAGCGGGGCAACCGGCAAGAATTGGAACGCAAGAATTCCAGCCAGAAGGACGCCCAAGGTCAGCAGCGATGTGCCGACCGGCCGTCGAATGAATGGAGACGATACGCTCATCGAGTTTGGAAACCACTAGGCCGTTCTTGGTTCGTATCAGGGCACGGCTTCCAGTCGTGCCGCAGGAACCCAAGAAAAAGAAAGTGGGCTTTAGCCCCTGCGGTTTTGCAGCGGCTAAAGCCGTCATAAATCTTGTCCGTTTCGGCACGACTAAAGTCGTGACCCGATACAAACCCCGTTGCTAAACACGCATGCTTCCAGGTCATCGCTAGTCTCCTGCCACCGGTTGTTCGGCGATGGGTTCCTCCTGGAAGTGACGGAACCCGAAACGCGCGAACCTCGTCGACAAACGATCGAACCAGAGATAAACAACGGGAGTCGTGTAGAGAGTCAGCAACTGGCTCAGCAGCAGGCCTCCGACGATGGTAATACCCAGCGGATGACGTAGCTCCGACCCGGTGCCGGTTCCCAGCGCTAACGGCAAACCACCAAATAACGCCGCCATGGTAGTCATCATGATCGGCCGGAAGCGCAGCAGAGAGGCCTGATAGATCGCCTCTTCGGGCGCCTTGTGCTGATCGCGCTCTGCTTCGAGTGCGAAATCAATCATCATGATGGCGTTCTTCTTCACGATGCCGATCAGCAAGATGATGCCGATCAAGCTCACCACACCGAGATCATTGCCTGTCAAAATGAGCGCGAGCAGCGCGCCAACTCCGGCCGAGGGCAGCGTCGAAAGGATCGTGATCGGATGGATGTAGCTCTCGTACAGAACTCCGAGCACGATGTAAACGGTGACGATCGCCGCGAGAATCAGAAGCGGCTCGCTCGATAGCGAATTGCGGAACGCGGCGGCGGTACCCTGAAAGCTGGTTTGGATACTGGCCGGTAGTCCGATTTCGTTTTCTGCGGCGTCGATCGCTTTCGTGGCTTCTCCGAGTGAAACGCCAGGAGCAAGGTTGAACGACAGCGTCACTACCGGAAACTGCCCTTGGTGGTTGATCGCAAGGCTGGCGTTGCTCTGCTCGACATGGGTGAAAGCTGAGAGTGGCACTTGCGTTCCGTTCGCTGATTTCACGTAGAGCGTGTTCAGTGAACTCGGGTCCTGCTGGAACTGCGGATCGACTTCCAGCACAACGTGATATTGGTTCAGCTGCGTGTAAATGGTCGAGACCTGGCGCTGCCCAAACGCGTCGTACAGTGTGTTGTCAATTGCGGTCGGTGTGACGCCCAGACGCGAGGCGGTATCGCGGTCGATGACCAGATCAGCCTGCAGTCCACCGGTCTGCTGATCGGTGGCGACATCCAGCAGTTGCGGCGAAGATTTCAGCTTATCGAGCAGCCGTTGCGACCACGTGGCCAACTCATTCGCGTCTGTGTCTTCCATCGAGTACTGGTATTGCGTGCGGCTGACGCGGCTCTCAACCGTCAGGTCCTGAACCGGCTGCATGTAAAGTGTGATGCCGTGAACGTCCTGCTCAAGCTTTGGGGCGAGGCGGCGAATGATGTCGGTTGCGCTTGCGCTTCGTTCATCTCGCGATTTCAAATTGATCTGGATACGGCCGGTGTTCAGCGTCGGGTTAGTTCCATCTACGCCGATGAAAGACGAAAGGCTGGCGACATCAGGGTCCTTCAGAATCTCCTGCGCCAGTTGCTGTTGACGTTGCGACATCGCTTGGAAGGAAATGTTCTGCGGAGCGTCGGAAATGCCGAGGATTACGCCCGTGTCCTGGACAGGGAAAAATCCCTTGGGCACCACCACATATAGGAAGAGCGTGAGCACCAGGGTTCCCGCGGTGACGAGCAGGGTCGCGGTTTGGTGGCGCAGAACCCACTTCAGCGTCCGCCCATAGTAGCGGATCACCCGTTCATAAACATCTTCTGACCACTTGTAGAAACCGCTGTGCTTGGAGAGTTCGCGCGACTTCAGTAGGCGTGAACTCATCATGGGCGTGAGCGTCAGCGATACAACTGCCGAGACAAGAATCGTGACCGCAAGCGTCACCGCGAATTCTCGGAACAGGCGGCCGACGACATCTCCCATGAACAGCAGTGGGATCAGTACGGCTATCAATGAAACCGTCAACGAAACAATGGTGAACCCTATCTGCCCAGCGCCTTTGAGCGCGGCCTCCAGGGGCGAGTCTCCCGCTTCGAGAAAACGGTCGATGTTCTCCAGCATGACAATGGCGTCGTCGACCACGAAGCCGGTAGAAATCGTGAGCGCCATCAGGGTGAGGTTGTTCAAGCTGTACCCCAGCAGGTACATAATCCCGAAGGTGCCAACGATAGATAGAGGCACTGCAACGCTCGGAATGATGGTGGCGCGCAGATTTCGTAGGAAGAGGAAGATGACCATCACCACCAGGCCGATGGTCAACGACAACTCGAATTCAACATCTTTTACCGACGCGCGAATGGTCTCAGTGCGATCGGTCAAAACCGAGACCTTCACGGCGGCGGGCAATGACGCCTGCAACACGGGCAGTAGTTTCTTGATCCTATCGACGACAGCAATGATGTTCGCGCCGGGCTGGCGCTGGATATTGACGATCACCGCTGGGACAAGCGTGTTGCCGGAGCCCATCCAGGCGGCCTGTTGGGTGTTTTCGATACTGTCGGTAACGGTGGCAACATCAGCGAGCCGCACAGGAGCGCCATTGCGATAGGCGACGACGATCGGCGCATATTCGGAGCCGGCCAGCAATTGATCGTTCGCGTCAATCGTGTAGGACTGGCGTGGACCATCCAGTGTGCCCTTGGCTTGATCGACGTTGGCGGCCGCAAGTGCCGTGCGCACGTCTTCCATGCCGATTCCATACGATGCCAGCGCAGTCGGATTTGCCTGAATGCGCACAGCAGGCTTCTGGCCGCCGCTGATCGAAACCAATCCCACGCCGCTCACCTGCGAAATTTTCTGCGCCAGTTGGGTGTCGGCGAGATCTTCAACCTTTGAGAGCGGCAGCGTCGACGAACTCAGCGCCAAGGTAAGGATAGGTGCATCAGCGGGATTGACCTTGCTATAGATCGGCGGATTCGGGAGATCCGGAGGCAGGTAGGTTCCGGACGAATTGATAGCCGCTTGTACCTGCTGCTCTTCGATGTCGATGTCCTGATCGAGGCCAAACTGCAGGGTGATAATCGAGCTGCCCAGCGAACTGGACGAGGTCATCTGGCTAAGTCCGGGTACCTGACCGAACTGACGCTCGAGCGGCGCAGTCACAGATGACGCCATCACCGTTGGGTCCGCGCCGGGATAAAACGTCATCACCTGAATCGTGGGGTAATCAACTTCGGGCAATGCGGAGACGGGCAACTGCTGGTAGGCAACAATTCCCACCAGCAGCACGCCGAACATCAGCAGCGATGTTGCGACGGGTCGAAGAATGAATAACCGCGACGGATTCATCGTGAGGAGGTTCCTGTATTTTGCGATCCGGAGTTTGGCGGCCCGCTCTGCCGGTTGCGCTGATCGCGGCTGTAAGGTTGTTGTCCTGAATTGCCGTTGGGAGTCGCCATTCCCGGATTGCCGGGTGAAGGCGTGCGCTGGCCAGGATTGCCGGCATTCTGAGCGCCGCCGTTCGGCCCTTGCTGATGTATATCGACGTGGCTGCCGTTCTGCAGCTTGTCTTGGCCATCCGTCACGAGCGTTTCATCGGGCGAAATGCCGCTCGCGATCTGTGCTAGATTGCCTTCGGTAGTCGCAACTGTCACCTGCCGCGCTTCCACAGTTTTGTCGGGCTTTACGATATACACATACGTTCCTTGTGGCCCCTGCTGCAATGCTGCTGAAGGAACTACGGTGGCGTTCTTGCGCGTCTCCAGCAGAAGATGGACATTCACGAACTGATTCGGCCACAGGACGCTGTCCTCGTTGGTGAAGACAGCTTTCAGGCGGCCAGTTCCAGTAGTTTGGTCGATCTGGTTATCGATCGTCAGCAGTTTTCCGGCGGCAAGTTTGGTGGAATCATCGCGACTGTAAGCATCCACTTCCAGCGGGCCTTTGCGCATCTGCTTGGCAACCACCGGTAGTTGATCTTCGGGCAAAGTAAAAATCGCGGTAATCGGCTGCAATTGCGTGATCACCAGCATGGGATTGGTGTCGGATGCGTGCACCATATTGCCGGGATCCACCAGGCGCAATCCGATGCGTCCACTCTGTGGGGCAGTGATGTGGCAGTACGAGAGATTCAGTTTTGCGTTGTCGACCAGCGCCTGATCATTCCGGACCGTACCTTCCATCTGATCCACGGTGGCTTTTTGCGTATCGACTTGTTGCTGCGACATTGCGCCGGAATTCTGGAGTAGATCTTTGTAGCGCTGATAATTCAACTGAGCGTCGCGAAGTAATGCCTGGTCTTTAAACAGCGTGGCTTGTGCCTGGTCCAGTTGAACCTGATAAGGACGCGGGTCAATTACCGCTAGAACGTCGCCCTTATTTACATGCTCACCCTCTCGGAACCTGACTTCGGTTAACTGGCCGTCCACCCGGCTTTTCAGGCTGACGGTGTAGTACGCCTGAATGGAACCGAGTCCGCTCAGGTAGACCGGAAAGTCCTGCTTCACAGCCGGTGCCACCGTGACCTGAACCGCCTGTGGAGTATTAGCGCGCGCGGTTGCGGGTGTGCGCGATCCGCTGTTGCACGCCGTGAGCGTGAGGGCAAGCAGCAGCCCTGCTGCGATCACGATCCAAGTCCGAGAGAATTTCTGCCCCAATTTGCTGGTTTTCTTCATGAGCGCCTATTCGTCGTAAGAAGGATGAAAACTGTCCATCGTACCGCGTTCGACATCCTTTTGATGTGATCGCAAGTCACTTTTCCTCAGTAATTTACAAAAATTTACGGAGCTGCTGACATTCTTTGAGTATGGCTAGCTTCCCATGGTTTTGTACCCCAGGATTACGATCTATGCCCCTGCAAGTGTTGGATGTCCAGTTTTGGAAGTCGTTAGCCGCCTGACGTATAGTGGACAGCCGAAAAGCCGTGTCCAGCCACAACCCTCAACTCGTCATTCGTGAGCTGGAGTCGATCTCCGACCTTCGGCGGGCGATTCAACTCGAGCAACAAGTCTGGGATCTTAGCGATGTGGACGTGACGCCGCTAACGACCGCAATTGCCGCTCAAGCCGCGGGCGCGTTCTGGCTAGGGGCTTTCGACGGTACCGATCTCGTTGGCATCGCTTATGCGTTTCCCAGCCTGCATCATGGACGGCCGGGATTTCATTCGCACCTGCTGGCGGTGCGCGATCCATATGGACACCGCGGCATCGGGTACAAGCTCAAGCTTGCTCAGCGGGAACGCGCCCTGGCGCTCGGGGTCGGGGAAATCACGTGGACCTTCGATCCGCTACGTAGCCGCAACGCGCACTTGAATTTCGCGAAGCTCGGCGTCCTCTCCGACAAGTACATCATCGATTTTTATGGTCCACGGACTTCTAGCCTGCTGCATGCGAACGGGACCGACCGGCTATGGGTGACATGGCAGTTGGGAACGCGGAGAGTTGGCGACCGGCTGCAAGGGAAAGAAATGCGAGCAGAAGCACTCGATACGCTCATGCATCTCGAACCGCTGGTGCGCTTCAATGGGGACGGTGTGCCGGTGCAGGCTGACGTGCCTACTGCCCTGTCGCGTCAACGGATTGCGATCGAAATCCCGGGCGACATAGATCTGATCGAACGCGACGACATGCCGCTTGCTCGAAAATGGCGCGAGGCTACGCGGGCCGCTTTCACCGCGGCAGTGGAATCAGGGTTCCTTGTAAGAGAGTTCTGCAGGTCCATCCGGGGACAACAGGGGCCGGGGGCTTACCTTCTTGAGAAGGAAGAACCAGATCTGCACTAGCTTCCGCAACTATGCGGCTTGAGCCTTTTGTTCCAGCGGTAACCCTGCTTCGATCCATGCGTCGTACCCGTCCTTTAGGGCCCAGGCATTTCTGAATCCATGTTGCCGAAGTTTCTGCGCCAAACTGGCGCTTGATCCCTCGTTCGGTCAAGTGCAGTAGGTCACAATCGGTTTGTTGCGCGGAATGCGCCCAATCGCTTCGTCGGCATCATCTAGGGCCACCCGAATTGCGCCGGCAGCCATGTCGGTAGCTTCGGCCCAGGCATGTGGATTACGCACGTCGATGATCGTGAATTCTTCGCCTGCTTCCATTCGTCTTCTGAGTTCGTCAGCACTGATTCTGAGATCGTCCGGCATGGAGCACCCCATATTTCGTGATCCATAAATGATGCGATAGCAGTCCTGGGGGTGGGTTGCCCTTACGAAGAAAACCTGAGAATCCGACAAAGCGATTCATTAGGGCAACGTTCGAGACCAACCCTGCGTTGTCCACGACAGTCATAAACGGCGTGATCGAATCAAACAGAGACTGCTTACTGCCGAGGAATCTATGAACCGACTACTTGGAATGTGCGCGCTACTGCTGATGCTGGGCTTGCCTGCGTTCTCACAAGCTCCGCGAATGTCCCCGAACGATCAGGACCAGTTCAACAATTACTACTCACGGTGGATGCAAGATCGCCAGAGCAACGACCGCGACGACATGATCAGCATGGAACATCACATGCAAGATCTGATGAACAAGTACGCGATCCCACCGGACACACCTTACGGCGAAGTTGCCGCGGCGAATTCCGGGCCAGGGTACGACCGCGACCGTGATTATCGGGACCGTAGCTACGCGGGAAACTATAGCCAGCTTTCGCCGGATGATCAGAAAAAATTCAACGACGAATATGGCAAGTGGCAGCAATCGACCGCCAAGAACGATCGCGATGATATAGACAAGCACGCGCGCAAGATGGAAGACATCATGGCGCGCTACAACATCCCGCCGAATACTCCGTTTGACGAGATCGCCTCGGCCAACGGCTACGCGCCTCGTTACAACTACCGCGATTTCCAGCGGCGCCTTTCGCCTGACGATCAGCAGAAGTTCGATAAGTCGTATCAACACTGGCTACACGAACGTTCTGAGAATGATCGCAAAGGCATGGCCAAGGAAGAAGGCCACATGCAGGAAATCATGGCCCGCTACAACATCCCACGTGATGTTCCCTATCAGGTCATAGCGTCGGGTGGCGAACGGTATTAACGAGAGTTTTCGGCGCGTGTCTTAGGCCAGGATTTTCTTGAGCACGAGCGCATTAGCAAAGGCAAACGCCACTTCGTCAAACCAAGAATACTGTGAGGGAATTATGAACAAAATGCTCGGAATTTTAGCACTTGTCCTTGCGTTTGGGATTCCTGCTTTTTCTCAATCGCGCATGTCGCCTGATGATCAGGCGAAATTCAACAGTTACTACTCACGCTGGATTCAGGCGAGGCAGAGCAATGATCGCGATGACGTCTCTAGCATGGAAAATCGTATGCAGGATCTCATGAACCGGTACGGCATTCCGTCCGATACGCCGTACGATGTGGTCGCGCAGCAGGAAGGCTCCGGGTACGGCGACCAGGATCGGGATCGCGACCGCGACCGTGGCTACAGTCGAGACCGCGACCGAGATCGAGATCGGGATTGGGACCGGGATCACAATCGTGGAGAGGTCGGAAGCTGGCAGGGCCGCCTCTCTCCGAACGATCAACATCGCTTCGACAACGCATACCAGCACTGGCTCCATGAACGCCAGGAAGGCGATCGCAATGGCATGTCCAAGCAGGAAAGCACAATGCAGGACATCATGAGCCGGTACAACATTCCGCAAGACACGCCTTATGACGCAATCGCGTCACAAGGCCAGCGGTACTAAAGCGGTATTGGATTGGACGAAATACCGGCTGTCAGAAACCGGTGAGCGCGAGTTAAGTTCTGACAGCCGGAAATTCAAAGTTCTGCCGATTCTTCCTTAAAAGAACCCAACTTTTGCTGCATTTCGCCGCACAATTCTGAACTCCCTGTTGCAGGCTTCGGTTTCGGGTCTTGTTCATCGGTGAAAAACCCCGTCCCTCCGTACACCGACCTTGGTACCGTCCATTGAACTTCAGTTACCAGGCCTGAGGTACTTTGAGGCAGAAATCCTCCTTCTGGCCCAAGATGTTGTACTCCTTCTTCGGCGAACCGCATTATCTTGAACTGGGCTGCTAATGCGGGTTTTTGGATTTCCAACCCACCGGCCAAAAACACGGAAGAACACGGACATCTGGCATGTTCGGGCGAGAACAGCGGTTGATATATGCTCGGTTCACTGAATTCACTCAGGGGCAACTTATGAGTGGATTTCCTTCCAGGATGTCGGTCCGGTAGTCATGGGCGCGACGAACGATTCTGTGGCCAGGGAAAACCTATGGCCGATTCACCAGAAGTGATGAATATTCGCCAGGCGTCGAAGTATCTGGGTGTCAGTCCGGACACGCTCTACAAGTACGTTAATGAGCAGAAGATTCCGGCGTTCAAGCTGGGCAATCGCTGGCGGTTCAAGAAATCACGGCTCGACCAATGGATGGAAGAGAAGTCGAGCGAAGCAGAAGTAGGAGTTACGACCAAAGCAAAGGCAGCCACGCAGGCTGCCAGGTAAAGGCGGGCACATGTTTGGATTCGGATCGAAGTCAATCGTTGGCCTGGACGTAGGCTCCTCAAGCATCAAGGCCGTGGAGCTGAAGAAGAGCCGCGGGGGCATTGAAGTGG
>Ga0207695_10012628_pt1 | contig 10120 bp, 7 predicted proteins | sample KBSC54metaG_FD_184354 | JGI IMG/M metagenome (GOLD analysis project Ga0207695, IMG submission 184354) | Corn rhizosphere microbial communities from Kellogg Biological Station, Michigan, USA - KBS C5-4 metaG (SPAdes) (version 2) | ecosystem: Host-associated > Plants > Roots > Rhizosphere > Soil... | reverse complement strand
TTGCGGCAAGCGGAAGCCGGCACGCCCGTCGTCGACCTCTGCCGGAAGATGGAGATCACCGAGACGACGTTCTACCGGTGGAAGAAGAAGTGCTACGGCTTAGGCGTGAGCGAGCTGCGGGAACTCGCAGAGCGATCAAGCAACTCCGCGAGGCGGCCGCGCGCCGTCGCACCATCGACGGCACGGGCGAGCTGTCGCGCTGCTTGGATCGAGCGTGCGTCGCGAAGGCTCGCGCATCGCGCGCACGACCGGATTGCGCGTGAGGTGTATCGGATGACACCGCGCGCCACGAAAGCGCCAACCACGCCGACGTGGTCCCGCACGAACAGCGCGCTCTCGACGGCTGGCGGCCGTCGATCGAGCTCGGGTTCGTGTCGGCGATCGCGCCAGGCTTCGCCGTCACACCGATCGTCGCCGGCGCGCCAGGATCGTCGACGGCGTGCGCCGAAGTACAGCGACGACACGACGTGACACGATCGACGAGGACTCGCGAAGGTCAAAGCGATCGTGAACGGGAAAACGCTGTCATTCGAGAAAATCGAGGGCCTTCAGTCAGAGACTCCGAAAAACGTCGCGCCAGAATTGCGCGATCCCGACGTAACACGTGCCACAACCCGTTCACTTCCTTGAGCGCCAGTCGAAAAGGTAGTCCACTCGGTCCTCCAGACGCGAAATCGCGCCGCCTAGGCCCGAAGGCGTGCGCGCCTATTCGGTTCTGATGGCCTGAGCGGGGTCGACGGCGGTGGACCGCCGCGCCGGAACGATGCTCGCCACCGTCGCCGCGAGCGCCAGCACCAACGCCGCGGTGGTGTAGACGACGGGATCGTGCGGAGAAGTTTCGTAAAGCATGTCCGTGATCCAGCGCGAAGCGACAAACGCGCCGATACCGCCAAGCGCGAGTCCAGCGACGATGGCGCGCGAAGATTGAAGCGCGACGAGTCGAACGACGTCGGACCGACGCGCGCCGAGGGCCATTCGAACTCCAATCTCCTGCGTCCGCTGCGACACCCAGTAGGCCATCACGCTGTACAAGCCAACGGCGGCGATGACCAACGCGATCGCGCCAAACAGCGTGAACATCGTCGCCGCTAGTCGCCATGGCTGGAGCTGCGGTGCGAGGAGCTCGCTGTACGGTTTCACCTGCACGAAAGGCATCGTGGGGGCGAGTGTTTGCAGCTCTCTTCGCACAATCGGAACGATCGCCTCCGGATCCGCGGCCACTCGCACGAGCATAGCGCCGGGCAACGCGCGATGGACGCCGGGGTGCTGCGGCGGCGCATATACGATCGCTCGATCGTCGTTAATCACGCTGAATTGCAACACATTCCGCACGACACCGATGACCTCGGAACATACGCTGTCTCCGCCGTACTTTACGCATTTGCCAAGCGCGCTCTCATTCGGCCAGTACGCGTTCGCGATCGCCTCATTGACGATCACGACGCGCGCTGGGGTCGATTCCTCGGCGGCCGTAAAGTCGCGACCGCGAACGAGTGAGGCGCCGACTGTCGCAAAGAACCCACGCGTCACCGCCGAGTTGTAGGGGCCGCCGCCAGGGAGATCGATTCGTTTGAGGCCTGGGACGGAGAATCCGTTCGCGCTCGCGCTCCCCATGGGAACCGTCAACCGCGCGACGGCGACTCCCGTCACGCCCGGGATCGCACGCACGCGCTCGACGGCCCGCCGATAGATGTCTTCGATTTGAACGGTGTCGAAGCCGAAGCGTGTGAGTGGCATCGTCACCCGTAACACGCGGTCGCGGTCGATGCCGACTTCGCGCGACGCGACGTTGCGCAAACTGCGCACGGTCAGCCCAGCGCCTACGAGCAGCATCACCGACAGCGCTGCTTGGGCCAACAGCAACGTGAAGCGCAACCGTCCTCGCCTACCCGCCACCTGTCGCGACGACACTTTCAGTCCCTCAGCCACTCTGGTGCTCATCCCCTGCAGCGCCGGGGCCACTCCAGCCAACAGCATGCACACGATCGCGATGCCGAGCGTGAACACGAATACGCGCCCGTCCAACACCGATTCGCTCCACACGATGTTTGGCAACAGGATTTGCTGCACGACATGGCTCGCCGCGTACGCGATGCCGAGCGCAGTGACCGATCCGAGAAAGGCCAGCAATGCCGCCTCGGTGAGAAGCATTCTCACGAGTCGCCCGCGGCTCACGCCGAGTGCGATGCGGACGGCGATCTCGCGACGGCGCTCCAGCGTGCGTGCAATGAGGAGGTTGGCCACGTTCGCGCACGCAATGAGGAGCACGATGCCGGAGACACCCATGAGCCAGAGCGAAACTTTGGCCTCGCGACTGAGCCCGTTCGGTCTGCGCGTCGGGATGATCGATGACAGGATAATGGAGCTGGTCGAGTCGCGGAACGGCTGCTTCCATTCGCGCACGAGACCCCGATACGTCGCGGTGGCCTGTGCGGCCGCGACGTCGGCCGTGACGCCGCCGCGCACGCGTCCGATAATCTGCGCCCACCAATTGTTCGTTGTGTTGTACCAACCGCGGCCGAGTGTTTCGTTGCCGAATGCACTAATCGGCAGCCAGATGTCGATCTTCTCTCGATCGACGCCGGCGAAACCGCGCGGTGCGACGCCCGCGACGGTGAACGTCTTGCCTTCGAGTGACAGGGTGCGACCGATTGCGTTCGCCTCGCCTCCGAGTTGCTGCTGCCACAACCCGTAACTCACCACGGCAACCGGTCTGCCGTCGGGGACGCGGTCGTCGTCTTCGGTCAACCCGCGGCCGAGCAGTGGCCGAACGCCGAGGAGATGGAAGTAGTTGCCGGACACGAGCTGCACCGAGACGTTTTGCGCGTCGCGCCCGCGCCCGAGACTGTATTGACTCGGAAAGCTGTACGCAGCGAGCTCGGAGAAGGCTGGCGCATTTGTCCGTAACGCGGTGAGCACCGGGTACGTCGTGACCGGACTGATGTTGGCTCGCTCGCTTTGCATGTCACGGTAGTAGATCCGCTTCACGGCATCGGGTGCTACGACGTGCGCTGGTGCGCGCAGTAGCAGCTGATCGACGACCCCGAACATGACCGCGTTGGCCGCGATGCCGAGGCTGAGCGTGATGGTCGTGACGAGAAGGAGCGCGGGACGACGCGACAGACTTCGCGCCGCATACCGAAGATCGTCAGCGAAGGACATTAGCAGTTCCTCTCGGTGTTGGGCGCCAACGCGCCGCCGATCGAGGCGCGCGAGCTCGCGCCGGCTTTCGTCGACATCGCCGTACTCGGCGTGCGCGCGTTCGCGCGCGTCGCGTTCGGACACGCCGAGATGCATCAGCTCCTCGGTGCGCGCCTCGAGGTGGAAGCGGATCTCGTCGTCGATCTCGCGACCCACAGCGCCGACCGACCACGAGATGCGTACCACTCGGCGAATGCCAGGGATTCGGATCTCCCGCACGATCATGCAGGTAGCGAGTCCGTCGCGCGGAGAATCTTGAACATTGCTTCGACGTAGGCCGTCCAATGCGCCTCGCGCGACTGTAGCTGCTTCTTGCCGGCGCGCGTAAGCTGATAGAAGCGCGCGCGGCGATTGTTTTCGGAGAGCCCCCAATCGCTCTCAACCAAGCCACGTTCCTCGAGGCGGTGGAGCGCGAGGTACAGTGCACGATCTTCGACCACGATCGCGTCGTCGGATGTGGCTCTGATCCATCGCGCGATCGCGAAGCCGTGCCTCGGCCCCCAGGCGAGCGTGCGCATGACGAGGAGGTCCAAGGTTCCAATCATCAGGCCGAGATCGTCGGTCTTCACCTGTTTCACTCCCCCCGGAGAGCCTCCGGGGAGCAAGATACGACGCGACCCGAGCCAGCGCAACCCTCGGCGGCGCCGCGCGACGAAGCGCGCGACGTGCGCGCCAAGATCCGCGGGGAGGAGGAGTCACCGTGAGCCCCTTGCCGAAGGTGTTCCTCGAGCCCGGCGACTTCGCGGTGCTCACGCTGACCGAGCCGCGGGCCACGCTCGTCGTGCTCGGCGAGAAGGAATGGGAGACGCACGGCTGGCCGACGTGTTACCGCGGCGCGATGCTCATCCAAGCCGCGAAGGCGATGCCGACGTGGGCCCAGGATTCCTGTCTGCGCGAGCCGTTCGAATCGGTTCTGTCGTCGCCACACCAATCGTTGGTCGAACGGCCAAAAGCGCCACGCGACGGCGGACTAGATTCACACACGAATCTGATTGTGTGTGATGAGTATGACGACTGTTACGACGACGGGAGCGACGATACCGGCGGCGACAGCGGCTGGCCGGACAACTGCACCAACCTCTATATCGAACTATATGACGAGACTCAAACGCGGCGCCACGACATGGACGGCTACAACACGGCCGTTGCTCTGGCGAACTTCTACCAGTGCGGCACGTTCGACGCCTACGGACAGCCCGTCTACCCGCAGACATGTGCAGTCCTCTTGGTCGATGTCGCGGGTTGGGCTCTTTGGGTTGAGGAGGACATCGCCTATCTCAACGATACCGCGTACTCTCTCAGTGCAGCGGGCTGCACGGCTCACTAAGGTGTGGTGCAGGGTCTGGCTTCTGACCTGTTCGATCGGAATCGGCCTAATGATTCCGTCTCAGGCGGTGTTCGGACAAGGCCGTGCTGGGTCTCGGCCGACTTCAGTCGCGTCAAAGCAGAGACAACAGGGCGACACGCTTTGGGTTACGCTGGCCAACGGCGTAAGCCGCGAGGTTTATCACAGGGACACGCTGTCGCTCTCATGGCTTGAGCAAGGGCGCGTCGTTCGCACACAGGTGTGGACGTTCAGTGGAGACTCTGCGACATTGGTGGGCGGTGCGAGGACGTCGCCGGAGCTGCGGCACATGATCGAAGCGCGGCGCAAGTTTTGGATCGAGAAAGCGCGCACCGATAGCACGCTGGCGCGAATCAGGCCGCCAAACTAGGTGGTACGTCGAACCAGATCTGAGTGCTGGGGCATGCGACAGAGTCTCGCCGCGTGCCCCATTCTGCTATGTGTCGTGCGTAGCGAATGGCGAAAATGCTACCGCGGTCGGGCTCCGCGTCGATGCGGGGAAGCACGCCGCATCGCTGCCGCGCGGGACCTTTTCATCAGCGACAGCGCGTGACGTGACCCTCAACGCTGATCCAGGACCGATGTTAGTCCGGTGATTGGGGGCGGTTCCCCCGAAGAGTTGGGCCAGGATGACTTGCAGAAAGCGCGGCGTGACGGTCTGATCATGGCGTCCGAATCGGACGCGGAGGATCGACCGAGATGCGAACGAGCAAATTCAGCGAGGAGCAGATTGTCCAGGCGTTGCGGCAAGCCGAAGCCGGCACGCCCGTCGTCGACATCTGCCGCAAGATGGAGATCACCGAGACGACGTTCTATCGGTCGAAGAAGAAGTACTTCGGTCTGGGCGTGAGCGAGCTCCGCGAGATGAAACTGCTGCGCGAGGAAAATCGGAAGCTCAAGGGCCTCGTCGCTGATCTCACGCTCGACAAACAGATTCTGCGGGAGAGTCTCACAAAAAATTCTAGGGCCGGCAGCCAAACGCGCGTGGGTGCGGTGGATCGTACGCGCCTATGCGGTGTCCGAGCGGCGCGCGTGCAGCTCGCACGCGTACTCTCGATGACCGGCCGGCATGCCGAGGCGATGAAGGCACTCCCTCCAGATAGCATTCGGTTGGGAAGCTACGAAGCCGGCATCGCGGGATTCGTGTACGCGCGCGCCGGCCAGCGGACCGCGGCGCTCGCGGCGGCCCGGGGGCTGGAGAGGCGTGACGTCGTCCCAGCCGAAGGGGTTGCAGCCATCTACGCGGCGCTGGGTGACAAGGACCGCGCCATCGCGTGCCTAGAGAAGGCCGTGGCGCTCCGTGGTGTCGGATTGATCTTCCTCGGAGTCGAACCGATGTACGACGGCCTTCGCGGCGATCGACGATTCACGGACGTGCTGAACCAAATTGGCGTCGTCTACTGAGGAGACTCGGACCCGTGAACTGCGCGACGGACGTAATTCGTTGTGGCCATATAGAACGAGTGTCGGAATCTCGCGGGCCTCGCGCGAGTTGCTCGCCTCTGGTATGCAAACTTACGCGTGACCATGGTACTCCTCGCGGATGAACTGCGCTCTGGCGGCGAATCCCCGTTTGTCGCGGGATCGAACAGGATCTGAAGTTGCTGAAGACCGTGTTGAGCTGGGCTGTGATGACGAAGCTCCTGGACAAGAACCCGCTCCGCCGATTCGCGACGCCGAAGGAGGAATCGCCGCGGCGGCCGGTTTTGTGGGCCGAGCAGTTCGCCGCCGTGCGTGAGAAGGCCATGTCCAACACGGCAGAGTTATTTGTGTGTCTGCTCTGGTTCACCGGCGACGGCGCTGCGTCGGTTCGGCAGCTCCGATGGGAGGATGTCGATCTTGAAGACACATCGGTTCGACGGCGTGCGGACGTCGACAAGATCGGCTACGAGCATCGCAATCCGCTCGACGCCGAGCTCGTACCGCGGACGCGAGCCAGGGCGGCCGGGCTGGGTCGAACGATCTTCTGGGAATCGAAACGGATGAACGGGAACGCCGAACGGGGACGGCTGGGACAAAAACAATCCCGCGCACGCGTAACGCGGGGCGGGAATTGGTGATACAAATGGGCCCGGGAGGAGTTGAACCTCCGACCTCACGCTTATCAGGCGTGCGCTCTAACCACCTGAGCTACGAGCCCTCGCGGGGATTTTTTACTGAGTCTCAGAAGTTAACCGGCGTCACGCCGAGGGTCAATCAATCCAGGACTTGCGCCGTCAGCCTTCGAGCACCGCGAGAAAGTACTCGGGCAAATCAACCAACGAGCGATTCGCTCGCTCAGCGGTTCCGATCGAACCAGTCCACCACGTCGAACGCCTGCGAGACCTGCAACGCCACAGCATGCCCGCCCTGTCCGAGGAAACCCGGCGCGGTGTTCCGCACCCACCATCGATCGCCGCGCACCGACGCCTTGATCAACGTCGTCGGCGAAAGACGATAGCCGCCGCCGAACTCTCCGTCGACGAAGTCCGTCAATCGGGCCGTCCACGTCGCGGCCGCCGCGCCCGTCGCTGTCGTCGGTCGAATGAAGGGATACTTGTTCCGCTCGGCACGAGCCGCAATGAAGAAGCGCGGCGTCAACGTGTACTTCGCCTCTCCATAGTAGGTGAAACCTGTGATCGCTCCGCTCGGAATGTCGTAGCGTCCGCGTGCCGCTTCGGCATGCGTCTCCAGATAGCCGTGCGAGAATGATGCATCGAAGGCGATGACGCGCTGGTGAAAATCACTCCACGATCTTCCCTTGAGCGCGGCGACCGGCACGTCGCGATTCAGATACGGTCCCACAGTGAACGACGTGCCGAAACGCAGCCCGACGATCGGGGTGTAGCCGCCGCCGATCGCCGGCCGGAGACGCGGCGTCGGACTCGGCTCGTAGCCGGCGTGGGTCGTCGGCAGCGAGACCATCGCGGCGCGATAATCGAACCGATATGCATCGCCAAATACCTCGACGCCGAGTGGATAGTCGAGCGAGTAGCCGTCGGGTTCACCGATGAGCGGATTGCGCGTCGAGAAGTGCCGCGACGCAAACGTTCCGATCACCGGCGTCAACCGTCCGGCATCGATCACGAAATGCTGCGATGCGGTATAGCGAAGACCGAACTGATCGCTGGAAACCTCTTGCTCGTCCGCGTCGTACCGCGCGCTTCCACCCTCGTATGCGCCCTGCGCGTACGCGACGAGTCCAGGCAACGGTTCGTACGCGCCCCACATTTGAATCCGCGCGAGTCCAGCGGGTTCTCCGCGGTTTCGCGTCAGCAGATTGGATCGCGCGTTGGTCGACCAGAACTCGCCGTCGACGATTCCCTGTAGCAACACCGAGCTTTGCGCGACCGTCCGAGTCGGAGTCGCCGCGACGACGCCAAGCGTCACAACCACGATGCCGAGGCGGCACATGCGAACGCTGCGCATCAGTCGCCAGCGGCCGCGACACGCGCCGGCACGTGCATCGACGCTTGGTTCGCGTCGAGCGCCTCGCGCACCGTACGCGCCAGTACGGTTGGCGTGAATGGTTTGCGGAGGAACACCGCGGCCGGATCGAGCTCGTATTGCGCGAGCGCGTCGTCAGCATAGCCGGACATATAGATGATGAGCGGCGCGGGGCGCGTCTCGACATACTTCGCCACCAGCTGCGGCCCACTCGTGCGAGGCATCACGATGTCCGTCAGCAGCACGTCGATCTCGCGTGCATTCGCGATCTCTAACGCCTCATCGGCATTGCGCGCGACGAGCACGGCATAGCCGCGCTCCTCGAGTGTGCGTCGTGCGAGAATGCGAACGTCCTCCGCGTCCTCGACGATGAGAATCGTCTCGGTGCCGCGCGGAAGCTCGGCCTCCTCGACGACGGGCGTATCGCTGACGGCAACCATCTCCGCGGCCGGCAGTGTGATCGTGAACGACGTACCGCGCCCAAGCACGCTGTCGAACGTGATCGCTCCGCCGGACTGATTGACGATGCCGTATACGGTGGACAATCCGAGTCCGGTCCCCTTCCCCGGCTCCTTCGTCGTAAAGAACGGCTCGAAGATGCGATCCTTCACGTCGTCGCTCATGCCGACGCCGGTGTCAGTGACGACGAGTGACACTCCGCCCTGCACGTTGCCGGTCGCGATGGTGAGCGTTCCGCCCGCGGTCATCGCGTCGCGCGCGTTGACGGCGAGATTGAGCAGCACCTGCTCGAGCTGCCCACGATCCGCGCGCACGCGGCCGAGTGGCGTGTTCGATTGAATGCGCAGCTCGATGTGCTCGCCGATGATTCGTCGCAACATCGGCGCGATGCCATCGACGACATCGCCCAGATCCAGCACCGTTGGCTGCAGCACCTGCTTGCGGCTGAACGCGAGGAGCTGATGGGTCAGATTCGCCGCGCGGTCCGACGCGTCCACCACCTGACGCAGATCTTCGGCCGACGGACTGTTCTTGTCGGCACGCATGAGCGCCAGCTCGGTGTAGCCCGAGATGACCGTTATGAGATTGTTGAAGTCGTGCGCGATGCCGCCGGCCAGCGTGCCGATCGCCTCGAGCTTCTGCGATTGCCTGAGCTGCGCCTGACTTTCGCGCAGCGCCTGCTCGACGCGCGTACGCTCGCTGATCTCGTCGGTCAGCACGACGTTCGAGGCCACGAGCTCCGCGGTTCGCTCCTCGAGCTCGCGTCGTTTGACGGTGAGCGAGTCCATGAGCTGGTTGAACGACTCGTTGAGCGTTCGCACCTCTTGTGCTTCATCGGCGGCGTCGAAGCGTCCCTGGCGTTGCTCCGCCGCCGCGCCCGACCGCATGTAGCGAACGAAGCGATGGAACGGGCCAAGGACCGTCCGCGCGACGAACGCCGCACCGATGCCGGCGATGAGCACCGCGAACGTGCCATAGACGAGGAAGTCTGCGCGCAGTGGCCGCATGAGCGCGGCAACGCGACGTGACAGCGGCTGAAGCATCCAGAGTCGAACAGCATCGTGAGCCTGGGTCTCGCCCAGGCTCAGTGGCGCGGCAACATAGTCCTCACCGCGCAACCTCACAGTCGTTGGCTGCGCGCCACGCGCGCGCGACGCAAGCTCGCCGGCTATCATCGGCGATGACAGCGTGCTGTCGCTCGCGCCGAGAACGGTCGATCCCGCGGTGAGCAGGACCTCTGCGTCTGCGGCGGCTCTGGCGTTGGCGATGAATGCGGCGTCGAGCCGACGTCCCAGCACCAGCGTGCCGAGCGTGAAGCCGTCTTGCACGATCGGATAGACGGCGATCTCGAGGTCGCCTGTCTCGGTCCGCAGCGCGGCCAAGTCGCCGCTGTCGGCCGGAACGCTCGGGTCGAGAACGTGCCGGACCGCGTTGAGCGCGAGCAGGCTCGTGCCCCGCGGCACGATGCCGCCCGTGCGCGCCGCGGCTGCGAAGACACGGGCGGAATCATCAGTGACGAGCAAAAGGTCGGCGTCGACGCTGCGCAGTCGCGTCCGGAGCTCGTCTTCCATCGTGTTGACGAGATCGGTGCGCGGCTCGCGCCCCGCGAGCTTCTCGACGCGATAGATGCTGAGGACATACTGAAAGCTCTGCGTCTGCGTCACGAGCGACGCGGCGAAGAGCAACTGC
>Ga0207695_10012627_pt1 | contig 10120 bp, 8 predicted proteins | sample KBSC54metaG_FD_184354 | JGI IMG/M metagenome (GOLD analysis project Ga0207695, IMG submission 184354) | Corn rhizosphere microbial communities from Kellogg Biological Station, Michigan, USA - KBS C5-4 metaG (SPAdes) (version 2) | ecosystem: Host-associated > Plants > Roots > Rhizosphere > Soil... | reverse complement strand
ACGGTCTTGCCGCCGTTCATGTTGGTGCGCAGCGCCTCGGTCAGGTGGGTCGGCGCGTCGAGGTTGAGATGCGTCATCATCTCCACGAACTCGGCCAGGCCGCGCTTCTGCAGCCGAGGATTGCCGACGATCTCGGCCCCCAGCGTGGACGACTGGCGGCCCTTGTAGTCGTGGGCGGGGAACACCGTCAGCGCCGGGTCGAGCTTCAGCAGCTTGCCGAACAGGCTCTCGTGCAGCGCCTCGGGGCTGCCGGTGGGCAGGTCGGTGCGCCCGGTGCCGCCGATCAGCAGGGTGTCGCCGGTGAACACCCGGTCCTCGCAGATCAGGCACATGGAATCGCGGGTGTGCCCGGGCGTGTGCAGGGCCTGCACCTTCAGCCCGCCCACCTGCAGCAATTCGCCGTCCTCCAGCTTCAGCGCGACATAAGGCGCCGGGCTCAGCCGGTGGGCCACCACGGGCGTGCCCAGCCGCTCGCCCAGCTCGCGGGTCGCGGAGAAGTGATCGGCGTGGGTGTGGGTGTCGATCAGGTAGCGGATGCGCAGCCCGTCCCGGGCGGCCAGGCCCAGGTAGCGGTCGATCTGGGTGAGCTCCGGATCGATCAGGGCCGCCGACCGGCTGGCCTCGCAGCCGACCAGATAGGACTGGCATCCCCCGGTGGCCACCTGCTCGAAGATCATCGGCGCTTCCCCACGTCCATGCCGCGAAGCTTGCTGCCAAGCCCTGGCGCACGCAAGGCCGCCAGGCTGACATCGATCTGTGCCGGATTTGTGCTAGACGCCCCACCATAGGCTCCAGGCGTCGAGGAGGCGGGAAGCATGATGGTTCGGTTGGCGGCGATCGCCTTGATGGCGGCCCTGCTTGCGGGCTGCAACACGTTCAACTGCGGCGCGGCCTCGCAGAACACCCAGGCGGCCGGCGGCTGCAGCGCCCACACCACCTTCTGAGCCGGCCTCAGCGCCGCTCGTCGCCTTCCTGCGGGTCCCAGTCGGCGCCGCGCGAGCCGTCGAACTTCGGCATCAGCGCGATCAGGGTCAGCAACAGGAAGCAGAGGGCCAGCGGCCCCCAGATTTCCGTCATCGACGGCGCCGCCGCCTGGATGGCGGGCAGCTGATCGGGCGCCCAGCCCACCGGCATCGCCCCGTCGGTTCCGCACTTGATCGTCTGGCCGAGCGCCGTCTGGCAGGTCGGCGCGGCCGGCGCCGCGGTGGCGGCCGCCATCAGGCTGAACGCGGCCAGCAGCTGGACAGTCAGGCGCATCGAACCTCCGTCGGCCGCAAAACACCCGGCGCGGGCGGTCGTTCCAGCCGTCGCCTTCTACGCGGTGCGCGGCGTGGCCGGATCAATCGAGCAGACGGTCCCTGACGCGGTCCAGCGTGTCCGCGGAAACGCGCGACCTCTGCGCCAGGAAAGCCTCGGCGCCGCCCGCCGCGTCCACATGGGCGAGGGCCTTGTCGATGTAGCCGCGCTCCACCCCGAAGATCGGCCGCAGCGCCGCCTCGCTCCAGAAGCCCTCGTCCGCCTCGGCGACGATCTGCGAGACCCGCTGCCCCAGGTTGGCGGCCGAGTCGTAGTAGAGTTGGGTCAGCATGAAGTCGGCCACGACGTCCTCGCGCGCCACGCCCAGGGCCGACAGGATCAGCGCGCAGGTCACGCCGGTGCGGTCCTTGCCGCCGCTGCAGTGGAACAGCACCGGCAGGGCGGCGTCGTCCTCGGCCAGGCGGGCGAACATGCGGCCGAAAGCGGCCAGGGGCTGTGGCTCGGTGACCATGCGCACGTACATCCCGGCCATGATCTCGCGCGACACCGCCGGGTCATGGCGGGCGGCCTCGTTTGCCTGCACGCGCTGGAAGGTGTTCGGCCCGGTGTCGTCGTTGAACAGTGGCGATCGCACCAACTCCGGCGCGGCCTCGCCCGGCCAGCGGGTCGGCGCGGCGGCGGTCTCTGAATCGCGCCGCAGATCGTAGACCAGCCGGATGCCGTGCGGGGCCAGCGCGGCGTGGTCACCGTCGCTCAGCTCGGACAGCCGGTCCGACCGGTACAGTCGCCGCCACTTCACGCTGCGGCCGCCGGCCGCGCGGTAGCCGCCGAAGTCGCGGAAATTGCTGGCGCCCTCGAGCGGGATGTGGCGGTCGTGTTGCATAGGGTCCGATATGCCGAGCCATGACGTCTGCGTCTATCGCCGGCGTGTGACAGGCGACGGCCATGGCTGGGCGCCCGTAAGCACACCCTGCTTCCCCAACAGTGTCACCCCGGAAACGCGCGCAGCGAGTTGTCCGGGATCTCATCGCCGCCAATCGCCGGGCGATCCCGGACAGCGGCTTTGCCGCTTCCGGGATGACATTCCCACTGATGCTCGAAGCTAATGAGCGATCTCGCTCAGGTTTGCGCCCAGTCCGGCCACGCCACCCGGCACGGCCGGCCCTCGACGGTCAGCTCCGCCCCTTCGACCCGATCCAGGCGCAGCAGCGCCATCGCCCGGCCCGGCATGCCGGACAGGGCCTCGCCGGCGCGCAAGGTCCCCGCCAGGATCTCGGCGCCCGGCGCCGGCGGCGGCCCGTCGAACGTGATCGGCAGCATGCGCGAGCGGATCTGGCCGCGCCGCTTCATCCGCGAGGTGGTCTCCTGGCCGACGAAGCAGCCCTTCTTGAAGTCGATGCCGTTCAGCAGGTCGAAGTCGGCCTCGATCGGATAGCTGGCGTCGTCGCCCCAGTCGTCCGACCCCGGAACGCCCAGCGCAAGTCGGTGGGCGTCATAGTCGGCTTCCGCGGCGCTCGGCTCCGCCGCTGCGCCGTATCCGCGCCAGCCGAGCGCACCAAGTCGTGGATCGGCCACCCAGCCGCCGCCCGAGGGCGCTTCGCCCCAGGCTGCCAGCACCGGCCGCTCGTCCGGAGCGAACACGACCTTGGCCCGCAGCCGATAGAGCGTCAGCCGCTGGATCAGCGCCTCGCGTCGGTCGCGCCGGCAGTCGATCAGGCAGGCCTCGGTTTGGCCGATCACGAACAGATCGAACAGCAGCCGCCCCTGCGGCGTCAGCAGCGCCCCGAAGCGCGCCTCGCCCGGCCTCAGGCCCTCGACGTTCTGGGTCAGCTGCCCCTGCAGGAAACCCTCCCAGTCGGGGCCGGTGACGGCGATCAGGGCGCGGCTGTCCAGGTGGGCGACGGGCATGCCGGGAATGTGGCGCTTGTCGCCCTGGAGCGCCAGGGCGACGCGCCCTATACAGGTTGCGATGCCTGCCAAGTCGTTCCCGATCCTGTTCATCGCCGCGGCCGAGGTCAGCGAAGCGGTGCTGGCGTCGGGCCTGCTGAAGAAGCTGCACGACGAGGCCCCGAATCCCAGCTTCACCATCATCGCCAACGCCAAGGTGGCGCCGCTGTTCGCCGACATGCCGAAAGTCGAGCGGCTGGTGATCAACAACAAGAAAGCCTCCGGCCGCCGATGGTTCGGACCGCTGGGCCCGCTGCGCGCCCGTCGCTGGGCGCTGGTGGTGGATGGACCTGCCGGGGTGATCACCGGGCGGCTGCGGCCGAAGGGGCGGGCGCTGCGCCGCCGCTCGGGCGAGCCCGAGCACAAGCTGATGGAGGCCGCGCGGCTGATGCGGCTCGAGGACGAGCCGCCGACGCCCTACCTGTTCACCAGCGCGGAGACCGAGGCCAAGGCCGCGGCCCTCACCGACGGGCCCGGGCCGATCCTCGCCCTGTCGCCGGCCGCGGACTGGATGGGCAAGGCCTGGCCCGCCGAGCGCTATGCCGAGGTGGCCCGGCGCCTGCTGTCGTCGCGCGGGGCCATGGCCGGCGGTCGCCTGATGCTGCTGGGCGAGCGGGGCGATCAGCACGCGGTGGACCCTGTGCGGGGTGTGGCGCACCGCGAGGTGACCATCGATCTGGTCGGCAAGGATCCGCTGCTGGCCTTCGCGGCGCTGAAGCGCGCCCGCCTGTTCATTGGCAACGACAATGGCTTCTCGCAGCTGGCGGCGGCGGCCGGGGCGCCGACGCTGGCGCTGTTCGGCCCGTCCGACGACCGCATCTGGCGGCCCTGGGGCGACAACGTGCGCGTGGTCCGCGGGGCCCGCTCGCTGGAGGAGATCCGCAAGATTGACTTCTCGCTCAGCGCCCAGGTCAGCCACATGGTCGACCTCGCGGCCGAGAGCGTGCAGTCGGCCGCCGAGGCCCTGCTGGAGGAGACGGCCGCCGCGCATGCCTGAGACCTACGACCTGATCGTCCGCGGGGGCGAGGTGGTGAACCATGCCGGCCGCGGCCGGGCGGACGTCGGCATGCGCGACGGCCGGATCGCCGCCATCGGCGACCTCGGCCAGGCATCGGCCGGCGAGGTGCTGGACGCGACGGGCCTGTCCGTGCTGCCCGGCGTGCTCGACACCCACGTCCACTTCCGTGAGCCGGGCCTGGAGTGGAAGGAAGACCTGGAGAGCGGCTCCCGCGCCGCGGTGCTGGGTGGCGTGGTGGGCGTGTTCGAGATGCCGAACACCGAGCCCTCCACCACCGACGCCGAGACCCTGGCCGACAAGGTCGCCCGCGCCGCCGGCCGGGCGCACTGCGACCACGCCTTCTACCTCGGCGCGACGCACGAGAACGCCCGCTTCCTCGGCGAGCTCGAGCGCCTGCCCGGATGCTGCGGCGTGAAGGTGTTCATGGGCGCCTCCACCGGCTCGCTGCTGGTCGCCGACGACGAGGGCGTGGCGGCGGTGCTGAAGCACACCCGCCGGCGCACCGCCTTCCACTCCGAGGACGAATGCTGCCTGGCCGAGCACCGGCCGCTGGCCCGCACCGGCGACTGGACCAGCCATCCCGAGGTGCGCGACGCCCACTGCGCGATGCTGTCCACCGAGCGGCTGATCCGGCTGGCCCGGGCGGCGGGTCGGCTGATCCATGTGCTGCACGTGACCACCGCCGAGGAGATCGACTTCCTCGCCGGCCACAAGGACATCGCCACGCTGGAAGTCACTCCCCAGCACCTGACCCTTGCCGGCCCGCCTGCCTACGAGCAGCTCAAGGGCCTGGCGCAGATGAACCCCCCGATCCGCGACGAGGCGCACCGCTCGGGCCTCTGGAAGGGCGTGGCGTCGGGCGTGGTTGATTCGCTCGGCAGCGACCATGCGCCCCATACCCTGGAGGAGAAGGCCCGGCCCTATCCCGCCTCGCCGTCCGGCATGCCCGGCGTGCAGACCCTGGTGCCGGTCATGCTGACCCATGTCGCCGAGGGGCGCCTCACGCTCGAGCGGTTCGTCGACCTGACCAGCGCCGGGCCGCAGCGGCTGTTCGGCCTTGCCGGCAAGGGGCGGATGGCGGTGGGCTACGACGGCGACCTGACCCTGGTCGACCTGAAGGCGCGCCGGACGATCCGGCGCGAGGAGATGGCCACCCGTGTCGGCTGGAGCCCGTTCGAGGGCCTGGAGGCCAAGGGCTGGCCGATGGCCACCGTGATCCGCGGCCGGGTGGTGATGCGCGACGGCGAGGTGACCGCGCCCGCCGGCGGCCGGCCGATCCGGTTCGCCGAGGTCCTGGCGTCGTGACCGCGTCCGACGCGCCGATCCGCGATCCCCGCTTCGCGCCCCGCCGGCTGGAGATCGGCCGCGCCGCCGACGGCGCCGTGGTCCTGACCAACCCGACGCCGCTGCTGCGGGTGTTCCCGACCACCGTCGCGCCGCTCGCGCACTGGGCCGAGGCCGCGCCGGATCGCACCTGGCTGGCCGAGCGCTCTGGCGAGGGCTGGCGGCGGGTCAGCTATGCCGAGGGCCGCGACCTGGTCGCCGCCCTGGCCGGAGGGCTCGAGCGGCTGGGCCTGGCGCGGCAGACGCCGGTGCTGCTGCTGGCTCGCAATTCGGTCGACACCGCCTTGGTCACCTACGCCCTGATGACCCTGGCCTTGCCGGTGGCGGCGGTGTCGCCGCAATATGGCCTGAAGGGCGCCGACCTTTCCCGGCTCGCACATGCGGTGCGGCTGCTCCGGCCCGGCGCCCTCTACGTCGACGACGCCGAGGCGTTTGAGGACGCCCTGGGCGCGCCCTTCGTCGTCGGCCTGCCGGTGATCGCCGGCCGCAACCCGCGGCCGGGGCATCTGGCGCTGGCAGAGCTGCTGCGGAGCCCCGCCGCGCCGTCGATCGCCGAGGCGGAGGACATCGCCCGCCTGCTGCTGACCTCCGGATCCACCGGCGATCCCAAGGCGGTGATGGCCCTGCACCGGACCATGGCGCACAACGGGGCCCAGCTCGAGGCGTGCTACGTCGACCCTGAGCCGCAGGTGATGATCACGCACGCGCCCTGGAGCCACAGCATGGGCGCCAACTCGATCCTGCACATGGCCCTGCACCGCGGCGCGAGCCTCTACCTCGACGCCGGCCAGCCTGCCCCCGGCCGGTTCGGCGAGACGGTGCGCAACCTGCGTGAGATCGCACCGACCTACCACAGCATGGTGCCGGCCGGCTGGGACCTGCTGGCGGGCGAACTGGAGCGCGACCCGGCCCTGGCGCGCAGTTTCTTCAGCCGTATCCGGGTGATGCAGTACGGGGGCGCCGGGCTCGGCCAGGCCACGGGCGACCGCATCGAGGCGCTGGCCGTCCGCACCGTCGGCGAGCGCATCCACTTCGGCAGCGCCTTCGGCGCCACCGAGACGGGACCCGCGGCCACGAACGTCCACTGGCCCAGCACCACCCTGGGCGTGGTCGGCCTGCCGCTGCCCGCCACCACCGTCAAGCTGGCGCCTGTCGGCGACAAGCTGGAGGCGCGGATCAAGGGGCCGCAGGTCTCGCCGGGCTACTACCGCGCGCCGGAGGCCACGGCCGCCGCCTTCGACGAGGAAGGCTTCTACCGCCTCGGCGACGCCGTGAAGCCGGTCGACCCCGACCGGCTGGAGCTGGGCCTGAGGTTCGACGGGCGGCTGGTGGAGAACTTCAAGCTGGGCAGCGGCGTGTTCGTGAACGCCGGCGCGCTCAGGATCACCGCTGTGTCGGCCATGGGCGCGGCGGCGCGCGACGCCGTCGTCTGCGGCGAGGGCGAGGCGGCCGTTGGCCTGCTGGTGTTCCGTAACGACGACTCCGGCCTGGATTCGGCCGCGACCCGCGAGGCGGTGCGCACGGGTCTGACGCGCTTCAACCGCGAGGCCGTCAGCGCCGGCGGTCGCGTGGGCCGGGCGCTGGTCGTGGCCGACCAGCCCGACCCCGGCGTCGGCGAGATCACGGACAAGGGCTACATCAACCAGTCCAGGGCCCGGTCCCGCCGGGCAGGCGAGATCGCGCGCCTGTTCGCCGCCGCCCCCGACCCGGACGTCATCGTACTGGAGGCCTGACATGAACGGCGCCGACGCCCTGATCGAGACCCTGATCGACAACGACGTGACCGCCTGCTTCGCCAACCCGGGCACCAGCGAGATGCAGTTCGTCAGCGCCCTGGACCGCCAGCCGAGGATGCGGCCGGTGCTCTGCCTGTTCGAGGGCGTGGTGACGGGCGCCGCGGACGGCTACGGCCGGGTCGCCGGCAAGCCGGCCTGCACCCTGCTGCACCTGGGTCCCGGCTACGGCAACGGGGTGGCCAACCTGCACAATGCGCGCCGCGCCTTCACCCCGATCGTCAATGTGATCGGCGACCACGCCACCTATCACCGCCAGTACGACGCGCCGCTGAACTCGGACATCAAGGCGCTGGCTAGTGTGAACTCGGTCTGGGTGAAGAGCGCCGAGTCCCCCGACGAAGTGGCCGCGCTCGCCGCCGAGGCCGTTGGGGCCAGCTTCGGCCCGCCCGGAGGCTCGGCCAGCCTGATCCTGCCGGCAGACTGCGCCTGGCTGCCGGTCACCACGACCTCCCGGCCCAAGGCCCAGCGCAACGGCAAGCGCGCTGTCGCCGGCGAGACGATCGAGAGCATTGCCCGCAAGATCCGGTCGGCGAAGAAGCCGGTGATCTTCGTCGGCCAGGGCGCGGGCGCGACCGAGGCCGGAGTGTCTGCCGCGGGGCGCCTCGCCGCCGCCGGCGTGCGGCCGCTGGCGGAGACCTTCCAGGGCCGCATCGGCCGCGGCGCTGGCCGCTTCCTGCCCGACCGGATGATGTACTTCGCCGAGCAGGCGGTGGAGGACCTGGCCGGCGTCGACCTGATGGTGCTGGTGGAGTCGCCGCCGCCGGCGGCCTTCTTCGCCTACCCCGGCCGGCCCAGCCTGCTGGCCCCGGAAGGCGGCTGCGAGACCCTGACCCTGGCGGAGCGCGAGGAGGACGGCGCGGCGGCGATGGACGCCCTCGCCGACGCCCTGGGCGCGCCGGCCAGCGGACCTCTGCAAGAGCTCGCCCGGCCGGAGGCGCGGACCGGCGCCCTGACCCCGTCCAGCGCGGGCGCGGGTATCGGCCGTCACTTGCCGGAGGGGGCCATCGTCTGCGACGATGCGGTCACCGCCAGCCAGCCGATCCTCAACAACACCCGCGGATGTCCGCCGCACGACTGGCTGGCGCTCACCGGCGGGGCGATCGGGCTTGGCATTCCCATGGCGGTCGGCGCGGCGGTGGCCGGCGCCGGGCGCAAGGTCGTGTCGCTGAACGGCGACGGCGCGGCCATGTACACGCCCCAGGCGCTCTGGACCCTGGCCCGCGAGGCTCTCGACGTGACCGTGGTGATCTTCGCCAACCGGAACTACCGGGTGCTCAACATCGAGCTGACCCGCACCGGCGCCGGCAATCCCGGCCCGGCGGCCTCGAAGCTGCTCAGCCTCGACGATCCGGCGATCGACTGGGTCAGTCTCGCGAAAGGCCAGGGCGTGCCCGCGGTCCGCTGCGACACCGCCGACTCCTTCGACGCCGCCTTCGCCCGCGCCATGGCGGAACCCGGGCCGAAGCTGATCGAGGCGGCGCTGCCGTAGCCTTCCTCCCCCTCGTGGGGCAGGGCTATCGCATACGACTTTGCTGGCTCTTGCGCGTGCCGCAGGCGCCCCAAGAATGCACCGCGGAGATCGCAGAGATACGCAGAGACGGCGGAGCGTTTGGGTGTTCTCCGCGTGTCTCTGCGATCTCCGCGGTTGAACTTCCTTCGGCTGCGCCGCTTCCGATGATCAGTGCCCGCCGGCCGGTGGGGCGGAGTGGCGGGTGTTGGCGGGCATCCGGCAGCCGCCGGCGATGCCGCTGGCCATGTTGCAGACCAGCGCGTCCTTGGCCGTCAGCGCAGGGGTGGTGGTGTAGCCGATCATGAAGCCCAGGCCGCCGTCGGAGCAGCTGACTTCCATGTAGCCGACCCCGGCGGCCGTCACGCCCACCATCCGCGAACCGTTCACGGTGCAGGTCGTCTTGCCGAGCTTCTTCAGGTCGGCGGTGAGCAGGGCGTAGCCGGCGTCGGGCTGGGTCAGGCCGCAGCGGAAACCCTTCAGCTCGGACACGCTGCAGGGATAGATCTCGCCGTGCTCGGAAGCGCTGGCCGAGAACTGCGCGATCGCGCCGTCCGGACGGTTCGAGCAGGCCAGCTCCACCACCTCGTGCCCGGCCGAGGCCGAGGCGAACGGGGCGTACTTGGAGACCTGACAGTCGAACCCGGCCTTCTGGGCCAGCTGGGTATAGAGCGCATTCTGCTCGCTGCGGGCCTGGCGCGCGTTGGTGAGGGTGCAGCCGCCACCCACGAAGTCCGCATTGGCGCAGTCGATGGTGTTGACCAGATGCTCGTCCGCCGCCTGCTGCAGCATGTAGCCATGCCCGTCCTGGCAGGCGATCTCATAGAAGTTCATGCCGTCCTCGGTGCTGAGGACGTAGCGGCGGTCCTTCACCTGGCAGGGCTTGCCGGACTGGGCTGCGAGCTGGTCGATGATCGCCAGCTGGCTGGCGTCGTCGGTCAGCTTGCACTTCAGCGCCTCCTGGTCGGCCACGGCCAGGCAGGGCTGCAAGGTGACCGGCTTGGAGGCGCTCACCGGATAGGGCGCGTTGGCGATGTAGCCGGCGCCATTGGCGCAGGCGATCTCCAGCACCAGGTGGCCGTCCGCGGTCTGTCCCAGCGCCCGGGCCTTGGCCACCTGGCACTTGGGGTCGACCTTGCTCACGATCGGCGTGAAGCCGGCCGCGGCGTTGGCGTTGCCGGGCAGCATGCAGCGGAAGTTGCCGGCCGGGCCGCCCTCGAGTTCGAGGCAGCTGACGGTCTGGCTCGTGT
>Ga0207695_10012625_pt1 | contig 10121 bp, 7 predicted proteins | sample KBSC54metaG_FD_184354 | JGI IMG/M metagenome (GOLD analysis project Ga0207695, IMG submission 184354) | Corn rhizosphere microbial communities from Kellogg Biological Station, Michigan, USA - KBS C5-4 metaG (SPAdes) (version 2) | ecosystem: Host-associated > Plants > Roots > Rhizosphere > Soil... | reverse complement strand
CAAGGACGCGTGGCGGCGGATCTCCGACCGGACCCGCAGCTGCGCCACCGCCAGGTACGCCATCGCCACCGAGCAGCTCGTCCTGCCGAACTGACTGTTTGAACCGCTCGCCCCCGCGCGGGCGGGGGTCCATGCTGAATCTCCGCCGGGATTCCCGCCGCCCGCGGGAAACGAGCGGGGCACCGGAGCCTGCCATGTCCGTCGATCTCGAAACCCGGCCCACCGTCACGATCAAGGCGCCGGCTGCGCCCGCCCGCTCCGAAGAGGTGCTGACGCCGGAGGCGCTGGCGTTCCTGGCCGAGCTGCACCGCCGGTTCAACGACCGGCGCTTGGAGCTGCTGGCCCTGCGCGAGGAGCGGCAGACGCGCTACGACGCCGGCGCCTCGCCCGACTTCCTCCCCGAGACCCGGGCCGTGCGCGAGGGCGACTGGAAGGTGGCGCCCATCCCCGCCGACCTCATGGACCGGCGCGTGGAGATCACCGGCCCGGTCGACCGCAAGATGATCATCAACGCCCTGAACTCCGGCGCCAAGGTGTTCATGGCCGACTTCGAGGACGCCACCTCGCCGACCTGGACCAACCTGGTCGAGGGCCAGGTCAACCTGAAGGACCGCTGGGTCGGCCGGCTCGGGTTCACCGACCCCGCCAGCGGCAAGAGCTATGCGCTGAAGGACGAGGTCGCCACCCTGATCATCCGCCCGCGCGGCTGGCATCTCCCGGAGGCCCACGCGCTCGTCGACGGCGAGGAGATGTCCGGCTCGCTGTTCGACTTCGGGCTCTATTTCTTCCACAACGCCAAGGCGACCCTCGCCGCCGGCACGGGCCCCTACTTCTACCTGCCGAAGATGGAGAGCCATCTCGAAGCCCGGCTTTGGAACGACGTCTTCGTCTATGCTCAGGACGCGCTCGGCGTCCCGAACGGGACGATCAAGGTCACGGTGCTGATCGAGACCCTGCCCGCCGCCTTCGAAATGGACGAGATCCTCTACGAACTGCGCGACCACATGGCGGGGCTGAACTGCGGCCGCTGGGACTACATCTTCTCGTTCATCAAGCGGCTGAAGACCCACGCCGATGCGCTGACGCCGGACCGCGGGGTGATGGGCATGGGCTCGGCGTTCCTGGCCGCCTACTCCCTGAAGCTGATCCAGACCTGCCACCGGCGCGGCGCGTTCGCGATGGGCGGCATGGCGGCGCAGATCCCGGTGAAAGGAGATCCGGCCGCCAACGAGGCCGCCTTCGCCAAGGTCCGCGCCGACAAGGAACGCGAGGCCGGCAACGGCCACGACGGCACCTGGGTCGCCCACCCCGACCTCGTCCCCGTCGCCATGGAGGTGTTCGACCGGCTGATGCCTGCGCCCAACCAGCTCGGCAAGCTCAGGGAGGACGTCAACATCACCCGCGACGACCTGCTGCGGGTGCACGAGGGCCAGCGGACCGAGGCCGGCCTGCGCGAAAACATCCGGGTCGGGGTCCAGTACATCGAGGCCTGGCTGCGCGGCCGAGGAGCAGTGCCGCTCTACAACCTGATGGAGGACGCTGCGACCGCCGAGATCAGCCGTGCCCAGATCTGGCAGTGGATCCGCCACAAGGCGCGACTCGCCGATGGCCGGGAGGTGACCCCGGAGATGTTCCGTCAGCTCCTCGAGGAGGAGATGGCGGCGCTTCGCCAGGCGCTGCCCGCCGAAGCCTTCTCCGGCGGACGCTTCGCGGAGGCGGTGAAGATCTTCACCGACATGAGCCTTTCGGACGCCTTCGAGGAGTTCTTGACGCTCCCCGCCTACCGGGCGCTGGACTAGCTACTTGCGCGTCCAGCCGCCCCCGGCGGGCTTGTAGTACTCGCCGGGGCGCAGCTTCGCCTGGATCACCGTGTTGTAGGCCGAGGCGCCGGCAGCTTCGGGGCTGACCCCGTTCTTGGCGGCGGCCTCGCGGTAGACCTGCGCCCGGCCGGCGTTGATCTCACTCACGGCCGCCTTCAGCGCCGGGTCGGCCGCGCCGGTCACGAAACCCAGGAAGCCGTCGGCCTGCTCGCCGACGATGCCGGCGGCCTTGGCGGCGTCGACGCGCGCCTTGGCGTCGCTCTGGGCGACAGCGGCCGCGCCGGCCAGCACCACGGCCGATCCGGCGATGAGTCCAAGAACGTCTCTGGCTTGCATGTCGCGGCCCTCTAGAACAGATCCGGGTTCTTCTGGATCAGGGCCTTGACGTCCTGATCGAGCTGCAGCCGGACATTGGCGTCCAGCTTGGCGTAGATCGTAATGGGATCGACCTTCACGTGCACGGTGGGCGCGCACGCGCTCGCGGCCACGGAGATGGCGAGCCACGCCGCCGCCGCGGCAATCGATGGAAGACGTCTCATCATGCGGTCGCTCCCAAGTGAAACCAGCACAGCGCATCATCGCTGAACCGGGCCTGAACCCTTCAGCCGCTCGAAATCGGCGTAGTCCTTCAAGAGGTCGTCCAGATTGAGCGTGGTGTCGAGGGTGAGGTCGACGCCGGTGCCCGACGGCAGGGGCAACTGCTTGCCCAGGAACTTCCGCCGGATCAGGTCCCACCAGGAGAGCGTGATCTCCTGGTGCTTCGGTGGGTCGTGGTAGCCCACGACGTGGAAGAGCACGCTCAGGCGGCCGTTCGGCAGGGTGTTCACCTGGGCGTCCAGCTTGCTGAACGCGAGGTTCTCCATCGCCTGATAGGCGAAATCGGTGAAGGTGTCGGTGTTCGCGACCGGCGTCGCGGCGCCCGCCGGCGGCTTGATCGAGCCCTGGGCCGTCACCGAAGTGAGCGCGGCGCGCCGGATGGAGAGTCGTCCGGGCGCGACGGCGTGCAGGTTGCCCCCGGCGATATGGACCGTTCCGCCCTGGAACGCGAAGGGGATCCGGCCGGACACCTTCGCGTCGAGGTCGACGCGGTCGCCGAACGGCGAGGCCTCCACCAGGTCGTGCAGCTGGACGCCGTCGACATCGAGGGCGCCGCGGATCGGCTGGTTGGGCTCGAGCGGCACTGCGAGGTCGCCGATGCGGAGCTTGCCGCCGCCGGCGTCGGCTTCGGCGCGGGCGACCACCACCGCCTTCTCCTGAACCGCGAACGATGCGCTGACATCGGTGAGCGGCAGGGCCGCGGCCACCTTGGCCGCCTTCAGCACCTGGCCAGGAGGGGCGATGAGCGGATTGAGGCTGGTGAACCGGATCGCGCCCGCCAGGTCCGTGACTGCCCCCGCCGGGCTCTTGAAGTCGATCCCCTGGAGCCTCAGCTCACCACCGCTGGTCTGGGCCGCCGGACTCCAGCGGAAGGCGCCCAAGAAATCGGCCTGGCCGTCGACGGCCGTTCCGAACGATTGAGCCAAGGGCGAAAGGTCCGTCGGCTGCAGCCCGCCCGGCCGGAAGCTCAAGGTCCCGGTCCCGACCTGGACCTGCCCTTCGCCGGTGCGCCCTTCGTGGCGAAGCTTCGCGTGGGCGATTTCGGGGCCCTTCGGCAGGCGGAAGGCGAGATCGCCGGTCCACAGATCCCGCGCAGCCGCCACCTCGCCGCTCATGATGAGCGGCCGGAAGCGCGTCGACTTGGCCGCATCGCGCACCCGCGCTTCGGTGATTGAGAGCTTTGCCGACAGCGCGCCGCCGGTGTCGGTGAGGCGAACCTGCGCCGCAGCATCCGAAACGTCGGCCTGCAGGAACGGAACCACGGCGGCGACCTGTTCCGCTCGGCCGTCGAGGCTGAAGCCGCCCTGACCAACCTGCACCAGGGGCGCGCCCGCCGGGCAGAAGCGGCCGGAGATCTTCTCGGCGTAGTTAGTCCCGAGATCGAATCGGGCGGCCTTCAGATCGGCGCAGCGACTGGCCAGGAACTGCGCCCCGCCGTTTGCGATGCGCAGCGCGCCCGATGCGTCATAGACTCCGTCCTGGACGGGCCCGATCGAGAGCGCGGCCCTGATATCGCCGACCGCGACCGCCGCGCCCTCGGCGACGGTAAACCGGCGCACGGCGGCGGCGATCCTGGGCAGACCGCCGCCGTCCGAGGCGAGCCGCCAGCCCGCCCCCGCCGGCGTGAGCCGGATCTCGCCGCCCGCCTTGGGCAGGAGCCGCGCCGGACCCTTGAGGCCCATGTGCGGGCCTGATGCGTCGACGGCGAACTGCACGCCGTGCGCCGAGGCCCGGAACGACCGCAGGCCCCGCTTGAGGGCGGCGATCTCCTTGCTGTCACCCTTGGCCGGAGGGCCGAGCCCGCCCCAGCCGCCGCGGGCCTCCGCGTCGCCGGCGAGATCGACCGTGGTTGCGCGGCCCGCGGAGAACCTGCCCGCGAAGGTCCCCGCCACGGTCGCGAGCCGCAGGTCAGAGGCGGTGAGCTGGCGGAGATCGCCGGCGAGCCTGAGGTCGCCCGCGATCTGGTCGGAGCGGGCGCGCCGCCAGCGCCAGGCCGAGGTCGCATCGAGCCGCAGCGGGCCCGCAGAGGCGCTTGCCGTCCGAACTTCGCCCGCCGTCAGGCGCGCGGCAGCCTGTCCGGCGGAAGCCTGGGCGCGCCCCAGGTCCGGATAGTCGCCAGAAAGGTCGAGCGTGAGTTCGCCGGCTCGCAGCACCGCTCCCTTGAGGCTCGCCTGGATGATCGGCGCGCGAAGGTTGGCTGTCATCTGGCCGCCGCTCGTCCGGGCGTGGAGCGCCACGGTTCCGAGGTCCGCGTGCAGGCCCGCGGTCGCCAGCCGCATCGGCGCGCTCGATGCGTCCAGCCGCACCAGCTTGGCGTTGGCGATGAGCGCGTCGACAGTTGCGCGGATCAGCCCGTAGTCCGTCGCAAGGGCGAGCCGGCCCTGGTCGACCTCCACGCGCGGGCTGGTGGCGGCGGCCCGGGGCGGCTGCTTGCGGAACTCTTCGATCAGAGGATCGAGCGCGCCGGCGCTGAGCCGGCCCGCTTGAAAGCGCGCCGCGAGCACCGGGCGGACAAGGCGGATGGCGGTCACCCGCACGCCGCCGCCGGTGATCAGGCCGGCCAGGGAATAATCCACCTCGACGCGATCCACCGTCAGGTCCGGAGCGCTGGGCGAGCCAATGCGGACGCGACCCACCAGGCGGCCTGGCCCAACTTCGGAGAAGGAGCTCTCCGAGGCGATGCCCTTGGATTTCAGCCAACCGGTCACGGCCTCGCGCGCGATCTGCCGCCGCGCCCCGTAGAGCGTCGCCAACAGCACCAGCACGCCCAGGCCGAGGGCCAGGGCGGCGAACGCCAGGATGCGCCAAGGCCGGGCGCGGGCCGGATCGGAAGCGGCTTCGGTCACTCTTTTCGCCTAGGACGCGACGTACCCCAGGACCAGGGAATGTCGCCGAAACCGTGGCCGCGCCGTCTAGCCCGCGGCGCCGACCGCCGGCAGGCTCGCCAGCGCCACCCCGCCGTCGACCGGGATCGTGGCCCCGCAGACATAGTCGCCGGCGCGCGAGGCCAGGTAGATGGCCGCGCAGGCCATGTCTTCGTCGCGGCCGATGCGGCCCTGCGGCACCGCCTTGGCGACCATGTCGGCGTGGTCGCGGGCCGCGCGGTTCATGTTCGAGGCGAAGGCGCCCGGCGCAATGCAGGTGACCAGGATGTCGTCGTGCACCAGCGTCGCGGCGAGCCGCCGGGTCAGGTAGATCAGGCCCGACTTCGAGGCGTGGTAGGAATAGGTCTCCAGCGGATTGAGGTAGATCCCGTCGATCGAGGCGATGTTGATCACTTTCGCCGGCCGATCGGCGCTCGCCGCGGTCTTCAGCATCCCGTGCAACGCCTGGGTCAAAAAGAAGGGCGACTTGATGTTCAGGTTCATCACCTTGTCCCAGCCGCTCTCGGGGAACTCATCGAAAGCTGCGCCCCAGGCCGCGCCGGCATTGTTGACCAGGATGTCGAGCCTCTCCTCCTTGGCCTTGAGCGCCGAGGCGAGCGCCTGCACACCGTCGAGCGTCGAGATGTCCTGCGGGAGGGAGACGCAGGCCGGGCCGAGCTCCTTCGCCGTCGCGTCGCAGTCGGCCGCCTTGCGCGAGGAGATGTAGACCTTCGCACAGCCCGCCTCCACGAAGCCTCTGGCGATCATCTTGCCGATGCCGCGCGAGCCGCCGGTCACCAGAGCGACCCGCCCCTCGAGCGAGAACATGTCGAGCGCCGCCATCGGCCCCTCCCCTTGCTGCGTTCAGGGCGACTTCTTAGCCCATCGCGACGGCTTGGCCACGCGCCAAAGGCCCGCCCCACAATTGACTCGCCGAGGCCAGACGAGCCCTATAACGAGCGTTTGAATTTCGGGCCGCCCAGCCTCGGGCGCGCGGCCAGCACCCTGACATTCGAGGACCCCTCCCATGGCCGAGATCAATTCGGTGACCACCCTCGAGACGGACGGCGACGTCGCCGTCATCACGCTCAATTCGCCGCCGGTGAACGCCCTGTCGGCCAATGTCCGCGACGGGCTCTACGAAGGCTTCAAGGCTGCGATCGCCTCCGACGCCAAGGCCATCGTGCTGATCTGCGAGGGCCGCACCTTCATCGCCGGGGCCGACATCACCGAGTTCGGCGGCGCGCAGCGCGGCGCAAGCCTGTTCGACGTCCAGAACATGATGGAGAACTCGCCCAAGCCGGTGGTTGCGGCCATCCATGGCACCGCGCTCGGCGGCGGGCTGGAGGTGGCGCTCTGCGCCCACTACCGCGTCGCCGTGCCTTCGGCCCGGCTCGGCCTGCCTGAGGTGAACCTGGGCCTTCTGCCGGGCGCGGGCGGCACCCAGCGCCTGCCCCGGATCGCCGGCGTCGAGAAGGCGCTGGAGATGATGACCTCTGGCCGCCACGCGCCGGCCAAGGAAGCGCTGGAGATGGGACTGGTCGACGAGATCGTGCCCGAAGGGCAGCTGAAGGAGGGCGCCGTCGCCTTCGCCCGCAAGGCGGTCGCTGAAAACAAACCGCTGGTGAAGGTGCGCGAGAACAACGCCAAGCTGGAGGCCGCGAACGGCCACCCGGAGATCTTCGCCGACTTCCGCAAGGCCAATGCGCGCCGGTTCCGCGGCTTCCTCGCGCCCGAGTACAACATCCGCTGCGTCGAGGCGGCGGTGAACGCGCCCACCTTCGAGGAAGGGCTGGCGACCGAGCGCAAGCTGTTCGCCGAGCTGATCAGCGGACCGCAGTCGGCGGCTCAGCGGTACTACTTCTTCGCCGAGCGCCAGGCCCAGAAGATCCCGGACGTGCCGGACGACACGCCCACGCGGCCGATCAAGAAGGTGGGCGTCCTCGGCGCCGGCACCATGGGCGGCGGCATATCCATGAACTTCGCCAATGTCGGCATCCCGGTGACCATCGTGGAGGTGAAGCAGGAGGCGCTCGAGCGTGGGCTTTCGACCATGCGGAAGAACTACGAGCGTTCCCGCGGCGCCAGGCCGGAAGAGACCGAGAAGCGCATGGGCCTGATCAGCGGCTCGCTGGACATGAACGCCTTCGCCGACTGCGACCTTGTCATAGAGGCGGTGTTCGAGCGGATGGACATCAAGAAGGACGTCTTCCAGAAGCTTGACGCGATCTGCAAGCCGGGCGCGATCCTGGCCACCAACACCTCGGGCCTGAACATCGACGAGATCGCTTCGGTGACGAGACGACCGCAGGACGTCATCGGCCTGCACTTCTTCTCGCCGGCCAATGTCATGAAGCTCTTGGAGATCGTCCGCGCCGACAAGACGGCCAAGGACGTTATCGCCACCTCGATGAAGCTCGCCAAGCAGATCGGCAAGGTGGCCGTGCTGGTGGGCGTCTGCCCGGGTTTCGTCGGCAACCGCATCCTCGCGCAGCGTCAGCGCGAGGCGCAGAAGCTGGTGCTGGAAGGCGCAATGCCCTGGGACGTCGACCGCGTGCTCTATGATTTCGGCTTCCCCATGGGGCCGTTCGCCATGAGCGACCTGGCCGGCCTCGACATCGGCTGGGTGAAGGAGAAGTCGAACGGCGCCACCATCCGCGACGTGCTCTGCGAGATGGATCGCCGCGGCCAGAAGACCAGAGCCGGCTACTACGACTACGACGAGAACCGCACCGCCAAGCCGAGCCCGGTCACCGAGAAGATCATCAACGACTTCATCGTGAAGTCCGGCCGCAACCCGCGGAAAATCTCCGACGAGGAGATCCTCGATCGCTGCATCTATCCGATGATCAACGAGGGCGCGAAGATCCTCGAGGAAGGCAAGGCGATCCGCTCGTCCGACATCGATGTCGTATGGGTGAACGGCTACGGCTGGCCGGTCTATCGGGGCGGCCCGATGTACTACGGCGACCAGTTCGGGCCGGACAAGGTGCTGGCCAGGATGCAGGAGTTCCAATCGAAGATGGGCGAGGACTTCAAGCCGGCCGCCCTGCTCGAGCGCCTGGTCGCGGAGGGCAAGAAGTTCTCCGACTTCAAGCAGCAACAGCGTCAGCCGGAACCGGCCTGATCCGCGTCCCGCCACAGGAGGCATCTCGATGCGTGAAGCTGTCATCGTCGCCGCCAAGCGGACGCCCATCGGCAAGGCCTATCGCGGCGCCTTCAACAACACTTACGGCGCGACGCTCGGCGCGGCGCCGATCGCCGCCGTGGTCGAGCAGGCCGGCGTCGATCCCGGCGAGATCGACGACGTCGCCATGGGCTGCGCCCTCGAGCAGGGCACGACCGGCAACAACATCGCCCGCCAGGCTGCGCTGCGCGCGGGCCTGCCCGACACCGTCGCCGGCATGACCATGGACCGGCAGTGCTCCTCCGGCCTGATGGCGGTGGCGACGGCGGCCAAGTACATCATCCACGACGGCGCCCCGATCGCGATCGGCGGCGGGCTGGAATCGATCTCCCTCGTGCAGAACGACAAGATGAACCGCTTCATGGCGGGGGATCCGTGGCTGCGCGAGCACGTGCCCGAGCTGCAGACCTCGATGATCGAGACGGCCGAGATCGTCGCTGAGCGCTACGGCGTGTCGCGTGAGCGCCAGGACGAGTACGCCCTGCAGTCGCAGCAGCGCACCGCCCAGGCGCAGGCCGATGGCCGCTTCGACCAGGAGATCGTTCCGGTCAGCACGGTGATGAAAGTGGTGGTCAATCGGGAGACCGGTGAGACCCAGGACAAGGAGATCACCATCAAGGCCGACGAGGGCAACCGGCCGCAGACCACGCTGGACGACCTCAAGAAGCTGCAGCCGGTGTTCAAGGGCGGCCGCTACGTGCAGGAGGGCAAGTTCATCACGGCAGGCAACGCCTCGCAGCTCTCCGACGGCGCCGCGGCGGTGCTGATGATGGAGTCCAAGGAGGCCGAGCGGCGGGGGCTCGAGCCGCTCGGCGCCTACCGGGGCCTGGCGGTGGCCGGCTGCGGGCCGGAGGAGATGGGCATCGGCCCGGTGTTCGCGATCCCGAAGCTCCTTGAGCGCAACGGCCTCAAGATGGAGGACATCGATCTGTGGGAGCTGAACGAGGCGTTCGCGAGCCAGCTCCTCTACTGTCGCGACAAGCTCGGCATTCCCAACGAGAAGCTGAACGTCTCCGGCGGGTCGATCTCCATCGGCCACCCCTACGGCATGACCGGAGCCCGCTGCACGGCGCACCTGATGTACGAGGGCAAGCGCCGAGGGGCGAAATACGGGGTCGTCACCATGTGCGTCGGCGGCGGCATGGGCGCAGCCGGACTGTTTGAGATCTACTAGGCCGCGCATCTGCGAAGCGATCCGAGGTCGCCCGAACGGGCGGGCCGTTTCGTTTGCAAATACAATCAAGTCGGTTGCCGCGCGCGCGAGATTTAGTAAATCTTCGGTAAATCTCGATCCCGTGAAGTCTTCCGCCAAGCTTTCGCCGAATTTCTACTGCTCGGTGGGCGGCGAGGGACGCCATCGATCCGGCGCGCGCGAGGCCGGCGCGGCGCACGAGGCGTGTCACATGGACCATCTGCAGCCCTTCATCGCCTTCCGTCGCGAGCGCGAGCTGGAGCCTGCGACCGACCGGGCTGCCGACTGGGAGGTCCGCGAGCTGAACCACCGGATAGCCAACAGCCTGCAGCTCGCCATTGACGTGCTGGGGCTCCAGCGTGTGCGCGCAGCCGAATCCGAAACCCACGCGGCCCTCGACGAGGCGATGGCGCGCCTGGCCGCCGTCGGTCAGCTGCACCGGTTCCTGAGCCTCAGTGAGC
>Ga0207695_10012624_pt1 | contig 10122 bp, 8 predicted proteins | sample KBSC54metaG_FD_184354 | JGI IMG/M metagenome (GOLD analysis project Ga0207695, IMG submission 184354) | Corn rhizosphere microbial communities from Kellogg Biological Station, Michigan, USA - KBS C5-4 metaG (SPAdes) (version 2) | ecosystem: Host-associated > Plants > Roots > Rhizosphere > Soil... | reverse complement strand
TACGCATATCCCGAGCCGAAGGGGTTTCGAGATTGTCCTATCGTCGAGGGGGCCCGATTCGAGAACAGCCTGGGGGAGTTTATCTTGCCCTATGACGCGGTGCGCAGCGCTACGTCGCCTGATGATATTCTCTTGGATTTTCTTAGCACAACATACGCTGCGGCGGCAGATTGCGGTAACTGGGATCGCTCCGCATTGGACTGTCCACTCGGCTCACCACGACGGCCGCGTCACGTTCCACGCCAATGAAGGACGCACCCATTGTGGGGCCGGAGACTGTCCGCAATCTGGCAGCGGACATGCGTAAGCGGACCTTCCGCGATGAGCTCGCAGTGTCGGCATCCGCCGACAGAGCCGCCGTTCGCCGTCCCAGATCAGCTCGTCGGAAGCGGTCGTACATTCACGTCCAATCCGGCGAACTGGACTGACTTGGTCTGGGACAAAACCGTCGTTCAGGAGGACGATAGTGAATGGCCAGTTTCGGATGAAGCGGCCGTACGCGGGGCCGAGCTGTACCCGGGGGAGGAGCAGGCCTGGGCCGGAAACAGTCGGACCGGTTTGATTGAGCGGGCTAAAAAAGCCGCCGTTGAGTTTAGGACCTATAAGGATCGATGTGTCGCAATGCTCCTGCGGCACATTCGAAATCGAGGCTAAGCGTATAGACAGGATCATGCGCCGAAGAGCGACATCGCGCGAAGCGCCATTGCTCCGATATTCTCCTGGGACGAGCCCGCAGCGGAGTGAAAATCAGTTTTCGCCCCTCTTTCCAGTTTGCAATATTCGCGCCAATCAAGTTCACGGCCGAGAAGAGTAGAAAAGCGCGGCGGATTCCGGTCGAGCATCTCCTGCGGTATCGGTCGGTGCTCGTAGTTGGAAAAAGTTCGCAGTTGCGGTCGGCAAAAGAACAAGGGCATGCTGATGCGCAAGCCCGGCTTCGTTCGGGGAAAAGCGCCGTGCCAGGTATTGCCATGCCAGACGACCAGTGAACCGGCCGGTGCTGCCAGTGCGATACGCTCATCCAATCCCTCGCCGTGCGCCGGTGCGCGTTGAAGCTTGTGGCTGCCTGCGACGAAACAAGTTGCGCCGTCGGCCAACGAATGATCGCTCAGCAAATACATGGCATTGCAGCAGTCGGCATTGGCCAGCGCAGGCGAAACGCGCGCGCCATCCATGTGCAGAGGGAATGTCTCGCCAGGGTTGCGCCCCTTGATCCATGCTCCGAATCCGCTCGACAGAAGACATTGGTAACCCAGCATATAAGTCACGAGCGCCAAAAGCACTGGGTTCATGAGCGCTTCCTCGTAGACCCGCGGAATCTGGGGGAAATCGGCATGTAGGGTCGGGCGATTCAGCATATTGGCCCAATCCTGGGGATCGGGCACGTTGGTGGGACCCGTGCTCGGAAAATCCTCCGCCGGGTCGAGCCGCACCCCCCACCTCTCGGCGGCCACATCGAGGACCGCCGCGCACAACCTGTCTGCAAGGCCCGATGGGGCGGCCCGATCCGGGGGGATCACCGTAAACCCGAACGCTTCGAGCTCGGCAACGTAGCGCACGAGGTCAAGTCGCTCGATTTCCCCCCAGATTTCGTGAATGCCCGCAACCGCGAGGCCTGGACGGTAGGGCGGCGGTTCCGAAAACCGCATTGCCGGGTCGGTCTGCTCGTTCATCTCGCACGGTCTCCCGGGATTGCGGTACCAGTTCCGGCAGACGGCTCTGCCCATGCCCTGCGGACGATCGCGTCGGGATCGGCGCGCGCCTGGCTCGCGGTATCGAAGAGCATCGCCTGCCGGGTCGCGCGATCATAGTGCGGCCATTGGGGCAGGCCCTTGCCGTTGGGATCGCCCGTTCGGGCAAATCGGCACCAGGCGCCATGCACCTGCCGGGCCAGATTGACCGGCGGGCTATTCCCCACGAGCGTCGCGCAGTCGAGGCGGTCGAACACGAACGGCACCTCGATCGTATGGAACGCGCCGAGGTTGCCGCCATTGACGGGCGAACTCCAATCGAAGCGATAACGGTAAACCGCACCCTCGTCGCGCGCCGACAGCGCGTCCGCCAGACAAATGCCCGGCCCTGTGAACATCTGGTCGGTCTGCACTGCAGCCATGATATCGCGCGCATCGACGAGACCCCGCCCGGCGTAGTAGTCCTGCAACGCCTGCCCACGCTGCGGGCCGAGTAGCTTGATCAGGTCTGGCTTGGGGAAGTTCCCGTTGATGGTGCTGTTTCCGCCAAAGACGAACAGGCGGAATTCATCCTGGTCGGTTCCGATGACGGCATCGACCCCGGCCGCACTGCCCGCAGCCACCATCTCGATCGGCTGCTTGTCCCGGGCCACGCCGTCCATTACCGGCGAGAACGGGAAACTGCCGGCCATCCCGACCCCTGCGAGGAGCATTGGCAACTCAGTCGCCTTGCGGACGATGACATCCGTCGGCACTGCTTCGAGCGTCGCCCAGTCGCCGGGCCGGACATTTATTTCCTGCAGAAAGCGTGCGGTGGCTGTGCGCGCTTCCTCCGGCAGTTTGTTGGCGAAGACACCCGATTGCAGGATCGCGCGGTGATAGGCCCCGCGCGCCGCCGGCGTCGCCATGATATTGCCGACTGCCGCCCCTCCGGCCGACTGCCCAAAGACGGTGACGTTGGCCGGATTTCCGCCGAACGCCGAGATGTTCTGCTGGACCCAGCGCAAGGCGGCTATCTGGTCGTAGATACCGCAATTGCCTGTGCCGCTTGCGCCCTCGAACAGACCGTCGAGATAGAGGAAACCGAATGCGTGGAGCCGATAGGTCACGGTCACCAGCACGACATCGTCGCGATTGAACCCGACGCCGTCATAGAGCGGATCGCTGCCGCATCCCGACGAGAAGCCGCCGCCGTGGATCCACACCATCACCGGCCGCTTCCTGCCGTCCGACGCAGGCGTCCAGACGTCGACGGTCAGGCAGTCCTCGTCCATCTTGCGCCGCCAGGGGACGAATAGCTCGGCCAGCTCGTGCATATAGCCGGTGTTGCTCTTCACCGAGGCGGTGGATTGCGGACAGACCGCCGGCAGCTGCGTCGCGTCCCGTATGCCCGCCCAGGCCCGAGGGGGAACGGGCGGGCGAAACCGCAGATGACCGACCGGAGCTGCGGCATAAGGAAGCCCGCGATAGACAAAACCGGAAGGAGTGCGGGTGCCGCGCACCTTGCCGAGCGGGGTGTCCGTAACCCGCGTTTCCATCGGCCCGGCATTTGCCATCATGTCGAATCCACTCACCATCTGCATTGCTCCAAGCGCGGCGCCGCCGGCCATCACGGCGCGTCTGTCGTATTTCATCATGTTGATCTCCGAGGTCAGAAATGTGCTCGCAACTCGACGCCGTAGGTTCTGGGCTCCCCGAAGATAAGTGTCGTCAGGCCGAGGGTGGAATTCGAGGTCAGCCCGGCACCGGTTACGTAAGCCTTGTTGGCAACATTTTTCGCGAACAGCGCGACATCGAAATTGCTGCGCAAAACATGGTCCCAGCCGGCGCGTAGGTCGATTACGTGGTACGGCGCGATGAACGAGGCAGGCTCGGTATTGCCATTCGGGGAAACGGTGAAGCGGCTGCGACCATATATCGCCGCGCCGACGGACAATTCGCCGAGCTCCGGATCCACCGGCAGATGGAATGTCGCATCGGCGCGGTAAGTCCACTTCGGCGTGTTGGCGAAGGGAACCGTGCTCAGCGCGCCCTTGAACCGGGCATCGGTATAGGAGACGAAGCCCGACAGCGTCAGCACATCGGCGACCGTCATGGAGGTTTCCAGTTCGATGCCCTTCACCGTCGCGCCGGCAACGTTGAAGATCGCGCTGGTGGCGTTGGGCAGCGAAACGCTTCGCTGGATGTCGTCATAGCTTCCATAATAGGCGGCAAGGTTGAGGTTGCCCTTCGTGGAGCCGCTCCGCCACTGGATCTTCGTGCCGATCTCGCCATCGGTGATCGTTTCGGGGCCGAAGGTCGGCGGCGTGGGGGGCAGGGCGAAGCTGTTCAGCCCGCCGCTCTTGTAGCCTCGGCGCGAAGCCAGGTAGATGAGAATGTCCGGCATCGGGTGAAAGTCGAGATCGACATTCCACGTCAGTTTCCTGAACTTGCCGCTGAATGCTGCCGCGCAGTTGGTAAAGGGATTGCCGCTGATGGCGGTGTTGGCGGCACAGACGACCGGGCGCAGGCTGTTCGGTCCGTAGGTTTGCTCGTCGACGAGATAGCGGTTGTCCCATGTGTGGCGCAGTCCGACGTTGAGGACGAGCCGGTCGGTCAGCTTGTAGCCGCCCTGTGCATAGAGCGCCTTGCTGCGGCCAGCCTGGTAATTGATCGAGTTGCGCGGGTTGTTTATCGCGACGGAGGCGATGAACGGATTGGCGAGCAGGACATTGACGTAGTTCTGGTTCTGGTCGGTGCGCTCGAAGTAGACACCGACGGTCAGGTCCAGTCGATTGTCGAAGAAGTGGCCGTTGGCCTGAAGTTCTGCGGTGAACTGCTCGTTATCCTGCGGGCCAAACGGCCCGTACGCGTCGATGATCGGGAGTTCGGTGGCATCGTTGTCCAGCGTGAAGTGGCTAACTTTGCTGTATGAATAGCTCAAAATGGATTTGATCGCGACGTTGCCCAGGGTCAACAGGCCGCGGTTCTGCACCGACCAGCTGGTATTGTGCCCATCTGTGCCGAGATTGGTGTAGCGCGCGCGTACGCCGAGCGCCTGCTGGCGGGCATACGCTTCGGCGAGCGTGACGCCAAAGAACGGCTTGAATGGCGCGCTGAACAAGCCCGCGGCGAAACCGGCAGGGTTGTACGAAGTCAGGATCTGACCCGTCGCGGTATTGTCGTTGATGTTGCCCCGGAAAATGAAGAGATCCTCGAAATTACTTGCCGGCTTGAGCAGCACGGAGACACGAAGACTTTCGTTGTCGAGGCCGTCGAAATCGGGACCGGTCTTGCTGAGGTTGCGCGTATAGCCGTCGCGGCGGACGAGGTTGCCCGCGATCCGTACTGCCATCCAGTCGGCAACCGGAAGGTTGACGACCGCGGTAATCTCACGGTCGGCTAGGTTGCCGAACCTGGCATTGACCATGGCCTCAAGCCGATCGGTCGGTCGATTTGGCTCGAACAGCACCGCGCCACCGGTCGAATTGCGTCCGAACAGTGTTCCCTGCGGCCCTCGCAGGACCTGCACGGAATTGAGGTCGAAAAGTTGCAGGTAGCCGGCCGCGTCGGGAACTTCGGCAAAATAGGAGACTACCCCGGGGAGCGCGCCGCCAGGTAGCTGGCCCTGGCCACGCAATGACAGGATCGGCGAGCCTCGGCCGAAATTCGGCTGGATGGTCAGGCCCGGAACCTGAGCTTGCAGCTCGTTGGTATTGTATGTGCCACGCCGGTCAAGAACCGAGCCGCTGAGCGCGGTCACGGCAATGGGGACATCTTGGAGCTTCTCGTCGGTTCGGCGCGCGGTGACGACGATATCGTTGGTCCCATCGTCGCGTGCGGATGCGTTTTCGGCGGCGGCGATCGCCGTTCCAGTCGCGGCCTGAGCAGGCCGTGCGACAGCCGGCGCGGCGATCGCGCCAGACGAACTGCCGGCCGCGAGGATGGCTAAAACCCCGCCGGTGCCAGAACTGATCCTGCGACGAAGGAATTGCCGCATAGTCCCTCTCCCTGTTTCGCCGTTGCTTGACCGCAACCGGCATGATTTGCGATTATCTAGGAAAGGCGACGACGGGATGTCCAATTCCAATGAATTGCCGTCCCATCTGAAAAACAGATGGAAAAGACGATGCGGGACGAGAGAGGAAAAGGCCGATGGATCTGAAGGCCGCCCGGTATCTAGATGCGATCGCACAGGATCGTTCTATGACGGTCGCGGCACGTCGCCTTGGTGTTGCCCAGTCTTGGATTTCCACGAGGGTCCATCGCCTGGAATGCGACTGTGGTTTCCTCATCCTGAAGAGGTCGGCGCGATCCGTCGAGTTCACACCCGAAGGAGAGGTCATGCTCAACCTCGCCCGCCAGCTTCTGGATTCTTGGCGGGAGGTGAGGCTTGGTATCGCCGAGATTCAGCGCCAGACGATCGTGAATATTGGCGTCTCCGCCGATGTACCGATCGACGCGCGATCAATGCTGTTCGACTTGCTGATCCGACAAAAACGTTTTAAATTCGAAATGCACGCGTACGAGGACCGTACTTCCATGCATCTGCTTGAATCCGGGCAGATCGACGCGGCGCTCTTCGTTTCATCCTCGGCAAGCCGTTACCGGCACCGGGAAATTTCCTCGGCGCTCGTTGGTAGCACGGGCATCGATATCCAGCTGCCGCTTGACCATTCGCTGGCTGGACTGGACGAATTGACCGATCGCGATCTTGCCGGTCTCGACATCGTGCTTGCTCACCCCGACACTTACGCCCGCGGAGCATCGGAAGAACTGCTGGACCTGCTGCGCGGGGCCGGTGCCAATATCGTGGCCAGCCCTGATCCTGACGTGGCGATCATCGAAGCCTATGCGAAATCGCTCGGTGTGGCGACGTTGAGCTCGCGTTCACGACCGCCGGCGGTCTCCGGCTGCATTCGGATACCATTCGCGTGGGAAGTGCAGTCGGAACTGCATTTTGCGTGGCGCAAGAATGACCGCCGCGACGCAATAGAGCACATAAAGCAGGCGGCCATGAGCCTTTGGACATGACTATGCCGGTTATGCCGAGTCCGCGGCCAGATAGCAGATCAATCGAAAGCACCATGGGTCCCGCAGCTCATGCCAAACCTGCTATACATGACAGCGCGTACCACCAATGTGCTGCCTATGCGGTTCCAGCCGCTTCACGTATGCGTCGATTGTCCGCCTTCACGCTTTTCGTTGATGGATCAGAAGCTGCATTCACGAATGACCGGATTTGTTAGACGCGGTCGTTCCTTTGCAGATCCATCAATGACCGGCTCTGGTCGGGAGCTGCTCAGCAGCTAAGCGACCCAATTGCGGGCATGCGGTAGCCTCGATGCGAACGCCAACAGCGGACATTAGGAACGCTTGGTATGTTGGCTCGATGACTCCAGTGAACCTTATTGTCTCGGCGGATGACCCCTCTATTTGTCCGGCTGTGAGAAACCGTCAAACTGGCCGGAGAAATCTCCTTGGAATGGCATTTGCCAGCGAACATTCTGTACCATCCCCTTGCATGGGATCGGCCGGCCATCCTGTTGTGCCGGCAGGAGGGTGACAGCGCTCAACTTCTCAGATGTTATAGCATCAAAAAGACCGGGTGGCTGTGAGACAATCATCCGTTGCGTTTCGATCGTTCCGCTTGCGCTGACTGCAAGCTCGAGTGTGGTTATGCCCGTGATATCACGGCGTATTAAGTCCTTTGGATAATCGTCCGACGTTATCGTAACAGCGGAAGGTGGGACCGATGGTGGGCGATCTGCAACTTCACAATGGTCGCTTGCGATGCCACTGTTTATCAACCGCTCTTTAATCCCGGCAGTGGCGCCGATGTCTCGCGAAATGCTGGCACGGCGCAATTCTATCGCTTGCCGGATCGGATCGGCCTTACCGACCTGCTTCGCGTCCATGAAATTCAACACTTGATCCGCCAACGTGAGCTGCTGCGCCGGTCGCAATTGCCAGCCGCGCGCCGCATTGAAGACAGCAAAAACCTGCGCGGGCGTCGCTCCGGGCTCGGAGGCTATGGCCTTCGTCAGCTCGAATGCCGCGGGACCAGTGACGTCAGCAATATTCTGGTTTTGTGTAGTGGCGACGGTGGTCTGTACGCGCACCTGCTCTACCACGTCTGCCGGAGCATCTGCCTTGGCCAAAATCCTGAGAACTCGCTCCGCGGTTGCCTTGGCGTCAGAAAAATTTCCGGTGGCAGCGTAGCGACTTTGCGCTGCCTGCAAAAATGAGATTTGCAACAACGTCGGGGTGAGCACAGGCGATTCCGGGCCAGCTCTGCCTTCTAAGCCCTGAAGTCGCTCTTTGAGTTGGGTAAGTTGATCGCCGACGCTGGGGTCAACCGGACGTAACGGCGGATAATATCCCCTTTCAGCAAGCCAGCTGGACAAGTCACGAACGGTGGTCCCGACAAAGCGTATGTTCGGATCAGGCGCACTGCGGCAGCGTAACGTCACGTACAGCGCGGGGCCATTGAGACGCTGTCGTGCCACGGCAAGCGGCATTGTGAAGAGATGTGCGATTCCGGGTTTCGATGCGCGAACGACGGAATAGATTGGTCGCTGCTTGGAATCAGCCTGGATGGCGACCGTGACGGTGTCTGAAGGTAGCAGCGAACCGCCACAGAGTGGCAATTGGGCAGCACCCGTAAATTGGCTGTCGGCTTTGCTTATAGAGATCAGGCCTATTTCACGTGCGCGATCGTTGGCGGCGGCGTGATCCACCGCCACGTCCATCGCCGTGACCGCGATAGCATCAGCTGGTACCGGCGCCAGCGGAGCCTCTTTCCATGCAGCGGCGAGGGCTGTGCTGGAATCGGCGAGACGTCCTTGAATTGCATAAGCCCGAGATAGCAACAGGTATGCCTCCCATCGCGATGAACCGGAAGCAGCATTCTCGATCAGTGGGCTAAGCAGGGCCACCGCTTCCTCCGGCGCAGCGCCCAGACGTAGCCTGGCTAAAGCAAGAATGGAGTTCTGCCGTACGGCGGCGTCCGTGCCCCCCGTGGTCAGTCGCCTGTAGTCCTCTTCTGCTTTCGTAACCAAGCCATCGACTTCTCGCGCGCGGGCCAGTTCGAAGGAAAGTTGGTCCTTTTCGGAAGGGCTTTTGCTAAGGGCAATAGCCCGTAACAAATATGGCTCTGCCGTTGCGCCTTGTCCTACCGCAGCAAAGAAGCGGCCATAATAGGCGTCCATCGCCCCCTTGGCACTTCGTTGAGCAGAAGCTTTTTCGATCTCCTTCGCAGCACCAATAAGGTCCCCATTATCGAGCGCAATCTCAAAGGCGCTAGGCTGACCGGCGGCGGCATGGTCTATTGGTGCCGCGCCCATGATCATCAAGAGCAAGCTTAATGCGCTTGTCTTCACGGAACACCCCCTCTTTTCCACCAGCCTTCTTAGAGCCCAGCACGGCTTATTAATCAATGCTATCCAAGCGAACCCCCATCGGCCAGAAATGGTTGAGAACGGACGTTCAACCTACCCGACAACGCCGATAATTCCAGCAAGCGCGAAAAGCGCAATAAACCCCGCAAAAATAACAACAACTGAAACCAAGCCAACGGATATCCAAAATCGGACAGGTTGGCTGGTACGCGAAAATGTGTAGCGCCCGTAACCGCTCGCCATTCCCTTGGTAAAGCAAACTTTCAGGTTCCAGCAGCCGATTGCTATTACCAGGAGCAACGCTAACAGAAGAAACGCAAGTCCAATCATTGCCTGTCCCGATACTTTTGAATGGCTATCCATATATATAGACCAAACATAGCGCCGCTTCCTATGAGCAAGCACCATGATTTCAAATCGCGCTGCGGCGCGTTCAATGTACCGAGGAAGGCGATCCCGCTGAACAAGAGCGCGAAACTGATGAAGCGCCAATTGACTAACGCGCGGCTTTGACGCTTCACCTCCGACACGGGCCTGGGAGGGGCTATTGCGGGGCGGTCGCGGACGAGTCGGCGTGGGGCGAGGCTGGCCCAGAGCAGCCACGCCGATATACCCGTTACGCATGCGGCAATGATGATCGAGTCCGACCATTCGGGGAGGGATAAAGATTTCGAAAGGACGGTCCAAACGAATATCGCCAGAGCGACCACGCCCACAATCTTCCACGTGCCGCGCCGACCGGCTACCTTACGCCAGCCTTCCGCCAGATGCTCATATTCATCAGCGGTGACAAGTTTGCCACCGCCCCTCTTGGAAGGATAATAAAGATAGCCACCTTCGACAGGTGTAAATTGCTTAGCGAATACGCCGACCGGGTCAAACAAAGGTGCCTCCCCCCTTTGAGCAACGGCAGCTTTCTATTTTAGCAGCTCAACACCTGCCATTCTGCTAACCACCCCATTGCCGTCATAGACGCCAAGCTCAGTTCTCCGGAACAGCGCAAGACTCCGAACGGCGACCATTAAGCGCCTACCTGCCACCGAATGCCGCCTCCC
>Ga0207695_10012621_pt1 | contig 10124 bp, 8 predicted proteins | sample KBSC54metaG_FD_184354 | JGI IMG/M metagenome (GOLD analysis project Ga0207695, IMG submission 184354) | Corn rhizosphere microbial communities from Kellogg Biological Station, Michigan, USA - KBS C5-4 metaG (SPAdes) (version 2) | ecosystem: Host-associated > Plants > Roots > Rhizosphere > Soil... | reverse complement strand
CGGAAAAAGGCATAGACCGCATAAAAGACTCCCGTAAAACCGAGTATGGACAAAAGCCCCGGAATATGCTCCGTCACCCGCCCGGTGATGATATTTCGCAACTCCCGGATGCCGATGATATACGACAAAAAGGTGTTGGCGATAACAAAAGACACGAGATAAAAAACAATATGCTTGGCCCCCCTCCGCGCGATCTTCGAAGTCGTCCACGGCCCCTTTTTCAGCAATTGCTGCTGCGTGGCATCGCCGTCGATAACATACTCGATCTTACGGAAAAGCATCTCCATAAAGATCGTCTGGGGACAGACCCAACCGCAGAACAGACGCCCGAATGCCGCAGTGAACAAAATGACGAACACCACAAAAGTGACCATCGTAAGCCCGAAGATGAAAAAATCCTGCGGCCAGAATACCTTCCCGAAGATGATAAAACGCGCCGCCGGTATATTGAACAGAAAGAGCGGCCGCCCTCCGACCGAGACAAAAGGCAACGCAAAGAAAAGGGCAAAGAACACCCCGCTGATAACCGTCCTGCGGCGATACCATTTACCTTTGGGACGCTGGGCAAACACCCATTTTCGACGGCCCGACTCGTCCACAGTGGCCAGATGATCCCTGAAGGATGATTCCATAACAAATTATTTTTCCAGACTGCCCTGCGGCGCCTTGGGGTTATCGGGATGGGTGCCGCCAAGCGACTTGACATAGCTGGCGATCTGCGCGATCTGCGAAGGGGAATAGTCATCCTTCCAGCTTTTCATTCCCTTGTCCGGCCAGCCGTACTTGATGGTCTTGAACACATCCTGCACGCTTCCGCCGTGCAGCCAGTAGTCGTCAGTGAGATTGGGACCTACCCCGCCCTCCCCGCCCTTGCCATGGCAGGCAAAACAGGTCGTTTCAAAGACTACCTTTCCCGCGGCGATATCGCCAGCCCCGGTCAGCAGTTTTACAGTATTCTCGTCCACATTATTGGCGGACTTTTTGAGATACTCGGCCTTCTGCACCTCGGCCTTCCTTACCTCGATAGCGTACTCCTCCTGACTCAGCGGAGCGGTATGCCCGATATGATACCTCCACATATATACACAGGCGAAGACGATCGTACAGTAAAAGCCATACAGCCACCATGGGGGCAGACGGTTGTCCAGTTCCCGGATGCCGTCATAGTCATGCCCAAGGTCCAGGTCGGCCTCCTGGCTGATAGGCTTCATACGGTTGAACCGGTCCCACCAGTGTGCGCGGGGCGCCGCAGAAACAGTCCGGGTCAGCCGCTGTTTCCGCACGAACAGCAACGTCCGAACATTGTAAATTAGAGTCAGAATGATAAGCACTTCAAGGACAATGACACTCAGCAGTACGTAAAAAGTCGTGTCGGATATCCCGTTGACAGTCGTGGCAGCAAACAACAGACCTGCAGCCTGAGTTCCCGTGGCCTGATTCCCTTCGGTCTGAGTTCCCGTGGCGTGAGTTCCCCCAGGCTCCTCAGCCTTCACCTGCGCGGCGCCCAGCAGCAAATTCGCCAGCATGACGATCGCCAGCCCCAGTATCAGAATGACGATGATCATAAACACTACAAACGGATTATCGGTAGAAGACGGAATAGGTGGCATATACAGATACATTTTTAATTGGTTCGATCGTCCAGCGGTAAATGGCTGATCTCTTCGATCATCGTCCGGTCAGCCCTGATAGCCCATACCAGCATAACCGTGAATATCAATCCGAACAAGGCCAGGGAAAATATCCCATACGCACTGACACCGCCGACTTTTTCGATATAATGAATGAATTTCATATTCTTTTTTTGAGCGTTAATTCCCCATCAGCGCACCGCCGTCCTTCATCGCCGTCTGCTCTTTGGGAGCCGCCTTGATATCCTTACCCAGCCTCTGGAGATAGGCGATCAGCGCAACTATTTCTTTATTGTCTCCCGTACTGATCTTGTCCCCCTTCAGCGAAGCCCTGATCGCCGCCTCCTGGCTTGCCAGGTCCCTGTTGGCTTCAGAAGCATACCCGGAAGGGTACGGCACCCCCAGCCGCTGCATGGCATAGATCATGGCAGGAGTACGCGCTGTATCCAACTCGTGGTCGAACAGCCAGCCATAGTTCGGCATAATGGACCCCGGCGACATCGAGGTTGGATCCAGCAGGTGATTGTAGTGCCAGCTGTCCGGGTACTTGCCCCCTACCCTCGCCAGGTCAGGCCCGGTACGCTTTGAACCCCACTGAAAAGGATGATCGTAGACAAACTCGCCCGCCTTGGAATATTCACCGTAACGCGCTACCTCGTCCCGGAATGGACGTACCATCTGCGAATGACAGAGATAACAGCCTTCCCTTACATAGATATCCCGGCCGTGTAGCTCCAGCGGCGTATAAGGCTTGACGCTGCTGATGGTAGGGATATTGGACTTCACAAGAAAAGTGGGGATCATCTCGATCATCCCGCCGATCGCTACCGCAACAAGGCTGAACACCAGCATCTGCAGCGGACGACGCTCGATCCAGCGGTGCCAGTAGGTCCGGCCGTGCGTCTGGGTGATCGCCGGCAGCGCCGGAGCCTCGGCCAGCTCGTTGGCGGAGAATTGTCCCTGTTTGATGGTCCTGCGGAGATTGTATACCATGATCAGGGCGCCAATGATATAGAGCGCACCCCCGATGCTCCTCGTAACATACATGGGAATGATATGCGTCACCGTCTCCAGGAATTGGAAGCGGAGCTGCCCCTCCTCGGTAAAATTCTTCCACATCATGCTCTGCGTGAATCCCGCCCAGTACAGCGGGACGGCATACAGCACTATGCCGATCGTCCCTATCCAGAAATGGGTCCCCGCCAGCTTCTTCGAATACAGCGGCGTATTCCACATACGCGGGATCAGCCAGTACAGTATTCCAAAGGTCAGAAAGCCATTCCATCCGAGCGCACCGATATGCACGTGCGCGATCGTCCAGTCCGTAAAATGCGAGATCGCATTGACGTTCTTCAGACTCAGCATCGGCCCCTCGAACGTGGCCATACCATAGCAGGTGATCGCAACCACCAGGAATTTCAGAACCGGATCTTCCCGGACCTTGTCCCAGGCGCCGCGCAGCGTGAACAGCCCGTTCAGCATACCACCCCAGCTGGGGGCTATCAGCATGATGGAGAATACGACCCCCAGCGACTGCGCCCAGTCCGGCAATGCCGTATACAACAGATGGTGCGGACCGGCCCAGATATAAATAAAGATCAGCGCCCAGAAATGGATGATCGACAGCCTGTACGAATAGATAGGACGGTTGGCGGCCTTCGGCAGGAAATAATACATCAGCCCGAGATACGGCGTGGTCAGGAAAAAGGCGACGGCATTGTGACCATACCACCACTGTACCAGCGCATCCTGTACCCCCGCATACCAGCTATAGCTCTTCCACATCGAAACCGGCAGCTCCACCGAATTGACGATATGCAGCATCGCCACAGTCACCCAGGTCGCGATATAGAACCAGATCGCTACATAAATATGCTTCTCTCTGCGGCGAAGAATGGTTCCAAACATATTCATGCCGAAAATGATCCAGACCACCGCAATGGCTATATCCAGCGGCCATTCCAGCTCCGCATACTCCTTCCCGCTTGTCTTACCCGCCCATAACGTTATGGCCCCGGCGACAATGATGAGTTGCCATCCCCAAAAATGCAGACTGCTTAAAAGATTGCTATACATACGGGTCTTGCACAATCGCTGCAACGAATAGTATACGCCCATAAAAATACCGTTCCCGACAAAGGCGAAGATCACGGCATTGGTATGCACGGGGCGCATCCGGCCAAAACTCGTCGCCGGCAGGCCCAGATTGATCGAAGGATAGAAAAGAGAGATAGAAGCCCAGAGACCGGCCAGCATGCCGACAATGCTCCAGAAAAGTACGGCGTAGGCAAAACGTTTGACGGTCTTGTTGTCATAATAGAATTGTTCCGTTGGCATATGGGGTATTTCAGTTTTTTTCGTCGTCAAAAAGGATACGGCGCGGCGGAGAGTACTCGTCGTCGAACTGTCTGTTCCTTACGCTCCAGAGAAACAACCCCAGAAAGACCAGGGCCACTAAAAGGCTCGCGGCCAAAAGAAGAATTATTACACTCATAGTATCACAAAAATATCCAGGCCCTCCCCCCCTCAACATGACCTTTATCATCGGCCAGCCTGATCTTTCTCAGCTTGCCTGCCTAAAAGCAAACGGTCCGCCAGGGCACTGCTCCCATACGTAATGAGCAGAATGGTCAGTGAGCTGGCAGGCATCAGCACAGCCGCCACCAACGGTGACAAGACCCCGCGAACCGCAAAATATAACCCGATAATATTATACAGTATCGACAGCCCGAAGCTGGCCACGATGATCCGCCGCCCTGCCCGGCACAACCGGATAAATCCCGGCAGCAGCACCAGCCCGTCCGCCCCCAGTATCGCATCACTCGCCGGGGTAAAACCACTGCAATCCGCCGACACCGCTATCCCCACTTCACTCCGGGCCAAAGCCCCTGCGTCATTGAGCCCATCCCCGATCATCATCACCCGCTCCCCCTCCTCCTGCAGCCTTCTGATACTGCGGACCTTACCCTCCGGCGACTGGCCGAACCTGAATTCAGTCCCCGGTCCGAAAATCCCCTGAAGCCGAACCCTTTCCCGTGCCGTATCACCAGAAACCACGGAGACCGATATTCCCGCCGGAAGCCGCGCCACGAGATCGGACAGCCCCTCCCGGTAGTGATTCGAAAAACGGAACGCACCCATCAGCCGCCCGTCGATCGTAACACCCTGCCCATCGATAACCACCCACCGCCCATCCACATATCCCTCGATCCCCCGCCCCGGCGTCTCTTTGAAATCACTGATATAACAGGGAGCTTCGCCGAGATAACCGACGATCGCCCGGCTCAGCGGATGCATGGACTGACCGGCCAGCGTCGCAACAGCACGACGGTCCGCATCGTTCAGCTCCTGCCCCCGCCATTCGACATCCTGATGCGAAACGTCCGTCAGCGTCCCCGTCTTGTCAAAAACGATATGCGTTACCCCTGCCATCCGCTCGATCACCTCCGCATTCCGAAGGTAAAGCCGGCGTCCCGCCATCATCCGCAGCAGATTCCCATTGGTAAAAGTGGTCGACAACAGCAAAGCACAGGGGCAGGCTACGATAAGCACCGCCGTGACGGCATTCCAACACCTCCCAGGATCGGTAAGCACCCAATAAACCCCGGCCACAACCGCAATGCCAAATACCACAAAGGCAAAATAGCGGCTAAGCCGATGCACAAACGAAGGATCTCCCTCCTCCTTCTTCTCCCCGCGCTCCCACAACTGCGTCAGATAGCTCTGCACAACCTCCTTCACCACCAGGACCTCGACAGCCCCACCGGTCTGCCGCCCACCCGCATACACAAGCTCTCCGATCTTCTTTTCCACAGCCTCCGATTCGCCGGTTACAAAACTATAGTCGATCAATCCCTGCCCCTTCGTCAATATCCCATCCGCCGGAATGATCTCCCCACTATGAATAAGTAAGGTATCCCCCTCCTTCACCTCCGGCAGTGGCTTCACCGATGCAGCAGGCGCCACCACCGTCACCGCCATCGGAAAATAGGACGTATAGTCACGGTCGAACGACAACCGCCTGTACGTCCTGTCCTGCAAAACCCGACCGGCCAGCATAAAAAATACGATCCCCGTCAGAGAATCGAAATACCCCGGCCCCGTCCCCAAACCTAACTCCCATACACTCCGGCCAAACGTAACACAAATGGCCAGCACGATCGGCGCGTCGATATTCAGGAAGCGACGCCGCAGGCTTTTCCAGGCCGATTCATAAAAAGGCCTCGCGCTATACAACACCACAGGCAGGGAAAGCACAAAATTCAAACGGCGAAATACCCGGCGGATGCCATCTTCCGACCCGTCCAACCCCAAATATTCAGGAAAACTCAGCAGCATGATATTGGCAAAACAAAATCCAGCCACCCCCAACTGATAAACCAACGTCTTATTGGCCCCCGGCGATGCGTCCCCCAACTCCCGCAGACTGATATGCGGCTCATAACCCAGCGAAGTCAGCAACTCCGCCACCCGCCTCAGCGATATCAGACGGTGATCGTAGACGACGGTAATCTCCCTTGCCGCAAAATCGATCCGCGACGATACAACCCCCTCCTCCAGCCGGTGAAGATTCTCCAGCAGGTAGAGACACGAACTGCAATGTATTTGTGGCAGATACAACCGGACATGCGTCTCGGTTTCATTCGAAAAACTGACAAGACTGGCCGCCATCCCCGCGTCATCCAAAAAGGCAAATTTGTCCTTCCGGACCGGCATCCGCCGGCTGATCCCCGGATGCTCGTTCATATTGTAATAGCCGCAGAGCCCATTGGCGTCCAGCAGTTGATAGACCATCCTGCAGCCTTCGCAACAAAAGCGCCTGTCTTCGATCCTGATCCTGTCCGTCGGACAGACCTCCCCGCAATGACTGCAGACGGCGGGCGCGGACATAAGAGTATCCATAATTTCAGCAAGCTAGCGCCGGCCGCTCTTCCTTCATCTGATCCTAATCAGGATATCGCCTGACTTTTATCAGTTGCCGGACTGCCGCCAATTGCGTACTATTGTACATATAATTAATTATATCTTATGCGCCGACTCCTGGTTATTGACGACCACGACGACATTCGTGAAAATATTGCAGAAATTCTCTCCCTTGCCGGTTATGACGTTATAACGGCAGAGAACGGGAAAAAAGGTGTCGAGGCCGCCCTTAAGGAAAAACCCGAACTGGTCATCTGCGACATTATGATGCCCGAACTGGACGGCTACGGCGTCCTCCACCTGCTCCGAAAGAACGCAGCAACAGAAAACACTCCCTTCATCTTCCTGACCGCAAGAACCGAACGCACCGACTTCCGGAAAGGCATGGAAATGGGAGCCGACGACTATATCACCAAACCCTTTGACGACATCGAATTACTCAACGCCATCGAGATCCGGCTGAAAAAGTATGACGTCCTCCAGAGCAAATATTCTGCTGACGAGAAAGGCGTCAGCGGCCTGATCACCGATCTCAACACCTCCGGTATGATGCACCTCGACCCGGACAACTACGAAACCACCGAACTCGCAAAAAAACTGACCGTATACATGGAAGGCCGCCGCCCCAAATTCCTCTACTATCTCAAAAAAGGTAAGGTAAAGGCCTACCGCGTCCACGAGGATGGAAAGGAATACATCACCAACCTCTATTCGGCCGGTGACTATATCGGATACCTTCCGCTGCTCGAAAACAAAGTATACGAAGACTCGGCCATCGTCCTCGAAGAAGCCGAACTGGCGCAAATTCCCAAAGACGAATTTCTGGACATGCTGTACAAGGACATCCATATCGCCACGAAATTCATCCGCCTGATCGCACAGAACGTACAGGACAAGGAAGAACGACTCCTCAGCCTGGCATACGGCTCGTTGCGCAAACGCATCGCCAAAGCCCTGATCGACATCCATTCGAAATTTACCGGAACCCCGCCCCAGACCGAACAGGCTGCCGGCGCCAACCCTGGCGGCCCGCCCCTCGACATCTCCCGCGAGGACATCGCCCAGTATGTTGGTACCGCCACCGAATCGCTAATCCGGACCCTCAGCGACTTCAAGTCCGAAAAACTCGTCGACATCAAGGACGGCAAGATCAGGATCGCCGACCTGAAGAGACTGCAGAATATGCTCTACTAAAGAATTGACACTGTCGACAGGTCACCTTCCCCGACGGCAACGGTCAGTCTGTTATCGACAGCAGCCACCCCCGGCGCCGACCACGCAGCATGTTCGGCATCGTCCTTCTCTGCCAGCGAACGCACGGTACCGCTAAGGACTACCCGGTTGCCGGAAAGCTCGACCCGGATCTTTTCGGCATCGATGACGGCATGCCGGGCCAATGAAGCCGATATCTTTTCCCTGACATCGTCCGGAGTGATAACCGATCTTATCGTCATATAATTGTTGACAGACCTCACACCCGCCAGATTTTTCACGGCATTCACAGCCGCCTCCCGCTGAAAATTCCATTTTACCTCTCCTTCCAGCGAAACAACGCCTTTTTCAACCTTGATCTTCAGGAGTTCTTCCGGCACCGCCGTATGCCACTTGAGCGCATTCAGAATCCCCTCGGCGATCTCCGTATCCGTGCGATCGAACAGCGGTGAACTCCCCACCTGGATCTCCTCGGCGACTATCCTTACTCCAACCACCTTCCTGGCCGCCAGCTCGGCGCCGATCTTCTTACTATAACTATCTACTATACCCGACAGCGTGACGATGCCGTTCTTTACAGCGACCCCGAGCTGCTCGGCGTTGAGAAAGGGCTCCCACTTCAGCTGGTCCATCACGTCCTTTTGAATATCTGCATCTGTACGCATAACCGTTACCTTTCCCTCCGCCCCCATCGTATGAATGGGCACCCTCAGCTTACCGACAAAAAGTGCTGCCTGCACCGCCAACTGCCGCTCCGTGAACTGCTTCATTTCCGTCATATAGACCACCGGCACGCCTTCCGCGACCGGCATCGGCAATTCCTTATACACACTGACCAAGTCGATGGATGCGTCCATCGCGTCAGCCAGCTTTATTCCGTATTCCAACGCCTTCTCCGACGCCGGAGAGAAGTCCGTTGCTATGAGTATCCGTTTCATGTCTGTTGCTTTTATTGTATCGTTGATAGAAGGTCCTGTCCAGCCACTCCCGGTGCTCGGGATGCGCAATGTTGACCAGCGACTGGGCCCTCTGTTTCATATTCTTCCCAAAAAGATCTACCTGCCCATATTCCGTCACCACCCAGTGCACATGCCCCCGCGTAGTGACCACCCCCGCCCCTTCCTTCAGGAACGGGACTATACGCGATACCCCCTTCGAAGTGACGGAAGGCATCGCAATGATCGGCAGCCCCCGGTCCGACAACGCAGCGCCCCGCATAAAATCCATCTGGCCGCCGATACCCGAATACTGGTACGTCCCCATCGAATCCGCACAGACCTGCCCCGTAAGATCGATCTCGATCGCGCTGTTGATGGCGGCCACCCCCGGGTTCTGACGAATGATATGCGTATCGTTGACATAGGCGATATCCATCACTCTTATCTCCGGATTGTCGTCTACAAAATCGAACAGCCTCCGCGTTCCATTGATAAAAGAGGTCACGCTCTTGCCACGGTTCAGCTTCTTCATCCGGTTGTTGATCACCCCCTTTTCGATCAGATCGATCACCCCGTCGGAAAGCATCTCCGTATGCAGCCCCAGATTCTTGTGGCCCGTCAGATTCTTGAGTACCTGGTCCGGAATGGTCCCGATACCCAGTTGCAGCGTCGCACCGTTCCCGATCAGTGACGCCACATTCCTGCCGATCTTCTCCACAACAGGACCGGCCTCTCCCGAATAATTCACCTCCGGCAGCTCTGCATCCTGCCACACAAATGCCCCGATCTCGCTGACATGGATAAACCCATCCCCGTGCGTCCGCGGCATACGGGGATTCACCTGCGCAATGATGTGATGTGCCGTATCGACCACGCTACGGGCAATATCCACCGAGGTCCCCAACGTACAATAGCCGTGCTTATCCGGCGGAGACACCTGGATCATCGCCACATCGATCGGTAAAATATTCTTCCTGAACAGCTGCGGTATCTCACTCAAAAAGATCGGGACATAGTCCCCGTTCACACTGTTGGCAACCTCCCGCGTCGCCGCAGAGACAAATAGCGAATTGACAAAAAAGGATTCCCTCCAGACAGGATTGTTGAAATCCAGGTCTCCCATAGTGGTGATACTGACCAGCTCGACATGATGGATCTCGCTGTGGCGGGCCTGTAAAGCCCTCACCAGATGCACCGGCGTCGCCGCACTGCCATGGATGAACACCCTGTCACCCGACCGGACCGCCCGCACCGCCTCTTCGGCTGTTGTGAATTGGATCATAAATAAGGATTGCTTGTTGATTTCCGTAAAATTAGGCGCCTCCGGCCCGCCGCCGGATGACGGATATCAGGGCGCGGGAAGACATTCATCATGCACCCGCCCGGTCAGACAAGGTAGCTTAGCCTAAAACAACCAGTT
>Ga0207695_10012618_pt1 | contig 10125 bp, 6 predicted proteins | sample KBSC54metaG_FD_184354 | JGI IMG/M metagenome (GOLD analysis project Ga0207695, IMG submission 184354) | Corn rhizosphere microbial communities from Kellogg Biological Station, Michigan, USA - KBS C5-4 metaG (SPAdes) (version 2) | ecosystem: Host-associated > Plants > Roots > Rhizosphere > Soil... | reverse complement strand
GACTGTGTCATACAATTCGGCCGAGTCCAGCACCGCCGGACTTTCCCCGGTCGGCACGCTGATGGTACCGATACCGCCCGTCACCAGCACCATCGGACGCATCACGATCGCGGGGGTCGGCCGGGGTGTCGGCTGGAGGGTGGGCTTTGCGTGATGGCGGTGTCGATGCTGACGCTGATGGTGATGACTGCTCGTCGCGGATGCCGCAGCGACCCTCGCCCTCGTCACCATCGTCGCGGCCATCAACAAAACGACCGTGACGATCGCGAGCCTGCGTATCGATGATTTCGCCCAGCGGCGTGTGGCATGTCGGGCGGAAGATCGCCGGTAGTCGTCCAAAGCTCCCTCATTCATGCGCGGTCACCGGCCTTGGCTTTAGCTCGTGGCGATGCGCTTGGACCTCCGCCCACTGATGCTCCAGCGCCGCTACTTCCAGCGGCTCACCCCGCGTCTCGTCGATAAAAAGACCGAAGATGATCGCGCTCGGAAATCCCAGCAATGCAAAGTAGCGAACCACCACCGTGAGGCCGCCGAGCGGTCCGATCAGCGCCGCGATCGCCATCTGCGCGAGCATCGAGAACACCGCTCCCGCGATCATCTGCCAACCGACCATCGTAGTGCGCAGCGCCGCCGGAAAGAGTTCCGTCGCCGCCGCATTGGCCGCCACCGTCATCACCGCCGAGGCGACTTTGAACCAGCAGTACGCGACCGCCAGCCACAAAAACGGAAAGGTCAGCGCGCCCGGTCCCCAGTAAAACGCCAGCGCCCCCAGCCATCCCGCCCCGCCGATAATGCTCACCGTCGGTACCCGCCCGAAACGCTCGGAGCTCCACGCGCCGATCGGAAACCCGATCATCCCGACGCCCATGCCGAGCACGACCAGCGTGCTTGCCTTATCCGGCGAAAGACCGAGGATCGAGACCGCCTCGAAATAGAGCCACCCGTTGACGGCCGTCCCCGCCATCGTGTCGAGCGCCGCGCAAATCAGCAGCGTCAACGCCCGGCGCCGATAGAGCGGATGGAAAATGTCGTAGAAGTGGCTGCCCTCGACCGTCCCGGCCGAGGCGTCATGGGACCAGCGATTTTCGATCGGCAGCATCCGCGCGACGATCGGCACCAGCAGGATACCGGCCACGCTCGGCGCAAAAAGCCACTCCCACGTGTAGCCCCACTTGAGTAGGAAGGGAATTACGATGTATCCGAGCACGCCGCCGATCGCGCTCGCCGCGGCGCCAAAGGCCTGCCCACGCGCACGCTGCTCCATCGGCAGCTCTTCGGCGAGCATCACAGTCGCCGAGGAAACCGAACCGCCCAGCAACGCCGAAATCAATATCTGGAAGGCGGCGAACAGCCACGCCCACATCGCCAGCGCGGCGCCCAGCGCAAAGATCGGCGCAAGGAAAAGGCTGACGAGTATTATCCGGCGACGCCCCACCCGATCCGCGAGCCGCGCCAGCAGCATCGAGCCGAAAGCCGATACCGACATCCATGCAAACAGGCGCGCCAGTGCCGCCTGGCTTAAATGGAAACTCTTGCCGATCCAGGGCGACGCAATACCCGTAACCGAAAGCGTATAGCCCTGGTATATGAGCAGCAGGACGATCGCGGCGATAATCGACCATGAAGCGCCGGAGATTTTGGCTCCGGACTCAGGCGACGGCGCCGCTCTTCGTTGTATTTGCTCGCCAGCCACCATTTACCGCATCCGTCCGCCCTTCCTCCCATGCCGCTGGTGTCTGCACCCACGTCCGTCAGCCAAAATCGCGCGCTCTATGGCTCCGCCAGGTCCAACGGGCCGCCTCAATCAGGGTGACGTGAGGTAGCAGCAAAAATAACGGGTTTCCCCGGGGAAATCACCTCGGCGGCAACCTTGCCGCCGGACTCGGCCGGCCGAGTCCGCCACGCGAACATCGATTAATCAATCAACGCTTTGGTATGCCCTTCCCAAATGGTGTACGTCGAGCCTCTTTCGACGTTTTCCGTGGCGACGCGGCTTGAAAATTTCCAAGCAAATTCGATGCTTTCTCTCACCCCCTTACGCGGCATGTCAGTTGCAACCGACTTCTTCCAAAGGACGACCGCAGCCCCTTCGAGCACGACCTGTTATCGACATGGACTCACACCCCGGTAGTATTCGCCAACATCCCATGGTTCGTTTCCTTGCCTGCGTTCGCCCCCAGCTACGGCTGGTCGTTAGCGCCGCTCTGATGGGCGTGGGCAAGTTCACCCTCCCGCTGGCGTTTCCGTTTGCCTTCAAATACGTGGTTGACGTCCTGCTGACGACGCAGCCCAAGCCCGACCATATCGATCGTATCATCGACGGCTGGTGTGCCGGCCTCGCCCAGATGGCTGGGCTCGGCACCACCGCTCAAGACAAACTCGCCGCACTCAGCATCGTGATGCTGCTGATCTATGTCGCGCAGTCGGCCGTCAGCTATTATCGCAATTACTGGGCCGGTATCGCCGGCAATCGCCTGATCTTCGGACTCCGCAGCCGCCTCTACGCACATCTCCAGCGGCTCCCCCATTCGTTCTTCGATCGCCATCCCGCAGGAGCCATAGTCTCCCGCGTCCTCAACGACGTCACCCAGGCGAGTGAGCTCGTCAACTCGACCCTGATCGACGTCTGGACCGACGCCTCCCTGCTCGGCCTCGTAGTCTTTGCCCTGTTCGAGCTGAACTGGCGCCTCGCGCTGATCTCGCTTTGCATCGCGCCGCTCTGGGTCAGCTTCATGCGCTACTTCGCCCCCCGCATCAAGGCCGTCAGCCATCGGATGCAGGAAGCGGTCGAGGTCATCTCGGGGGAAGTGCACGAGCGCGTGGTCGGCGCGACCACCGTCAAATCCTTCGGCCGCGAGGAACATGAACTCGGCGTCTTCAACCAGCGCAACGAAATCCTCTTCGGCCGCACCATCAACAAGGTCAAGCTCGCCGCCGCCCAGGAGATGCTCATTCAGCTCCTCACGCGCTGTGCACCCGCGATAGTCGTATGGGCCGGCGCCGTGATGATCATCAAGGGCGAAATGACGCTCGGCACGCTGATGGCGTTCTTCACGCTGCTCGGCTTCCTCTATCTGCCACTCGAGCGCTTCGCCCAGCTTTCGATCGTGGTTTCGGCCTCCACCGCCGCCATCGAACGCATGTTCAATTTCCTCGACCTCAAGCCCGAGATTACCGACCATCCGCTCGCTCGTCCGTTCAACGTCAAGCGCGGCGCAGTCGAATTCGAAGGCGTGAAGTTCAGCTATCCCCCCCGTGAGGGCGCGGACCGCCGCGAGGTCCTCAAGGGCATCGACCTCCGCGTCGCCGGCGGTTACCGGGTCGCCCTGGTCGGACGCTCGGGCGCCGGCAAGACCACCCTCGCCAACCTGATCCCGCGCTTCTACGACGTCACTGACGGCCGCGTCCTCATCGACGGCAAGGACGTTCGCCACTTCACCCTGAAATCCCTGCGCGAAAGCGTGAGCCTGGTCAGCCAGGACGCCCTGCTCTTCAGCGCCAGCGTGCGCGAGAACCTGCGCTACGCGCGTCCGGAAGCATCCGACGAAATGATGTGGCAGGCCCTCGAACTCGCCAATCTGCGCCAGTTCGTCGCCGAATTACCCGAACAGCTCGATACCATTATCGGCGAGCGCGGCGTCAAGGTTTCCGGCGGTCAGCGCCAGCGCCTCGCCCTCGCGCGCGCCTTCCTCAAGGACTCGAGGATCGTCATCCTCGACGAGGCCACTTCGGCCGTGGACTCGGAGTCCGAAAACCTCATTCACGAAGCGATGGAACGCCTGATGGAAGGCCGCACGGTTTTCCTCATCGCCCATCGCCTGCGCAGCGCGCTCACCGCCGACATGATCGTCGTGCTCGACCACGGCCGGCTGGTCGAAACCGGTACGCATCAGGAACTGCTGCGCCGCAAAGGCACCTACGCCAAGCTCTATCACGAGCAGACGCGCGGGCTGGCCGCGATCGAACCGCCGACCGGCGGTGGTGCGGCGGCCGCTCCTCAGCGCGCCTGAGCAGTATTTGTCCCAGCGACACTTCTTCCCGGCCGTGAAATCTCACCAGGTTTCACGGCCACTTGTTCCTTCGCTCAAGGGCCGCGCTCCCTCCGTCCACGAGTCAGACACGCGAAACTCGCGAACGCCTCAATCGTCCTGAGGAGAATGAATCCGACGCCACCAGCAGTTACGATTGTCCGTGTGCGAAACTCCACCCGCTTGATTCGTTCAGTTTCAGTCCGCCGCGGCAAACTCGTCCTGCTGGCGCTGGCCCTTGCGATCGGTGCGAAGGCGCACCTCGCCAAAGCCGGCGCTGACGGTGGCGCCGCCGTCGGGAATCGCCTGCTGGTGCGCGTCGTCGGCTTGCGCAACGACCATGGCGACGTCCGCTGCACCCTCTTTTCGTCGGACGAAGATTTTCCTATCAACAGCCACCAGATGGCCACCACCGTCATCGCCCCAATCGCCGGCCATATCGCCATTTGCGGATTTTCCGCCATCGCACCCGGCACCTACGCGGTGGTGCTCTTCCACGACGAAAATTCCGATGGCAAGTTCAATCGCGACTGGCTCGGACTGCCAAAAGAGGGCTACGGATTTTCCAACGATGCGCCAACTCACTGGCATGCGCCCACCTTCGACGCTGCGCGCTTTCCCTTCACCGGTGGCATCGAGGAGATTCTCGTCCATATCCGCTACTGAATAGTCGCCTCAAGTCGCGGCGTGTGCGGCCTCACCCGCGGACTCGCTGAGCGTGCCGCCGGAGATCTAAAAGCCAACGCCGCCAAGGGCTTTGCTTTCCTCCTCTGCTTCGATTTTTCGTCTCATTCAGACCTTCAACCCCCTTCTTTATGCGCCGGTTGGCGCGCGCTTCGACAATCGCACGAGACCGCTTGCGCGAGCGATTTTCTGCTAACTGTCAGTCAACTTCATCACACTCTTGGTGAGCAAGATAAAAGCCTGAAAAAGTTAATAAAGACGACTTGACTCTGTTATAGCGCGTAGCTATTACGGAGACGCGCGATTGTGTGGGAGCGCCTCCGAACAGGCGCGATTGGCCCGGGGGGATCAATGAACATTCCGCTAGTCGAAATCGAATTGATCGAAGACGCCTTGAAGGTCGCGGCGCTCGCCGCCGCCGTGCGTTCGAGGGGCGAGACCCTGATCTGCCAGCGCTGTCTGAATGAAGACGAAATCATCGCCGGCGTCCTCGTCATCGACGCGATGGACGAACAGTGGGCGCTGTGCGGTCCGTGCTGGCGCGAAATACCGCAGGGCGCTCACATCGTCTAGCCGCCCTCTCGCCCGTTTCGCCCCTGCGCCACTCGGCTGTCCAGTCCGAACAAGGCCGTTGGCCGCCGCTTGAACCCTTTCCAGGGGTTTACCAACTTTTTGTGGTTGAGTCCCTGACAGGTTCACGATAATTTTCAGTCAGGGCGCGAAGGCGCTATATCCGAAATCGGAGAGTCTTCGCCAGATTCTTCGTAATTTGCGAAATCGCCCGGATCTCAACCTCCGATCGACGATTCTTATGAATGGTTACGTGGTCTATTTGCCGCTCCGTGTGCACACTGGCTGATGGCATAGTTTTCGCTCTCCCTACTCACGATCCCGGTATCACCATGTCGAACCGGAGATCTCGAAACGATCCGATCGCGATGCCGCCGGCATCAGCCTCATCATCAAGCTGTCGCGATAGTTGACTGCGGTTGAGGGTCGTCAAAGGAGCGTCGTCCTTTACGCGGGCGGACGCGAAACTCTCGCAACAGGATAGGTCTCGCCCATAGATGGCAACAGCACCCAAGGTGACATCACCGCCGCACGAGCAGGCGCCGCGCGTGGAGTCGCACAAGTGGCTGGTGGCGCTCGCCGTGATGCTCGGGGCGACCCTCGAAGTCCTAGATACTTCCATCGTTAACGTCGCGCTGCCCCACATGCAGGGCAGCTTCTCCGCCAGCGTTGACGAAATCACCTGGGTGCTCACCAGCTACCTCGTCGCCAACGGGATCATGATTCCGCTCACCGGATGGATCTCGTCGCGCTTCGGACGCAAGCGCTATTTCATGGTCTCGGTAGTCGTCTTCGTCTTCGCCTCCGGGCTGTGCGGCGCTGCCCAAACGCTCAATCAGATGGTGCTTTTCCGACTGATCCAGGGGGCGGCCGGCGCCGCGATGATCCCGTCGTCCCAGGCCATCCTGATGGAGACCTTCCCGCCCGCCGAGCAGGGGCTCGCGATGGCCATGTGGGGCGTCGGCCTGATGGCCGCGCCGGTCCTCGGACCGACGCTGGGCGGCTGGATCACCGACAACTGGAACTGGCGCTGGAACTTCTACATCAACCTGCCGATCGGCGGCCTCGCCGCCATGATGGTCTATTGGTTCGTCCACGACCCCGTCTATCTGCGCGTCAAGCAGGCCACCAAGCGCCCCGTCGATTACCTCGGCATCCTCTATCTGACGCTCGGCCTCGGCCTCCTGCAAATCGTCCTCGACCGCGGGCAGCGCGCCGATTGGTTCAACGCGCCGTGGGTCTGTTACTTCACCGCCGGATCGATCACCGCCGTCGTCCTGATGGTCTGGCACGAGACGCATTTTCCCGACCCGATTCTCGACCTCACCATCCTGAAAATCCCGCTCTTCGACGTCGCCGTGATGGCGATCATGGCGATGGTCCTGATTCTGTACGGCACCAACCTGCTCAACCCTCTCTTCATGCAAAACCTGATGGGCTACACGGCATGGCGCGCGGGTCTCGCAGTGGCCCCGCGCGGAGTCGGCACGCTCGTGGCGATGCTGCTGGTCGGACAGCTCTCGCGCCGCGGCTTCGACATGCGCCCGCTGGTCGGCGTCGGTTTCGCAGTGGTCGCCTACGCAACCTGGATGATGGGTCACTGGGATTTGCAGGTCGGTACGTGGGCCCTCGCGGTGCCAATCGTCCTCTCGGGCGTCGGCAGCGGCTTCATCTTCCCGACGCTTTCGGCCACCACCCTCTCCTGTGTCCGCAAGGAGCGGATGGGCTATGCCGCCAGCCTCTACAACATGATGCGCAATACCGGCTCCGCCATCGGCATCTCGATCGTCACCAACATGCTTAACAGCCGCGAGCAGATCCATCAGACCTACCTCGTGCAGCACTTCTCGGTCTTCGACGCATGGCACATGAGTGCCCGCGGCGCCCGCGTTCCCGGAGCCTCGACTTTCAACTTCGCCCGCGAGCTTGCGACCAATCAGAAGCAGGGTCTCGGCCTGGTCTATCAGACCGTGCAGGTGCAGGCGTCGCTGCTCGCGTACAACGACATCTATCGCGCGCTCGCGATTCTCGGCGCCCTGTGCATCCCGATCTTCATCTTTCTCAAGAAACCGTCCGGCGGCGCAGGCGCCCCCGCCCATTGACGGTTGCCCTTGCCGCTTCGCCCCTTCCCGCGCAAGCCCGGCACTTGATCGCTCTTCTGAGCCGACGTTACGCATCACAATCGTGTTCCTTGCGGTGCGCCCAGTGGCGCGACGGCGAGGCATGATCGACGGACTTCGAGTCCCGCACGGTATGGACGAATCAGGCACGTCTGCTTACTTCCAATTGAGTTCGTTTTGTAAAAAAACGTTTGCGAGATCCGGGTGATTTTGGAGGGTATGACTGACTGCTGCACAAAGAGGCATCGCATAACCGATAGGAGTGCATAAGCCGGTGCCGCCGAATTGGTCCATTTTGGAATGTTCAATTGGGTGAGCGAGGCGACATGCGTGCGCAGTACGTCAACCTCTTCGGTGCGGCGGCGATGGTCTTCGGCGGCGGCGGTCTGGGCATTGCGGCCGACTCAAGAACGAATTACTACTGTCGGTCGATTTTGTTCAGTAAGAGGGGTTTTATGGATCGAGACCATGCCGGGGGGCATGCGCGGGTGCTACACAGGGGAGCATAGCATAACTGAAAGTATGCGTACAGCGGCCGGTCTTTCTCAAAAAAGCGTCCGCAGGCGCCCCCGCCCACTGAAAGGGATTCTCAACCGGACCCGTTCTCGAATGGGCTCAGCCGTTTGCGAGCCTTATCGCGAGGCGCAGGCGCGCGACCGTGCGCACCCGCCCGAGCACCGCGGTCACTTCGTAGATTCCGGGGCTGACCGTGCCGCCCGTCAGCGCGACGCGCACCGGCTGCGCAAGTTGCCCGAGCTTCAGCGCGAAGCGTCCGAGGACGCGCTCGAACGCGGCCTGAATCGACGCCTCGCCGAAATCGTCGCCGAGCGCGTCAAGCTCTTCCGCCACCGCGCTCAACGGCTCCGCGATCTCGGGCTTCAGGAATTTCGCCGCCGCCTTGGGATCGATCGCAATCCCGTCGTTCAGGTAGAAGCTCGCAAATTCGACCAGTTCCACTAATGTCTTCGCCCGCTCGCGCAACGTCGCGATCATCTTTTCGAGCCACGCGTCGTCGCCGGGAATCGTCCAGCCCTTCTTCGCGATAAACGGCTTCACGTCGCGCGCAATCCGCTCGAGCGGCAGCTCCTTCATATAGTGGAAGTTGATCCACAGGAGCTTTTCCGCATTAAAAATGCCCGCCGACTTGCCGCAACTGGCGAAATCGAAATACTCGAACATCTCCGACAACGAGAAAATCTCCTGGTCGCCGTGCGACCATCCGAGGCGCACCAGGTAGTTGAGCAGCGCCTCCGGAAAATAGCCGAGGTCGCGGTACGCAAAGACCGAAGTCGCACCGTGGCGCTTCGAGAGCTTCTGCCCGTCCGCCCCCATCACCATCGGCAGATGCGCATAGGCCGGCGGCGTGAGTCCGAGCGCATAGAAAATCTGCATCTGGCGCGGCGTGTTCGGCAGATGGTCGTCGCCGCGCACCACGTGCGTGATACCGAAATCGAAGTCGTCGAGCACGGTCGCAAAATTGTAAGTGGGCACGCCGTCGGAGCGAAAGATGATCAGGTCGTCGAGTTCGCTGTTCTCGAACACCGCCCGCCCCTTGATCAGATCGTCAACTACCGTCGCACCCTCGCGCGGTGAGCGAAAGCGGATGGTATAGTTGCGGCCCGCCTTTTTATCGGGAAGTTCTACTTTATGCAGATCGGCGAGCGCCGTGCGCTCGCGGCAGCGGCCGTCGTAGCCCGGCTTGCGATGTTCGCGCTCGGCCGCCTTGCGCATCGCGTCGAGTTCCTCCGCGCTGCAATAGCACGGATACGCCTTGCCTTCGCGCAGCAGCTTGAGCGCGCTCTCGCGGTACCGCTCGAAACGGCTCGACTGGAAGTATTTGCGGTCCGGTGGCCCTTCGTCCCATTCCACGCCGAGCCACCGCAGGCTCTCCAGGATCTCCGCGAGCGATTCCGCCGTCGATCGCTGCTCGTCGGTATCGTCGATGCGCAAAATGAACGCGCCGTGATTGTGGCGCGCGAACAGGTAGGCGAACAGTCCCGAACGGACGTTGCCGATATGGAGCGCGCCGGTCGGACTCGGCGCGTAGCGTGTGCGTACCGTCACTGATTTATTCCCACTCGATCGTCGCCGGCGGCTTGGAAGTGATGTCGTAAACCACGCGATTCACACCGCGCGTCTCGTTGGTGATACGGCTCGAAAGGCGCGCGAGAAACCCCGGGTCGAGCCGCGCCCAGTCCGCCGTCATGCCGTCCTGCGACTCGACCGCGCGGATCGCAATCGCGCTCTCGTAACTGCGCCCGTCGCCCATCACCCCGACCGTCTTGAGCGGCAGCAGCACGGCGAACGCCTGCCACAAGCGCTGGCCGAGTCCCGCCCGCGCGACCTCGTCGATTACAACCGCATCGGCCCGCCGCAGCAGGTCGAGCCGATCGCGCGTCACCTCACCCACGATACGCACCGCCAGCCCCGGCCCCGGAAACGGTTCGCGATCGACGATCTCGGCCGTCAGGCCGAGTTCGCGGCCGACCTCGCGCACTTCGTCCTTGAAAAGCTCGCGCAGCGGTTCGACCAGCTCCAGGCGCATCCGTTCGGGCAATCCACCGACGTTATGATGGCTCTTGATCATCGCCGACGGTCCCTTGAACGAAACCGATTCGATCACGTCGGGATAGAGCGTGCCCTGGCCGAGAAACCGCGCCCCGCCGATTGCCGTCGCCTCCTGCTCGAAGACGTCGATAAAGGTGTGGCCGATAACGCGCCGC
>Ga0207695_10012617_pt1 | contig 10125 bp, 8 predicted proteins | sample KBSC54metaG_FD_184354 | JGI IMG/M metagenome (GOLD analysis project Ga0207695, IMG submission 184354) | Corn rhizosphere microbial communities from Kellogg Biological Station, Michigan, USA - KBS C5-4 metaG (SPAdes) (version 2) | ecosystem: Host-associated > Plants > Roots > Rhizosphere > Soil... | reverse complement strand
CGAGCTGCTGCTGCTGTCCCCATCCTTCCTGACCCCGTGCCTGACCTACGAAGGCGTGCAGGTCTGGGACACCCTGGCTATCGGCGAGTTCCTGCATGAGCACTTCCCGAGCGCCGGCCTGCTGCCTGCAGACAGGGCCGAGCGCTCGCTCTGCCGTTCCGTGTGCGGCGAGATGCATTCCGGCTTCGCGAACCTGCGCGCCGCCCTGCCGATGAACCTCAAGGCAAAGCATCCGGGTTTCAAGGTCTGGGCGGGCGCTCAGTCCGACATCGACCGCATCCTGGTGATCTGGCGCGACCGCCTGGCCGCCTCGGCCGGCCCGTTCCTGTTCGGCGAGCTTTCGATGGCGGACGCCATGTACGCCCCGGTCTGCACCCGCTTCGCCACCTACGATGTGAAGCTGGATCCGGTGTGCGCGGCTTATCGCGACGCCATACTGGCCCTCCCCTACATGCGTGAATGGACCAGTCTCGCATTGACCGAGCCGGACGAGGTGGAGGAACTGGACGTCGAATTCTAGTACGTGATGCGCGCGCGGCGTTGTTAGGTCGCCAGGAGGCTAGCTTGTCGGTCGTCGCCGCCCTGCACCATGTGACCCGCTATCGCTACGAGCGCCCCGTCGAGTTGGGGCCGCAGGTGATCCGCCTGCGCCCAGCTCCGCACACCCGGACCCGCATCCCCAGCTACTCGCTCAAGATCACGCCTGCGAACCACTTCATCAACTGGCAGCAGGACCCGCACGGCAATTGGCTGGCGCGCCTGGTGTTTCCCGAGCGCACCCGAGAGTTCAGCGTCACCGTCGACCTGACTGCCGAGATGGCGGTGATCAATCCCTTCGACTTCTTCGTCGAACCCGCCGCCGAGGTGCTGCCGTTCGACTATGCGGCGGACCTTCAGCCTGACCTCGAAGCCTATCGCGCGATCGAGGACGATGGGCCCCTGCTCCAGGCTGCGGTCGCCCGCCTCGAACCCAACGGGCGGCGGACGGTCGACTTCCTCGTCGAGCTCAACGCCCAGCTCCAGCGGCAAGTCCGTTACGTCGTACGGATGGAGCCAGGCGTGCAGAGCCCGGACGAGACCCTCTCGCTGGGGTCCGGCTCCTGCCGCGACAGCGCCTGGCTGCTGGTCCAGATCCTGCGCCGCCTCGGCTTGGCGGCTCGCTTCGTGTCGGGCTACCTGATCCAGATCAAGGCAGACATCGACCCGGTCGAAGGGCCGATGGGCGCCCAGAGCGACTTCACCGATCTGCACGCCTGGGCGGAGGTCTACCTGCCCGGGGCGGGCTGGATCGGCTTCGACGTCACGTCGGGGCTGCTCTGCGGCGAAGGCCACCTGCCGCTCGCGGCCGCACCGCACTACCGTTCCTGCGCGCCGATCGCTGGCGTCGTCAGCGAGGCGGCAAAGGACTTCGAGTTCGAGATGCATGTCTCGCGGCTCGTGGACCAGGTGCGCATCACCCGGCCGTTCGATGATCCCGACTGGCACGCGCTCGACAGCCTGGGCGACAAGGTCGAGGCCGACCTGGCGGCCCAGGACGTGCGCCTGACCATGGGCGGCGAGCCCACCTTCGTATCAATCGACGACTTCCAGGCGGGCGAATGGAACACCGACGCCTCCGGCCCGACCAAGCCGGCGCTCGGCGAGCAGCTGATCCGCCGGCTGCGCGACCGGTTCGGCCCCGGCGGAATGCTGCATTTCGGCCAGGGCAAGTGGTATCCCGGCGAGCCGCTGCCGCGCTGGGCGCTGGGCCTGTTCTGGCGGCGCGACGGCAAGCCCATCTGGCGCGCCGCCGACCCCGCCCCCGATGCGCCTCCTGCCACGACCCCCGACGCACTTGGCCTAATCCTGCGGCTGGCCGCACAGCTCGGGGTCGACCCGGCCCACGTCCTGCCCGCCCGGGAGGATCCGCTGCACTGGCTGAAGGCCGAGGGCGACCTGCCGGCTGACGTCAATGTGCACGAAGGGGAGATCGACGATGCGGACGGCCGCGCCAGCCTGCGCCGCGCCCTCTCCGGCGGGCTCTCGAAACCGGTGGGCTACGTCCTGCCGTTGCGCCGCGCGCTGTCCAGGGCCGAGGGCGACGGCTGGGTCAGCGAGACCTGGCGCTTCCGGGGCGGACGGCTGAACCTGCTGCCCGGCGACTCACCCCTTGGGCTTCGCCTGCCGCTTGCCGGCCTGCCGACCGTACCGCCCGACGAGTACCCCTACATCACCCCGCGCGACCCCTATGAACATCGCGGGCGCCTGCCGAGCTTCGATGCGGTCTACCGCAGCGGTCTGGCGGCGCCGGCGCCGGCGACGGCGACGGGGGCCGAACCGATCGTCCGGACCGCCCTCTGCGTCGAAGCCCGAAACGGCTTCGTCTACGTCTTCATGCCGCCGGTGGCCGCGGTCGAGGACTACCTGGAGCTTGTCGCCCGATTGGAGGTCGCCGCCCAGGGCGCGCCCGTCCGGATCGAAGGGTACACGCCACCTGACGACGTGCGGCTGGCGGTCCTCAAGGTGACCCCTGACCCCGGCGTGATCGAGGTGAACGTCCAGCCCTCGACCAGCTGGCGGGAAGCGGTCGATATCACCACCGGCCTCTACGAGGACGCACGCGAGTGCCGGCTGGGCGCCGACAAGTTCATGATCGACGGGCGACACACCGGCACCGGCGGTGGCGCTCACGTGGTTCTGGGCGGCGCCAGTCCGGCGGATTCGCCCTTCCTGCGCCGGCCCGACGTGCTGAAGAGCCTGCTGCTCTACTGGCAGCGCCACCCCTCGCTCTCGTACCTGTTTTCCGGCCTCTTCATCGGCCCGACCAGCCAGGCCCCACGGATCGACGAGGCCCGGCACGACGCGCTCTATGAACTCGACATCGCCTTGGCGGCGATCCCCGCGCCGGGCGGCGGCGAGGCGCCCGCCCCGTGGCTTGTCGACCGACTGCTCCGCAACCTGCTGACCGACGTCACCGGCAACACGCACCGCACCGAGATCTGCATCGACAAGCTCTATTCGCCCGATGGCCCCACGGGACGACTCGGGCTGATCGAGTTCCGCGGCTTCGAGATGCCGCCCGACTCGCGCATGAACCTCGCCCAGCAGCTCCTGCTCCGGGCGCTGATCGCCTGGTTCTGGCGCGAGCCGCAGGTCGGTCGCCTGGTCCGCTGGGGCACGACCCTGCACGACCGATTCATGCTTCCGCACTTCCTGTGGCGCGACTTCCTTGACGTGGCGGACGACCTGAACCACGCCGGTTACGCCATCGACCCGCGCTGGTTCCAGGCGCAGCGCGAGTTCCGTTTCCCGGTCCACGGCAAGGTGCAATACGGCGACGTCGGCCTGGAGCTGCGCCAGGCGCTGGAACCGTGGCATGTGATGGGTGAGGAAGGCGGCGGGGGCGGCACCGTACGCTACGTCGACTCCTCGGTGGAGCGTCTGCAGGTGCTGGCCACCGGCTTCAACGTCGAGCGGCACCTGGTCACCTGCAACGGACGCGTGCTGCCGATGACCTCGACAGGTGTCTCCATGGAGGCTGTTGCAGGCGTGCGCTTCAAGGCCTGGCGGCTGTCCAGCGGACTGCACCCAACCATACCGGTCCATTCGCCACTCACCTTCGACATCGTCGACCGGTGGAACAGCCGCTCGCTGGGCGGCTGCGTCTATCACGTGGCCCACCCGGGCGGACGCAACTATGATACCTTCCCGGTCAACTCGTACGAGGCGCAGGCCCGCCGCAAGGCGCGTTTCGAGGAGCAGGGTCACAGCCCCGGTGTCCTCAAGCCTGCCCCCGCCGAATTGTTGGGAGAGTTTCCGATGACCCTCGACTTGAGGACACCGGTTGGCGTCTGAGACGGCGAACGCGGTCAGACGGCCGGACGACCTCGGCACGTCCGCGGCGGCGCGCCTGTCCGCTTGGCTGCGCGGCTACAAGGCGCTGCCGGGGGTCCCGGACGAATTGTTCGATTCAACCGGACGCCCGCGGGACTACTGGCTGAGCTTTCTTGGCGAGTTCGCAGAATATCCAGAGGGGGAGTTCCGCAGCCGTTTCAACCTGGCCACCCGTCACTTCCGCGACACGGGCGTCTCCTACCGGATCTACGGCGAGGAGACGGAGCGTAGCTGGCCATTGAACCCGCTGCCGCTGATCCTCAGCGAAGCCGAATGGCTCCAGATCGCCGCCGGCGTCGAGCAACGCGCCAATCTGATGGAAGCGCTGCTTGGGGACATCTACGGCGATGCAAGCCTGCTGTCGGAGGGCGCCCTGCCGGCGGCGGCGATCACCGGCAGTCCCGACTTCGTTCGGCCGATGCGCGGGGTCAAACCGCGCGGCGGCCGCTACTTGCAGCTCTATGCGGCCGACCTCGCGCGCGGTCCGGACGGCCGCTGGTGGGTCCTGGACGACCGGGCCCAGGCTCCCTCCGGCGCCGGCTATGCGTTGGAGAACCGACTGGTCCTCTCGCGGGCCTATCCGGACATCTACAACGCCATGAACGTACAGCGGCTGGCGCGGTTCTTCGACCAGCTGCGCCGCGGCATGGCGGCCGCCGCCGACCGCGCCGACCCGCGCATCTGCCTGCTTACGCCCGGCCCCTTCAGCGAGACCTATTTCGAGCAGGCGCACCTTGCGCGCTATCTCGGCTTCCTGCTGGTGGAGGGCGACGACCTGGTCGTGCGCGAGGGGCGCGTCTACGTGCGCACCATCGCCGGCCTTAAGCGCGCCGACGTGCTCTGGCGACGAGTCGACGCCGATTTCATCGATCCCCTGGAACTGAACGGCGCGTCGAAGCTCGGCGTCCCGGGTCTCGTCGAGGCGATCCGCAACGGCGGGGTGGCCGTCCTCAACATGCCCGGCTCCGGCGTGGTCGAGGCCAAGGCCCTGCTCGGCTTCCTGCCCCGGCTCTGTCGCCGCCTGCTCGGGGAAGAGCTCAAGATGCCCAACGTCGCCACCTGGTGGTGCGGCCAGCCGCTCGAGCGCTCGATGGTGGAGGGTGACCTCGACAACCTGGCCGTGGCCCCGGCCTTCGACGGCGCCGGCCCCGACGGCGTGACGCCGCGGGCGCGGCTGATGGCAGACCTTTCGCCCGAACAGCGCGACGCCTTCTTGCGCCGGTTCCACGACCGTCCGGGCGACTTCGTGGGCCAGGAGGTCGTGCGTCTTTCCACCACGCCGGTGCTCCAGGACGGCAAGCTCGCACCCGCGCCCTTCGTGCTCCGCGTCTACGCCGCGGCCACCGCGGACGGGATGCGCGTCATGCCAGGCGGCTTCTGCCGCACCTCCGACCGGCTCGACGTGCGCGCCATCTCCATGGGCGATGACGTGCGCACCGCCGACGTATGGGTGATCGGCGACCGTCCCGTCGAGCGGGTCAGCCTGCTGGCCAGCAAGGACGACGTGAAGGTGCAGCGGATCTTCGGCCACCTGCCGAGCCGCGCCGCCGATAACCTGTTCTGGCTCGGCCGCTATCTGGAGCGCGCCGAGGCGACCCTGCGCCTGGTCCGCAGCCTCTGCACCAGCCTGATGGACTCCGAAGCCGCAGTGCATGGCGCCGGGGAGACCCTGGGCCGCCTGCAGCAACTCCTCATCGACTGGGGCGCACTCGACGAGGACGCCATGGGCCAGCGCGCGGTCGACGCCGCGCGGGCGGCCCTGCATGACCAGGACGCGATCGGCTCCGTGATCCGTCTCGTCCGTTCGGCGCGCCGCACCGCGGCCAGCATGCGCGAGCGCCTGTCCGCCGACTTCTGGACCCTGCTGCGAAACCTCGAGGCCAGCCTGACGGAAGGCGCGGGCCGGCTCTCGTCCGAGGCCGAAGCGTTGCAGCAGGCGGAGGCGGCGCTGCAGGTGCTGGCCGCCCTGGCCGGCCTCGCCCAGGAGAACATGACACGCGGCGCGGGCTGGCGGTTCCTCGACGTGGGCCGGCGGATCGAGCGCGGCATCAACATCTGCCGCTTCACCCGGGTCCTCGCGGACAACGCGGCCACCATCGACGACCTCGACCTGTTGCTCGACCTGGCCGACAGCCAGATCACCTACCGCGCCCGCTACCTCGTCGGCCTGGCCCTGACGCCGGTCCGGGACATGGTGATGCTCGATCCCTTCAACACCCGGTCGCTCGCCTTCCAGGTGTTCGCGATCAAGGAGCACCTCGCCACCCTGCCCTCGCTGCTCGACGACGGAATGCTGGAACCGCCCAGCCGCATCCTCCTGCCGCTGGTGGCCGAGGTGCAGACCGCCGAAGCCAGCCGCATTGATCGACGCCGCAGCCGCGGCTTCGAGGAGAGCCTGCTCGCCCTCTCCGGCGCCATTGCCGACCGTTACTTCCTGCAGGGCGCCAACGCCGTCCCCACCGCCCGCCTCGCGGGTCTCGCGTGATCTACCGCGTCCGCCACCGCACGACCTACGGCTACGACGACGTCGTCGCCTTCGCCCGCTGCATCCTGCGCTTGACCCCACAGACCACAGCGACCCAGACGCTTCTGGAACACACGATCGCCGTGACGCCCGGCCCGTCCCACCGGCGGGCCGCGACCGGCGCGTTCGGCGAAAGCACCCTGACCATCGTCGTCGAGGCGCCGCACCGCGCGCTGGTCATCGACGCCCGTTCCCGCGTCGAAGTGCGTGCGCCGCCAAGAGCCCAGCCAGCCGCAAGCCGGCCCTGGGAATTCTTGCGCGAAGCCGCCTTCACCGTGCGGGACGCCGGTCCAGACAGCCCCGCAACCTACATCTACCCCACGAGCCGCACCCCGCTCCTGGCCCAGGTGACGGATTACGCGCGGAGCAGCTTCGCCCCGGGCCGCCCCGTCGTCGAGGCCGGCGCGGATATGATGGCGCGCATCAAGGCCGACTTCACCTACCAGCCCGGCGCGACCGACGTCAGGACCCCGATCGCCGAGACCTTCAAGACCCGGCGCGGCGTCTGCCAGGACTTCGCGCACCTGATGATCTCGGGCCTGCGCGGCCTCGGCCTGCCCGCCGCCTATGTCAGCGGGTACCTCCGCACCAATCCGCCGCCCGGCCGGCCCCGCCTGGCAGGCGCCGACGCCACCCATGCGTGGGTCCGGCTCTGGGCCGGCGAAGACCTGGGCTGGGTCGGGCTGGACCCGACAAACGCGGTCTTCGTCGGCGACGATCACATCTCGCTGGCCAGCGGCCGCGACTACGCGGATGTCTCTCCGATCGACGGCGTCGTGCTCGGCTCCGGCGACCAGGCGCTGAAGGTGGAAGTCGACGTCATGCCGGAGACCGAGCCCGCGTTCGCCCCGCCGCCGGCGCCCCGCATCCGTCTCACCGGGGACAGTTCTTGACGCGCTCCGCCCGCTGGATCGTGGCCACGTTGGCCCGCTCGATGCTGCTCAGCGGCACGCGCGCCATGTCCCAATACCGGCAGCCCTCGTTGCCGATCTCCTGGCGGCCCCGGTCGGTCTTGAAGCAGTAGCCCCGCTCCGCATAGATCCGATTGCGAGCCATCCAGAGGAAGTCGCAATCCGGCCCATCCGGCGACGCCAGGTATCCAAGTCGCCGGGAAAACAGATCGTGGTCGCTGCAGCCGATCACGTCGTAGCAATCCGCCAGCACGGGCGTCGCCACGGCGAGCGCAGCACTCAATCCCGCCAAGGCGAACCCAAGACCGCGCACCCTGCCCGCACCGCTCCGCCGCCTCATTGTCTGCCTCCGTCGAGTTGGCCAACGCTGCGCTTTCCGCGCCACAGGTTCAATACCGCGGCGCGCCCGGCTCAGCCTGGACTCGACAAATGCCGCCGCGCTCCCAATCTCTACAGCGGAGGGACGCCAGCAGGGAGCCCATTGGCCCATGTCGATCAAAATCTTCGCCGCCGGCCTCATCGCCGCGGGTCTGCTCGGCCTTTCCGCCGCGCCGACCATGGCGGAAAGCTCGCACGCGAGCCGCGACTGTTTCTTCTCCAACCAGTGGGATGGCTGGCGCTCGCCCAGTCCGGACGTGATCTACATTCGCGTCGGGATCAACGACGTCTACCGGCTCGACCTCAGCGCCGGGTCGTCGCAACTACAGTCGCCCGGCATGCACCTGGTCAACCAGGTCCGCGGCAGCAACTCGATCTGCTCCGCGCTGGATCTGGACCTGTCGATCGCGGACACCCACGGCTTCAGCGAACCGCTCATCGTGCGGGCGATGACCAAGCTCACGCCCGCCGAAGTCGCCGCGATCCCGCGCGAATACCGGCCCTAGTCGCGCCCGCTCGGTACGTCGCCTTCTGTGGCGACGGACCGGCGCGAGTCAGGCGTAGTAGGCGTGAGCGGCAGTCGGCCGCGCGCCAAAGAGGTTCCTGAATGAAGCGACTGCCCCTCGTCGCGGCCCTGGCCATCCTGGCCAGCGGGTCCACGGCCATAGCTGCCGACGAGGCCGGCGACCCGGTCCAGCAAGCCTGCGCCGCCGACGTCCAGAAGTTCTGCGCCAGCGTCCAGCCCGGCGGCGGCGCGATCCAACGGTGCATGCGCCAGCACGCCTTCAGCCTTTCGCGCGCCTGCCGCTCGGCCGCCGCCCATCGCAAGCCGAGTACGACCGCACCGCCGCAGACCAACGCCGCCAGTTCGGTCCCTCACTGACGCGCTCGGCGGGCCAGGTGCTGCGGCGTGATGCCCAGCCCCGCCAGGGCGGCGATCGCCAAGCCTACGGCAACGACCGCGGCGACGAACGCGACGATCAGGAATCCTGCGCCCTCTGTGGCCGTGCCGAACCCCACGATGGCGGTCAGCAGCAGGCCCAGGTCCTCGGTGAGTCCCGCAACCCCCGCCAGGGGTGCGAAGGCGCGAAGCAGCGCCGGCCCCACCTTGCCGATGTTGCCCAGCAAGGCGGGAAGGTCCGCGCCGATCTCCACCACGCCGGCGAACGCCTCGAGGCTCCCTGCAAGCCCGCCGGCTTCGCCCGACGCTGACTTCGCCTGGGTGGCGAACTCGGCGACGCTCTTCGCCATGCCTGCGATCGCCTGCGCCTCGCTCGCCGAGGCGGTCGCAAGCCTGGAGATCGGCGCGTCGAGAGCCCCAAGGGCTGACTTTAGCCCGCCGACGACCGAGGTCAGGCCCCGGACCGCCTCGCCGATCGCCTTGACCGCCGACTGCAGTCCGGACGTGTCGGCGCTGAAGACGATCTGCGTAGTGGAGTCAGGCATGATCGCTCCATGCTGCACACGACGGGCGGCTGCAGACCTTCAACCGTCGCTTGTCGAGGTCCAGGCTTCGGATATATGCTCCGGTTCTTGGATTGTTCTCCAGACCGGAGAGGCCGTTGCAGATCTTGCTGGCCTTACTGACGTTGGTTCCGGTGATCGCCCTGATCGCCGCGGTGGGCGTCTGGGTCGTTCGATTCGCCTCGGGCAAGTCCAGACCGGACCCGCTCCAGTTCGTGACCGCCGGGGCCGCGCCGCGGCCGGAGGCGACGCTGGCCTCCCGCTCTCTCTCGATGGCCATGACCGCACAGGCGGAGGCGAAAGCGGCGGAACAGGCAAAGGAAGCCGAGTGGATCCTCGCCCACAGGCACTGGCGCTACTTCAAATCCGAGGTCGATCGAAGCTTCATCTCCGTCGACATTCCGAACCGGAAGGTGGAACTCGGGGCGGTCTACCGGACAAAGGTCTTCGACCTGGACGAAGTCGTAAGCTCCGAGATTATAAAGCAAATTCCATCTTTCCGCGGGACCGCCAACTTCGATACGGTCAGGACGATCTCGCTCTCGGTCCTGGTGAATGACCCGGTCAACCCAAGATACGAGATCGCGTTCGTCAAGGAGGCCGGCTCGACCAGCATCCGCCTGGGAAAGGGGTTCATCCGCCTGCGGGACGCCGAGTGGTTCGACGCCTTCCTGAAACGCGCGATTGCAGAGCGAAATCGTCCTGCCGGTCCTCCGCTCAGCGATCGCGCGGGCGCCATCGAGCGCCTCTGGGACCTCAGGCAGAGCGGCGCCATGACCACCGACGCGTTCATCGCCGAGAAGGCAAGGCTGTTGGCCGGCGGGCGGAGCTAGCGGATGCCGATCCTGATCGCGGTGATCCTGGGCCTGGTCGCGTGGGCCATCGGCTATCGCATCCTCGTCTTCTACCGGGGCGTTCCCACGGCCGCGAGCCCGTCTGAGCTGGAAGTCGAATCCAGGTGGATTCAGGCGCACC
>Ga0207695_10012613_pt1 | contig 10127 bp, 6 predicted proteins | sample KBSC54metaG_FD_184354 | JGI IMG/M metagenome (GOLD analysis project Ga0207695, IMG submission 184354) | Corn rhizosphere microbial communities from Kellogg Biological Station, Michigan, USA - KBS C5-4 metaG (SPAdes) (version 2) | ecosystem: Host-associated > Plants > Roots > Rhizosphere > Soil... | reverse complement strand
CGGGTTTCCAACGGTGCCACCGGTATGGTGGCTGCCGAAAAGCTGTCCGAGCCCCATAGCACTGGACGGCACAGGTACGCCCAAGGCGCGCAAAGTCGTCACTGCCGTCGCAAATGCGAGTAGCTGAAGGATCATCTGCGCGATTGACGAGATGAAGTTAGCCGCGAACTCGCGAACACTGGACCCAAGTGCCTTGAAGACGTTCTTTCCGGCGGCGACCTTGTTGATGAAGCTCGTGAACGAACTCGCGGCGGACGACGCGAAAGATTGAGCAATTTGCTGGCCCGATACGCCGGCAATCCGTCCCCACTCTTGCGTGCTCTGCTTAGACTGCTGTAGCTTTGCAATGATATTATCTAGCTGCTGCGGGTCTTGGATGCCGAGTTCGCCGCGTTCTGTTGCCTTGTCGTCACCCCTCAGCGCCTCATAGAATGCGATCAACGCATCCATCGCCTGCTGAAGCTTCGGCGTCAGCGTGTCGATTTGCTTATTGACCGCCTCGACACCGTTGTTGTCTCCGATCGAGTGCAGGAAGTCCGCCTGGGCCTTCAGCGCGTCCCTCTGGCCTTGAAGGTCGTCCACCGGGCGTTGCACGTCGGCAACGCGGGCAGCCAGAGCCTCTTTGGCGTGCTGAGCATCGAACAGCGCCGCAGCCAATGCCTTGGCCTTCGCAACCTGATCGTCGGTGACGACCACGGGAGACTCGCCGGGCTTAACATTGCGGTTGGCATCTTCAGCCTTTTGCTGGAGGTCCAGTTCGGCCTTGGCGACCGCCTGTCGCCTTTGCTCAGCCAGCAACGCCGTTCCGTATAAGCCAGCCTCCGCCGTCAGCGCCGCGACACTCTGCTGACGGTCCTGATTGCCGTGCTCGACGGACTGATTGAACTGGTCCTGGCGCCGCTTCGATTCGTCGAGCAGGCGATTCTGCTCCGCCAGCATAGCCGTTTGAGCCTGCCCCGTGTCGCTTACACGGTCAGATATGAAGGATTGCAGCTCGCCGGCCGTTCGGTAGCGCCCCTGCCCGCCATCCGTGCGGAGATAGGAGCGGTTGCCGCTCAGCACCTGACCCGCGTTGGGCAAGCGACGCACCACTTGGTCGACCGGCGTGTCGGGCGCCGCCGTCAACACGGCCTTCGCGCCTGCCGGCCCAAGGAAATGAGCGAGGTAGAGGTTTCCCGCAGTCACCTTCGCGCCGAACGACTCTAGGAAGCGGGCATTTTCCCGTGCATATTGATCGATGACGCCGCGCGCGATCGTCTCGTTCTGTCGCAGGGCCAACACCTGCTGATCAGAAAGCGAGGCGTCGGCGTTAGGCGTGCGGCGATACACGTCCAAGAAAGTGCGCTCCGTGAACTGCCCATAACCGGCCGCAGTGCTGTTCCGATTCTTGTCGGTGCCGCCCTCCGCACCGACGACGCGGTTTTCGAACTGGGCAATCTCCCGCGCTCGATCGTCGGCGGCAGATTTAGCGCGGGCGTCGCTTTCCTTCTCGATTTGGGCAGTCTCATGCGCCACGGCGCGACGCTTCTCCGCCGCCGCCACAACCGCGTCACCAGCGTCCTTCGCCGCTTGCTGGCCTGCCAGCTCCTCTCGACGAGCCTTCTCTTGAGCGGTCAGGAGGCGCTGTTGCCCCGCGTCGCGAAGCCGCTGTAGCTCATCCTCGATCGAGATTTGATGCAGGGCGTCGGCGCGGTCCTTCGCGGCGGTGCTATTCGGATTGCCGTTCGCGGTGGCGGGGGCGTGCTGCTCCAGGCGGCCTCGCTCAGCTTGAGCATCGGCGAGGTCCTTCCTCGACTGATCAAGGATGTGCTGAAACGTGCTGCCAACGGCAGATCCGTTCGCATCGGTCACCGCCTTTTCGTATTCAACGATTTCCGCCTGCGCCTTCCGGATGCGCTCCTGCACGCGCTCCATGTCCTGTTCGGCGGCGCTCTTCTTAGGCCCACCACGATTAAGGGCCTCGTGGATGGCATCGCCTACGTCCTTCACCGCGCCGGCAAGGGAGTCCAGGAAGTCTGTCGCGATCTTTACCGGCGCCCAGTTGCCGAGAAATTTCAGCAGGTCATTCCAGGCGGTGCCGAGCGAATGAGCGGCCTGCGACCAAGGGCCGCGCGACTGATCGGCGATACGGTCTTCCTGGCGCTGGTATGCAAGGCGCGCTTCCGTCTGTGCCGCTTGGGCGTTGCCGGACTCGAACAGCGCGCGAATGTGCTCACGTTCGGAGGCGGTGAGGAAATGAAGCTTGTCGTCAAACTTCGCGACAGCATCATAGCCGCCGGTGAAGGCCTCCGAAGCCGCGCGCGCTGCTTCGGGCAACGACTGCCCCAGGCGTTCGGCCGTCTCCTGTGCGGCACGACCAAGCTCCCGCATCGCATCGTTTGACACGGCGCCGTCCAGTAGCGCGGTGACGGCGGCGGTCGCATCCTTGGCCTTCGCGCCAAGGTGCTGCAGTGCCTCAGCTTGGTCGGCGAGATCGTTCGGATCATAACCGCTAAGATCGGGCCGCGTGTTGATCGTCGCCGTAAAGTTGCGGAGCCGTTCGGCCTGATCAGCAGCCTGCTTTAGCGCCAAGCCAATGCCGATGACCACACCGGCGGCGGCTAGGAAATATGGATTGCTGAAGGCCGCCCCCAGCGCCGACGAGAAACGGGGGAAAATCTGAAGGATCTGTCCGCCCTGCTGCCCGAACGTGCGGAGCACGCCCGTTCCGGATGCGAGCTGGGTAACAACGTCATTCACCTGATAGCCGAGATTCGTCAGCTCGTAGGAACTGAGCCCGAGCGAGTTGCCCTTCCCGCCTTGGTTGGCGAGCGCCTTGCGGGCCTGTTCGGCTTCACGGGCAAGGCGAGTTTCGGCCGCCGCCAGATCATCGGCGCCCAGCTTCCCTGCCGCCGTCAGTTCACGATAGCGCGCAAGCTGGGCATTGTTGCGTTCGAGGATGGCGCCCAACGGATCGAGGGTCGCCCGAAGCTGCGCCGCTTCACGCTCCATCTGGGTTTCGGCATCGGCGGCGGCGGCAAACGCCGCCATGGAGCCTGCAGCCTGCTGCCCGCGCGGATCGTCGGTGATGTTGAAACGCGCGCGGTTGGCACGTTCGGCAGCCTCCGCATCGGCGAGAGCGGCCGTAGCGGCTTCCTGGTCCTTGAGGCGCTGAATCTCGGCTGCACGGGCTTCAGCGAGGCGGAAGTGTGCGTCGGCTTCCACCAGGACGCTTGCCGCCGTCTGAGCGCTGCCGCCCACGTCGGGGCGGTTGGCGCCTACCAGATCGTTGATACGCTGCTGAATGGCGGTGACGCGCTGGCCGGCTTCAGCCTGATCGCGCATCGCCTGCGTCGCCAGTGCGATGCGTGCCGCCGCTTCGGCCTGCGCATCCTCCACTGCCAGCGTAGACGAGCCGAGACGCAGCAGCGACGATCGCGACGCATCCAGTGCGGATTCTTGCGTCGCGATCGTGCGAGTGAGCTTTTCGGCGCGCATGGCAAGCGCATCCTGTTCGCGCCCTACCAGCCTGATTTGAGCGATGATCGGCGACTGGTCGCGGCCGGCTAGCACTTCATCGACGATGCTTTCCCGAAGTCGGTCGGTGGCACGCGCCGCATTCTCCGCTTGGGTCGCTACTGCCGCAAGCTGTTCCTTGTTCGCCGCGATGGTGGATTCCTGGCGGCGGAAAGCGGCTGCCGCTTCGTCAGCCTTGCTGCTGATCGATCCAAAAATCTTGTCGAGCGAGGCGAGAGTCTGACCCAGCTCCGCAACGCCGCCACTAGTCTCCTTAGCTTCGCCGAAGAGCGACGCCAGCGCTTCCGAGGCGGCGGAGATTGCCCGGTCTGCCTCGTTGCGGGCCTTGATGACGAGTTGAACGTCAGCGTTGCGGCTACCCATCAGCAACGCCCTCCCTGAAGATAGCCGCTGAAGGGCAACACCTCTTCGCGGAAGATCGCTTTGATACGGTCATCGAACTCGGAAAGGCGCGTCGTTCGAATCACTTCACAGCAGGTGCGGTGCAGTGATCCTCTATCCCGCAGGCGATCGACATCCTCGCGAGAGAGCCTGGTCCCACGCCACACGATCGCACATTGGATATCAGGACTGCCCTGGATCACCTCTTTGATAGCCGGGAGGATAGGCGCCGACGCGTAGGCTTCATAGCGCGCGGCAACGTCCAAAATGGTGCCGAACACCGCCGCGTTTTCCCGAATGATGATGCGCGCATCGGAAGGAGTGAGCGCCCTGACACCCAGCGCGTTATCGTTCGCAAGGTTTTCTACGATGACCTGTCCGCCAGGGGCGCTAAGAGGGAGCAGGCGCGACAACAGGTCATCGCACGAACTAGCCATAATCTTCTTCTCCGCTTCATCTCCGAGCGGAAATATAGCAGATTGAAAGCGACTCTTTAATAGATTCTCCATTGATATTAAAATTCAACATTATGTTGAATATTTGTCAACTTGCCGAAAACCTAGTTATATCTATTCTAAGGCCGAAGTCGCCGGTGGAGGGCTGCCAAATGGGGCCATATTCGGAAATCGCACACCGGCTTCGCCGTGCCACGCGAAAGAATGCTGGCTTCGCGTTGAATTCGGAGCAGGCTGCGGCGCTGCTATCGTCGCCGATCTACACTATCCTTTGCGAACTGGAGGGGGCGGAGATGCGCGCTGCCACTTTATGGGCTGTCGGGCCTTCGATGCCTGCCGCTGAGCCGAGACACCCCGCAGGGCCGCTGAGCCCGGAGCAACGGGAAACCGTGGAGGCTGTCGAGCGGTGCCGCGCTTCGGACGCGGTTTCGAGGAAACGCGCACGGCAGATATTTGGCGAGCGCTGACGCACCGGCAGCGCAATCACTGTGAAAGCACGCTCCGCCCAAACTGCGAAGCGAACCTATTCTATCATACGTGGCGACATGACGGTGTCTCCAGTTATCTATCAAGCCACCGATTTGAGCTAACCCCCTATGACCAAAGGAGGTTTTTGGCGCGCCCGGAACGATTCGAACGTCCGACCCTCAGATTCGTAGTCTGATGCTCTATCCAGCTGAGCTACGGGCGCGTTGTGGAGGCGCTCTTAGAAGGCGTTCCACGGGAGCGCAACCCCATTGCTTGGATAAAAGCACACTTCTAGACGATGGCCATGGCCATCCGCCCCTCCCCGCCCGTCCGCGCCTCCTTCGCTTTCCTGTTTGCCGCGGCGCTCGCCGGGTGCGCGGGGCAGTCGGGCAGCTATCCCTCGCTCGCGCCACGCCCGATCGAGCAGGTGTCGCTGGCCGAGCCCAGCCGTCCGACACCGCCCGCCGCCGTCGCCGATCCGGCCGCCGTCCAGCGCTATGCCCCGCTGATCGATCGCGCGCGCAAGGCCGATGTGGATTTCCGCCGGGTGCTGGAGGAGGAGCGCGCCGCGCTCGCCAGGGGGCGTGGCGCCGGCGAGGGCAGCGATGCGTGGCTGGCCGCCCAGGTGGCGCTCTCGCGCATCGAAACCGCGCGCGGCCCCGTGGCCAAGGCGCTGGCCGATCTCGACGGCGCGCGCAGCGGGCTCGATCCGCAGACGGATACGGGCGCGATGGTGGCGATCGAGCAGGCCTTCGATCAGGTGCAGCAGATCAGCGCGGCGGAAGACGCTGCCCTGGCGGAGGCGACGACCGGCAGCCGCTAGGCCGCCGCATCGTCCTCGACGCTGGTCAGCCCGGCCAGCAGGCAGAGCCGCATCAGCCCCGGCAAGCTGTCGGTATCGAGCTTGCGCATCACGTTGGCACGATGCATTTCCACCGTGCGGACGCCGATCCCGATCGCGCCGCCGATCTCGCGGCTGGACCGGCCCGCCAGCATCCCTTCCAGCACCTCGCGCTCGCGCGGCGTCAGGCGACCGCCCTTCACGATCGCATCACGCACCCGCAATTCGTGCCGCACCCGGCCGGGAAGCTGCACGAACGCCTGTTCCAGCATTCCGAGCAGCGTCGCATCGTCGAACGGGCGTTCGAGGAAGTCGATCGCGCCCGCCCGGATCGCGCGCACCGCCGTCCGGACGCTCGCCGCCCCGTCCATCATGATGACCGGCAGTTCGGGGCGCAGCGCACTCAATTCACCCAGCAGATCGAACGCATCGCCATCCGGTAGAACGGCATCGAGGAGCACGCAGCCCGGATCGATATAGGCGGTCGCGTCGATCGCATCGGCGGCGCTGGCGAAGGCATGGGTGCGAAACCCCACGGCGCGCAGCATCCTCGCCAGCGAACGGCGGAATTGCGGATCTCCGCCGACGAGATAGACAGTCCGCGCGGTCATCATGATCCCGGCTTCCGCATGCGCCGACCCATGCCGGCATCCTCGGATTCATGGGGCATATCTGCGATTTTGTCCTCCCATTTCCGACACACCATGCGCGACGATGCGGCCTTGCCGTAACGATCCCGCTGCCTAGGGGCGCATAACTTCCCGGAGGTTGGCCCTGGATACCGCAATTCCACGGGGGCCAGCGTCCCACTGCGGCACGCCGTTGGATAGCGGGGGCCGGCAGAGGCGCTGCAACGCCTTGCCAGAGGGAGCGCGCGGCGTATCAGGATCATGTGCAGAACGATCGTACCAAGCCGCCCGCGCTCCATCGCTGGCTGTATGTCAGTCACTCCCGGTTGCCGGCCGCATGGGCGGATGCGGCGGTCGCCGACATCGTGGCGGTCTCGCGCCGCCGCAACGCCCCGCTCGACGTGACGGGCGCGCTGCTGTTCACGGGCACGCGCTTCACCCAGATCATCGAGGGGCCGGCGACGGCCGTGGCCATGGTGCAGGCCAGCATCGAGCGCGATCCTCGTCACGCCGAGGTGCGGACGATCCTCAGCGGCCCCCACGACGCGCGCCTGTTCGACAATTGGTCGCTGGCTTATGCCGGGCCGTCGCTGTTCGTCGCGAGCCAGGTGGAGGCGGTGCTGGACGATGCGCCTCTTTCGACCAACCGGCTCGTGGAGATCCTGCGCGAATTCGCGACCCTGACCTAGCCGGAGCTCCGTCCGCTATCGGCCGAGAAGCTCGGGCAATGCCCTGATAGCAAGCCGATAGATACGGCGGCGCGCGCGGCTGTCGGTCCGGTGCATCCGCTCCCGCAATTCCTGCTCGGCTCCTGCGCCCTTCACGCGGATGGCGTAGGCAGCTTCCTCACGCGCGAGGCGACGGACGGCCGCGGGCGCGAAATAATCCAGCAACGACATGAATCCCCCCGATCCGCCTTCGCTTCGGGTCCGCTCCCATCCACTTTTGAGGTTAATCTTGGTGAAAATCGTTAACGAGGCATCAATCACCAGCCTCGTGATTCTACGAAAAGGCCGGCCCCTGGGGCACGATTAATTCCGGCGCGGCCGTTCTCCCGGACAGCTACCAGCCGCCACCCAGCGCCTTGTAGAGCGAGGCCATGTCCTGCCGGAGCCGCACGTCGCTCTGCACGAGGCTGTTCTGCGTCTGGAGCAGGGTCTGCTGCCCGTCCAGCACCGGCGTATAATCGGAAAGGCCCACCTTGTATTGCGCCTCCACCGTGCCGAGCGCGCGCTGGGCATCGGTGGTGCCGGACCGGAGCTGGCCATTGCTGGTCCGCTCGGTATCGACGCGGACGAGCGCGTCCTCCACGTCGCGCAGCGCGCCAAGCACGGTCTGGCGCCAGGCGATATAGGCCTGCTCGCGCTCCTCCTTGTCGATGTCGACCTGCGCGCGGCGCCGGCCGAAATCGAAGATCGGGAAGCTCGCCGCGCCCTGCCCCGTCAATTGCAGGCTCTTGCCGAGGAAGAATTTGCCGAGCCACAGCCAGCTCAGCGCGTCCGATGCGGTCAGCGAGACCTTGGGATACATATCCGCCACCGCCACGCCGATCTGCGCGGTGGCCGCCGCCAGCCGGCGCTCGGCGGCGCGCACGTCCGGGCGGCGGCGGATCAGGTCGATCGGCAGGCCCGGCGGGATTTCGGGCGGCACCTGCGGCAGCGCGCGTGCCTGCGCCAGTTCGTCGACCAGCGCCTCGGGCTGCTCGCCGACCAGCACGGCCAGCGCGTGCATCTGGGTGCGCGCCTGCCCTTCCAGCGGTGCGACCTGCGCCTGCGCCTGGGCGAGCTGGGTGCGCTGCCGGATCGCATTGCCCTGCGGCACCAGCCCCACCTGCGCGGTATGCTGGAGGATCGCGAGCGAGCGGCCCTGCCGGTCCGCCTCGGCCTGGGCGATCCGAGCCTGCTCCTGATAGCCACGCATTTCGAGATAATCGCTGGCGATCTCGGCGGCGAGGCTGACGCGGGCGTCGCGCGCATCCCATTCCGCCGCCTCCGCCTGCGCCCGCGCCGCCTCCACGCCCCGCCGGACGCCGCCGAACAGGTCCAGCTCCCAGCTCGCGTCGAAGCCAGCCGATGTGGTGGCGTAATATTTGGGGATCGCGAAGGACGATCCGCCGCCGGAGCCACCTTGCCGGCCGCCGGTCACCTGATCGACCAGCTTGCTCACGTCCGATCCGCCGACCCGCTTGATGCGCGTATATTGGCCGCTGCCGGTCGCATCGATCTCGGGCAAGCCCTGCGCGCGCGCCTGGACGATCTGCAGCCGGGCCTCGCGCACCTTGGAGGCGGCGGTCTGGAGATCGGGCGCGTTCTGCAGGCCGATGGCGATCAGCCGCTCCAGCTCCGGATCGCCGAACGCCGTCCACCAGTGCGCGAGATCGACGGTGGCGGCCTGGGCCGGCTGGGGCGCGGCGAAGGCGGCCGGCAGCTCGGGCTTGGGCTCGCGATAGTTCGGCCCCACCGTGCAGGCGGTCGCGGCGAGCAGCACGGCGAAGGCGGCGATCCGGCGCATCAATGCTCCCCTCGGGCAGGCTTCAGCAGGATCGAGAGCGGCACCATCAGGATCATCACCACCGCCAGGACATGGAACACGTCGATATAGGAGATCATCGCCGCCTGCTTCGTCGCCATCTGGTAGAGCGCCGCGAGCTGCGACTGGTCGGCGTCGCCCGTGCCCCCACTCAACGCCATGCCGAGTTGCTTCAGCCCCTCGACATAATTGGGATCGAGCGGGTTGAGGCTCTCGACGATCCGGTTCTGGTGGAACTGCTCGCGCTGCAGCAACAGCGCCTGCGCGGTCGAGATGCCGACCGAACCACCGAGGTTGCGCGCCACGTTCATCAGCGCGGAGGCGTGGTTGAAGCGGCTCGGGCTGAGCCCGGCATAGGCCTGCGCGTTGATCGGCACGAACAAGGCCGGGATGGCCACCGCCTGGATCAGCCGGCCCACCGCGACGTGATCGAACGAGACATCGGTGTTGATGCCCGTGAAATACCACATGGAAAGCGCCTGCATGAAGAAGGCCCAGCCCAGGAAGATGCGGCCCTGTATCTTGCCAGACAGCGCGCCCACCAGCGGCATGGCCAGCAACGCGGCGCCCCCGCCCATCGTCAGCGCCAGCCCCGCATCGGTGGCGGTGTAGCCGAACACCTCCTGCAGCATCTGCGGGATCAATTGGGTGGAGCCGTAGATGATCACGCCCACGCCGAGCATCATCACGAAGCAGATCGCGAAATTGGGCACGCCGAGCAGCCGCATGTCGACGATCGGATCCTTGCGGTTGAGCTCCCACACCACCAGCAGCACCAGCGAGATCGCGGCGATGATCGCCATCGCGGTGATGAAGCCCGATGCGAACCAGTCGTCGCGCTGGCCGCGGTCCATGAACACTTCGAGGCAGCCGAGGCCGAGCGCGACCAGCGCGAAGCCGATCATGTCGACGTTCGGGCCCTTGCGGTTGCGCTTCTTGCGCTCCTTCTCCAGCGCCTCGGGCTCGACGACGAGGAAGTGGACCAGCACCAGCGAGATCGCGCCCACCGGCACGTTGATCAGGAAGATCCAGTGCCAGCTGATATTGTCGGTGATCCAGCCGCCGATCGAGGGGCCGAGCACCGGTGCGATAACGACCACCACGCCATAGGCCGCGAACGCCATGCCGCGCTTGGACGGCGGGAAGGTATCGGCGAGGAAGCTCTGCTCGGAGGGCGCGAGACCGCCGCCGCCAATGCCCTGCAGGATGCGCGAGATCACCAGGAAGCCGAGGCTCGGCGCCAGCCCGCACATCAGGGAGGCGAGGCTGAACAGCAACACCGAGATCATGTAGAAGCGCTTGCGGCCG
>Ga0207695_10012611_pt1 | contig 10128 bp, 9 predicted proteins | sample KBSC54metaG_FD_184354 | JGI IMG/M metagenome (GOLD analysis project Ga0207695, IMG submission 184354) | Corn rhizosphere microbial communities from Kellogg Biological Station, Michigan, USA - KBS C5-4 metaG (SPAdes) (version 2) | ecosystem: Host-associated > Plants > Roots > Rhizosphere > Soil... | reverse complement strand
CGGGCTTTTCCTTGCGATTGCTACCCGCCGTTTTTGCTATTCTGAAATCAATGCCTTCTTTTTACGCCCGCTGGATGTATGACTGGGAGACCCGGCTTACTTCCGTGGACAGCAATCGTGTGGTGCGTCCTCTGGAATGGGGCATCGAGTGGACGCGGGACTGGCCGTGCCGCAACGGCTTTTTGCCCACGCTCACCGATGCGGAATGCGAGCGCTATCTTCGCGAGTACAATCGGCGAGCAATCGCTTCGAGCGACGAATTTTTCTCTTATCGCATCCCGTCAGATTTTCGATTAGAAAATCGCGAGGTGCAGGTTTTCAGCACCCGCGAAGTTCCAGATCCGCTCTTGGAAAATAAAGTCCGCGGGACCCATGCGGATTTTTTGCGGTTCACTTCACCAGTACACACGCCTTATCCGGAAAATAATCTGGCGAACGCCCGCTGGTTTCCGGCGAAAGGGAAGAGTGCTGTCGTACTGCTGCCGCACTGGAACTCGGACGCGCTGCATTACAACTCGCTGGCCCGCATCTTTAATCGGTTGGGAATTTCGGTGCTGCGGCTGAGCATGCCGTATCACGACATTCGCCGTCCCGCTGAAATTCGCCGCGCTGACTATGCCGTCTCCGCCAATATCGGCCGCACCATGGACGCCTGCCGCCAGGCCGTCCTCGACATTCGCTGCTGCCTCGACTGGCTGCAGCAGCAAGGCTACGAACGCCTGGGCACAGTGGGAACCAGCCTGGGCTCGTGCTATGCCTTCCTCGCCGCCGCGCACGATTCGCGAATTCAGGTTGCAGCATTCAACCACGCGTCCACTTATGTTGCCGACGTGGTCTGGCACGGCCAGTCCACGCGGCACATACGCCAGGGCCTGGAGCTGCAAATGGATATCGACCGGTTGCGCGAGCTGTGGAAGGCTGTAAGCCCAATGTCGTACTTCCAACAATTCGCCCGTTGGCCGCGAAAGTCGCTTATTGTTTATGCGAAGTATGACCTCACTTTTCTGCCCGAGTTCTCGAAGCAGGTGGTTGCCGAGTTTGAGCGCCACAACCTGGACCATAAAGTTGCCGTCCTGCCCTGCGGGCATTACTCTATGGGCGAAACGCCGTATAAATATATGGACGGGTGGGCGCTTGCGTACTTTCTGGGCCGTGCTTTTAAAGCCAGCCGCCAAATGGTTTAATTTCGCAGCTGGCGTGATCGACATCGCGCTTAAACCTCTCAGGAGGTCCTATGAGTGACACAGCTCGTGCAAAGCGCCTGCTGAATCCAGTGGCAAGGGCGACGATGTACGGCGCGCTCGTACTGCTGTTTCTGGTCCTCACCGATCAGCTCTCGGCTTATTACGGCTTGGCGGAATCACAGCGCATTCTGGATGATTCTTGCGGAGGCATTATCGCCGGGCTGCTGATCTATCGTCTCGAACACAACCGCGCGAAATACCTGAATGAAAAGTTGAAAACCATTGAGTTGATGAATCACCATGTTCGCAATGCATTGCAAGTGATCATAGATTCGGCTTACCTGCATGGGCATGCTCAGCAACTGGATGAGATCCAGACGTCGGTCAAGCGGATCGACTGGGCCCTGCGAGAAATTCTGCCCGGCCACATATTGGACGAATACAACGATCCCGGCTCACAAAAACTTGATGATCGAACCGCAGCATAGGTCCGAGCCATCCTGCTGTAAGGGCGAGTTCATTACTCGATGCAATAGAGACTTGCATGTTCCCATGAGCAGAGCAAAAGCAGTATCCCTCACGTCCTAGCCAGAAACTCGGCCCCGAGTTCGTGTGATAAATTTTAGTCTCCGCCATGAAAGACCTCGCCTCCTGCGCCCTCGACACAGCTACTCAACGCGGAGCTACGTACGCAGATGTGCGGGTTGTGGATGAGCGCGGACGAGCGCTTGCCACCAAGAATGCCAAAATTAGCAATGCTTCGGATTCGCGATCGCAGGGATTCAATGTTCGGGTACTAGTGGATGGAGCGTGGGGATTTGCTTCTTCAGCGGATTTGTCGCGGGCTTCGGTCGAGTCCACGGCCGCACAGGCAGTCGCGATTGCGAGGGCATCGGCGAAGGTCAAGCAGAAAGATGTACAACTGGTTTCGGAAAAAGCGGTCACCGCTGAGTGGAGTACGCCGCACAAAATCGATCCCTTCTCGATCTCCATCGAACAAAACTTGGCGCTGTTGCAGAAGATCGATTCGGAACTCCGATCGGTCAAGGGGGTGACCCTCGCCGAAACCAACATGAATTTCCGCCGCGAGAAACTGTGGTTTTTTTCTTCCGCAGGCGCGGACATTCATCAGACCAAAGTCACAACCGGCGCGGGATACGTGGCCTACAGTTTCGCCGGCAGCGAAATTCAGAAGCGGTCTTACCCCAATTCTTTTGGGGGGCAGTGGCAGAACAAAGGTTACGAACTGGTTGATGAACTCAAGTTGGTCGAGAATGCTCGCCGCATTGGAGAAGAAGCAGTGGCTCTGCACGGCGCCGACCAATGTCCCGAAGGGGCGTTCGACATCATTCTGGAGAGTTCGCAACTCGGGCTGCAGATTCACGAATCTGTCGGGCATCCCATTGAGCTAGATCGCGTGTTGGGCATGGAAGCGAATTTCGCCGGTACTTCATTCTTAACGCTGGACAAATTGCGCACTCTGAAATACGGCAGCGAACTGGTAAACGTAGTAGCCGATGCACGCCAGGAACATGGTCCTGGCCTCGGGACATTTGCATTTGATGACGAGGGCGTTCCTGCGCAGTGCACTCCCATCATCAGTAACGGCCTGTTTACCGGTTACCTGAGTTCGCGTGAAACCGCAGCGTTGATCGGATTGCAGCGCTCCGGCGGAACTTTGCGCGCGGAAAGCTGGAACCGCTTGCCGATGATCCGCATGACTAACATCAGCATCTTGCCGGGAGAAAAGCCTCTAACTGGCGAACAATTAATTTCATCCACCGACCACGGAATTTTATTTCAGACCAACCGTTCGTGGTCGATCGACGACAAGCGTTACAACTTTCAGTTCGGCACCGAAATCGGCTGGGAGATCAAAAACGGCAAGCGCGCTCGCATGTTGAAAAACCCCTCTTACTCAGGGATCACGACAGAATTCTGGAACTCAATGGATGCGATCTGCTCGCGTGATGAATGGACGTTGTGGGGCACGCCCAACTGTGGCAAGGGACAACCGCAACAAGTCATGGGCACGGGCCACGGGGCGGCGCCGGCGAGATTTAAAAAAGTGAAGGTCGGGAGCGCGTATAAGGGCAATTAGCATTTAGTAATTGGCACTTGGCCTGTCGAGGCCGGTTTGCTGCCAAGTGCCAACTGCTAAATGCTGACCCAGGAGCAAGCTGCCGATATTTTTTCCCGTATAAGGAAGTACTCGACTGCGGATGAGGTCGAAGGCCTGTTTTATGGCGGACGATCTGCGCTTACGCGCTTCGCGAACAACACCATTCATCAGAATGTTGCGGAAGAAAATTATGGCGTTTCTGTGCGCACGGTTTTCGGCGGGCGCACCGCTCGCGCTACGACGAACCGATTCGACGATCAAAGCTTGAAAGATGTCGTGAAAGCTTCGGAAGATTTGGCGCGCGTGCAGGAGCCCGATGGCGATCTCTTGCCCGTGCCAAACGCGAGCGAGGGCGCTCGCGCCACACAGGCTGTGCCTTCACGACACTTCGCCGAGACTGCCGCGGTCACGCCGGAGCAGCGCGCAGAGGGTGTGGGCAAGATCGTTTCAATTGCGCAAAAGCATAAACTCACCACTGCGGGAATTTTCTCCAGCTCGGAATCGATTGAAGCAATGTTCAATTCTCGCGGACTGAACAACTGGCATACGCAAACGTCTGCTGAAATTTCGATCACTATGCTGGCACCCGATTCTTCGGGATGGCAAAAATCGAATTCGCCGAGTGTCGCCAATTTGAATCCTCAGGTCCTGGCGGAGATCGCCGCGAAGAAGGCAGTCGAATCTGCAACTCCGCGAGAGATAGCTGCGGGCAAATACACTGTGATCCTTGAGCCTGCGGCCGTGCTCGACATGACCGGATTCATGTTTTTCGATTTCGGCGGACTGGCAATTCTCGATCAGCGGTCGTTTCTCAACAATCGAATTGGCAAGAATCTTTTCGGCGAGAATATTTCGATTTGGGATGACGTAGCTCATCCGCTGCAATCAGGGCCGTCATTCGATGGCGAAGGCGTGCGCCGACAAAAAATCCATCTTGTCGAAAAAGGCGCCGTGAAACGGTTGGTCTACGCGCGGGCGAGTACGGAGAAAATGCGGAAGTCCGAATACGCCGACAAAGTCGGCCCTGTCGAGCCCACCGGCCACGGCTTTCCCATTCCCAACGAAATGGGCGAAGGCCCGATGAATATTGTCTTCGAATCGCCGCGCGACCCGAAGAGCGTCGAGCAGATGATCGCCTCAACTGAACGCGGCATTCTGGTTACACGGTTGTGGTATATCCGCGAGGTTGATCCTTACGAAAAAATTCTTACCGGAATGACCCGCGACGGAACATTCCTGGTTGAAAATGGAAAGGTAGTCTGCGGCGTCCGTAATTTTCGCTTCAATCAGAGCCTGATCGAGATGCTCTCAAACGTCGAGCAGATGAGCACGCCAGTGCGCACCAGTGGAGAAGAGTCTTTCGACATGGTTGTGCCGGCGATGAAAGTTCGGGATTTCAATTTCACCGAAGTGACGAAGTTTTAGAGGCCGCACTTGGCAATCTCCGCGAACTGAAGCGCATGTTGGCATCTTTGATCCTTAAAGTAGTCTGCCGGCTAAGACTCCAGCAATCACTTAGCCCCAGGAATCAGCTCAGTAATTCCCCCCAACGTTCCTTTTCCGGCCTCTAACGCCTTCTTAAGTCATAACGGAGGCTAAGTCAAAAGGCTGAATGCTGAATGCTGATTGCAGGATGCTCAGCTTACCCGCAAGTCCATGTACCACAATGCTTTACAACTCAAGGGCCAATGACTTCGGTAACTTTCGCCAGCTTACTTTGCCATGTAATCTGCCATTGATGTCTCACGAATCGGGCAAGTCATCAGGCGCTGCGAAGGCTGTGCGGTCGCGCTACTCAGAAGTGCAGAGCGCGGCACGTTTCCCTGTTAAGCTCCCAATGCATATCAAGTCACAAGCGGGAGAGTCTGACACGGAGAGCGACAACATCTCCGCCAATGGTGTGTTGTTCCACCATGAAGTGGACATGCCCCTCGGCTCAACGGTTGACTTCACCATCTCATTTCCCGCTGATGTAGTCGGCTCAGATGCGGACGTGAAGGTGCAGTGCCGCGGACGAGTGGCGCGTACCAGCGAAGAAGGCGGACGGCGCGGAGTTGGCGTGGTAATTGACGAGTACCGATTTGAACGCCGTTAAAGGTTGCGGCAAAGGTATCTCATGGCGAGCGCGGGTCTAAGCACGGGAGAAGCGAGAGTGGCCCCTCCAACAACGGAGAGCACAGAACAATTTATTCGTGTGATCGTAGCTGACTCGCAGGCGATCTTCCGCGCTGGGCTGCGCAAAATTTTCGCGGTAGAAGACGACATTCGCGTAGTCGGCCAGGCGGAGACTTTGTCCCAGGCAATTTCTGCGGCAAAGAAATTTTCCGCTGAAATTTTGATCTTTGAGTCGGCTTTGGCGGAAAGCCCCATCGACTCAGTACAGGAAATCATGAAGAGCACGCCGGCGCTGCGCCTGGTAGTGGTAACCGAGGCGCCGGACCAGGAGCTGACGCTCGAGCTTTTCCGCCGCGGCGCACACGCCATCGTTTCCCGCGAAATCGATTCTGAAGTTTTTGTGGAGTGCCTGCGGAGTGTTGCCAAAGGCGAAGCCTGGCTGGAACCTCATGCCATGAAGTGGGTGATGGAAGCGTATCGCAGCCAAAGCAGCCGGCCGCACGGCGGACGCTCAAAAGTCCAGCTCACGCCGAAAGAATCATTGATCGTTTCCTGCGTAACCCAGGGAATGAAGAACAAAGAGATTGCCGCGCGGGTAGGTACTACTGAGCAGGTGGTCAAAAATTATCTGCGCAAAGTTTATGACAAGCTGGGCGTCGCTGACCGGCTTGAGCTTGCGCTCTATTGCTTGAACAATCGCGTTATCCTCGAACCCAAAGCCGCGGCTGTCCAGCCGGTGCAAGCTTCAGCCCAGAGCAAAGAACAACCCGCAGAAGTGGAACCGGCTGAGACGAATAAGCCTTCCTAGTAGCAGTCAGCACTTGGCACTTGGCACTTGGCATTTGGTATTTGGTATTTGGTGTTGGTGCCAAATGCTAAATGCCAAGTGCTAAATGCCAAATGCCAATCGCTATCTGCTTCCAGTTGCGACCGCCGTCGCGTCCCCATAGAATCGAGAGGCAGACCCGTTCTGTGCTTCTGCCTACCGCAGTAGCTTCCTTCTTGCCCAGCGCATGACGAATTCGTTCAGGGCAAAAGTGCCGGAGAGATGGCCGAGTGGCTGAAGGCGCACGCTTGGAAAGCGTGTTTAGGGGAAACTCTAACGTGGGTTCGAATCCCACTCTCTCCGCCAGTTTTTATTATTCCTGACTCGACTTAAAAACCCGACTGCATACGGTAGCGATGCCCACCCTTCGCAAAAACGCGAAGGATGGGGCACCCGGCACCCGGCGGATCTTACTCTTCAAAAACCGCAAAGGGTGGGTAGGCCGCCTGAATAGCGCCAGGGATTCTCCCACTCAAGCCAAAGGCAGGCTTGAATGGGCCACCCGCCAGCCTTATGAGATAGCCGCCAAGAAAGAGTGGCCCAACCCGCCCCGGCCCCGGACATCAGGCCGTAGCTTTCCTCAATGAGTGCCGCCCAAATGAGCAGATGGCGCTGGCCTCGTCTTCGTAAATGTCGAATACCGACGATAACTTTGTCATGTGGAGCAATTCCTCAACCCGTTTGCTCAGGTTCACAAGTTTCACTTCGCCTTGCAGGTTGCGGATTGTGGTATGAGTCTTTACCAGTTCGCCCAATCCGGAGCTGTCCATGTAGGTGACTTCGCCGAGATTGAGAACAAGGTTCTTCTTTCCGTTTTCCGCCAAATTTTCGACCATCTCACGAAGAAGAAGATTCCCCTCACCCACCTTGATTCTGCCGCTCATCTCTATGACCACCGCTTCGCCAACATGCCGGCTTGTAATTCGCAACTCAGAGGAGATACGTTCCTCGAGTCCAAGACCTAGCCGGTCCAATATGACGCAAGCCGATGCCACAAGTTCCCTTGATTCGGTGCGAACCACGACGAGCGACCGGCCCTCTTTTAAAACTTCACGGAAGAAGGCAGCATATTTGGATTTTTCTTCGGAGGTTACATCGGCAACTGGTTGCGGAATCTTCTCTCCGTCCATGACACGCAGTCCGACGGCCGAGGCCGCCCGTACCGCCGCCAGTCGCAAGAGTGTGACTTTGCCGAAACCCAGTGCGAAAACCGTTCCTAAGCCTGGAAGCAGAAACTCGGCAATTGCGACGGATGCGTCAGCAGCTCCTGATCTGAGGCCTGCCATCGCGGCCAATCGCCTGGCAGCGACTTTCGCTTCATTTTCCGACCAGGTCAAGAAGACGATCGCTTCTTCAGGAACTCCTTGCTGCCGCAGCTGCTTTACCGCTTCTTCTGCGCCATGGCGCGAGGAAAATACTCCGATCGCAGTTTCCAAAATTACCTCCTGCAAGGCCCCATACCTGCTCATGACAAGATCTGGTAGGCTGGCCACGCCTGCGCTTGCTTCGAGCGGCGGAACTCACAAATCAGTTCTTAAGATTAATACACGACCGGGAAGGCGATGCCATCCTAATTAGTCGCCATCGCGGTTTTGGTACGCTGAGATTTACGAAGGAGGCTGCAAGTGGCTCAATTTCAGCTCAACAAGCAAGCCACGGTCATGACCAGGTTGACTGAGCTTCTACGGATTAAAGTCGTTGTCAAGCTGCAAGAGCTCGGCGAAGTCCGCGGCGTAATCGAGCAGAACTATTCTTGGCAAGCTATGAAAATGGCCATAGCAGCCTCCGGCGTTCTATTATTCGCGCTCTGCTTATTAGTGACAAACCATGTAGCGCTTGCAAACACAACTATAACCGTCTACTTCATTCCGTTTGAGGTTGAAACGTATATTGCGGTGACACCCACAACGATTGCGAGCCAAGCTTGGGAGAAGTGGACGATATCCTCAAAACGAGATAACGATCGCCTTCTTGCGATTCTGAACCACGGTCGGGAGAACACATTTGACCAAAACAGGGTTCGCGCCTTGGTCATTATTGGTCCTAAGCGCTATGTCGTTGACAGCACTGGTACTGTCCAAAAGTCGGGAACCGAAGGCTTGGCCATAGATAAAAGGGCCTTTGTAAGGCTCGGGGATCAGCTTTCCCCTGGGCAGCGGCAGGTGCTCAGAAGAGAAAAGTGAAAAGATTCTGGTGATCTCGGATGGCTCGCCTGCGAGCGGGCGAGTTCCATGGGCGGCTAGCCTTCGCCCTTTTCGAAGGTTGGTTACCACTGACCTAGGGGTTACGGTTGGGACGGGTGGCCCGCACAACGCGGCTTCGTTGTGTGGGGATTTAGGAGTTGTTTTAGCTGTTTTCTTCCGGGTGTGGTTAGGCTCAAAATTCCCACTCAAGCCAAAAACGGGCTTGAGTGGGCCACCGCCGCTCATTTAATGCCCAGGCTGGAGGCAGGTCCATATCACCATCCAGCACGCGTAGCAGGTCGGGTCAAAAGGACGCCGCTGACGACCAAGCCCCAAACGACGCCGATAGCGGGCGAAACCAATCGTGAATAGACGCCGTCCGGTGCCCAGAATCCACCGCTCAGCCATGTGGTGCCGCCCATCAAAACGAGCACAACAGCTGCGACCCCCGCCGCGAAGAGTGTGTTGGAGATCAGCTTGGCGCGCCATAGGCCGAACGCCGCGGCCATGATCAGCATCGCCCGCGGAAATGAACTCAAAACAACGCCCGCCCACGTCAGGTCGTTGAGTCCCGATGTGAGCATGTGGTTCGGCGAGCCGGCGATCGAGTACGCTAGACTGCGACAACAGTGATGAGCAGGAGGAAAAGCGCTGCTGCCGCTGCGCTGGAGGCGGTTGCCGCTGCGCCCCAGCCGTCTTGCCCAGCGTCCGCCAAGGTGGACCTGAGCGCCGCCGCGAACCACATGAGATTGAGGACTGCGAAGCCGTAGAACATCGCAGCGATCAGGATCTGGGTGCGACCGCGCTATAAAACGCGACAAGTGCGTCGCCCGGCGCGCCGACTTGCGGCTGATGGCCATAGATAACGTATCCGACGACGAAGAGGCCGGCGGCCTGGATGCCGCCCGTGCGCCACAAGCGTTCCCAGAACGCGGGAGTGGTGTAAACACTGGTGCGTGAAACTGCTGGTGAAGATGCGCTCATGAAGATGTCCTTTCGAAGTGAAGGTGGATTCGGACGGGTGACCAGCGGACGGCCAATTCTACAACTAGAGAGATACTGCTGCCGTTCTTTCCTTTTGTCGTAACGCGCAGGACGGGACACCCGAGCCGAAGGGAAACCTTGACGGGTTCCTTGCCCGTTTGGATCGCTGTCCCGCAAAACGAAGGGCAAGCTAGTTGTGCATGGAGAAGGATTTGCAGGAAAGTTGCGGAACTTGGGCCGTTTCAAGCTCGTAAACAAACGCTATGACCCGATTCTGCGCTTACTTGTACGTTCTTCTAGTGTTTTTCATCCCTTGCGGATTTGGCCAAGGATTGACCAGCTCCGAGCAGGTTCGGGGGGAGCTGCAGCGGCACCAATACGACCTATCTGGCAGCGGCAGGGCTTTTCTCTCGGAGGAAGCACGGAGGGTATCGTTTTTCCTGTTGGGTGAGTTGCATGGCGAAAATGAGATTCCGACTTTGCTTCGCCAGTTGTGGCCTGGGATGTGGCAGGGCGGATACAGATACATTGCCGCGGAAGTGAGCCCTTGGGCTGCAAACCAGCTTGAGTTCAGCCGCGCCGGCCGGCCTAAGGTCGTTGCGCTGTGGTCAAAGGAGGAAGCTCTTTTTGTCCATTCGCAGGGAGCGTCGCAAGCAGTGTTGTGGGGCTGCGACATGGACGAGTTTCAACCGGAACTCCTCATTCGTGACCTTT
>Ga0207695_10012610_pt1 | contig 10128 bp, 9 predicted proteins | sample KBSC54metaG_FD_184354 | JGI IMG/M metagenome (GOLD analysis project Ga0207695, IMG submission 184354) | Corn rhizosphere microbial communities from Kellogg Biological Station, Michigan, USA - KBS C5-4 metaG (SPAdes) (version 2) | ecosystem: Host-associated > Plants > Roots > Rhizosphere > Soil... | reverse complement strand
ATTAAGCCCCGCTCCCACCCGTTCGCCCTGCGCTTGTCGAAGGGCTGCCTTTCCTTTTCCATCGGGAAGAAGAAGGACAGTGCTTCGACAAGCTCAGCACGAACGGAGGTGGGGCAGAACGAACGGGGTTGGAGCGAGGGTGGCCGCTATCTTTTCTTCACGAACTCCGCGCGCAGCACCAGGCCCTTGATGCCTTCATATTTGCAGTCGATCTCCTGCGCGTCGCCGGTCAGGCGGATCGATTTGATCAGCGTGCCGCGCTTGAGCGTCTGGCCGGCGCCCTTCACGACCAGGTCCTTGATCAGGGTCACCTGGTCGCCGTCGGTCAGCACGTTGCCGACCGCATCGCGCACGAGCGGCGCATCCCCGCCCGGTGCGAGGGAGAGCTGACTGGCGGGTACCCACTCGCCGGTCGCCTCGTCATAGACATAGTCTTCGTCTTCGGTCGCCATATCGCGGCTCTACACGCTTCCTGATCGGCCGCCATCCCTTGCGGATTGGGATACCCGACCAGGTCAATATCGCGGGAGTACCCAGGCAAAGTTGATGCGGTTCCAGGCCGGGGCCGGCTTCCCATCCGCATCGACCGCGGGTTTGTAATGCGCCCGGCTGCGTATGAGATTGCAGGACACGGCATCGAGGACGGCGGAGCCGGAACTGACGACTATACGGCAGTCCTCCACTTTTCCGCTGGGCTCGATTCGCCACAACATGGTGACCACCCCTTGTTGCCCGGCCCGGATCGCGTCCTTCGGATAATCCTCGGCGGTTATCCATCCCGTCGTATCGGCTGGAGGAATCTTGTTTGCGACCTCGCCCGGGTCAACTTTCCAGGAACGCAGCAGGTCGTCCTCACAGGATGTGATGACGTCCATCACCGCGGCAGCGCCGCCCAACGGAATATCCCAGTTCGTTTTCGCTCCGCCGATCGTTAGATTTGGAGCTGCAAGCAACCCAGGCAGGGCATCTCGATCGAAGGACGCTGTCCAGAGCTTCGCTCCGCTTTTAGTGCGCCCTTTCAAATTAGTCGCCCCACTCAGTGCGGCCACATCGGGCGCAGAGATCCTTATCTCTCCGCCGGAGAATCTCCCTTCGGGCGCAATGATCAGCAGCCGAAATTTCCTGCTCGGCGGATCGGCGGCAAACCCGATCGTGATTTCATCCGAGGCTGTCCGGAAGGTACGCACCATGGTACAGCTGGCAGGCTCGCGAACCAGACCCCATTGGCCCGCCGGGGCCCAGATGTCAGCCGCGCAAGCCGGCATGACCGCCGCCGCCACCACGATCGCGCCAACAATGAACTTGATCACGATGATCTTCCCCCAAAAACGTTTGCCCGCGCCGCGTTTCTACGCACCGTCCTCCGAACGAGCGATATTGATGACGATACCGCTCTCCGTCCAGCGGTTGCAAATCCGTTTCGCGCTGTTTGGTAGCGCTACACCGAACAGATGACCTGATCGAAAGATATACAACCAAAGATTTAGCCAACGGATAGTGTGGCGCCAATCCAACACCCGAATGTGAAATGCCCCCTCCCCCTTCCCATCAGTGAAGCGTTTGTTACGCTCGTGCCCATCTCGCCGGCGGGGGTCCGGCAGGTAATGCTTGAGGTCAGACGTTGCGGTTCCTGCTGCCGCGATGTCTTTAGAGAGGGCGTATTTACTGATGAATATTTGCACCGGCCGGCTTTTTGCCGGGTCCGCGCTGGGGGCTATGCTTGTGTCGCTTGCATCGCCATCCTACGCGCAAACCGCCGCGGCGCCTGCCGCGCCCGTCGCCGCCGCCGAAACGCCGGCCGACACCAGTGACGAAGTGGTCGTCACCGGCACCATCTTCCGCCGCACCAACACCGAGACGCCGTCGCCGGTGACCGTGCTCACCAGCGATAGCCTGGTGAAGGCGGGCATCGTGACCGCATCCGACGCGATCCGTTCGGTCTCGGCCGATAGCGCGGGTTCGATCGGCATCGGCTTCCAGAGCGGCTTCTCGGCCGGCGGTTCGGCGGTTTCGCTGCGCGGCCTGGGCGTGAGCTCGACGCTGGTGCTGGTCGACGGGCTGCGTTCGACCAACTTCCCGATCAACGACGACGGCCACAACGCCTATGTCGATCTCCAGTCGATCCCGTTCAGCCTGATCGATCGCGTCGAGGTCCTGAAGGACGGTGCATCCTCGACCTACGGCGCCGACGCGATCGGCGGCGTGGTCAACATGATCCTGAAGAAGCATTTCACCGGCGTCGACGGCACGGTCGAAGGCGGCGTTTCCCAGAAGGGCGATGCGGGGCATCAGCGCGCGCACCTGACGTTCGGCTATGGCGACTATCAGGCGCAGGGCTTCAACGTCTACGTCAACGGCGAGTATGAGCATGACGGCCGCGTCAGCAACCACAGCCGCGGCTTCCCGTACAACACGCTCGACCTGAGCAGCATCGGCGGCCTCGACCAGAATACCGCCGACAGCAGCCTGACCACGGCGACGCCCAATGCGGTCGTCACGCGCGTGCACCAGAACGACCTCAACAATCCGCTGTCGGGCAATCCCGGTTCGCCGCTGACCAGCCAGTATAATTCGCTCAACCTGAACTGCGGCAACGGCACCTATACGGTGACGACGGGCGGTGCTCAGGGCACCGGCTGCAAATGGGATCTGGTCGACGCCTATAACCAGATCTCGCCGCTGCAGCGGCGCTGGTCGCTGAACGGCCGCGTGAGCGTCCGCGTGAGCGACAATGTCGAGGCCTATGCGACCGGCAGCTATTCGAACAGCTATGTGAGCATCCTCAACCAGCCGCGCGCGATCCGCGCGACGCAGCCGTTCGGCGGTTCGCCGAGCCTGTCGTCGTCGAACCCGGGCATCGTGCTTCCGGTTTATATCTGCTCGGCAGGCGTGAATTGCGCGACCGCGGCTGACCGCAAGCTCAACCCGAACAACCCCTATGCGTCGGCCTTCGCCAATGATCCGGCGAACGGTGCCGCCCGCATTTTCTATCTGTTCGGCGACATCAAGGCGGGCAGCGACCGCACCAATGAGGTGCTGCGCGGCACCGCCGGCCTGAGCGGCAACTTCGCGGGCTGGGACTGGAAGGTCGATGCCGTCGCCGCGCGCGACGACCTCAAGATCGTCCAGCACGGTTTCCCGAACATCGCCGGCCTGCTGAAGGCGATCAACACCGGCAGCTACAATTTCGTCAATCCGTCGGCGAACAGCGACGCCGTGCGTCAGGCGGTCGCGCCGGACGTGACGACCAAGTCCTATTCGTCGATGTACTCGCTCGACGCTTCGGTCACGCGTGCGCTGGCGACGCTGCCGGGCGGCGACCTGATGCTCGGCGTCGGCGGCCAGATCCGCCGCGAGAAGCTGGTCAACCGCAACCAGAATGCGAAGCTGGACACCTACACGCTGACGACCTCGTCCGCGTTCGGCCAGCATACGGTTTCGGCGGGCTATTTCGAGCTGAACGCGCCGATCCTGAAGCAGCTGGAGATCGACGCGTCTGGCCGTTACGACCATTATTCGGAGGGCTTCAGCCACTTCTCGCCGAAGATCGGCGCGAAGTTCACGCCGATGAAGGAATTGGCGTTCCGCGGCACCTTCTCGAAGGGCTTCCGCGCGCCGACCTTCGCCGAATCGGGTCCGCTGTCGCAATATGCGGGCTTCTCGACCTACTCCACGCCGCCTTCGTTCCAGGCGGCGCATGGCGGTTCGAGCAACCCCTATTCCCAGTCCTATTCGCTGGGTAGCGGCCTGGCCGGCAATCCGAACCTGAAGCCCGAGCTGTCGCGCAGCTTCACCGCGGGCATCATCGCCCAGCCGGTGCACTGGTTCAGCTTCACCGCCGACTATTACAATGTGAAGAAGACCAACCTGATCGTCGCCGGTCCGAAGACGGGCGACGCGCGTACGGCTTATTACAGCAAGACCAACGTGACCGACGCATGCGCGGCGGTGGCGGCGGTCGGGCCGGGCTATTCGTGCAACCTGATCGACGCGGTCGATCCGTTGTTCCCGAATGCGCTGCCCCGCGTGCTGATCATCAATGCGCCGTTCGTGAACGCCAACTCGGCCACGACGTCAGGCCTCGACATGTCGGCGACCGCGACGTTCAAGCTGGGCGACGACATCAAGATCACGTCGAAGGCGGAAGCCACGGTGATCTTCAAGTACAACCTCAACAATGGCGGCGTGATCCAGAAATATGCCGGCACGTTGGGACCGTACGAGCTGTCGTCGGGCAACGGCACCACCAAGTGGCGCGGCAACTGGCAGAACACCCTGGAATATGGGAAATTCTCCGGCACGGTCACCGCTTATTATGTCGGCCGTATCAAGTCGGTCGCGGCCGACGAGCGGTCGAGCACCGATTGCGTGACCGCCAATCAATATGCCACCGGCAACACCGCGATCGGGCAGCAATTCTGCTACATCAAGGCGTTCATCAACACCGACCTGAACCTGGACTATGCGGTGAACGACAAGTTCGACTTCTACGTGAACGTCGGCAACGTCTTCAACGCGCATGCCCCGATCGCTCCGGGCGCCTACACCAGCGCTCCGAACTATCTGACCACCTGGCATTATGCCGGGCTGATCGGCCGGACCTTCCGGGCGGGCGCAAACTTCAAGTTCTGATCCCTTATCGGATCAGTCCCTGGGAGGGGGCGGTTCTTCGGAACCGTCCCCTCTTTTTTTGCCCGCTCACGCGGGTGAGCGGCGCTTCGACGGATGTCGAAGCGCACTACAAAGACTCTGGGTGCGGGCCGGTGCGGCGGTTCAGTGGAAGGTTTCGTGCCGCTCCAGCATGGCCACGAACTCCACAATCTTGCGCGCGCGGGTTTCGGGCTTCTTCACCGCGCCGATGCGATAGAGAACGGCATAACGGTTCGCGCCCGTGAGCGTGGCGAAGAAGGCCGCCGCCTCGGAATTTGCGTCGAGCGCCGCCTGCAGATCGTCGGGCACTTCGATCCGGCTGGCGGACGCATAGGCGGCGTCCCAGCGTCCGTCGGCTTTCGCCGCATCGATCGCAGCCTGCCCGCGCGGGGCGACGCGCCCTTCGGCGATCAGCTGCTCGGCGCGTTCGCGATTCTTTTGCGACCATTTGCTCTGACGCTTGCGCGGGGTGAAGCGGGTCAGCCACCAGCATTCGTCATAGGGGTTAAGCTGGCCGTCGATCCAGCCGTGGCAGAGCGCGGCATCGATCGCCTCCGCCTTGGACAGGCTGGGGCGATCGGCGCCGTCCTTGGCAAGCTTGAGCCATAGACCGGGGGAATCGGCGGGCGCCGCCGCCAGCCACGTCTCGAACGCCGCCGCATCGGCAAAGGCCAGGATCGGCAGGCCAGCGCGCATTTCAGGGGACGTCATGGCGCCATCTTCCAACAAAAGCACGCGCCGGGAAAGCCGATGCGGTCCTGACGTGCACGGGGCACGTTGACAGCCTCGCCCGGCTTCGCCAAAGACGCGCCTCCCCATAAAGGTGGCACCTGTGGACAGGTGGCCGAGTGGTTAAAGGCAGCAGACTGTAAATCTGCCCGTGCAAGCGTACGCTGGTTCGAATCCAGCCCTGTCCACCATCCGCCAAGCCGCGGATTTCCCTACGAAAACGACGCATCGGTTGGCGCAGGCCCCTCTCAAAGCTTCGAGACCGTGTGTAATTCCTGTGTAACGTCAAACGCAGCTAAGCGGCGAGTGCATCCATGGCCTTGTCAATATGGGTTCCATGGACGTGCGTATAATGCAGCACCATGCCCACCGTCTTATGGCCGCTGATCCTTTGGATCGTAGGAATGTCCACGCCCGCCTGCACCAGCCGTGTTATAGCGGTGTGGCGCATAACGTGAGGAGTTACCTGACGCGGGTCGAAACCGGCGGCGATGACAGCCCGCTGGAAAGGCAGCCTCATGTCGCCACAGTGTCCCTCCCAACCTTTACGCCCAGGAAAAACCCATTCTGCGCCGTCACCGTCAATCGCCAGTTGTGCAGCAATGGCGTCCGCTAAATCAGTCGTAATAGGCTGCTCCCGCTCACCGGCTTTGGCACGATTGATCCAAATACGACGGGTGGCGAAATCGACATCTGCATAGCGAACACGGACGATTTCACCGTGGCGCATGGCAGCGCCAAGACCGAACGCCACAAACAGCGCCGTACGGTCGTTACAATCGCTCCTCGCGGCCTCTCGCAGCCGGTCGCACTGGCCTTCATCCAAAACGCGGATCTTTTTCCGCCCCTCCCTTGGCTTTGTGAGCTTCGGCTTTCGATCGAGCGGTAGCCACCCCCATTCGATCGAACGGTTGAGTAGGTGAAGGAGCGTGGACATTTCGCGATTGACGGTGGCGTCAGTCGCTCCGCCATCAGTGCGCGACCGCCGATACTGCTTGAGCGACAATTCGCTCAGTTTATCCAGCGGCACTGTGCCAAAGGCCGGGATCAAATGATGCCGGAGATGCCGGCGCTTGTTGATCAAGTCCTTACCATCCGTTTCCTCTAAGCGTGTCAGATAGCGTTCGGCAGCGTCCGACAGCAGGAACGCGACCTTCCTGCCCTTAGGCAGCCTAAGCCGACCTTCCCGCGCTTCCGCGCGCAGCTGCTCAATTGCCCGTTCGGCAGCGCCCCGGTTCACGCCTGCTCGCTCAGTGCCGATCACGCGATGAATACGTTGGCGATCAACCATTACGTTGATGCTGTAGCGCACGTCGCCATCGCGCAGGCGCTCGGCAACGATACCGTGTTCCGCGACCTTGCCGCCAATAGGCAGCGCCTTCAAAGCCTCGCGCGTAATCCGTGCAAACCGCCCTGCCATAAGTCCTCCATGAGGAATCGCCCTATCCGATGGGTATGCCAAGAGTCAAACCGATTTAGTTTTACTAATTAGTTTAATCCATCAATTACATTTCTTAGTATCTCTCATTTTTCTACGGCATCTACAAAAGTTGTTGGCGAGCAAGAATTCGCCTCTAAGGCTTTCTGCATTGCGAATCGCTCGCTTTTATCGTATCAGTCGTCCTATCGCTGCGAATCAACGCCGCGCTTACTGGTAATGGTGTTTTTGTATGAGCCGTACTAACTTTATCCGTAGCGACGGTTACTATGCCGCATTATAAATTTAGAGGAACCGGGCTCACCCCGGATGCACGACTAGATGCCCGCGCTGCGGCCGACTTCCTCGGATTTACGAGGAAGACCCTCAGCCAATGGCGATCGGTGGGGCGCGGCCCATTGTATCACAAAGTAGGAAATCGCGTTTTCTATCGGGTGAAGGACCTGCTGGACTTCCTCCACGAAGAAGCCCGCAGGGCTGGCGTCGTCAGGTAATTAGAAGATCCCCCAGTCAGGCATGCCATCGATTTCGGCATCTGAGACTGGGGGCATGGGCGCAAACCCACAGGGCGCTGTAGCAGATCGATGACCGCCGCTGGATTCGCTCAAAAGCTCTAAAGGATCAGCGTCACGGAAAGATCCGTCCCTTTCCCATTGATCTATATCGGCCTTAATATCCAGCCACTTCTTTTCCGATATTTCAACAAGCTCATTTATCTCTTCTTGACCAATCCAGTTAATATATTTCATTATGCTCCTTTATACAAGCCATTTAAAAAGCTTATACTTAGTGCTATTGGCATACCTTGAGCAACTTTTCAAGGCCCTAAGGCGCAGAACCAGACCTGCACGGGTTGTCTGTTTAGCTGAAATTTGCGATCAAGGCGGAGCGGCGCGGTCAATCCCGCCCGTGGAGGCTGGTAATCTCCTCAAGCTACGTGGCCGGTCACTTCATTGTGGCCGGGCGGCGGGCGCGTATGTCCAATGGCTTCGACCTAAAGGCGTCCGCGCCCCTGTCACGTACCCGCGCCTCAGCAAGGAATGCTACAAGAGGAGCGATCAGCGGAGCCGCCGAGGGCGATCACATCGGTAGCTGATGAATTCGCGAAACTCGCTACGCTGAGAGACAGGGGCATTCTCACGGAAGCGGAATTCAACGCTCGCAAGGCGGCGCTTCTAACCCACTGAGACCACCGCTTAGCAGGGTCTAATCAGACCCAGACACAAACTTCTTGGCGCTCAAATCATAACGCGTCTTTTCCGATCGGTAAGCCCTTGATCCGCACGATGCAGCAACCATCTCTGCCTCTTCTAACAGGAGGCGAGCGTGCCCTACGCGGTTATTTGGCTTAATGGCGAGAAAGTGATCGGCAGCACGCCATTTGCGGATTTTACAACCGCGAAGGAACACGCCGAAGCACACCTCCCCATCAAGGCACGGCAAACCGGCGCTACGGAAGTTGAAGTGCGGGACGATGAAGGCAAGGTGCGGTTCCGCCGCCCGCGCACCCTGCATGGTGGTCAGAACTAGCGAAATGATCCGTCCCGAATGCTGGTAATTGATAGTGCGCGCGTGTTCGCCGACATAGCAATTAGGGCTGGCGGCAATATCGTGATCGTAGAGCGTAGTTTCCGACCCGGCGTAACTAAAAGTGCGGCGTTCCCATAGTCGAGCTGGATGTTAGGCCATGAACCGTGCGGTTCAGCGCGCTCGTTACAAACTCCGGTACGGCCGATAGCGCCGGAACCATCAACGACGGCAATGTCCGATTCGCTTGGCGACCAAAACTATACTTAAAACGGTTCGCGCGGATGCATGCGCAATAGAACAATAATTCATCGTCACTCATCGGCTGGAGGGGGGTTACTCATCTCGACTGGGTACGTCCGTGATAAACCCTGGTCATTGACCCATTGCGATGCGTCGCGAAACGTTTGAACGTCAAGACCCGTATATTGCGGAAACGAATAACTATCGATTTGACTTAGGTAATTCCCTTCACCAGTCGCCATCCAATGCCCATTTACCGTCATAGAAGCGAATAGGAGCGCCGTTTCTGAATACCAAATCTGCAGGACATTTCCCGTCCTATAGTACAGTGGCGCGTCCTTGACATTTATATCGAATATGTACCGTGCTTCGAACTGCTTACCGGATAGATCCCCGTCCTTATCTCCAAACAGGGAAGCACCATCAGTTCCACTAGCGATTGTTCCGGAGAATGTGAACGCCATCGTCGCAGCGGACACCGGTTGTGTGTCAAAAGGACCTATCGAACAAAGGCCCGCAAACATTAGCGCTGCGCAGGTTTTGACCCTCGTCTTGATATGATGACCCATTGCAATCCTCCGTCATTGACGGTGGGATATGGCTACCGGCCAAAGCGCACGGCAAGGGCCATTCGATCCAAATAGGGGTAATGTCCTAGAAAAGCTCGGATCTTGGCAAACCGATGCACTCAGTCATAAGCCGCTTCAAAAGCTAATCTTCACACCTTCAAGGCCTGCCGATTATGAATCAAAATACCCTTCTCAGAATGACCGCTGACATTGTTGCGGAATATGCCGCCACAAACAGCCTGTCAGGCGCAGAACTGCCTGGACTAATCCATTCCACCTATCAGGCATTTTCAACGCTTGGCGGGGCGCCTGACACGCCCGAAACGGACGCGGGCGATCGACCCGCAGTGTCTATTCGGAAATCCCTTGCCGATCCCAATTTCATCATCAGCATGATCGACGGGAAGCCCTATCAGATCTTGAAAACGCACCTAACCCGGCACGGTCTCACACCGTCTGCGTATCGCGAGAGATTCGGCCTAAAACCGGACTATCCCATGACGGCACCGGCATACAGTGAGCGTCGGAGTCAGTTAGCCAAGCAATTAGGGCTGGGCCGGAAGGTGGGAGAGAAGCCGCCCCCTCGCAAGCCAGTGACTAAGAAAAAGCTGACACCCTCGTATCGGTGAGGGTCCAAGCGTCTGCTATTGGGTGGAAAGCGGACTTTGGCGATATACCTTGTAGGGTGACAAAGCGGGGAACGATGATGGGCGAGCGGGAGATAAAGGCCTTTGCTCTGGCTCCGCTGCCTGTGGTTGCCCCGCTGCTGCTCTCGATCGGAGTCAATGCAGTGATCGGCGATACGGGAGACGGAGGAGGTGCAGCCATTTTCCTCGCCATGTTGATGGTGGTTCTGTTGGGCTATGGCACTGCCCTTGTGATCGGGATCCCAATCCACCTGTTGTTGCGACGTTTCCGGAAAACTGGTTTGATCTATTATTTGGCCCTTGCTGCATTACCCTTCTTGCTGCT
>Ga0207695_10012607_pt1 | contig 10130 bp, 8 predicted proteins | sample KBSC54metaG_FD_184354 | JGI IMG/M metagenome (GOLD analysis project Ga0207695, IMG submission 184354) | Corn rhizosphere microbial communities from Kellogg Biological Station, Michigan, USA - KBS C5-4 metaG (SPAdes) (version 2) | ecosystem: Host-associated > Plants > Roots > Rhizosphere > Soil... | reverse complement strand
CCGCGTAGTCGCGCGGGTTCTCGATCCGCCCGGCCGCGCCGGCCGACGGGCCCAGGACGACGTGCTCGGAGAGCATCACCGTGTCGACGCCCGCCGCCTCCGCGACGACCGCCAGCTCGACGAGCGCGGGAAGATCGCGGGGCGACGTGAGCGTCCAGTTCTCGGAAAGCACCATGACCACCCGCGCCATGCGCGGAATGCTAAGCGGTCAGCCCGGCGCGTAGGTCTCGCTGACGGCCTCGGCGATGTCCCGGAGCGTCTTCCCGGTGCGTTGCGCCGCTGCGCGCATACGCCCGAACGCCTCGGACTCGCTGAGTCCGTCGCGCTCCATGAGGAGCCCCTTGGCCCGCTCGATCGCCTTGCGGGCGGCCAGGGCGTCGCGCAGCGAGTCCGACTCGGCCCGCACCGCCAGCAGCTCGGCGTGGCGGGCCCGGGCGGTCTCGATCGCCGGCACGAGGTCGGCCTCCCGGAACGGCTTCACGAGGTAGCCGAAGACGCCCGCCTCGACGGCCCGGGCGACGACGTCGCGCTGCGAGTAGGCGGTGATCATGACGATCGGGATCGGGCGCTCCTCGAGCATCGCCCGGGCGGCGTCGATCCCGTCCACCCCCGGCATGCGCACGTCGAGCAGCCCCAGGTCGGGCGTCGTCGCGCGCGCGAGCTCGATCGCCTCCCCGCCGTCACGGGCCTCGGCGACGACCTCGAACCCGGCCCGCGCCAGCATCGCGGCCAGGTCGAGCCGGATGATCGTCTCGTCCTCGGCGATCAGGACTCGGCCGGGAACCGGGCCACCGCCTTCCCGCCGCCGTCCGCCCGAAGCTCCAGCTCGCCGGCCAGCTGGTCGCGCACGAGCGTGCGCGCGATCGTGAGGCCGAGGCCGTCGCCGCTCTCGGGCGCCGGCCCGGCGCCCTCGTCGGTCACGACCAGCACGACGTCGTCACCGTCGCGGCGCAGCTCGGCACCCACCGCGCCGGCGCCGTGCTCGACGGCGTTCGAGTGCAGCTCGCAGAAGACGAGCGCGAGCGCCGTGGCCCGGTCGCCCGAGAGCGGCACCGGCTCCAGCTGTGCCCCCACCGGCCGCTCGGACGTCCCGGTGCCGAGCATCGCCTGCAGCCGGCCGACCAGCCCGGCGCAGTCGACGCCGTCGACTCGCGAGGATGTCAGCAGGTCGTGCACCTCGGCGATCGAGCAGATCCGGTTCACGCTCTCGCGCAGCGCCTTCTCGGCGGCGGGGTCGCCGGCCGAGCGCAGCTGCAGCCGCAGGAGCGACGCCACCGTCTGCAGGTTGTTCTTGACGCGGTGGTGGATCTCCTGGGCGAGCAGGCCGCGCAGCGCCGAGCGGGCCGACTCGACCGCGGCGGCGCCCTGGTGGGCGACCGTGCGCAGCAGCGAGAGCTCCTCCGGCGCCCAGGTGCGGGGCGTCTCGTACGAGACGACCAGCGACCCGATCCGGCCCTGCTTCCACGAGAGCGGCTCGGCCGCGGCCGTCTCGGCGGCGAACGGCGCCCGAGCGGCGAGCGCGATCAGCTCCTCGTCGCCGCGGCCGGCGCCCGAGCGGTAGGCGACGGCGGGGCCGTCCTCGGAGTCGAGCACGACCGCGCACTCCTGCGCGCGCAGCGCCCGGCAGGTGCTCTCGGAGATGTCGCGCAGCACGTCGTCGAGGTAGAGCGACGAGGTCATCGAGCGGGAGATCTCGGCGAGCGCCTCGAGCTCGGCCACTCGCCGCTAGAAGCGCTCGTAGAGCTTCGCGTTCTCGATCGCCTGGCCGACCTGGCCGGCGATCGCCGAGAGCAGCGCCACCTCCTCGTCGGAGAACGCCCGCGGCTCGCGCGTGCGCACGTTGAGCGCGCCCGCCAGGTGGTCGCGGGCGAGGACGGGCACGGCCAGGATCGACTCGTACTCGTCCTCGGGCAGGTTGGGGAAGGCGCGGAAGCGCGGGTCGAGGTGCGCCTGGGCGGGGATCATCACCGGATGCCGCAGGTCCGCCGCGGCGCCCGTGATGCCCTCGCCGGGGCGCATGCGCGGCCGGTGGGCGGGATCGTCGAAGCGGGTGCCGTGCGTCGCCCGCAGCTCCAGCATCCCGGTTGCCTCCTCGTAGAGGTAGAGGAAGCACGCGTCCGTGGCCATCGCGTCGGCGACGCGCGAGGCGATCCGTTCGAGCACCTCGGCCAGGTCCAGGCTGGAGCTGACCGCCGCGACCGTGTCGGTCAAAAGCTCGACGTGCCGGGTGGCACGGTCCGACGTCGTGCTCATGGGGGCGAGTGTAGTGGGCTGCCTGGGGACTGTCCCCGAGGAATCGGGGACAGTCCCCACCCTCGCGCTAGAGGGTCGGCAGGTAGCGCGCGAGCTCCCACTCGCTCACCTGGACGCGGTACTCGTCCCACTCCTCGCGCTTGAGCGCGATCAGGCGGTCGCGCAGCTCGAAGCCGAGCGCCTTCTCGACCAGCGGCGACTCCTCCGCCAGGTCGATCGCCTCGCCGAGCGACTCCGGCAGCGACTCGATCCCGAGCGCATGCCGCTCCGGCTTCGACAGCGTGTACAGGTTCGTCTCCATCGGGTCGGGCAGCTCGTAGCCCTGCTCGATCCCCTCCAGGCCAGCGTGCAGCAGCGCCGCGAACGCCAGGTAGGGGTTGCAGGCCGGGTCGGGGCAGCGGATCTCGGCCCGGGTGGCCGCCGCCTTGCCGGGGTGGTAGAGCGGCACCCGGATCAGCGCCGAGCGGTTGCGCTGCGACCAGGCGATGTAGACCGGCGCCTCGTAGCCGGGCACGAGCCGCTTGTAGCTGTTCGCCCACTGCGCGAAGAGGAGCGAGATCTCGCGCGCGTGCCGCAGCTGGCCGGCGATGAAGCTCTTGGCGATGTCGGACAGGTACCAGCGGTCATCGCCGTCGTAGAACGCGTTCTCGCCGGCGGTGAAGAGCGACTGGTGCGTGTGCATGCCCGAGCCGTTCACGCCGAAGAGCGGCTTCGGCATGAAGGTCGCGTAGACGCCGTGGCGCTTGGCGACCTCCTTGACCACGCTGCGGTAGGTGATGCAGTGGTCGGCCATGTCGAGGCCGGGGGAGTAGCGCATGTCGATCTCGTGCTGGCTCGGCCCGACCTCGTGGTGGAGGTACTCGATCGGGATGCCCATCTGTTCGAGCGCGAGCACGGTGTGCTTGCGCAGGTCGACCGACGCGTCGGCGGTGGTCTCCTCGAAGTAGCCGCCGGCATCCAGGGGGTGCGGGCGCCCGTCCTCGTCCATGCGGAAGTAGAAGAACTCGAGCTCGGGGCCGACGTTGAACGCGTCGAAGCCGAGCGAGCGCATGCGGTCGAGCGCGCAGCGCAGGATGTGGCGGGAGTCGGCGAAGTAGGGCTCGCCGGCGGGCGTGCGGATGTCGCAGATCATGCGCGCCACGGACCGGTCGCCCGAGCTCCACGGGAGCACCCGGAACGACGTGGGGTCGGGCATCGCGATCATGTCCGACTCCTCGATCGCGTTGAACCCGGTCACGGACGAGCCGTCGAAGCCCATGCCGTGCGTGATGGCGTTCTCCAGCTCGCGCTGGGTGATGGCGAAGCTCTTCAGCCGTCCGACGAGGTCGGTGAACCACAGCTGGACGAAGGTGATGTCCTCGTCCTTCACCCGCCTGATCACCTCGGCGCGCAGGTCGTCCGTCGCGGTTGGGATCGTTTCCATCTCGCTCCTTTGGTCGTTTCCGGGCATGAAAAAAGCCCCTGGCCGGACCACGCGGGTCCTTGCCAGAGGCTCCGTCGCCTCCCGCACACCGCCGCCGTCGGCGGGCGCGGATCACTTCGCCCGGGACTGTAGCCGACGGCCCGGCGGGGCCGGGTCAACCGGCCAGCGTGGCCTCGATCCCGCGCGTGTCGCCGTCCTCGTCGGCCAGCACGGAGACGTCGCCGAAGCCAAACCGGGCGAGGTCACCGGCCAGCACATCGGCCTGGCCACCGCCCAGCTCGAGCAGGAGCGCGCCGCCCGGCCGCAGCACGCCGCGGCCGCCCTCGAGCGCGCGGCGCAGGATCGCCGTTCCGTCCGGCCCGCCGTCGTAGGCGAGCGCCGACTCGTGCGCGAAGGTGTCGCGCTGGAGCCACGCGAGCGCCGCGGTGGGGACATACGGGACGACGGCCGTGACGACGTCGATCCGGCCGCGCAGGGCAGCCGGCAGCGGGTCGAACAGGTCGCCCCGGCGCGCGTCGACGCCGTTCGACCGCGCGCAGGCGACGGCCCGCTCGTCCACGTCGGTCGCGATCACCGTGGCGGCCGGCCGGCGGTCGACGAGCACGGCCGCGACCGCGCCGGACCCGGTGCAGAGGTCGACCGCCGTCCCCTGCGCCGGCAGCCGCTCGACGGCGCGCAGCGCGAGCGCATCGGTGTGCGGCCGGGGTACATAGACGCCCGGGTCGACCCGCACCCGCAGGCCGCAGAACGCGGCCGTGCCGACGAGCCAGGCCAGCGGCTCCCCGGAGAGCCGGCGCTCGACGAGCTCCTCCAGCAGCCGGTTGTCCCCGCCGGCCCGGGCCTCGAGCTCCTCGGCCTCCTCGCGGGCGCTCAGGAAGCCGGCGGCGGCCAGCCGGTCGGCGAGCTGCGGCATGCCGCGATGCTACATCCACCTTCTGGAATAGGCTCTCCGCCGCCAGATGGCCGGCCTCTCGACCCCGCTCCTCGTCCTGGTGTTCCTCGGCGCCTCCCTCGCCACCTGGATCGCGGGCGTCGTCCTCTCGAGCACGACCGACGAGCTCGACAACCGGCTCGGCCTGGGCGCGGCGCTCGGCGGGATGATCCTGCTCGCGATCGCCGGCAGCCTGCCCGAGCTCGTCATCACGGTGACGGCGACGGCGCAGGGCAACCTCGGCCTCGCCGCCGGCAACCTGATCGGCGGAATCGCCATCCAGACGATGGTGCTCGTCGTGTGCGACGCCGCGGCCTCGGGCGAGCGTCCGCTGACCTACCTGGTCGGCTCGCTCGTCCCCGTGGTCGAGGGCATGGCGGTCGTCTTCGTCGTGGGTGAGGTGCTGCTCGGCGCCCTGCTCCCGGCGCACGTCGCGATCGGGCCGGTCAGCCCGGCCTCGATCGCCATCGTGGTGACCTGGCTCGGCCTCCTGTGGGTGCTGAACCACGTCCAGCGCAACCCGCGCTGGGACGTTGTCATGCCCGGCGCCGAGCCCGGCCGGCCCGACCGCTCGGTGCGTGAGGACCAGCACCCCAAGCGCCACCACGAGCGCTCGCTCGCGGCCGTTCTCGCCATCTTCACGGCCGGGGCCATGGTGACGCTGATCGGCGGCGTCGTGCTCGAGAGCGGCGGCAGCGAGCTGGCCGACCGGGCCGGGATCAACGGCGTCATCTTCGGCGCCACGGTGCTCGCGCTGGCGACGGCGCTGCCGGAGATCTCCTCCGGCGTCGCGGCAGTGCGGATCGGCGACCACCAGCTCGCGACCGGCGACATCTTCGGCGGCAACGCGTTCCAGGTGTGCCTGTTCCTGGTCGCCGACCTGGTCGCGGGCCGGCCGGTGCTGCCCACCGCCGGCGCGCTGAACAGCTGGCTCGGCGGCCTCGGGATCGTCCTCACGGTGATCTACATGATCGGGGTCGTCGTGCGCCCGCGCCGCTGCCTGTTACGCCTCGGGATCGACTCGATCCTCGTTCTGATCGTGTTCGCGCTGGGGATCGTCGGGCTCTCGGCACTGCCCACATGAGCCCGCCGGCATGCGGAATTTCCTGCGTGCCGTAAGCGGCTTGGAGTACGATGTGCACGGAAGGAGTTCCCCGTGGTGATCGTCACCATCTCGTGGCAGCTCGGGATCGACGGCGAGCGAGTGGGCGCCCTGCTGGGCGAGCGGTTGGGGGTGCCCGTCGTCGACGGCGAGGTGGTCGACGCCGTGATGCACGCCCTCCGGACGGGCCGGGCCGACGCCGCCGACATGGAGCGGTTCGTGCCCACGTGGAGCGCCAATCTGGCAGTGTCGCTGCTCGCCACGGCCGGGATGCCGGCCGCCCGCGCCGATGTCATCCGGGCCGAGTGTGCTCACACCGCGGTCGAGGCGGTCATCCGCGAGGCGGCCAAGCGCTCGTGCGTGATCATGGGCCGGGGCGGGTTCGCGATCCTGGCCGACCACCCCGGCGCGTGCCACGTGCGCCTCACGGCGCCGGCCGCCTGGCGGGCCGCCCGGTTGGCGGCCTGCGAGTGCCTCCCGGCCGAGCAGGCCGAGCGCAGGATCGAGTCCGACGACCGCAACCGGGCCGCGTTCGTGCGCCACTACCACCGTCGCCGGATCGACGACCCGGCCAACTTCCACCTCCTGCTCGCGGCCGAGCGGTTCCGGCCCGACGAGCTCCTCGAGGTGATCGCGACCGCCGCCACCCACGGCGTGCCCGCGCCGGCCGCGCCGTCGCCGGTCGCTCTCTCTTAAGCCCATCTAGCCGTCCGCGCCGGGTTGCCGCCAGGTGGTCGCATGCGGCAGCCACTCGCGCGTCATCCGCTCGGCGTCGGCGATCAGTTGCCGGGCGCTCGCCGGGGAGAGCCGGTGCAGGCCCGCGACCGGCGGTGACGGCAGCACGTACAGGTCGCACTCGGGCGACCAGCGGGCCAGCTCGGCGGCGGCGATCCGCCAGAACAGCCAGTCGAGCGCGTCCATCGCCCGGGCGACCGCGCCCTTCTCGGGCGCCGGCCCGAGCGGCCAGCCCACCGGGAACAGGTAGACCGTCTTCGCCCCGCGCTCGATGGCCGTGCCGAGCGGCGGGTCCTCCGCCAGGCCGCCGTCGGCGAGCAGCCGGTCGCCGATCCGCACGGGCGGATAGACACCCGGGATCGCGGTCGTGGCCACGAGCGCCTCGACGGCGTCGCCGCGGTCGAGCACGACCTTCTCGCGCGTTGCGAGGTCGGCGGCGACGACGAACAGGGGGATCGCGGTGTCCTCGAGCCGGCGCACCGTCAGGTGTCGCTCGATCACCTGCCGGATCCCCCCGGCGGAGGCGAAGCCGGGTGCGCGGCCGGCCAGCGCCCGCAGCACCGTCGGCGCCCGCACCGGCAGCACGTCGCTGCGGCGGGCCGTCGTCCACAGCCGTTCCAGGGCGTCCGGCGCCGATCCGGGGTCGGCCGCGGTCGCGGCCCCGTTCAGCGCGCCCGCCGACGACCCGACGACGAGGTCGGGGCGAATGCCGGTCGCGAGCAGCGGCCGCAGCATCCCGACCTGCACCGAGGCCAGGGCGGATCCGCCGGCGAAGACGAACGCGGTCCGGCCGGGACGGCGGGCCATCAGGCGCCCGCCGGCGCCTCGGCGGGAGTGCCGTCCTCCTCGCCGTAGTGCCAGAACGCGGGGAAGAGCGCCACGATCGGCACCAGCCCCAGGATGCACAGGAGGCCGCCCGACACGACGGCCGCGCGGGTGCCGAGCGCCGCTGCGACCGAGCCCGACTCGACATCGCCGACGCGGGGGCCGCCCGCCACGACGAGCGTGAAGATCGACGACATCCGGCCGCGCATCGCGTCGGGCGTCGCCAGCAGCATGATGGCGCTGCGGCAGACGGCGCTCACGCTGTCGGCGGCGCCCGCGATCGCGAGGCAGGCCATCGCGACCCAGAGGCTGTGGGTGAGCCCGGCCAGCGTCACCGCAACGCCCCAGGCCGCGATCGCGAAGACGACGATCCGGCCCAGCCGGCGCACGTGCCCGAGCCACCCGGTCGCGAACGCCGCCAGCGTGGCGCCGGCCGAGAGGGCCGCGTAGAGCAGGCCGACGCCCGTGGCGCCGGCGTGGTAGACCGTGAGCGCCAGGGCGGGGAAGAGCGCCCGCGGCATCCCGAAGGTCATCGCCAGCAGGTCGGCCGCGAAGCTGCCCATCAGCTCGCCGCGGCGCACCGCGAAGCGCAGGCCCGAGCGCACGGCCGCGAGCACCGACTCGCCCTCCGTCCGCGGTGGCGCCGGCAGGCGGGACATGAGCGCGACCGCGCCGACCATGGCCGCGAACGTGGCCACGTCGAGCGCGTAGGCCCAGCCGAGGCCGGCGACCGCGATCACGATGCCGCCGAGGGCCGGCCCGATCACCATCGTCAGCTGCGCCAGGCCGTAGTTGAAGGCCACCGCGGGCTGGATCTCGTTCGGCCCCACGAGGCTCGGGATGATCGCCGTGCGCGTCGGCCGGTCGACGCCGGACGCGGCCGCCGCGATGCCGGCGAGGACGTAGAGCGACGCCACCGGTGGGCTGCCGGACGCCGCTCCGAGCGCGAGCAGCGACGACGTCGAGAGCTGGACGAGCTGGGAGATCTGGAGCAGGCGGCGGCGCTCGGTGCGGTCGGCAAGCGCGCCGCCGAGCAGGGACATCGCCGCCAGCGGCACCAGCTCCGCCAGGCCGATCATCCCGACGTCGAACGACGACCCCGTCAGCACGTACATCTGGAAGGGCAGCGCCACGAGGGTCACCTGGGTGCCCATACCCGAGACGAAGCCTCCCAGCGCAAGCAGGCGGTAGTCCCGCGAGTGGCGCAGCGGCCCGGTGTCGACCGCGACCGCGCGCAGCCAGCGCAACCGCGGCCGGCTTGGGGGAACCTGCATCAGCCGCACGCTATCGTCGCGCGCCGGCCCGGGCGCTCAGTCGCCGCGGGAGCGGCGCGTGAACGCGGGGACGCGCACGACGCAGGCGGCCGCACCGACGACCAGGATCAGCACGAGCCCGGCCACGCCGGTGTCGCCGGCGCTGTCCGCGGGCTGCACGCTCGCCAGCGGGACGAGCTGGGGCGTGGCCACCGCGGTCGTCGGGGCCGGGGCGCGGGAGAGGAAGAGCCGCCGGTCGAACGCCGCGCCGGCGCTCGCGATGGGGGTGTCGACGACCTGGGCCGCGTCGAGCCACATCGGGGCGGGGTGGGCGAACTTTCGCGCCGCCAGCGCGACGCTGCGGGCGAGCCCGTCGCCGAGCCCACCGCGCAGCACGCGGCCGTAGCCGTCCCACGGCACCGCGGACAGCGGCTCGATCTGGACGTCGGCGCCCGTGTGCGGCGCCACGACGACGAGGCCGGCGCCGACGTAGAGGGCCACGTGGAACGGCGCCCGCGTGCGCGTGTAGAGGAAGGCCAGGTCGCCCGGCTTCAGGTGCCTGGGGCCGACGGCGGCGGACATCTGCCACAGCACGGCGGCGGTGGGTCGCCCGGGCAGGGCCATGCCGGCGTGGGCGTAGGCGTAGTCGACGAGGCCGGAGCAGTCGAAGCCGCCCTCGGAGGGGCTGTCGCCGCCCCACAGGTATGGCCACCCGACCTGCTCCAGCGCCGCCGTGATCACCCGCGCGCGCCCGCCCGCGGTGGCGTCGATGAGCGCGTGCGCCGCGTGGGGCAGGTGCACCGTCGGCCGGTGCTTCGGCTTCGGCGCGGCCGGGTGGTGGTGCGCCGGGTGCGGCTTCGGGGCGGGCTTCGGCTGCGGCTGCGGCTGCGGCTTGGGCTTCGGCTGGGGCGTGGGGCTCGGCTTCGGCGGGGGCGGGGCCGGCAGCGTGACGGCGGCGCTCGCCGCCGCGAGGGTGATCGTCGTCCCGGCGGGGAGGCCGTCGTGGGCGTGGAGCAGCGTCAGCCGCAGGCCGGCGATCGTCTCGGTCACGGTGCGGCCCTTCTTCGTCCGCCCGGAGGCGACGACGTCGAGCGTGCCCCAGCCGTGCAGTGGCACCTGCATCCCCGGGCGGACGTGGATGCGCCGGCCGAGCACGAACAAGCCCTGCACGTCGCCCATGGTCTCGTCGGTGACCGCGCCGTTCTTGATCGCGAGGGCGGTCTGCGTCCAGACCTTGCGGGCCTTCACGGCGCCGTCGAGCAGGCGCACGTGGCGGTCGATCGAGCTCGCCGTCGCCGAGGGCGCCGTGCCGGTGCCGAGGGCCGCTTCGGCCCGGGCCCAGCTGGCGAGGACCGCCGCGCCGTCCTGGTAGGGGCCGCTCTTGACGGGCGCGCCGCCGGCGGTGACGAGCGCGGTGCCGGCAGCGTCGGCGCCCGGCGCGAGCACGGAGATCGCGTCCGCCGACGCCTGGGCGGGCGGCGGGCCGGCCGCGGCCGCCGCGCCGGCAGGCCCCGAGACCGCGACGGCGAACGCCGCGGCACACAGCCCAGGCCACCAGCGACCCCACAATCGCACCTTCGGACCTCCCATGCCGCCCTCAATCGGCAT
>Ga0207695_10012600_pt1 | contig 10132 bp, 7 predicted proteins | sample KBSC54metaG_FD_184354 | JGI IMG/M metagenome (GOLD analysis project Ga0207695, IMG submission 184354) | Corn rhizosphere microbial communities from Kellogg Biological Station, Michigan, USA - KBS C5-4 metaG (SPAdes) (version 2) | ecosystem: Host-associated > Plants > Roots > Rhizosphere > Soil... | reverse complement strand
CCGCTTGTTGGTATGGCCAGTAAATGCGATGCCAAAAATGATATCACCTATTATGTCTATGACAACGTTGGCAGACTTATCCAGGTCCTCGATCAGAATCAAAATGTGGTGAAGCAATATCAATATAACTACGCTAATTCAGGCCATTAATGTTGAGCTCAATGATTCAAAATGACATTATCATAGTCAAAATAAAATACTTAAAACCTTAACACAATAATTGAAATGAAGAAGTATTTAATAGCCCGGCTTATTTTAAGCATGGCGATTTATTTAATGTTTTGGCAAAAGGCATTTTCCCAGGCACCTAATATTAGCTATACAAATTCCCAGGCCATTGTGGCAGGAACAACAATCTCTCCAATAGTGCCAACGAATTCTGGCGGGGTGGTTGCGACGAACGGACAAACATCGCTTTTAGCAGGAACCGTTGGTGTGGCCGGTTATTCAGACGGAACAGGTACTGCAGCAAAATTCAATAACCCGATTGGGATGGCCATGGGCCTCGACGGGAATATATATGTGGCGGACCAGGCAGGCCAAAGAATCAGGAAAGTAACCCCCGCAGGTGCAGTGAGCATTTTTGCAGGGACAGGGGTGGCAGGCGCTCAAAATGGGAATGCCATAGGCCAGGCAACCTTCAACGCTCCCTGGGGACTTTGCTTTGATGCAGCCGGTAATATGTATGTGGCTGAATATTCCAATCACCTGATCCGAAAGATAACACCCGGAGGGATAGTGAGCACCTATGCAGGGAACGGGACAGCAGGCTTTGCAGATGCGGCAGCAGGGGCTCAATTAACAGCACAATTTAATCATCCCACAGGAGTTGTTGCAGACGCCCTGGGGAATGTATATGTTGCGGATTTGAGCAATTACAGAATACGGAAGATCGCTCCGGATGGTACGGTCACTACTGTTGCCGGGAGTTCCACACGAGGATATGTTGATGGGCCGGGTGCCTCAGCGCAGTTCAGTGCCCCCGAGACTGTAGACTTCGACCCGCAGGGAAATCTGATCGTCGCTGACAAGACCAATAATATGATCCGCAAGATTGCGCCTAACGGAACAGTTTCTACCGTAGCGGGCCAACTGACGGCGGGGTATTTCGACGCCACAGGTGCTTCGGCAAAATTTAACCTTCCTTCAGCGGCAACAGTTGATCCGGCAGGGAATATTTATGTTACGGATTATACGAACAACTGCGTCCGCAAGATTAGCCCAGCAGGAGCGGTTACCACGCTTTCAGGAACAACGGCATCCGGCGCAAGTAATGGGGCAGGATCAGCAGCCACGTTTAACAGCCCTTATGTGGTAGTTATAGACCCATCAGGAAACCTTTATATTGGAGATTATTTGAACCAGGTAGTAAGGAAGGTATTGTCTACTCCATATACCATCAGCCCTGCCCTGCCCGCCGGATTAAACTTTAATACCGCGACGGGGGTAATAAGCGGCACCGCTATTTCGTACTCGCCATCAACCCCTTATACCATCACAGCATACAACTCGAGTGGCAGCTCTGCAACTACATTGACGCTGGGAGTTAGTTCAACTGCCATCCTGCCAAGCCAGAACATGAATTATATCCTGGCTTATATGCCTCGTGTTCCAGGATTAACCACGGCCACGGGCGTGGCGAACGCAAGTGTGGACAAAACGCAGGTGCAAACATCAATACAATACTTCGACGGATTGGACAGAGCCATACAGACCGTGCAGGTAAAGGGCTCGCCCAATGGAAGAGATATTGTGCAGCCTTTTGCATATGACAGCCAGGGAAGAGACTCTGTAAAGTATCTACCTTATGCCGTATCAGGCTTCATCAATAGCGACGGTAGCTATAAAACTGACGCACTGACTGCAGGTGCAGGCGTATCCTATTTTTATAACCCAACAGGCTCTGGCACAAGCGGCAATCAACAAAGCAATGGTATTGTAGTAAACCCTAACCCTTACTCACAAATCATATTCGAGCCATCGCCGCTTAACCGCGTAATAGAACAAGGCGCACCCGGGACGCCCTGGCAGCCTGTACCCAACAGCACTACCGGTCATACTGTGAAAATGGCCTATACACTCAATAATTTTACACCATTTTCAACGGATTCGGTTGGCGGCACGCGGGTCGTTTGGTTCAATGCCAACATCAATGCGGATGGAAGCCGCACATTGTCTACTTATGGTTATTATCCTGCTAACACCCTGACAATTACGGTTACAAAAGACGAGAACTGGACAAGCAAGCGCGGCGGCACTACAGAAGAATACAAGGACACCGAAGGGCATGTTATTTTAAAGCGACAATATAACTACACCACTTCGCTGCAGGTATTATCCACCTATTACGTGTATGATGACATGGATAAACTGGCATTTGTGCTGCCACCTATGGCAGCAGGAGACGCAGGGACGACCATCAGCCAAACAACACTGAATAACCAGTGTTACCAGTACCGCTATGATGAACGGGGCAGGCTAACCCAAAAGAAGCTTCCGGGCAAAGGTTGGGAGTATACGGTGTATAATTATATCGATGAGCCGGTAGCGACTCAGGATAGTTTGCTGCGCGCAGCGAATCAATGGATCATCACCAAATACGATGCTTTGGCCCGTCCGGTACAAACAGGGATATGGAACAACGGAGGAACGGCGGTGTCGCGCTCGTCACTGCAAAGTACACTGACAGGCTATACCAGTAACCTATGGGAAAGCCCCATAGCAACAGGCAACGGATATACCAATGCAGCCTGGCCCACAACGTCAATAACAGCCACTCTGGGGCTGAACTATTATGACAGCTACAGCAATATCCCCGGTCTGCCGGCAGCCTATAGTGCACCGGCTGCAGCCAGCGTACAAACCCGGGGTTTACCTGTAGCAAAAAAAACCGCTGTACTGAATACCCCAACCGACCAGCTTTGGAGCGTAATGTATTACGACGACCTGGGCCGAACTATAAAAAGCTACGCGCAGCATTATTTAGGCGGAACGGCCAACACAAATAATTACGACGTTATCAGCACCACTTACAATTTTACCAATGTGCCAACGGCAACCACCCGGCAGCATTTTACCTCAAGTAGTACAACAGTTCCTATGCTGACGGCAGTAAGTAGCTATATGTACGACCATATGGGAAGGAAGACAAAAACGTGGGAGCAGTTGACCTACGGCAGCAACTTACCTACAGGCAATACAGTGGTGAGCCAGGAAGACTATAACGAACTGGGCCAGGTGCTGACCAAGCATCTGCACAGCACTGACAGCGTAAGCTTTTACCAGAACGTAGCCTACACCTATAATGAACGGGGATGGCTGTTAAGCAGCAGCGCGCCACTGTTTGCCATGAACCTGTACTATAACACCAGTGCTGGCAATAAAATGTGGAACGGCAATATTATGTACCAGTACTGGGGCACACCGGGCAACCAGAACGCGCATTACGCCTATGCCTATGACAAGCTGAACCGGCTGATTGCAGGCAGCTCTACCGCTAACAACAACGAATACCCTGTTTATGACCTGAACGGTAATATTACCGCGCTCAACAGAAACTCAGGGCCGACTATAACATCTGTTGATCAGCTTACTTACAACTATACCGTTGGCGGCAATCCTACCAACCAGGTACAATCCATCGTTGATATAAGCGGTAATAATGCAGGTTTGGTGAACGGAACAACCAGCTATACCTACGACGGTAACGGGAATATGCTGGCCCAGGCAAACACCAATAACCAGCAGAATAAATCGTTTACCTACAACCTGCTGAACCTGCCGAAAACGGTGACGCTGCCTAATGGCACTGTAACTTATGCTTATGACGCGACAGGTAACAAGCTTAGAAAAGTGACTGTATTTGGCGGGGTAACCAACACCACTGATTATATCAACGGCATACAGTATACAGGCACAACATCGGCGATAGATTTTATACAAACGGAAGAAGGAAAGGCGGCGTATCTGCCGGGAACAGGGGGCTTCGATTACTACTATTACCTTGGAGATAATCTTGGAAATACACGAATAACATTCGAGACCGCAGGCGGAACGGCCAGTAAATTTCAACGCGACGACTATTATCCATTTGGTAAGGAGATAATAGATACGATCCCCGGCGGGAAAAATGAATACCTTTACAACAAAAAAGAGCTTCAGGAGGAGCTCGGGCAATACGATTACGGGGCAAGGTTCTATGACCCTGTGATTGGAAGATGGAATGTGGTGGATCCACTGGCGGAGACTAGTCGAAGATGGTCACCTTATAATTACGTTGAGGATGATCCGATACGACATACTGACCCTGACGGAATGCAGTGTGATGGTTGTAGAACGGCCGAAGCAATTGCTGGTGGAGGTTTGATGGTTGGTGGGGCTATGATTGCTGGGGCTGCGCCAACTGTTGTCGGTGAGGTCATAGCTGTCCCCGTTGCAGCTGCAACTGTTGTTGCTACAACCACGGCCGCTGGTGCCGTATTATTGTATCATGCTATTTTTGGTAGTCACGGTAGTGATAAACCACTTGAACCTTACGATCGAAAAAAGCATTATGGAAACACGCCGACTAAATCTGACAGGAAGCAATTGGGGGCTAAGCCAGGCGAAGTAGTAGATCATGACCCTGAGCTAGTTAAAAGATATTACGAAGGAGATAAAAAGACGGGTGAAAAACCAGGCTATCAAATGACCGACGAAGAAAGAAGGGCAAGTGCAAACGACCGATCTAGGCACAGAAAACAAACAAGGAAGGAATCCGATTCGCAAGGCGGAAAAGCATCCCAATACTCAAAAGAACAAAAGAAAAAACATGGGTTACAATAGCACTCGACTTTACAAAGATTTGCTGATAGAGCATTATTTAAATATTTGGGGAAACAATTTCATAGAAAGAACGTGGGATTTAGGTCCAATGAAAGAATTATCCAGTGACTTTTCCATTCTGGAATTTGCACCGAACGTCAATCGTAAAATGTGGACATATAGCACTTGCTGTATGTCTACATTTACTCATGTTCATCCTATTGAATTGCATGTTTTTTCATCTATAAAAGACGATAGTATCTTAGAATTATTGACCTCCGTCAGTTATTACCACAATGTTGACAATAATCTGGATTTAGGGCATATAGTGAATTTTGGTCGATCGTGGCAAGATTCTTCTCAGTGCTACTATGGTTTAGTATCCCTACCTTATCTTGACGGTCCAGATTTAGAAATACTTAATCCTGATAAAGAAGGATTGAAGGCAGTTCATTGCTATTGGCTAATTCCGATCACCAAAAGCGAGCTAGAGTTTAAAAAGCAATTCGGGCTAGAAGTATTGGAAGAAAAATTTGATGCAACTCAATTTAACTACCTTGACCCAAAAAGGAACAGTGTCGTTTAGCAGACCAAAGTTGTAATCCCTATCTGGCGCGAGGTACTGTCATAAAAAGCAAGGTTTTTTTCAAATAATTTTCCTTTAGCTTTGCATAGCGAAAGAAGGCATACGTTGATACGTTGACGGATGACTATCTTGTGTAGCCCTGGTTAAGCTGGGGCTACTTCATTTTGGGCCGTTGGATTAGCGAAAGAGGGCGCCGTCTCCTCATTTCGGGATGTATTTGTGAGTTGATCGGCATTAAAAGTTTCGTTTTTTTTCCATAATGTATAGATAATTATTAATAGTTTCTTTTGGACGGCCACATAAGCTTTCATTTTGTGATTATGCTTACTGAGCACCCGTTCAAAGAATGTTTTAAAGTTGCCCACATCTCAACTGGCGTGAGTCTGTCGGGCCGGGCTAAGCGCAAAGGCGACTCGTGTCTTTCTTGAACTTTTTATATTTTAGACTCTAATGAGTACCAAGTATAAATTTACAGATCAGGAGCGGCTCTATTTTGTAAGTTTTGCAGTAGTTAATTGGATAGACCTGTTTATACGAAATGAATACAAAGAAATTATGTTGGATTCATGGAAACATTGCCAGGTAAACAAAGGGTTGGAAATTTAGAGATTATTAATATTTGCCCGGATTAATTGACATAATATTGGTTGAGCCAATTGTAGGCTAGTAAGTCATAGGTACACCACCTATTTTGGCCCTTGCTGCATACTCGCTGTCGGCATGAAACACCCCTACCCAGTTGACTTTAATACAGGGTTTCGAATTAGGCGACACTAAATTTATGAATATAGGTAGAACACTGTTTTGGTTTAAAGATGGGAATGACAAGCTCAATGAATTTGATGACAATTTTTTTGCTTTGGGCACATTGTTAAATAGACTGTTAAACCAAAAATATGAAGGAAAAAAAATTAAGTTTATCAACTTAGATTTGTCAACCGATTTAACATACGAGCTGTATCCCGTCCTTCCCAAAGACACACCCTATTATTATGGAGGATATTTAAGATATTATGGTACGTTCGATAGGGAGGTTTTTGAATCACTTACGTTTGCTGAACAAAGCAGATATGTTTGGGACAAAGCACATATATATCTCAATAAAGCGGCAATTTTTTTAAAGAATCAAAAATTAGCAGAAGCAGTTGAGTATGCTTATCAGAAAGGGTTGGAGATCGACTTAAATCCAGATTACCGGTTAGTAGAGAATGAGTTTTTTCTGTCAGGTCAGAAGTTAAAGGCGGCCGTCTGGGTTAATTTTAAAGAAGATGGCATGTATTCAAAATTTACCTTGGAAAAATCAGGAGCAATTATCTTCGAAAAAGATATAGACAAGACCCAAAAAGGCATTGAATTCTTTTTAGAGATTTACAAAGCGATTGAATTACAGAATAATGACATCATTATTAAAGGGGTTAAAGATGTCCAATACTTACCTTTGAAAATTTCTTTAAAAGGTGTTCTATCAGATGTGGGTAATGGGTAACATAAGTCTCCAACTTTGGCGCCCTAGCTTGTGCGTGTCGGGCGCCCCTAACTGACGCGGCCCGTCATACCCGCTCCAGATTACAGGCAAGCGCTCACGGCGTTTATGAACACTTAAACCTTTACATCTTACCCTTTACCTTTAAAACTTGATGCATTATATTTGTAACCCTCGCGGGATGTAGCGTAGCCCGGTATCGCGTCCCGACTTAGGTCGGGAAGGTCGTAGTTTTGGGTCGGCAAACTGCATAAGCGAGGTATTTGTAATTTTGAAAAAGTTCGGGATGTAGCGTAGCCCGGTATCGCGCCAGCATGGGGTGCTGGAGGTCGTGGGTTCGAATCCCGCCATCCCGACGATTTGAGTCGAGAGTCTTAAGCCAAAAGTCTTTAGTCGGAAGATTAAAGGCTTTTTCTGTTTTTTACAAATCCTTCGGTTCTCATATCCGTAAAAAATTCAGAAAAAATCCTAAATCTTTAGGTTGAATAAGCCGCTTTTTATATTTTTATAAAGTGGTGTCATTTAGTTGGTTGACGATAGCATCCACTGGCTCGACATCATAACCCCATATTATTTAAACGTAACGCCCAAACCTGGTATGAAAAATTCTTACAAAAACGATTACATTCCTACAGAAGAACTCAGAAAGAGAGCAAAATCTAAAATTCCCAAATTCATTTTTGAATACCTGGAAGGTGGCTGCAACGAGAACATTAATTTGTATAAAAATTCAAAAGATGTCCGTGATATTGAATTAAAGCCGATTTACATCACTGAGCACAAAGAAGCTGATTTAAAAACAGAAATATTCGGGCACACTTACAATGCGCCATTCGGTATTGCGCCGATGGGTTTGCAAGGATTTATGTGGCCCAAAGCACCCGAGATAATGGCTAAAGCAGCTGGAGAAAATAACATTCCTTTTTTAATCAGCACGTTAACAACCGCAACTGTTGAGCGATTGAATGAGCTGGCGGGAGGGGCGTGGTTCCAACTGTATCATCCTAAGGGAGCAGAACTGCGTGACAAGCTGATAAAGAGCGTTGACGCCGCAGGATGCCCGGTTTTGGTGTTGATAATAGACATGCCGACTAAAGCCTACAAGTCGTGGGATATGCGTAACGGGTTTGATATGCCACCAGAAATGTCGGTCAAAAATATATTACAAATGATGGCCAGGCCGGAGTGGGTGCTTAAAACCATATACCACGGCAAGCCCTCCTTCTCTATTATGAAACCCTTTGAAGATCCGGCCAACCGGCAATTTCATTTTGATCATAAGCTGGATGAAAGGAAAATATCGGAAATAAGAGATATGTGGAAAGGTAAGCTGGTTATAAAAGGAGTTTCGTCCGAAGAAGATACAGAGACCGCTATTAAACTAGGAGCCGACGGCATTATAGTTTCCAACCATGGCGGAAGGCAATTGGACGCTGGCCAGTCATCTATCGCGACGCTTGGCCCGATCGTAAAAAAATACGAGGGTAAGATCAAGATCATGATGGATAGTGGTTTGAGAAGTGGTCCGGATGTCGCAAGAGCTTTAGCTTCCGGGGCAGAGTTTACCTTCTTAGGCCGGAATTTTATGTATGCTGTAGCAGCCCTTGGCGCCGAAGGTGCAAACCACATGATCCGTAGCCTCACGATCCAATTAAAACAGGTAATGGAACAGATTGCCTGTGTGCAAGTGAGCGATCTGAAAAACCACCTGGTTAAAAAAGGCGATTAGGGATATCATCGAACCACAAAAGAAACGCCATTATCAAACCCCGAAAAATCGGTCTTCAACCGGCGTGAAACCACTTGCAGGCTATCATTAAATCGCCGGATGGCCAGGTAATGAAATGCGGGCTTGTAGTTAGCGGCTAGGTCGTGGCTGACTTCTTTTGTATAAAGGGGTTGATGAAGACCGCCGCCACCGCCAATAACCAGAAAGTGTTTGCCATTCTCTACAAAATGCTCAAAATTATGTGAGTGTCCAGATACGAAAAGCACGCACTTTTTGGAGTTAATAAAAGCCGGAAGGAAATTCTGGCGAACAGCCATAGAAGGCTTTACGATCTTGCTGTTGGTGTAGGGTGAATGGTGGCAACCAATAATGATAAATTTAACCGAATCGTTCTTGTCCAGCTTCTTGATCATTTGATTGTACCAATTATCCTGCGCCAATATTTCGGCAGAAGTCATTTTGCTGAAATTGGAATTGAGCAGAATGACCGCCGTGGAATCGATGATCTCGGTATAACCTGAAGCCTTATACATTGGGAATCTGGCCTCAAAATTTTTAATCCCCTTTTTTTTCTCTGAACAGCACTTCGTGGTTACCAAGCGTGGCATAAACCGGAATGGTGTCGTGTGCAAATTGTTTCAGGCATTCGTCAATAGCAGTCCATTTGCTAACCCGATAGCCCACAGAAACCACATCGCCTAAAATGAAAAATCCGGAAGGGTGCAAGGTTAGCACATCTTTAAATATCATTTTGGTGGCCTGCCGATTATGGTTCGATTTTAACATGATTTTCTCTACCCACATCGGTTCCTGCGTGTCGCTTGTGAATGCGATCACCGGGCGTTTGTCTTGCGAAAAGGCACTGAAAACAATCAAGCTAAGGATAAAGGTGCAAATAGCCTTGTTCATAATCGATTAACATAAATGTAGGTTATTATGTTCATGATTAAGCCTTTACCTTACAAACAATTGCTCATCAATCCTTTTCTTTTGCCTCAAGTGATGACGCAAATGCATTTCAGCAAATTGCAGCCAGTCTAAGGTGTTAAAATAAAGTAGCCCCGGATGACGCGTTTTACCAATGGCTTTTGAGGGATCGAACGATCCGTACAGCTCGTTTACTTCTCCTTTTATCGCTAATAATTTTTGTCGCATCTCATCATTGCTTCCAGGTTGTTTGATAAAAATCCCTGTAGCTGGTCCTTCGATCATCACATCAGGGAAACTATTGTTTTGTAGCATATTGCGTGCATGCTCGTGCATTTCTTTATCGCTGTCGGCATTAGTTTGCATAGCCGTAGCCATTTGCTCCACAAACCAGGCGGTATCATCAGTAATATGGGTATAAACCTGCCCCAAAGACCAGGAATTATCATCAGGTTTTTTGCCGAGCATTTCTAAGGTATAATCGTCCAGGAAATCTATCCATTTCTGTATAGTCTGGTTAAATGCCTGAAGCAGTATTGCTGCCCTGTTGGTTTCCATATAGCTGTATGAGCTAAGGTAGCCAAAATTATATAGCTGCTCTACT
>Ga0207695_10012598_pt1 | contig 10134 bp, 13 predicted proteins | sample KBSC54metaG_FD_184354 | JGI IMG/M metagenome (GOLD analysis project Ga0207695, IMG submission 184354) | Corn rhizosphere microbial communities from Kellogg Biological Station, Michigan, USA - KBS C5-4 metaG (SPAdes) (version 2) | ecosystem: Host-associated > Plants > Roots > Rhizosphere > Soil... | reverse complement strand
CGAAGAAAATCCGGGAGGTAAAGGCCACGGTGCTGGCGGGATATAGGGTGTTTCTGGAGGATGTGAGCAGGAAATTGTAGTCGTGACTTAAAAATTAATTTTATGAGGTGGAGGATAGTGTGTTTTGCGTGTTTTGTTTGTTTTGGGTTTGGAGTGCAGGCGGAGGGTCTGTGTGATGGGACGCCGGATAGTATTGGTGTTTATCCGCTGCAGGTGTCGGCGAGATTTACGGTCAATCTGATCTTTCGGTATAGGGTTGCGCAGGTGGATATCGGGAGCGGGGATGTGATGGGCAGGAAGATGGGGAAAGCGGAGAATGTTTTGTTGCTGAAGGCGGCTAAGTCGGGCTTTCCGGCGACGAATGTTAGTGTGTACCTTGAGGATGGCCGGTTATATTCTTTTTTGGTGAGTTATGCGGATAGTGTGGGAGTATTGAATCTATCGTTTGGGGCGGATTCGGTTTCGTCCGGGGGTGGGTTGCCTTTGCCACGGGCCCGGATTGTGGGTTGGCCTGTGCCGAGGGATAGTATGGAGGCGGATTCGCGTCGGGTCGCGGCGGTACGGGGGTTTATGCATGACAGGACCAGCTCGGGTGGGGTTGAACTGGCATTGAGGGGTGTTTATCTTCGGGACAGTGTTTTATGGATGGCATTCAGGGGGAGGAACTTCAGTCGGGTCGCGTTTAAGCCGGATCGGATTCGATTCTTTGTGGAGGACCGCAGGAAGTTGCGACGGACGGCGACGCAGACGGTGGAGTGGAAGCCTGTTTTTGATGGCGCTCCTTCGGTGTTGGTTGGTCGCGTTGCCTGGGGTGTGGGGTTCGTGCCAAAGGCATTGCCCCGGGGGAAGCGGTTGGTTATTTTGTGGAGCGGCGGCGATGATGGAAGGGCTGTCCGGTTGGTGGTGAAAGGGAGGCGTATTTTGAGGGCGAGGGTATTATAGTGAAGTTATGGAAGAACAATTGTTGGAGGAGCATATGCAGCGGCTGGATGCGAAGATTACGGCGCTCGGGTTTCCGGAGGAATATAAGGGAACGATGCGGGAGAAGGCCATGGAGGCGGAAACTGGTTATTTTCATTTATACTATAAGACGGAATTCAATTCTGTTCCTGTTGAGGTCGCCCTCGGTTTTCAGGAGATGCATAAAGGGAGCAGGTATTTCGAGCCCGATCTGATGTCGGTGCAGCTGGGGGCAAGATCGGAAAATGTTGTAGACCGGAATTTATTCTATTTGCCGACGGGAGCCGACGTTAGCATCCGGGAGGCGTTCAATCTGATACAGGGCCGCGCGGTTCGTGTAGAGAGCGGGATCCCGGGGGACCAGGCCTACTGGATACGGCTGAATGCCGACAAGGAGTTTAATGGAATAAGAAGTCCTTATGTCGTCAAGGGGCACCTGAACGTCGGGGCGTGGATGAGGGGAACGCCTTTGAACAAAATGTACAATATGGAGGAGAAGGCTGCTATAGCCCGGAGTTTGGAGCAGGGGGACCGGTTCCTGGTGGACCGGGGGAAGGCCGGGAGGGTATTTTTGGAGGCGAATCCGGAGAAGGATAAGGTAGAAATAAAGAATGAAAGGGGGAAGATGGTGATGGTTAGCCAGTTGGAGGATCAGGCGCAGTCCATGCACAGAAAAAGGTAGAGGAATGGAGGTGTTGAGGGATTTTTTCGAGAAGGTGAAGGGTGATCCGAGGATCGGGCCATGGCATGTTAGTCTTTTTGTGGCGATCGTGGTGAGGCCGTGTACGGATGGATTTTATCGCGTGGGGAGACGGGGGTTGGTGGAGACGTCGAAGATCCAGGGAAAGACGACGTATTATAAGTGTTTGAGGGAGCTGGTGGAGTATGGGTATCTGGAGTATTGGCCCGAGAAGGGGGATGGGGAGAGTGTGGTGAGGGTGAAGTAAGGGGAATCCATTCGGGTCTGTAAAATGAACTGTGTCAAAAGTCAGCAATTGAATAAACCGATACAGATTTGCTCAAAATAAAGTCCTGGTCATTTTCCGATCTGTTATTACTTTCATTTTCCGGATCAAGGCTGAGATAAAATAAGCCACCGATGTTTAAGAATTTGAAAATTGCAATGTTATAGAAAATATAATCACTATTGTAATAATAGGAATACTCTACTACATCTGTAAACCTCAGCTTGTGAAGAGGATTCCCCTTGGCGTAAATGAGGCTTACGTCCAAATCTATAGTCAACAATTGCTGTTTCAAATATACGCGCATTTCCATGAGTTGTCCGCTAAGAAGACTTAGACTTCCAGATAAATAGGAGAGAACAAGATCATTTTCTGCAACCAGTTTCATTTTTACGCTATTAGTATCAGGATATAGTTTTGAACTAGTTTAATTGAGGCGGCGACGGCTCCATCCAAAGAGCAAGTCGCCGCCTCTTTTTTACGGAGCATTGTCATAGATCGGTACTCATTCGGTCACCAAATATAATCTTTAGCTGTGAAGCAGATAAGGCCCATCCCTGCAACGGCATGGTCCATTTTTGGGCGATCCGCATAGTAGCCAGATAGATCAGCTTCAACAGGGCCATATCGCTGGTGAAGGCCCCCTTGCTCTTGGTCACCTTCCGGATCTGGCGGTGGTAGCCCTCGATCGTGTTGGTCGTGCAGATCATTTTACGGATCGCATCCGGGTACCGGAAGTAGGTGGTCAGTTTATCCCAGTTACGTCTCCACGATTCGATGACCACGGGATATTTCTTACCCCATTTTTCCTCCAACTCCAGCAGGTTGGCCTCGGCCTGGTCCTTACTCATTGCCTGGTAGACGGGCTTCAGATCGGCCATAAACACCTTTTGGTCTTTGCTTGCTACATACTTCAGCGAATGGCGGATATGGTGAACCACGCAGCTCTGAACCTCGGTATGGGCAAAGACGGTCCGGATCGCTTCCCCAAAACCCTTCAACCCATCGATACAGGCAATCAGGATATCCCCTCCACCCCGTTGCTTGAGATCGGTCATCACCCCCAGCCAGAAATTGGCCCCCTCGCTTTGGGAAACATACATGCCTAGTACGTCCTTTTTGCCTTCCTTATTGATCCCAAGAATATTGTAGATACACCGTGTCTGCACCCGGCCTTCCTCCTTTACCTTGTAATACATCGCATCCAGCCATACGATGCAGTACAGTTCCTCCAATGGCCGCTGTTGCCATTCCTTTACCAGGGGAATGACCTTATCGGTGATAGCACTAAGGGTGGCCGCGGAGATGTCGGTATCATAGGTCTCCTTGATGTGGGCGCTGATGTCGCGAAGGCTGGTCCCCAACCCGTACAAACCGATGATCTTGTCCTCGAGGTTTTGCGCCATGATCGTTTCCCGCTTCTTGACCATCTCCGGCACAAAACTGCCCAGGCGGTCACGCGGTGTCGTCACTTCGATGGTGCCCGCGGATGTTTTAAGTTGCTTCTTGCTCTTACCATTCTTTCTGTTGCCAGCATCCCGTTCCTCCTCGTCCAGATGCCCCTCCATCTCGCCCTCCAGGATCGAGTTCAGCATCTCTTGTAATAGCGGCGCGAACGCGCCGTCCTTACCGAATAAAGATTTGCCGCTTCGCAATTGTTCCTTTACCTTTTGCTTGGCTAGTTCGTAATCAAATGGTTCTGAAGACGGTGGGATTTTCTTTTTCATCTTACTGTGTTTGAAGTTAAGAATTTAACTCCTGACACAGTTTATTTTACACTCTCCCATTCTTAGATCCCCTTTGTTGAATTCATTTGTATTTGTACGATTCGCGTCTAGAGCAGATCGTGCAACATAAGTTTGGAATCGTCATTGAGCAGAATTGACTTTCCCATCTTTTCGTAGTATAATTTCAATTTTCCTTTTTCTCCATTTTCAATGGACGAAACGCCGTCTAATATGCATAATACTTCAAATAACCCTCCATGAAGCGCATCGCTTATAATCTTTAAAAGCATAAGCTTATCTCCGTCAGAGAGCGCATTATACCATTTTGACATTTGCACCAGTTCATTGGCTGGGCTTCTTCCTGGCGGCTTAATCAAATTTGCCTGCAAATTTCTGGTACCGTCTTCTACGACAGCTTCTTTGAGCGCATCAACAAATTCTTCGGATGTCATAACTTAATTCTTTAAAAATCTACAGGACCTCTCCGTATACAGAAAAATCAAATTTCAACTAGCCATACGTTCGCAGGAGCATCACGCAATTGCAATTTATTAAATGGAATATTGTTCAAAAACTGATCTAACGCAGACCATTCAAGTTCCATGTTCCAGCAGGACATCTAATGTACATACCAATTCAGTCATCCTCTCATTAAAAGCAATGAAATCATGCAAGACGCGATAGACTTGCCACTGATATTCAGTGGCACGCAGAAAGTAAGGATCACCCGATCCTTTCATGCAAGAACCTATAGGAATAAAGCCTTTTTCGACAACAATAAGGCCTGGATAAAAGTTAAACGCTTCATCAATTTGTTCCCCAGGAGTTAACCATTCCATATCCACACCTACACCAGACTGATCGGCCGATTCGGACAATTCAAAAGAAGCTCCTATAATATTTACATTTTTGATTAAATCCTGAAAACTTCTGACCCAATCCAGGAACTTGAAACGTTCTCCGATGGACTCCAATTCTTCCTGTGTCGCAACTCTCCCGCTTAGATCAAAACGACGTTGAATAAAGTTAATATTATATGGCATATTTCAAAACTTTTGCAAGTGGACCATCGATTTTAGCATTAGCTGACCAACCAGGCTTGGATGTTTCAGTCATTCGCCCTATCACTTATCCCGCCATCGTCAACCCGTACGGATAATAGCGATGATCTTCCAAGCAATTGGAAGCAATTAGCTATTACTTCTTAGTTATCCTAATTCGCGAATATTCAGAAGAAATTTGTTTCTTTAATTTGTTTATAATAATATCGAAATTTTGCGGGATATCATCCTGTTTTAAAAAGATAGTGAAGACTCCATTTGACTGACCTGCATAACCATTATCCCTTAGCACCATATCCCAGCCAGCCAAATAATTACTTGGTTGAAAATAGGCAGTATTAAATTTTGATAATTTAAAATTTAATTGCAACCCATCGGTTTTCATTTTTGTCTTTTTATTTTCAATAATTGTATATTTCCAACATCGTTCAATCCACACTTCACTAAAATCAAATATTGAATCTGAATTTAAAGCTGGTTGATATTCCTGGATAAAAAAAGAATCTTCTTTTGAAGAATAAATATCAATAGAGGCTTGAGGATCAACAGTATTTATTTCCAAATTGCATGACATAACAAACAAGCTAATACCAATAATGATAAAAAATATTCTCATAATTACCTCCCATATTGTATTACAAAATTCTTCATATTATTAATCATAAGGTTTTCGTCCCCCTGGAGCAGGCGTTAAAACAGATCGAGACCTCCCGTAAAAAGAAAAAGTAATGTACCAGGTCGTTATCGAGAAACAAGCCCAAAAACAGCTCGCCAAAATTCCGCCCCCTGATTACAACAAGATCGTGGCTGCCGTAAAGGACCTAGCCACCGATCCCCGGCCCTACGGCTACAAAAACTCAAAGGCCGGCCCGGTTATCGTATTCGCGTCGGCGACTACCGCATCATCTACCAGGTCAAGGATAATATCCTCACCGTCTTTGTCCTGATCATCGGCAACAGATGGGATGTGTATGATTAGAACGAGGCAGTCTTTTCCCAGCACAGCTGCCCGATTTATTCCGCTGCTCACAATTCCTGCTAACACTATAAGTGCCTGCCATCTTTATCCGTTGCGCAATTCTCTTTGATAAAGATGCTCATGTAGTCAAGTCCTTTATTATATCTACGATATTTTCCATCAAAATATGTACATGCGCTATCGTAGTACGCCCTATTACTACTGTAATTAATAATCTCACCTCGTTCAGATGACTGGTTTACGATTTTAGAGTTATCATCAACATTAACAATTATATCTGACGAACCTCGTTGCAAAATAACATCAGCATCGCCCAAATTGCTTGTTTCTATATAATTTTCTGACGATGGTTTTAACAGGCCATAATATTTGCCTGGTATGATATAACAAATACTATTGAAGGTCTTCAAACCGTCACGCATCTACCATCATCCAAACAGAAAAACTTTCGCGATTCTCCATACCAAATCGCCGACAAAACAGTAATACCCAATAAATACAACAATAAGCGTTTCATAAACGACCTATTAGGCAGAATACTCTGCATTCTCAATGAGGTGGAAAATGGTCGCCATTTGCATCAAACCCAGTCGACAAAGGATGAGTGGTTACATAATGTTTTATTCCCAAATTGTATCCAGCTCTTTCAGCTTCCTAGGTCGTTGGGCCTTCAAGAGAAAACTTACCGTCTTGCTTGCTTTGCAACCCATCAAACCCCAGTCTTGCCTGTTCCCAGGTCAATCCATTATTACCCGAGACATACCCAGCACCGGCGTTCCCTATATCTCTTGCGGTTGCGATCACAGGAACGCCACTTTTATCTGATAAACCAGGAACGTCATTGACAGGCATACCTCTATATTCGTATTGTTCTCTTTCGGATTTGGGAATACCTTGGATTCCATTAGTTTTGAAATCATATTCCTTACCCCCAGTTGCATTTTTTATATATCCAGCAAGGGTCAACCCTTTATTCCCAATGATTTTGTTGTTTAGAAAATTAGCACCCGACTTATCCGACAGATTAATGGTCGCACCCTTTACGACCTTACCATTGTCCCCAAAAAAGGAATGATCTGTCAACGTCTTGCCTATCACTTGTCCGGTTCGCTCACCTTTTGCATTTTGAACATAGATATTCTTTTCGCCGTCGGCCTTCGCCGCAACTACTTTATAGGTCCCATCGGAATTTTGGGTGACATCCGTTGAGAACATTCCATCCGGGTCAATAAACCTGATGGGGTTGTCGTTCGCATAGGCATAAGGGCTCCACCTCCTGCTTTTCTCAGATTTAGGATCGATGTTATGCCACATCATCAACTGTGGGTCTTGCATCCTCGCTCCATAGTCATACTCCTCTAGCCCAGATCCATCCGAGAACTCCTGGTTCTGAAGTTCTTTGCCGTTATAGCGGTATTTATTCTGAGCGTATTGGGATTTCAACGCTTTGTCCGATATCCCCGCCATGGTCAACCCAAAAGGATAGTAGTGTGTTTCCTCCACTACCGGTCCCGAATAGTGGCTTACGGCCAAATTGTCAAAGAACACGTCCCAGTTCTCGGTACCATTGCTGCCCCAAATATACAAATATCCGCTGTGATTGAGTTTGAGCGCCTGAGCCAGGGGGGGTTAAGAATATCCGGGGAACCTACCTGCTGTGCTCCGCTTTGATCCGCGACATAATTGAACTGATTGTCCAGCAACATCCAGGTGAGGTAGGCCTTCGGCTTGTCTGTCCCGATAGTATCGCTGGCCGGCAGGAAATTGTTCAGAGCCGCATAGACAGGGCTCCCCGAGGTATTATTCAAGTCTGACATGGCGCCGTGGCCGCCACCTGCTATAGACAAGAGGCCCTGCGCCAGGGAGGTCATGACGTCCTGAACTGAGGAATGACTGGGTCCCGGCGTGGTGTTTGACCGGTAGAAGTATTTTACGCCGAATGCCACTGAATCGCCGGTCATGACCTTAAGGAGAAGGGCTGGCCCCATTTTGTGGCTTCCGGGACTCCCGCTGACCCGGGCAACTGAATCATTGGGCGATGGGGGGCCAATATCCGGGAAGCCGCCGGGGACGGACGTAGCCGGATAGCTCGTGGAGTCAATATTATAAAAAAGCGCCAACTCTTTGGCCCGGTATGCCGCTTCCATGGTGGCCATATATTGGGCAGTATCCTTTTGCTGGGTAAGGACAACCCGGGTGTTGCCAAGATGATCCTTCTCGAAGAAGTCGTATTCCCAGCCGTATCCGGTGGCGCCGGCCGTGTAATTGTGCAGGGCCCACCTGGCCCGACCTTCCTCGTGACCGATGAACTGCAGGCTATCGTTCTGGTACTGGATGCCGCCGATATAGGTTGTGACAGTGGTTCTGGAGGGGGTAACAGTATTGTCAATCGTCGTTTTCTTCAGCTTATTTCCAGTGGCGTCGTAGGTATAGCTGATAGTCCCCTTTCCGGTGATGGTGATCTGTTGGGGCAGGTTCAGGTAGTTGTAGACGATACCGGTGATATTGTTGTTTTTGTCTGTTATAAGGTTACCATTGACGTCGTAGGAATAGTCTGCGGTGTCCTTTGTTGCAGCATTGTAGTGAAAGTCGCCCAGTTTTGAGCTTGGATCGTTGGCCGTGTCATTCACACCGGCCAGTTTGTTAGAGTTACTGCTGTACCGGTAGGTCAGGTCGTCAATCGCGTCTATGGGTTTGCCGATCCGGAACCCCTTTTGCACCATCTTCATGATATTGCCGTTGGCGTCGTATTGGGGGATGCTGACGCTATAGTCCATGGCCAATGCAGAATTGGAGGGATCAGATTTGCCCCAGCCGCCCGGGAATTTCTGATGGAAATCGGCGCCTGTCAGACGGTTTATGTTATCATATGTAAAGTCGTACTGCCGGTTGACCCCGTCGCCAGCGCTTCGCCAGATCCATTTTGGAATTAACATACTCAATCCCAAATCAGCACTCTTTAATATTTTCACTTACTATGGCCTGTAATCTTCAAATTCCCAAATTCCAATCCGGGATAATTTGATTGCTATTTCATTCCTATCCTTCCCACAGCATCCGTCGAACAAAGTTCTTATCCGTGTAAGTATTCTCTTAATATCACAACTGTACACAATAATCTTATCTTTACTTTCACAATCTTTAACTTCCTAGTTTATGCGTAGTCACAAATCAATAGAGCACGAAGATTTTCTAATAAAGGCATTTGTCAGTAAAGAACGACAAGAACGATACCTTTCCCTCATCTCGACAGAAAAAGGAAGACAAAAATTCAGGACATATCTGCCTCACTTTAAGGATTTGAATACCCAGTACTGTAGCCCGCTCCCTTTATCATACTCCCATCTGCAACTATATAATTTCCTAAACGAATTGAGCGCATCCGACATTTGTTATGTTATTTGCGAAAGCAAAAAATATGACATGACATCATTGCCCCTTATTGACGCATTAAAACAATTATTCAACTCAGGCTTAGCCTTTTTTTATCCTGCACTCCAGGAAAACTAGCTTACTATGAAGGCGAGGATTCCAGCCAACGATTCATACTAAATTGCAATTAGTCGTACGTATGAAAAGTCGAGAATTTTATGTCTTCATTAGTGTTAAGCTCTTGTCCCCTATCTGCTCTGCCTGTTTTAAACCTCTATCACTAAATAAGTCTTCTGGTTTTGGAGTCAGCAATATGTTGACCTTATCCATAACAGGTAGGGAAAGCACACCCGCATCCTCATATGATTTCACATGTGTATCAAATGCGAAGTCTGTAAACTTGCTATTATCATTCTCAAGTACTTTGTCTTCTGCTTTGTTAGAAATTACTAGTTTATTTTCAATTGCCTGCTGTAAGTTGACTAAAGCCTTGTCAAGCCATTCTTTCCCCTGCGGAGATAGCTTTTGATTAGTTTCCTTCTTGAATTTATTAATGTAAACATTACCGTATCCTAAGTAGTAAGTTGGTACTGGCTTGCCTGGATTTCTTTTCATGAAATCCTGTGCTCGTTGACCGTAATAATCCATTGACCCTACCTTGACTGGAGCAGGTGCAGGTCCGGCAGAATCGCCCTTGATATCGGTATGCCAAATTGGATTGTCCTTAAATACCGAATAAGGGCTAAAACTTACATTAGGTTTTGGATCTATATTCCATCGCCTTCCAATCCTCGGATCATACTCCCAGAACTCGGCAGTCGTATGATTTCCAATACAGGCGATTTCGTCTACTTTTTCTTGTCCATTGAACCCATACCTGTACTTCCCATTCCCCGCCAGTCCGCCGTCTCCATTCCCAGTCCCGGCATAAGCTGTATCAGCTATATATACCGTCAGGTCATCCCCATTCCCACTCTCAAACCCATTATCCAGATCAACCATCCGGGTCGCCACATACTCCTTCGGATCAGCCGAACCGCGGCTCGTCAGGTCGAGGTCCACCGGCAGCG
>Ga0207695_10012597_pt1 | contig 10134 bp, 8 predicted proteins | sample KBSC54metaG_FD_184354 | JGI IMG/M metagenome (GOLD analysis project Ga0207695, IMG submission 184354) | Corn rhizosphere microbial communities from Kellogg Biological Station, Michigan, USA - KBS C5-4 metaG (SPAdes) (version 2) | ecosystem: Host-associated > Plants > Roots > Rhizosphere > Soil... | reverse complement strand
TTACCGCGGCTGCTGGCACGTAGTTAGCCGCAGCTGCTTCTGCAGGTACCGTCACTATCTTCCCTGCCGAAAGAGCTTTACACCCCGAAGGGCTTCATCGCTCACGCGGCGTCGCTGCATCAGGGTTTCCCCCATTGTGCAAGATTCCCCACTGCTGCCTCCCGTAGGAGTCTGGCCCGTGTTTCAGTGCCAGTGTGGCCGTGTGCCCTCTCAGGCCGGCTACCGATCTTTGCCTTGGTAGGCTCTTACCCTACCAACTAGCTAATCGGCCGCGGACTCCTCCCTCAGCGCATTGCTGCTTTCCTCTCTCGAGCTTATCCGGTATTAGCCACGGTTTCCCATGGTTATTCCAAACTAAGGGGTAGATCATCCACGTGTTACTCACCCGTACGCCACTTTACTCAGGGATTGCTCCCCTTTCTCGTTCGACTTGCATGTGTTAGGCGCGCCGCCAGCGTTGATTCTGAGCCGGGATCAAACTCTCATTTGATTTGTTCGACAACAGGCTTTCGCCCGCTGCCAATCTCATTGAGTTTTAATCTTCGCTTCAGTTTACTCAGAGACTGACGAATTCTTCTCTACTGCATCCAACCAGATTGTCAATGATCTGCGCAAGCAGTCCAGGGAATCGTAATACCCCAAACTACTGCAGGCCTCGAAACTTGTTTCGGCGCTTATGCTCACGACTGTTTTACAACGGTGGAGCTTAGTTCGCCAAGAATTTTTCAGTGATTGCGACCAGAACTTCGGTCTTGCTATCGGCTGACTTCATTCAGATTATCAAACCCGATCGGCCTTGGCAAGTGCAACTCTAAAAAAGATCGATCGGCCGGAACCGCGTCGCATTTCTGCGTTGGCACTTCGCGGCCGTAAATTCATAGATGTGGCTGGCCGCCGTTTGGTTGCACGGCGGATCGATCATTTGCCTGATTCAGATACACCGTCCTCGTGGGGAACGGCAGCTCGACCCCTTCCCGTTGAAAACACTGGTAGATCCGCCGCCTGAGCTCGTTCCGTACGCCGAATTGATTGGCAAATTCCGCCACGTGGAAGCCCACCGTGAACCCCAGCGAAGACTCCCCAAAACCCGGATCGAACCCCACCGACGGCCCCGGTTCCGCCAGCATTCCCGCGATCTCCCGCGACCCGCGCACCGCCACATCCAGCAGCAATGCCTCGATCCTCTCCAGGTCCACGCCATAGCTCACGCCCACCTGCAGCGACACCGACATTCGCTTCTCCGGCAGATAGTAATTGGTCACGATCGCCTGACTCAGTTTCGCATTCGGAATGATGATCATGTTATTCGCCAGCGCCCTTACCGCCGTGCTTCGCCACGTAATGTCGGTGACGTACCCTTCTTCCCCCGTATTCAGCTTGATATAGTCCCCGACCCGGATCTGCCCCGCCACCGCGATGTAAAACCCCGCAAACAAATTGGACAGCGTATCTTGCAGCGCCAACGCCACCGCCAAGCCGCCGACCCCCAAAGCGGTCAGGATCGGCGTGATCTTCAAGCCGAAAGCCCCCAGCGTCAGCACGATCCCCAGGACCAGCACCGCTAATTGCGCCAGCGTCTGCGTCAACGTCGTCACTGGCAGCGCCCCCGGGATCGACGTGCCGTAGTTCCGCACGATATCCCCCGCCACCCGCATCGACATAAAGGTCAGCGAGATCGCCCACAACGCCATAAATACGTTGGGACCCCAAACGTCCACCACGCTCGACGGCAGCGCCGACGACTTGATCGCCAGGTGCGCCGCCAGAATGAACATCCAGACGATCGTCGGACCCCGCAGCGCTTCCGCCAGGATCGTGCCCGCCCGGCTGTGCGTTCGCCGGTTCCACGCCCGCAGGCTGCCGAACACGATCCGCCTCACCACCCACGCCGCCGCCAGGGTCACCACGAACACCACGGCCGGCGCCACAATCAGGCTCGGATGCCGCGTCAGGAACGTCCACGCCCGCAGCCCCACTGTCCAAGCTTCCATTCCCTAAGATTCTCACAATTAATTACTTGCACGACCAAGCCGGCCGCTGCGTCACATCTTTGTGCGGACACTCGCGCCACTCTTGTGCCTGCTGTTCAGCGTCCTGCTGCTCGCCGACGAACCGTCGGCCAAGCGGCTATACGAACTGGGCAGGGCAGCGGAAAAAGCCGGCAAGATGACGGAGGCCTACCTGATGTATTCGGAGGCCGCCGCCAAGGACCCCGCGACCCGCATCTACTACCAGCGCGCCCAAGCCGTGCAGAGCCGCGCCGCCCTCGAAGCCAAGATCGCGCCCCCGACCGGCAGCATCCGCACCGACGTCGACGACCTGCTCGACAACCCTATCCCCCAAGCCTCCCCCAAGGACGTCCAGGACTCCAAGCGCCTCCAGTCCCCCATCACCTTAAAAGTCGACGCCGACCCCCGCCGCGATATTGACTTCACCGGCGATTCGAAAAAGCTGTGGGAGGACATGGCCAAAACCTACGGCCTCCTCGTAATCTTCGACGCCGACTACCAGCCCACCCCGTCCACGCATTTCCGCCTCACGGACGTCACGTACCGCGAAGCTTTCCACGCCCTCGAAGCCGCCACCGCATCATTCGTCGTGCCCGTTTCCAGCAATATGTTCCTGATCGCGCGCGATTCGCAGCAGAAGCGCACCGAACTCGAACCCACCGTCGCGATCTCGATCCCCCTGCCCGAGGCCACCTCGCCCACCGAATTCAACTCCATGATCGTCGCCGTCCAGCAGGCGCTCGCGCTGGAGAAGGTCGGCTTCGACACCACCAACAACACCGTCGTGATTCGCGACCGCCTCTCCAAGGTGCTCCCCGCCGAGGCACTGTTCCACGATCTTCTTTACCCGCGCGCGCAGGTCGTCGTCGACATCCAGGTCATGGAAGTCTCGCGTAACGACGCGCTGACCTGGGGCATGAATTTCCCCAACCTGTTTTCGCTGACCCCGCTCACCACGTGGCTGCACAATCCGGTAAACATTCCGCAAAACATCGTGGGCCTGCTGAAATTCGGCGGCGGCAAGACGGCAATCGGCTTGGGAGTCACGATGCCGCAGTTCGTGGTGCAGATGGCCGAAAGCTCGGGCAAGGTCCTGCTCAGTAGCCAGCTCCGCGGCGTGAACGGACAGCCCGAAACGATGCACGTCGGCGATCGCTTCCCGATTCTGACCTCCGGGTATTTCGGCCCGCAGTCCTTCAGTTCCCCCACCGTGAACAATAACTCTGGCGCCGGCAACACGATTAACCCGACCAATCCGGCCGGCAACGGAGTCACTAACAACGGCGCCATCACCCTCGGCCAGACCACCGCTACCTGGACCTACACCGCAGGCGGCGTTGCGCCCCAAGCGGCCACTGTCACTGCCACCAGCAACGCCGGTAACGTATCGTTCACCGCCACGGCCAGCAGTTCCGCCCAGTGGTTGGTGGTGAACGGCGGGCCGACCGCGGCCGGAACTCTGCCTGCCACCTTGACCATCGGACCTAGCGCCAACATCACCGCCCTCGGATCCGGCACCTATTTGGGATCCGTGCAGGTGAGCGGCGCCGACGGGTCGACGGCCTATTACACCGTGAACCTCACCGTCAATGGCGGCTCCCAGAACCTTACGGTCACCCCCAATAGCGTGGCGCTGGCATCCGGCACCGGCGGCCTCGTGGTCCAGCAAACCGTGACTGTGAACAGCCCGGTCGGCGGAACTTTGTATGTGAACGTGATTGGCTCCGGCCTTTCCGCCACCGTCAGCGATGCCGCCGTAACGCCCAATATCCCCGTCACGGTCACGGTCTTGGGCAATCCGACCGGCCTTGCCGCACATGTTTATCGCGGCATTCTGAGTGTCACGGTTGGCGACAATACTCAGGAAGTGCCCGTCGCCTTCACCGTCATCTCCAACGGCAGCCTGCTACTCAGCCAGAGTTCCGTCCCCTGGACCTTCACGACCGGCGGCTCACTGCCGCAGCCCACCACCATCACCATTTCGAGCACCGCCGGCGGGACCAGCTACACCGCCGTCGCATCCAGTTCGAGCAACTGGCTGCTCGTGAACGGCGCGACCGCTACCGCCGGCGTACTGCCCTCCGCCCTGGTGATCAGCCCGGCCAACGATGTCTCGGACCTGACCACCGGAAGCTATCCCGGCTTCATCCAAATCACCGCGCCCGATGGCTCCTCGGCCACCATCAGCGTCACCCTCACTGTAAACGGCGGGACGGCCACCGGACTCACCGTCGCGCCCAATCCCATCGCCCTCAGCGCCTCCGCGCAGGGCTCGACAACGCAGCAGGGTATCTCGGTGATCAGCGCCAACTCCGGCGATCTCAAAGTGAGCATCAAGGGTCAAGGTCTGTCCGTCTCCGAGGTGGCATCCACCATCGAAGCGAACACGCCGGTTTCGCTGACGGTATACGGCAATCCGAGCGGCCTCAACGCCAACACTTATATCGGAGCGCTGACCGTGACCGCCGCGGGAGTCACGCAGACCGTCCAAGTCACCTTCAGCGTCGGCGCCATCTCTAGCGGCAGCAATGGAATCACGCCCTACACGCCCACGCCGTCCTTCAGCTTCGAAGATCTCGGCCTGACCATCAAGCTGATCCCCGTGGTCCACAGCATGCAGGAAGCGACCCTGGACGTCGACGCGTCCTTCAAGGTCCTGACCGGCCAGTCGATGAATGGCGTGCCCGTGATCGCCAATCGCGCCATGAAGTCGGTGGTGCGCTTGCGCATCGGCGAATGGGCCGTGATCAGCGGCTTGCTCGAAACCAGCGACACCCACAGCATCACCGGACTCGCCGGCATCTCGCACATTCCTTACCTGAATACGCTCACCGATAAGCGCCAGCACGACACCAGCAACAACCAGGTGCTCATCCTCATGCGGCCGCACCTCGTCACGCTGCCGGTCACCCAGATGCTCACCGGGACTTACCACATCGGCACCGAAACCCGCCCCCGCACTCCGTTATATTGACCGCCGGATGTTATCGTGAGACTGCATGTCTCAGATGATTGCAGAGATCCGGCAGCAGCCCGCGACTTTGGCCCGTATGCTGTCGGGCGAAATCCGCGGCGTCGAACGCTTCAAGAAGCTGGCGGAAAAACAGCGGCCCCGGCTGGTCGTGCTGGTCGCGCGCGGCACTTCGGATAACGCAGCGCTGTTCGGCCGGTACTTGCTGGAGATCACGACCGGAATCCCGGTGTCACTGGCGGCGCCCTCCGTCGCCACGCTCTACAACGCGCCGTTGGATTATCGCAACACGCTGGTGGTAGCGCTGTCCCAATCGGGCGAGTCCACCGACACCAATATGGTGTTGGAGCGAGCTCGCCAGCAGGGCGCACTCACTCTCGGCATCACCAACGAGAGCGGCAGCGCCCTCGCTCGCATCGCCGAACACGTGATCCTCCTCCGCGCCGGAAAAGAGAAGAGCGTCGCCGCCACCAAGACCTACACCGGCCAGATGATGGCCATGTATCTGTTGACGTACGCGCTCGGCGGCGCCATCAAAATCGCGGACCTGGAGCGGATCCCGTCCGCGGTCGAGAGCGCGCTCAAGCTGGAACCGCAGATCGACGAACTCAGCGAGCGCTACCGCTTCATGCGCTACGCCGTCGTGGTCGGCCGCGGCCTCAATTACGCCAACGCCTTCGAGTTTGCCCTAAAGATGATGGAGACCTGCTACGTAGTCGCCGAGCGCTTTTCTTCGGCCGATTTTCTCCACGGCCCCATCGCCCTCGTCGAACCAAACTTCCCCGTGTTCGCCTTCACCCCGGCCGGAGTCACCTGGCCCTCGATCAGCGAAACTCTCGATCGCCTGAAGAGCCTCCAGGCCGAAATCATCGCCATCTGCGACGGCAATCACGACGTCGATTCCCGCGCCACGAAGATCGTCCGTCTCCCCGGCAAGCTCAAAGAGATCTTTACCCCCATCCCCTACGTCGTCCCGGCCCAACTCTTCGCCGCCTGCCTCGCCGCCCAAAAAGGCCTGAATCCCGACCGCCCCCGCACGCTGAGCAAAGTGACCCTAACGATTTAGAACGTGGGGCCGGCGCTTTCGCCGGCCCATCTCGCTCAATCCCGCCCCGCTACTTCGACCTCCGCGGCGAGTACTTATTCAAATCCGCGATCAGCTTACTCGCTTGCGCCGGGATCTTCGCCCCGCTCCCCAGAATCTGCTTGCTCGTCCACCTCTGCCCATACAGCCCCTGATTCTCGTCCAGATCGTTCCGCAGCGTGGCCCCATCCAGCGACACCCCCGCGAACAGCCCCCGTGACCGCGACCACGATAGAATTTCCGCCGTCATCATCGCGTCCGTCTGCGCCGTCGCATTGCGTCCCACCGGACCCAACGCCGCCGCCGCATCCGCCCCGATCGTGAACTTCGACGTCGTGAGCCTCTTCATCCCGCGCTCATTCATCACCAGCAGAATCACATCGCTCGAGGACACGCCAATCTGGAATCCGAAACTCCCGCCTTCGATCCGGATGGCCGCCGGCGGTCCCCAGCCCTCGCCCGCGGTGTGGCGGCAGATCGAGTATCCGCGGCCGAATTTTCCGCCGATGCCGAATGCTCCCTTCTTCAATCCCGGGACCAGGACTATGCAATAGCTCTTATCCAACAGGTCCTGCGGAATCGACTTGTCGGGGGCCGCCATGATTTCGGAAAACAAAGCCGCCGAGTCGTCCAGCCGTTCGGCGGTCTTGTTCTTTTCGGCCGCGGCCAGCATCGTGCAGCTTACCGCCAGCGTGAGGGCAAAGTTGATGAAGCGCATGTATCCATGTTATTGCACCTTGGCGCCGCCCAACGACGCCGTGCCCAGCATTCCGCCCAAACCCATGGTCTCCACCGCCGACGAAGGTACGATAACCATCGAGCCGCGCTCCTTAATCGCCTCGTACAGCATGTTCATGGCACGCAGGTGCATCGCCGACGGATTGCCGTGATACGTCGCCGCCGCCTCTGCGAATTTGTCCGCGATCTCCGTCTCGGCCTGTGCCAGAATCACGCGCGCCCGCCGTTCCCGTTCTGCCTGCGCCTCGCGCGACATCGCATCCTGCAGGTCGTTGGGTATCTGGACGTCTCGGATTTCCACGCTCTGCACAGTAATGCCCCACGGATTCGTCTTCTCGTCCAGAATCCGCTGCAATTCCTTCCCCAGCGTTTCCCGCTCGGCCACCATCTGGTGCAGTTCGTGCCGGCCGATTGACTCCCGCAGCGCGGTCTGCGCGCTCATCATGATCGCCTGCGTATAGTCCTGCACTTCCAGAATGGATTTTTCCGCATTCCACACCATCCAGAACACAATAGCGTCCACGTTCACCGGCACCGTATCGCGCGTCAGCGTCGACTCGGCGGACACGCTCGACACCTGCACTCGCTGATCCACGTATTTGCTGACCTTGTCGACCACTGGGATCACATGGAACAAGCCCGGCCCGCGCAATCCGGCGTACCGCCCAAACCGCAGCACCGCGATCTTTTCCCACTGATCGGCCACTCGCAGAGAGAACAGCAGGTACAACCCGGCCAGCACGCCGGCAATCGCGGGCGCCGGATTCTGCAGCAGGCCCGTCGCCACTATGCCGGCCAGCACGCATACCACGCACAGCATGATCCCTACACTGCTCAACCGCAGATCGATTTGATTCGGTCTCATCACGTCACCGCCTGTTTTTTTCAGTATTGTACTGACGCTCATGGATCTGCTCCATCAGTTCCTCGATCGTGAAACCAGCCGCTCCGGCCCGAGAGATGAAATCTGTCACCAACTGGCTGAGCTGCCGCTGCCGTTCAAGGTCGTCTCGTTTGATTTTTTGTTGACTGATAAAAGTTCCGGTCCCCTGCTGTGTTTCCAGAACTCCACGAATTTCCATTTCGCGATAGGCCCGCATCACCGTATTCGGGTTGATGGAAAGATCTACCGCGACCTGCCGCACGGTCGGAAGTTGGTTCCCCGGTGCCAAACTCCCCGCCGCGATGCCTCCCAATACCTGGTCGATGATCTGCCGATACACCGGTACGCCGCTTTGCTCGTCCAATCGGAATCCGAATGGCTTCCTCATTACAAAACTATAGTGTACTAGCTGACCGATACAAGTCAAGAGAATTCGTGCGGCAGCGCTTTCGCCTGCCGATCTTTCCCCAGCCACGAAACTCAGGGCTTCCACGATGAGATGTTTACCGCCGACGGTCGCCCGCGCCCTCATGTCCAAGTGCCTCTCGACACCATCCAGTCCCTCTCCGATGGCCAGTTGCTCCGCTAAAAGCACGCCGCCGAACGCCTCCTCCTCCAAATGGGCATCACCTTCAACGTCTACGGCGATTCGCAGGGCGCCGAGCGCATTTTCCCCTTCGACCTCGTCCCCCGCATCATTCCGGCCTGAATAGATACGGTAATAGGCTACGCTGCCACTTATCTCAGGTAGATACCCCGGCCAATCTGAGCCGTGAGACCTGCCCATTCTACGTTGTGGACATCGTGCCCGGGAAAAGCTATGCCGGAAATCTACTGGTAGGTATTCATCCAGCAGAATCTTCATGCGATTCCGTCAAGTGGCGATTACTTCGCCTCTTTGAGCGCCTGAACGGCCATCTCGCACGTGACCGTCGGGAACTGATCGAGGATTCTCGCAGCGAGTGCCCGCCCTCAAGGTGTCAATCAAGTTTTTGAAAGGAGCTCGCGTACCGCGAAAGCAGGGTGTTCCGTTCATAACCTCGGGATCCACGACAATCATGCGATCGACCGTCTTAGCCATTCATTGCCCGTCTGCGAGAGAGCCAGTCGCTGGATCGCTGATGTTACCCAGCCCCATACTGGCCCTCAAGCGAGCTCAGGTATCCAGGACGCGCCGTCTCGCCGAGCCGCAGCTCGGCCGGCCTTTCCCTAACCCCACCCCCCCGCCGCTCCTCATCGTTTCTTCCCCCCGACAAAAGGATTCGCTGCCGCTTGCTTCATCCACGATGCCACTTGGTGCTCGTCGAGATCGTCCACCGACGCCAGTTCTACGCCTCGTGTAGACTTCCCCATCCCAATCGGCGTCACAGGCGGTTCAGGCTGGATCTCCGTGCCGCGTATGAACATCAGTTTCACGTGACAGCCGAACGCGCCGGACGAGAAGCACCAGCCTCTGCCCACACCGTAGTACGCCATCCCCCACTTCACCGCACGCTGGACACTTGGCAAGGTATTGGCGGCCAGAGCATCGACACGCTCGGCGATACCCCGTTGCGGCTGCGGCAAGCTCGCGATATAGGCGAACACGGGCTTGTCGCCTACCGCGGCCTTCGCGGCGCTTGCCTTGCCGGTCATGGCCACCAGCAGCTTCGTGCCGGTTTCGCCTTTGGCGCCAGCTTTGACGCGAGGCTTTCTCATGATCTCGCCAAGGTGACGAGAACTTTGTCCAACTCCTCGAACTGCTCGCCTGCCCCGCTTGTGCCCGTGCTGCCGGAGGCGATGGCCTCGTCGAGGGCTTGCTTTGAGGGATAGAGTTCGTGCAGGACCAGCAACGTCTTGTCGCCCATTTCCTCGAAGGTCACCGTGGTAACGGCGCCATCGGCGCTTTCCTCATTCGTCCAGACGATGCGCGAATGCGGCGTCACTTCGATATACCTACCGAAGAATGCCAGGGGCTCCTCAGAGGCAGGGTGGCTGAACACGAAACGGTACGTGCCCCCCGTACGAACATCGGCCTCGCACGAAATGAAAGATATTCCAAACGACTTCGGCGCCCACCACTGCTTGAGCAACTCAGGCTTGGTCCAGGCCTCGAACACGATCTGCGCCGGGCCGTTAAAGGTTCGCGTGACGACCAGCTCACGCTCAGATTTTCGTTCTACCGTCGTGGGGTTCTTCATAGGGGCTCACTTTCTCATTTTTCGTCCATCGACTCTTTCGAGTTTCAATTCCGCAACGATCTTGTCCAACTCGTCGAAGCGTGCCTCCCAGAGCCGGCGGTACCTCTCAATCCATGCCGCCTCTTCCTCCAGGCGGCGTAAGCCGAGCTTGCAGGTCCGCACGCGCCCGACCTTTTCCGTCGTCACGAGCCCGGCCTGCTCCAAGACACCGACGTGCTTTTTCATGCCGGTGAGGGTCATGTGGAACTTCTCGGCCAGGTCCGTGATCG
>Ga0207695_10012594_pt1 | contig 10135 bp, 12 predicted proteins | sample KBSC54metaG_FD_184354 | JGI IMG/M metagenome (GOLD analysis project Ga0207695, IMG submission 184354) | Corn rhizosphere microbial communities from Kellogg Biological Station, Michigan, USA - KBS C5-4 metaG (SPAdes) (version 2) | ecosystem: Host-associated > Plants > Roots > Rhizosphere > Soil... | reverse complement strand
ACGTTGCGAGCTGCACGAGCATCTCCGATTGCACCTACGGTTCCGCTCGCCTGATCATGGCCACGGTGGATTGGAAGTACTGACGCAGGTCCAGTTCGCGTGCCGAGGTGAATTGACCAGTGGACCGTCAACGCGCGATCACCTAACCGCTCAACGTCACTTGCGGGGAGCCTGCTGGACTTCCGAAGTCGACCCGCTGCGGCCATAGAGTCTTCTGGAAAGCGGGCGTTCCCAACGTCCGAAGCGGCCGACCGCGGTGTGGGTAACCGAGTTTGCTTAATGGGGACTACAGGTGGCCATCAACAGCTTGAGTACCTATAGCTATTCAGTTCACCCGCAACATGCGACGTAGCTGATCGCCCTCGCCAATGAATTTGCTCGATCGGAAGCTTGGCAGCAGCGCACAGTGCAAATCGGAGCCCGTTCGGTCAGAAACCTCAGCCCGCGCAGACTGTATGCCGCACATGCCCGACGATTCCCATGCTGTCCCATGCCGAACTTCGCGCGCCCAAGCGACCTACCCAAATCTACCTGATTGCAGACACCAGCGGCTTTTGTTCGCGGGCCCGTCGAAGTAATCCTGAGCGATACGCGAAACCACGTGGACATCATGAAGCTCGCCTAATCCACAGCGAAAGTCATTTCGAAGCACCCCTTCGCGCCTAAATCCCAGCCTATCCGCCAGTGCTAAGCTTTCGGCATTGGTCCGAATAATTCGAAGAAACACTCGCTGAAAATCCAGCAAATTGAACGCAACATCCACTACATTTGCAATTGCCTCAGTTGCGTGCCCTTGTCGCAGAAACTGCGCATCGATGAAGTACGACATTTCCGCTGCAGGAACTTTCCAAACGACATTCTTCACCTGAAGCTGTCCGATTAGGATGTCGCCTGCCAGCAACCAGATGCCAAAACAGAACGTCCTCCTAGTCTTCCACAGTTCGAATTTCTCGGCCAGAAAGCTGGCCACTTCAGCGCTGTTCGTCAGTCCTTTGGCTATCTCCGGGAAGCTTCGAAGGAGCCGACCCCGATTGCGGTCCACTAACTCCATGATGGCTTGACCATCCGAGACACAATACTGACGCAGGAGCATGCGCTTAGTGCGGATCGAATCTGGAAATATGGCGATATCTGGCATTTCTGAGGACTGGCGCATTTTGGTTCCTGTACTGAGATTGTAGGTCAGCTACAGGAAGTTTCTCGCAACCAATGAATGGCAGCAACCACCCAAAGCCATCCTCGGCGACCGTCAGCTTTCAGGAAGGCCAGCTGAAATCGATCATCAATCGATTAAGTACACCGCCCCAGTCGAACGGCCTCAATAGCTCAGCTTGGGATACCAGTCGGTACCGCGGCCTTCGGGGGTCATGTCGAGGATGTTCCACAGCGGTGTTGGGTCCGGCGCGAGGTGCGGATCAAAACCCGGATCGGCGGTCTCTGGTCCACCTTCGGCTGCCCAGAACAGGCGCACCGTATCGTTTTCACGACGCCACGTGGCGACGATCGACCATTCCACACCATCGACAAGACCATGAAAATCCTGTGCGAAATCATCGCCGAGTGTCTGGTAGAACTTGAGGTGTGTCCAACCACGCTCGCGGGCAAAAGCAAGCTGGCGTGCTGCGGGCGAGCGGCTGAGAATGGCGAGCGCGACGCGCTGCTCGATGTCGGGTGCAGGCCTGTCCAGAGAGCCGACGAACGAGGTGCACATGGGACAGGGCCGTTCACGCTCCGGGCCATACATCCAGAAATAGGTAAACAAACTCGTATGTTGACCGAACAGATCGAGCAGCCCTACTTCTTTGCCACCCGCGTCCAGAAACCGGTAATCCTTGGCCTCGCCGCCTGGCGGCAACGCGCGACGCTGGGCGGCGACGTTCTGGATATGGCGACGCAGCTCTATTTCTTCCGCAAGCAGGGCGGTACGGGCTTCGCGATACTCCGCGCTTTCATTGGGGAAGCGGGTGGTGCTTCTTGCTGCCAATTTGATGGCGGGCTCAAGCATCTTGCTGTTTGTCATGTTCGTTGTCGCTCCAGTTGGCGGGAATGGCCAGAAGGCGCAGGGCAAATTCCACTCACATGCCTTGCCGGCACTCGCTGATGTCCTTTGCGGACATCGTCGCGTAGGGTTTGAACGCAGGCACGTCGGCCGCGAGTGTCTGTTGACCAGCCATTACCACGTTCAGGCGATCGCAAAGCTTCGCCGCAGCCTTGCGGATTCCGGCGGCCTGGTCTTCCGCATGCTGGCGAATTTGCTGCTCGGATTGCCCCGGGAAGGCTCCGGCGAGTGCTTCGCCAGCAACACGCATGCCGAGCGTCGCGCCTTGTTTGCCAATTTGCATGCCCTGTTGCGCGATTTCGACGAGTTGTTGTCGGTATGCCAAGACCGCGCGGCGTTGCGCAGATGAAAGTGGTACGGGCTTTCCTGCAATCAGCAGATCGCCCTGCGGGGTGATCTCCGCCTGCGCTTCGCCGTAGTGGCCGTTGGAAACCGTCAGGTCACCAATGGCGATATCGCGACCGAGTTTATCCATGACACCGTCAATCCTGCCGACGATCGACATTATCGAAGAGGAGGCTGCGGAGGGCGTTGCAGCCGACGGCAGGTGGCCGGAACTGCATGCGCCGAGCAGCAGGAGGCTGGAGAGCAGTGTTGCAAATACGGATGAATGGAAGCGTTGCATGGGGTTCTCCGTGCTGCCAGTCGACAGGCGTAGACACGGGCACGTTGCAGGCCAGTGTCCACCGGGTGTCAGTGGTTGGACGCCTTCGGTTTCGACGGGACACTGTTGTTCGCCAGATCGTCGGCGGTGATGCTGCGCTGGAGCTTGCCGTCGGCATCCAGGAAGTCAATGGACGCCTTGCCATCGGGGGTGACCATCATGCTCAATCGCGGCCGCCCCTCGGCATCGCGCAACAGCACCACGGAATTGCCGGATGCCGACTTGCCGGCATAGAAACGCTGGGCGCCGTAGTAGTGTTCCTTGCTGCGCTTCTCCATCAACGCCTTGCGCTGTGCTTGGGGCATTGCCTTGATTTTTGCAAATTCCTTGACGTCCCCAAGGATCGGCCGCTGTGGGACGTCGTTGACTTCCATGCCGGCAAAGTAGTGACCATTCTCATCAAGGCCGAGCAGTTGCAACTGTTGGTCCTGTTGGTACCGATCGAAGGTCAGGCTGACACCGCTGGAGTACCCGTCTTTGGTTTTTCGACCGTCAAACACGAGGCCCCCTTGCTCGGTGCCCTCATCGTTGTAGAACAGCATGCCTGCCTGCGGGCGCGGGTGCGGGTATTCCTTGCCGTGCAGGATCAGACCCGGGAACTTCGCATGGTCAGAAATCACCATGCGCAGGGTGCCATCGGGTTCGACCACGTTGATGCGGTGCACGGTGATGGTGTCGAAATCCGCATTCATCGGCGCCGACTTCGCACCCATCAACAAGAGGCCAGCAAACGCTGCAGTCAGTACTGTGGCGTAGATTCCCAGATAGGTGTTCGCTAGCTTCGGCATGGGGTTTCCTTGGTTGAGTCTGTTGGACGTGGAGTGGAAGATCTACAGTCGGTCCCGGTGCGGGATCGAGATGAACATGACTTGTGCAGAAGGTGTCTTCACGGCTTTATACGCATCCCTCGTGCCGGTTGAGGTGCGGAATGACTCGCAATCCCTTGGGGTGGCGCCGGTCATTGCACCCTCGGTATCCTGGACACAATGCTGGCGCTATCGAGCATCTCCAGCAATCGCGATTGGCGCAGGAGATTCACGTTCTTGCGCATGGCGGTCGGCGCTGGGAGCATACGGAGTGTCTGGTGCCGCGCGATGGTGAATGGCATCGCGGGCCCGCAATGGGTCGCGTCTGCCGTACAGCCGATCCGCATTCGGAGTTCAAGATTGTTCTCCATTTGCGCCCGCAAGATCACACCGCTGTTCCGGTCCACCGTGGTAAGGATCGTGAACGCTTCATGGCCCCACATTACTGTTGCGCCGGCGTTGCCCTGATCGATGACCTGCTCGAAATTATTGGGAGTGGCGCCCGCGACGGGCGCTCGCATCCATGCGTGCGCCATCGAAAGCCCGGGGTTTGGCGGTGGCTGAAAGGAACTGCGGAAAGTGACGGTATCCGGCGTCATGTCCAGCAACTGCTCGGTGACCGCGAGATAATCGCGCCCCAAGGGAATCGACGCTCCGTTTGCCCAGTTGCCGGAGATCGGAGTCGGGACGAGAAGATGGTCACCCGGCTTGTGAAGGTTCGCGATCCCCATCTTTGCGGACATCGCTACCCAGTAGGTCACCAGGTCCGTAACCGACCCGGTCATCTGCGGGGCGGCAACGTGGGGTACTGCGATCGAGCCGTCGGCCGCAAGCGACAAGAAAAATGGCGGGACCTGGCGTGCATACGCGTCGAGAACCTTGCACGTCGAGGTACCCGTCTCCGCGCATTCCTTCAGCTGCGTGAAGGTCACCTCATCGAACGGCACGCCCGCCTTGGAGACCACGAGGTCGTGCGCGAATGCAACGCTTGTCGAAGCGGGCTTGCCGTTGTGTTCAACTCGTGTAGCGAGCGTGTAATCGAACTGGCTGCCGGCGCGATACACCCTCGCATACCTGTAGGAAGCGCTTGCGCCAAATGCCATACTGGATAGCGCGATCGTGGCAACTGCTGCTGCGAGCTTGAGATTTCCCATGTTCATGATCCTGAGTGATCAGCTACAATCGTTCGTCAACGCAGGCCCGCTGAAGGGTCGCATCAACTAGGCAACGGTCTGTAGGACCGGAACGCGGTTCCGCCAAGCGGCTACCGAAAAAAGATCGATGCAGGGGCGTCTTGACGCTTCATATTCAAATTTTTGAGATGCGGTCAGTGGCCGGGCGCCCTCGGTTTTCGACGCGGCATCGTTGTTCGCCAGTTCGTCGGCCGTGATGCTGCGCTGGAATTTGCCGTCGGCATCCAGGAAGTCGATGGAAGCCTTGCGATCAGGAGTCACCTGCATGCTCAGGCGTGGCTGTCCATTCGCATCGCGCAGCAACACACCGCTGTTCCGATCCACCGTGGTGTGAATCGTGAACGCTTCGTGGCCCCACATTACCGTTGCGCTCCCCTTGCTCCGTTGCACCGGTTGACCGCGCGACCACGAGATGCGGCGCCAATGCAGCAAGATAGATTTCCGTGTCAAACAGTTCCGCAGGTGCGTAGGCACCGCCAGTGACTGGCGGGTCATAGAGCACGCGAGAACACGCTTCAACAACGATCGGAGCGGTGATCGCATAAATGTCACCGCCGGACGCGGTAATTCGATGCGTTGTCGTGCCACAAGTTGCATGCACATCCATGACAAAGCGCTGCGAAGACCGGCCCGAACGATCAACCGCCGTCGGCTTAGGTGTGCGGGCGTCCCCGAGGTCGCGTAGCGGCGCCAGATTCATGTAACTGGATACGCTGCTCGCCGTGACATGGCGATGGATGGTGACGATCTCCGACAACGGAACCGCGACCACTTCCTGTACCCCAAAAGGCTCCGGGAAGATCCAGTCCCGCCTTGGCAGCGATCTCGGCATCGGGACAAGCCGTCCGTCCGCGATGACGAGGCGGCGCGCCGTATTGCGATCCCCTGTTTTCCGGGTGCCTTCCGTCGGGTGCCAATAGTCAAGGGCAACGCCGATCTCGATGGAATCCACCAACCCGAGTCGTTGCGTCACATCAGCCGCCAGAAGGTCGGCCAATCCACCATAAAATGCCATCGCCGGAAGGACGACGGTACCGCGTTCCCTGGCTTCCTCGTCGTACGTCGCCAAGGACTGCCGAACGGAACGCTGCTCGGCGGTGACGTCAAGGTAGTGGATACCGGCTCGCAGCGCTGCCTCAATCAACGCGGGAGCAGTATCGACAAACGGTCCGGCGCAGTTGATCAGGGCCGCCGCTCCGTGAAGCGCACGGTCGAGTGCGTCCGGGTCGTCGCAAGATGCCACTCGCCATTCCGGTACATCGCCACCTTGGTCATTGCTCGGTGGAGAGCGGCGCCCTATCGGCACCACCGCGTAGCCGCGGCGCTGCAGTTCGCGAACTACGAATCTTCCGGTGTGTCCGTTCGCGCCATAGACGGCGATGGGCGGGGTGGTCATGGGCCTACTCTGCTGCGCTACCGATCGGTAGCGCATAATGATACCGGTCGGTATCGTTGTCAAGGACTGCGTGCTCGTTGCGCTTTTCGACGGGGTGATCCATATTCTCGGTCGCTGATGTCGCCACCTCAGGTTACGCCTTGAAGACTGCTCATTCCAAAGAACCTGATACCGCGATGCGCGTGCTTGAGACGGCATCACGACTGTTCTACGCACACGGTGTCCGTGCCGTGGGGATCGAATCGATTGTCACCGAATCGGGTGTAGCCAAGACGAGCCTGTACCGGCATTTCCATACGAAGGATGACTTGGTTGCCGCCTTCCTGGAGCGCGAGGATCACGAGTTCTGGACTCAATGGGATGACGTAATTCGAACCGCTGCAGGCGATCCGATGCGGGAGCTGCTTGCCCTGCTCGATTGGATCGGACAGCGCGTCAGTCGCAAGGCGTATCGCGGGTGCCCGCAGATCAATGTGGCGGCGGAGTTTTCGGACGCAGAACATCCTGCCCGCAAAATTCGAAAACGGCACAAGGCGGAAATGTTCGACCGGCTGGAGACCATCGCCGGACGCATCGGTGCGCGCCATCCTGCCGACGTGGCACACCAGCTCGCGCTGCTCATTGACGGTGCGTTTACCAGTGATGGGCGATTGTCGCGCATTGGCGCTAGTCGGATACTTCAATCGGCGGCACGCGCCCTGCTTGCAAGTGATGCCATTTCGCGCGAGCTTGAGATTTCCCATGTTCACGATCCTGAGTGATCTGAGAAATCGTTCGTCAACGCAGGCCCCGCTGAAGGGTCGCATCAGTCGGGCAACGCTCTGTAGGACCGGAACGCCGATCCGCCAAGCGGCCATCGAAAACGATCGATACGGCGAACGTCCAAACGAGTTCATATAAAAATGTGTGAGTTGAAAGACCGAGGACGCTCTTATGGTGCTCCGGCGTGTTCGCCTTGCCGCATCACCGGCACCGACAGCCACGCAAGCTTCATTAGCGCGGATACCAGCATGGCCATTGCAAACCAGGCAAACCAATCTCCCCACGCCAGGAACAACGTCCAGTCGTGCGCCACAGGCGCATTCACCAGTACGGTCGCGAAGCTTGCCGAGTCACTTCTCGCCTGACCAAGGATCCTGCCGCGGTCATCGCTCACCGTCAGGTACCCGCGTCGCGCGCTGCGTGCCACCGTGAAGCCGGATTCGACGCCACGCATGATCGCCATGTGGCCGTGGAACGTGCGGTCGACATCGAAGTCGATCGCCGGCACCAGCATGAGCCCGACCCCGCGCCTGCCGTACTTCCGCGAGAGCGGGGTGAAATCCATGTCCTTGCAGATTTCAGCGCCCAGGCGTGCGTCCGCAAGGTCGAACGTGGTCAACGTCTTGCCGGGGGTGAATTCAGACTCGAAGGGCGGCAGCAGATGATGCTTCGCGTAGGTCAGTACGGGTTTGAACGGTCTGTACAGCCGCGCCTGGTTGTACTCGATCTTGTCCGCGGCCTCGTAGGTGACGCCTGCCGCAATGGCAACCCCCGTCCGATTGGACAGTGAACCGAAAAACGCATCCACCGCAGGTTGGGTGGCATCGTTCACGACCGCTGATTTTTCCGGCAGCACGACGACCTGCGCGCCGCGCGCGGCAAGCGCCGTGATGTGTGTTGCATAGTCATCGAACACCTGCATGGCCGGTGCTCCGGCTGCGGCCATGCCATGCAGGTCGGATGCGACCAGCCCGGCCCGCATCGTCTGGCTCTGTTGCGGCATGGCCAAACGCACGGTACCGAAGATCAGAACCGCAGCGATCGCGGCGAACGCGGCGCCGACAATCGCCAAAGCGGTTCCGCGTTGATGGCGCCACAGGCGCAGCGAAATCGCTATCGCTGCGGGAAACAGCAACAAAAAGAAACTCATGCCCCACGGCCCCGCGATGGACGCTAGCTGCAGGAAAGGCAAGAAGTTCAACTGGGTGTAGGCGAGATTGAAACCGGTGCCGTTGACCCATGCAACGTTCAACAGGTACTCGAACGCAACCCAAGTTGCCGGGAACGCGAGTAACGCATACCACGCCGCACCGCGCTGCAGCAGCGTACGGTAGAGCAGTACTGCGATGGTGAATACCAATGCGAAGCCACCGATGATTCCGATCGCGATGCCGAATGGCATCTCGATGGAATGATGTATGTAGCTCCACAGGTTGAGATCCCCGATCAGCCAGCCGAAGAGTGCCACGCCTGCGGTGCTACACCAGCGAGCGCGTCCGGCGTAAAGCAAGACCGGCAGCGGGGCGAACCACAGCAGCGGCCAGAATGGCTCCAGCCCGGTGCCAAACCACACGAGTACCGCCGTTGCGGCGATGACCGCGGCGGCTTCGATGACGCGTCGCACCTCAGACGCAAATGCCATGCAAGTGTCTCCTGAACGCCCGCGAGCAAAGCTTGCGGAACTCTGACGGCGTGGCGTCGATGCGCCCGCCGAAATAAAGCATCACGAATCCTTGCGCCATGGCGCCGAATTCAAACATCACTTCCCATGGATCGTCCTGGCGAAATTCACCCCGTTCCATGCCTTCCTTTATGGTTTCCACGGCCAGATTCGCGGTGGGGGAGCGCCCGGCCTTGAAGTCCGCCGGAAAACGCCGCGCCGACATGTGCTTGGTCAGGAACATCAGTTCGAACAGCTTCGGATGCTCCAGCGCGAACTGGACAAAGACGTCCAGGACTTTCATCAGCCGGGTTTCCGCATCGCCCGTGAAGCGGCGCTTGCCCAGCCATCCGACCAGATCGTTGAACCCCTCGGTGGCGACCGCATCCAGAAGCGCCTGCCGGTCGGGGTAGTGGCGATAGATCGCCATTCCCGTGATTCCGACGGCCTTGGCGACTCGACGCATGCTGACCGTCTCGACCCCACCGTGCTCCAGTACGCGTCGGGCTGCGATCAGGATCTTCTTGTCAGTCGGCGTAGTCATGTATACACTGTATACATGCGCAGCAGGCAAGTCAACTACGCCAAAGGATTCCACGGCAGATGCGCGAACTCGCGGACCATGTGCGCCTGATCGGCAAGACCGCACCGCACACGGAGCGCCCCTGCCCGGTTGCGAACGACAGCAAGCAAGAGGAGCAATGCAAATGATGCGAAGAACAACCGGATGGCTGACCTGCGTCTTTGGCGCACTGTTGCTGCCGTTGTACGCAAGCGCGCATTCCGCAAGCCCGGATTCGGGCAGCGCGGCGCCGTGCGAATCCTTGATCAGCTGGAAGTCGGTACAGTTCCCGACCGCTCCTCCGGTACCTGGCGGGCGCGACGCAACGGTGCAGGGCGGCCCTTATCGCCTGCACGCGCGAACCTATGAAAGCGAGGTCGTCAGCGCGCATCCGGTGCTGGTCGTGGTCCTGCACGGTGACGGGCCGCCGCCTTACCAGTTTCCGGATTACCAATACGTCTTCGCAGCGAAGTTGGCTGCGGAAAGCCGCAATGTGGTGGCCGTGGGCCTGCTGCGTCCGGGCTACACCGATCCGCAGGGCCATCACTCGCAAGGATGCGGTGGGCAGCGCGACGGGGACAACTGGGGCGCCCAGGATACCGACGCCATCGCGGACGCCATTGCTGCCCTCAAGCGCCACTACAAGGCTCGCGAAGTCGTCGTGGCCGGCCATTCGGGCGGTGCCGCGATTGCCGCCAATATTCTCGGAAGGCGCCCGAAGCTGATCGACGCGGCGTTGCTGGTGTCTTGCCCGTGCGGTGACGTCAATCGCTGGCGTGCGGACATGCTGCAACATACCGGCTTTTCCGTCTTCAAGGGGAACATCCAGTCGTTGTCGCCCATTGATCAGATCGATGGCATCAATCCGCACGTCCCCATCGTGATGATGACGGGAACGGATGATCACGTGGCGCCCCTCGCAGTTGCCGAACGGTATCGCGCCGCGGCCGTGAAGGCTGGAAAGGACGTCACGTTGATCAAGCTGCCGGGACGCCCGCACAACACTTTCATTTACCCAAAAGTGTTTGCGGAA
>Ga0207695_10012585_pt1 | contig 10139 bp, 5 predicted proteins | sample KBSC54metaG_FD_184354 | JGI IMG/M metagenome (GOLD analysis project Ga0207695, IMG submission 184354) | Corn rhizosphere microbial communities from Kellogg Biological Station, Michigan, USA - KBS C5-4 metaG (SPAdes) (version 2) | ecosystem: Host-associated > Plants > Roots > Rhizosphere > Soil... | reverse complement strand
CTTTTTTTAAAGCTTATTAGAATTTAACTTTTAATGTTGTCATATAGGTTCTGCCTGCACCGTACCAAACGCCTAATGCGTTTGTTCTGGTTACGAAGTCAGCATTTGAAGGGGCACTGTCAAAGGCATCAGCCAGGTAGGTGGTATTGAATAAGTTATATACATTACCTATAAACGATGCGTCCATACCGGCCAGTTTAAACCTGAAGACAATGTTAAGATCCATGGTCGAAAAGTTTGGCAACTCATAAGGTGTATATGTTGAAGCATTAAATGTACTTGTATTCGTCATTTTGCTTGGATCGAATGAAGCATAGTAGCGGGCATAATAATTCCAGTTACCACCTATTTTTACCTGTGGCAATACGGCAATGTCCAGTCCCAACGCTGCAGTTGTTTGCGCACCCGTACTTGCAGTACCAAACTCACCTACTTTTTTATCTTTCAGCAAATATGAAGTGGATGTTACTGTCGGACCGTTATCAGATGTCACCTGGCCCGGGCCACTATTGGCTGTATAATGATAATCGCCTATAGACAACATCCCGCTAAGGGTAACACCTTTTATAGGGCGGAATTTAGCATCGGCTTCGATACCCTGGTGCAGTTCGTCGATACCAGATACCGTGGTTGTTAATATAGTTGTACCGTCAGTAGCTAAAGACGTGCTTACTTTAGAACGATCCCTATAGCTCGCACGGTAAAGGTTTACATTCGCGCTGAACAATGCACTTGTAAAACCGTAACCTAGTTCATAGTTTAATATTTTCTCAGGTACAGCATTTGGATTGATATCATTCTTTTTGTTCAGGAATATAGAAGCAACCAGCGGCGCTCTTTGGATATAACCGATATTGGCAAAAATGTTGTTCTGGTTATCCAGGTTATAGTTTGCACCACCTTTGGCCTGGTAGCCAAAGAAATTGATCCATTTACTGGTTTGGTTAGGATCACTGTTCAGATAATCAAAATAATCAACCCTTCTATTGCTGGTATTGTTAGCTGCCAACCCAACAAAGGCAGAAAGTTTATCCTTAACGTATTCCGCTTGTGTATATACTCCTTCTGAGCCAATTTCATAACGGTAATCGTTGTTGAATTTACCATCAGTAGTAATACGGGCGTTAGGATCGTTTATATTGCCATAAGGCGAAGTAAGGCTGTTGCTCCTATAATCAACAAGATACTGGCCTCCCAATAAATCATTCACTTTGTTAAAGTGTTCGCCTTCATAATATCTTAGGTCCAAACCTGCCAAAAAGTTAAGATGGTCGGCAAGTTTGCGTTTATAGGTACTTAAGACACCATATTGTTTGTGGTCATTTTCAGCATTTTGCAGGAAAGTACTTGAGCTGCCATCTGTGTTTGCCAGGTTGTTTTTAACGATCTGGTTAAAATCTATTGGCGAGTATTGGTTGCCTGTTCTTGGGACTGCTGATGCTGAAGTACTTCCCGGGGTTAATGATGGTGAAGAAGCGTTTGCCGGGGCTGCAAGATAAACAGCCGCACCTGTACCGTAAGATGCATAAAGCTGGGTAGATAATGATGATTTGTCATCGATCTTCCAGTTGTGGTTTAATGAAGCCAACGGTTTATTATAAAAATTCTGCTCGGCGCTCAATAGTTGACCGTTCAGATAACCATAATCCGAGTTATACCTGATACCCTGTGGCGCATTGCGGTATGTCGAGATAGTATTAAAAGTATAACGCTGACCGTGATTTTGAGAAGCACCCATAATGGTGAACGACAGTGTTTGGCTTGGGCTAATAACCTTAGCTATGTTAGCAAAGTAGCTATAACCGGTATAATAAAGGCCTTCTGCATAACCATCGCCGCTGCTGCGCGACAACAGGAATGTAGCACCCCATCCTTTATCATTAACACCCGTTGAATAAGACACTAATGTTTTCAGTGCATTATAGCTGCCTATTGATTGAGAAATGGTACCGCCTTGCTGCGCATCAGTTCCCATCGTGGTGATATTAATGGTACCACCTACAGATGGCACAGCTACTGTTGAAGCACCAATACCGCGCTGAACCTGCATAGAAGTTGTTACGTCAGCTAGACCAGCCCAGTCATTCCAGTAAATTTTTCCAGCCTCAACGTCATTAACCGGCAAACCATTTACCAGTAACGCCACGTTATTGCTGCTAAAACCACGGATATTAATACGCGAATCTCCATAACCGCCACCCAAACGGCTGGTCATAACGCCCGGGGTAGATTTTAATAGTTCAGGAAATTCCGCACCTGCACCTTTCTCTTCGATATAAACTTTACCTACTGATGAAGCCGCAATCGGTGTTTGCCTGTTAATGGCTACAGATTGGTTGGCAACAATAGATATTTCTTTCATCGAAGATGATGTTGGGTCGAGTAAAATTGTACCGAGATCATCCTTGTCAGCAGGTAATTCCTTGTTTACATATCCTATAAAAGAGAATACCAGGATATTGCTGCCATCTGCAGGTACTTTGATCTTGAAACTACCATCAAGAGATACGGCAGATGCATTGGTTGTGCCCTTGATTGTTACGGTAGCTCCAATAAGAGGTTCCTTAGTTTGGGCATCGAGCAGCTTGCCCGAAATTGATTTCACACTACCCTGCTGGGCGTATGAAACGCCCATAGCCATGAATAGTGACATCATTAATAGAAGTAAATGCTTCCTCATACGTTGTCTGTTTTAATTAATTATTGAGTTTGAAAAACAGGGCAAAGTACTTAGTCCTATGTTAAGTTTTCGTTAACCAGAACGTCGAATTTTACTTTGTAATAAAATTTTTGCAATCAAGGTTAATAAGCTATCGCTAAGTGTAATCCGCTAGTTAACAAACGAATATTCACAAAAAACGAAAACCCCGGCTTTTTAGGCCGGGGTTTCATATTATAATCAGGGAAAAGAATTTACTTGATCACTTGTACGATATTACCATACTCGTTAGCAACAAACACATTTCCTGCCGTATTAACAGCCACGCTAACAGGGGCGTTAAACGGACTGGTAATGCTTAAATTTCCACTTCCGGCCAATGAAGATACAGTGCCATCAGCAGCTATCTTTCTTACCAGGTTGTTTAGCGCGTCAGCTACATATAAATTTCCTGCAGCATCTAAAGCGACGCCGCTTGGGTAATAGAATGAAGCAGTTGTAGCGCTACCACTTGCATTACCTTTTGAGCCGGTTCCTGCGAAAGTGGTAACTACCCCGGTGCTATCGATTTTGCGGATCAGGTTGTTATTAGCATCAGCCACATAAACGTTTTTATTGATATCTACTGCAACGCCTCTCGGCCCATTGAATGTAGCTGCAGTACCGGTTCCGTTTGCCGAACCAACTTTACCGCTCCCGGCCAATGTTGTAACAGCGCCCGCAGGTGTTATTTTACGGATCAGGTTGTTAGCAAAATCAGCAACATAAACGTTGCCCGATGTATCCACCGCCACACCAGCAGGGCCATTAAATAGCGCCTTAGTGCCTACATCATTGGTATTTCCGCTCTTTGAACCGCCTGCTAAAGTGGTCACTGTTCCATCTGAAGCAATTTTACGAATCAAATTGTTGCCGAAATCTGCAACAAAGATGTTCCCATGGGCATCAGCAGCTACTCCGGTAGGACCGTTGTAAGTTGCAGAAACACCAATTGTTGATGTATTTGAGTTTCCGGCTGCCAATGTACCCGATAATATACTTACAGTACCGGTTGAAGTAATTTTACGTATTTCGTTATTACCCTTATCGGCAACATACACATTGCCTGCTGCATCTACTGCAACACCGTTTGGATAATTAAAAGATGCAGCTTTTCCCGCGCCGTTAACTGTACCGGTAGATCCGCTACCTGCAAATGTGGTTACCACACCTGAAGTTTGGATTGGCGTAGGATTGGCAGGCATTGCGTTATCTTTTTTACTGCATGATGATAATATCAAAGCAGTAAATGATGCAGCAATCAAAGTATTATTCAATATATATTGTTTCATATTCTTCATTTTTTTCTATTAATAAATCAATTAAGCATTATTAATTTTAGTTAAAGATGTATCTCAGACCTAACTGTGCCTGCCATCTTGAAAGCTGGCTCAAATCGGTTTTGTAAGAGCTTGTAACCGGAGTTGAGCTGGTTGCATCAAGATAAGGGAATGAATAGGTCGCTCTGCCTGTAGCCGGATCTTGTCCTATATATTTTAATACAGCTACAGAACCGTTGTTAAATCCGTTAAATGAAGTTTGGTATAAGCCCCAGTTGCGGTTAAGAAGGTTACCTACGTTGATAATATCCAAAGTAACCTCAAGTGTGTTCTTAACTTTTCCTGATTGTATAAAGAAATCTTGTGCCAGGTGCAAATCTGCTCTCTTATAAGTTGGAAGAATTGCGCCGTTCCTGGTTGCAAACTTGCCTCTGTGTTTGCTCAGGTATGGATCCTGGTTAATGAAATTGTTCAATTGAGTCCACAACTGATCAGGCGTACGGGTATCGGTTTTATCGTTAGGCACTAAAACGATGTCTCCCTTGCTGCGCGGGATGTACATCAAATCATTGGTTGCTCCGTCATTGTTAGGGTCACCAGATGTGATGTAGGAAACTGCACCGCTGTTAGCTGCTTCAAATATCAAACCAACAGTTGTTGCCGCGTTTTTAAAGTATTGCTTTTTGTAAGAGAATGAAGCAATTACACGATTAGGCTGTACAAAAGAGCTATTTGACAGGTTATCCAGGTTTGGATTGCCCGCAACATATCTTGTGCTCCAGATAGTTGAAGCGGTTGAACCACCATCGTTAACATCTTTAGATACGTTGTGCGTATACGCTACGTTGGCATATAAACCATTGCTGAAGCTTTTTTGCAACTGACCGGTAACAAACCATGAATAACCCTGGTTGGTATTAGTCATATAATATAAGCCCGTAATTGATGGATTTTTCGCATTTGCGGCAGCCGCAGCAGGTGTGGTATTCTTTGAGTCGTAACGTATTTGCCCTTCGGTTCCGGGCAGTACAGAATAACCATCAGAAAGTACCAAATTCTGGTGATAAATAGCGTTAATATCTTTAGTATAAGAACCTTCTATAGTTGCGATAACTCCACCAGGCAATTTTTGGTCAACTGCCAAATTCGATCTCCATATCTTAGGATATTTCAACTTCGGGTTAGCCACGTCCAATTCATAAGACGTATTTGCAACTGCATTCGCTGGCCTGTTAGCGTTAACATCTGGTCTAAATATTAACTGTCCATTTTGGTCAGCAGTATTGCCTGGCGCGCCTTTGTTAATGGTATATGAGCCAAACAATACACCGTTGTTTGAGGCCTGGTTAGATATCCAGACAAATGGCACAGTACCTGCGAAGAGCCCGGTACCACCTCGTACCTGTGTTTTTTGATCGCCATTAATATCCCAGTTAAACCCTAAACGCGGAGATAACTGAATCCTGTTTTTAGGTAATAGCGAAGGATCAACATGTATTCCCTGTTGAAAAGTTAAAGGGGTTTGGGTTGTGCCATCAGGAAGTATGCCTCCAGCAACGTAATTATTCTTTTGCAAAGTAGTTGGGAAAGCATCGTAATCAGCTCTCAACCCGTAAGTTATGCGAAGATTGTCTGTAACGTGGAATTTATCCTGAACATAAGCACTGTAGATCGAAGCCTTGATTTTTGCGAATGGGAACGATCCTGTTACAGAATACCTGGTTGAATATGCTGTTGCAGGTAAACCGTTCAAGAAATCATAAGCTGAGTTATAGGTATACAAACCATTATAGGTTGGCGCAAAACCATTGGTGTAGCTTTGAATCTGGTCGTTTGTACCGATAGTGATCTCGTGCCTGCCTGAATAAATGGTAAAGTCGTCAGAGAACTGTGCAATGTTTGTATTTAATACGTTGTTTGCCGTATACAACTCATAACCAAAACTTGTCATAACTGCCGAGGCGGTTGTTTCAGTATTGGTTGCAGGGTCAAATACGCCATTACCAATATCAACCATTGGAATTGCTTTACCACCTAACGAACCCCGGAAATCGCGCAAAGCCGAGTAGCCTGCGGTCAGCCTGTTCGACATACTGTTGCTGATACGGGTATCTAACTCGATGATACCAATATTAAAGTTGTTGTTGATAGTATAGCCAGACCCTGAAAATGGAAGAGTGGTGACACCGGGAGCACGGGTTGTATTGCTTATACCTACGATACCTGAGTTACTTGCAGGCTGGTCTTTGTGAGATTTAAGGTAGAAATATTTCGCGCTCAGCGTGTTGTTCTTGTCAATGTTCCAGTCAATTTTTGCTGTTATCTTATCACTTGCTGTTTGGTAGTTATACCCCTGGTAAGAACCCGGATTATATTGATAATTCGTTTGCAGGTATTGTGCTATTGAGTTCAGTGTAGCTGCATCTGCCTGGGACACGTTTGCACCGCTTACACCCGGTGCACTGGCAACATAAGAAGTTGCAGGAGCACTTATTCTTTCCTGCTCACCTGACAGGAAGAAGAATAATTTGTTTTTGATGATCGGACCACCAACGCTTAAACCCGTTTGGCGATAAGTAAATGGTGTTTGTACAATGTCAGTAACACCTGCATGATAACCGGTAAGACCGGTACTGCGGATGTAATCATACACTGTTCCTTTGAATTCGTTGGTACCTGATTTTACCACAGTATTAACACCTGCACCTGTAAAGTTCCCCTGGCGAACGTCATAAGGAGCGATATCAACCTGGATCTGATCGATCGCATCTAATGAAATTGGTTGTGAACTGGTTTGGCCACCCAATGTACCTGATAAACCGAACGAGTTATTGAACAACGCACCGTCAACAGTGATGTTGTTATAACCACTGCTGCGACCACCAAAGTTCAAACCGTTTGCAGACGGGGTTAATTTGGTAAAATCCTGCAATGAACGGTTGATGGTTGGTAGGCTTTCGATCTGTGCACGTGTAATAGTTTCACGGGCACCGGTACGTGAAGAGTTGATCACCTTACCCTGGGTACCGGTAATGGTTACCTCTTTCAGGTTAGTGTTGTTTTCTTCGATTTTCGCGTCAATACGCTGATCCTGGCCAATAGAAAGGGTTACGCCTTCCTGTGAAAAATCTTTGTAGCCAATAAATGTAATTTTAACTGTGTACGGACCACCTACCCTTAAGTTTGGTAGGTTGTAACGCCCGTCGGCGCGGGACACGGTAGCGTATACCGTTCCGGTAGGCATGTGCGTAACTGTTACAGTTGCTCCGGGTATTGCTCCTTTACTATCGGAAACGATCCCGTTGACTGATGCAGTCGTCACACCTTGTGCATTTGCGTTCCTTATCCCAAGGAAACTGATGCCGGTTAACAATAAGATTAAAAGTAAAAACTTCCTCATACTTGTCCTAAATTTTGAATAAATGTGAATGAACTGATGTGGCGGCAAAGGTATGTAACAGCCTCGTTACTTATGTTAAGTTAATATTAATATTTTTTCGACAATTGCTAACATTTAATACGTACAACACACAAGATTTAACTACCTGGATACTTTCGCAACATTTTGGCTCAAATCACTCATTTATAAACCATTAGTTAATCTACAATTCTTATAGATTTAGCATATATTTTTATAGCCCTTCTGTAAAAAAATAAGCCTCGTCCGGGCGGATTTTTTCTATTCGCGCCTTTTTAATTAGCTTTGGCCTCGAATTCAAAAAAAGGATAAAAAACATGGACTACGATTTAATTGTAATAGGGTCTGGCCCCGGAGGTTATGTAGCTGCTATACGTGCTTCACAGCTTGGCTTGAAAACCGCTATAGTTGAGAAAGAATCATTAGGTGGCATTTGCCTTAACTGGGGTTGTATTCCGACAAAGGCTTTATTGAAAAGCGCACAGGTATTTGAATATTTAAATCATGCTGCTGATTACGGTGTGAAGGTAGCAGGTGGCGAGGTTGATTTTGAATCCGTAATAAAAAGAAGTCGTGGTGTTGCTGACGGAATGAGCAAAGGCGTTCAGTTCCTGATGAAGAAGAATAAGATCGAAGTAATAATGGGTACCGGTAAGCTAAAGGCAAAAAATACCGTTGAGGTAAAAGCTGCTGACGGTGCTACTAAATCATATACTGCAAAAAGCATCATTTTAGCTACAGGTGGACGCTCACGCGAGTTACCTAACATCAAACAGGATGGCGTTAAAGTGATCGGTTACCGCCAGGCAATGAACTTGCCAAAGCAACCAAAATCAATGATCGTAGTTGGTTCGGGTGCTATTGGGATCGAATTTGCCTATTTCTATAATACTTTAGGTACAAAAGTAACTGTGGTTGAGTTCTTGGATAACATCGTTCCTTTAGAGGACGAAGAAGTTTCAAAAGGTTTGAACCGTATCCTGAAAAAACAAGGTATCGAGATCATGACCGGGTCAAATGTTGAATCGGTTGACAGCAGCGGCGATATTTGCAAAGTAAATGTTAAAACCCCTACCGGCAATGTTTCACTAGAAGCCGAGATCGTATTATCAGCTGTAGGTATCAGCACTAATATAGAAGGCATTGGTCTTGAAGAATTAGGTGTTAAAACTGACAGAGGTAAAGTGGTAGTTGATGATTTCTACAAAACTAATGTAGAAGGCGTTTATGCTATTGGTGATATCGTTAAAGGACAGGCACTGGCGCATGTTGCTTCTGCTGAAGGCATTATCTGCGTAGAGAAGATAACTGGCCACAATCCTGAGCCGTTGAATTATAATAATATTCCGGGATGTACCTATTGCAGTCCTGAGATCGCTTCAGTAGGCTATACTGAAAAAGCGGCCAAAGAAGCCGGCTATGAGATCAAAGTGGGAAAATTCCCATTCTCTGCATCTGGTAAGGCGTCTGCCGCTGGTGCTAAAGATGGCTTTGTTAAGTTGATCTTCGATGCAAAATACGGCGAGTTCCTTGGCGCACATATGCTGGGCCATAACGTAACTGAAATGATAGCAGAAGTAGTTACTGCCCGTAAACTGGAAACGACCGGTCACGAGATCATTAAATCGGTTCACCCGCACCCAACCATGAGCGAGGCAGTGATGGAAGCTGCTGCAGAAGCTTACGGTGAGTGTATCCATTTGTAAAGTACTAAGTCGGATGTCTTAAGTCCAAAGTCACAAAATCGATTTTAGACTTAAGACTTTCGACTCAAGACTTTTGACTAACATCACCTATCTCCTATGAAACTCCACACTATTGATACCGGATTCTTCAAATTAGATGGCGGTGCCATGTTTGGTGTCGTTCCTAAGTCTATCTGGAACAAAACCAACCCTGCGGATGAAAATAACCTATGTACATGGGCCCTGCGTTGCCTGCTGGTTGAAGATGGTGATCGATTGATACTGATCGATACCGGTATTGGTGATAAGCAGGATGCCAAATTCTTCAGTTATTATTACCTGCATGGAGATGCAAGTCTGAAGTCGTCTTTAGCCAAACTTGGATTTACAACCAATGATGTCACAGATGTATTCCTCACTCATATGCACTTTGATCATGTTGGCGGCGCGGTGAAACGTGATGGAGAAAAATTGGTGCCCACTTTTAATAACGCTACCTATTGGAGCAACCCGCAGCACTGGGACTGGGCAGTTAATCCGAACGATCGCGAAAAAGCGTCTTTTTTAAAGGAAAATATCCTGCCGATACAGGAAAGCGGGCAGCTGAAATTTATCAATGCAAAGGATGGCGTCCATTTTATGGATGGTTTTGATGTCCGTTTCGTTTACGGCCATACAGACGCTATGATGCTACCGCTAATTAGCTATAAAGGCAAAAAAATATTGTATATGGCTGATCTTCTGCCATCTGTGGGTCACCTGCCTCTACCCTACGTGATGGCCTATGATATGTTCCCCTTAAAAACACTCGGCGAAAAGAAAATATTTTTGAGCGAAGCCTTGGAAAAGGAATATATTTTGTATTTTGAACACGATCCTGTGAACGAATGCTGCACATTGCAACAGACTGAAAGAGGGATACGGATTAAGGATACTTTTAAACTGAACGAACTGTAAACCAAATAGTTAACAAATTAATTATTAAGTTTAAAAAGCTACTTATTTTAATTTGAATGTAAAGATAGATTGGGTTGTTATTTTTTCATAACAATTTTATA
>Ga0207695_10012583_pt1 | contig 10141 bp, 9 predicted proteins | sample KBSC54metaG_FD_184354 | JGI IMG/M metagenome (GOLD analysis project Ga0207695, IMG submission 184354) | Corn rhizosphere microbial communities from Kellogg Biological Station, Michigan, USA - KBS C5-4 metaG (SPAdes) (version 2) | ecosystem: Host-associated > Plants > Roots > Rhizosphere > Soil... | reverse complement strand
TAAATTTAAATATGGCCATTTTAAATTTCCAGAAACCAGACAAGATCATTCTTCAAAAGGCGACTGATTTTGAAGCTCAGTTCGAATTTCGCCCTTTAGAGCCGGGTTATGGTGTCACCATAGGCAACGCTTTGCGCAGGGTGTTGCTCAGCTCGCTCGAAGGATACGCGATCATTGGAGTTAAGATCGAGGGCGCTGATCATGAGTTCGCTACCCTGAAAGGTGTGACGGAAGACGTGGTGGAAATTATCCTGAATCTGAAACAGGTTCGTTTCAAGAAGAAGGTTGAGCATGAGGTAGGTCAGGAAAAGATCACGCTGAGCCTGAAGAACAGGACGGAATTCACTGCCGGGATGCTTGGTGAAGCAACGCCAAGTTTTGAGGTAATGAACCCGGGCCTTCTTATCTGTACCCTGGATTCTTCTGCCAAACTGGACATCGAGCTGACGATCGGCAAGGGCCGTGGCTATGTTCCTGCAGAAGACAACAAGCCTAAGGATGCACCATTCGGTTATATCCCGACCGACGCTATATTCACGCCGATCAAGAATGTAAAATACGCTATCGAGAATACGCGTGTTGAACAGCGGACGGACTTTGAAAAGCTGATCATGGAAGTGTCTACGGATGGTACCATCCATCCGGAAGAAGCCGTTAAGCAGGCTTCGCGCATCCTGATCCAGCACCTGATGATCATCACGGACGAGAACATCACTTTCGACAATAAAGAAGAGAAGAAGGAAGACCTGGTGGACGAACAGACGCTGCAGCTGCGGAAGATACTGAAGACGCCGTTGGAAGACCTGGACCTCTCTGTTCGTGCTTTTAACTGTCTGAAGGCTGCGAAGATCAACAGCTTGAGCGAGCTGGTGACCTATGAGCAGGAAGACCTGATGAAGTTCCGCAATTTCGGCCAGAAATCCCTGGCGGAGATCGAGCAGGTGCTCGGCGAAAGAGGTCTCCATTTCGGTATGGACCTCGGCAAGCTGAAAGTAGATGATGAATAAGTTTTAATCATGACCGGCCCCCGTTGGGGGTCGGTCGCTTTTTTAATATAGCCTTGCAATTCCTGACACGGTGTAAGGTTTAAAATCAACAGTCATGCGTCACGGAGACAAAATCAACAATTTAGGCCGTACTGCTTCACACCGGAAAGCGTTGCTGAGCAATCTGGCCATTCAGCTGATCGCGCACAAGCGGATCGTTACTACTCTTGCAAAGGCAAAGTCCCTTCGCACCTATATCGAGCCCCTGATCACGAAGGGTAAGGACAATACCACGCACCAGCGTCGTGTAGTGTTCAGCTACCTGCAGGATAAGGAGGCGGTTACCGAGCTGTTTGGGAATATCGCTACGAAGGTAGCTGGACGTCCCGGCGGTTATACCCGTATCATTAAGTTAGGAGCCCGTGTTGGTGACAACGCCGAAACGGCCCTGATCGAGCTGGTAGACTTCAACGAAATATACGGTAAAGGTAAGGGCGAGGCTAAAGAGGCGGCTGCCGGTAAGAGGACCCGTCGTGCAGGTGGTGGCAAGAAGAAGGCTGCCGGTGAAGGTGCTGAAGCGCCTGCTGCGGCTGAAGCCCCGAAGACTGAAGAGAAAGCTGGCGAGTAAGATCGCGCAGTTTGAAATAATATGGACCCGGCGTTCGTCGGGTCCTTTTTTTTTGATATTTTTGCAGGATTTTTCTTGACTCTCAAAAAATTCACTATTGCAAATGTCCCACACTTCTTCCCCCGCGCCGGCTATCCTCTTACTGGAAGACGGTACTGTTCATCATGGTCAGGCTTTTGGTAAAAAGGGCACCACTTCCGGCGAGATATGTTTTAATACCGGCATGACCGGCTACCAGGAAGTATTTACGGATCCCAGCTACTACGGTCAGGTACTGATCATGAATAGTGTGCATATCGGGAACTATGGAGTGAAGGACAGCGATATCGAGTCGGGCAGCGTGAAGATCCGCGGTCTGATCGCCCGCAACCTGGAGGAGCAGTTCTCCCGGATGCAGGCCAAGGGTTCTCTTGACGACTATCTGAAGGCAAACAATATTGTCTGTATCGAAGGGGTGGACACGCGGGCGCTGGTGGCGCATGTCCGGGTAAAGGGGGCTATGAACTGTGTGATCTCTTCCGAGACCACTGATGTAGAAAAGCTGAGAGGTGTGCTCAATAATACGCCGTCCATGGACGGTCTGGAGCTGGCCTCTGCCGTCAGCACGGATAAGGAATATGAGCTGGGTGACCCTAACTCCAACGTACGGGTGGCTGTGCTGGATTATGGCGTAAAGAAGCATATCCTCCAGTGTATGGTTGACCGGGGAGCTTTTGTCAAGGTATTTCCGGCCAGGACGCCGCTGGCGAAGCTGAAGGAATTCCAGCCGAACGGCTATTTTCTTTCCAACGGTCCCGGCGATCCGGCTCCGATGGAATATGCCATCCCGATGGTCAAGGAGATACTGAAGGAGAAGAAGCCTCTTTTTGGCATCTGCCTTGGACATCAGCTGCTGGCGCTGGCCAACGATATACCGACCTTTAAGATGCACCATGGTCATCGCGGCCTGAATCATCCGGTCAAGAACCTGGTGACGGGCCGGTGCGAGATCACGACACAGAACCACGGTTTTGGCGTAGACCCTGAGGCTGTCAAGAAAGCCGGCAATGTCGAGATCACCCATGTCAATCTCAACGATAATTCGATCGAGGGTATCCGGCTGAAGGACCGCCCGGCCTTTTCTGTCCAGTACCATCCCGAATCGACGCCTGGTCCCCACGACAGCAGGTATCTTTTCGACGATTTTATAGCGCTGATAAAGAAACACAACTAATTCGTCATGCGTATAGCGATCATCAACGGCCCTAACCTGAATCTGCTGGGTACGCGGGAGCCGGAGGTTTACGGCAGTCAGACCTTTGAGCAGTACTATGCCGGTCTGAAGGAGCTGTATCCCGGTATCGAGTTCAGCTATTTTCAGAGCAATGTCGAGGGGGAGCTGATCAATGAGCTGCAGCGGGTGGGTTTTTCGGTCGATGGGATCATCCTGAACCCGGGTGGCTATACGCATACTTCTGTTGCCATCGGGGACGCCATTGCGGCTATCAGGAGTCCGGTGATCGAAGTGCATATCAGCAACGTGCATGCGCGGGAGGAGTTCCGCCGGCTGTCGCATGTCAGTGGCAAGGCGAAGGGGACTATCGCGGGGCTTGGGTTGAAGGGATATGAGCTGGCGGTGAGGTGGTTTTTATAAAAAAACCTGCATCATCAGCGCGAAGCCGGTATCCTGTTTGGGCTCGTCTGTTTTTCGGAGGATATGGAGGCCGTTGGAGCTCCAGACCTTAAATACTTCCCCTTTTTTGTGTACGAGCACTTCGTGCTCCATCTGCGGTAGCAATACGCCCCGGGCGATCCAGCCAAGGTCTCCTTTTGTTGTTGCTTCTCCGCCCATTGAATAGGTCATGGCCATTTGCTCGAAGGTGGTGGCTCCGCTTTTTATTTTTCCAAGGATCATATTACCGAGGGAGTCCGCGACGCGGCGGCTGAAGACTGACGTGTCCAGGAATATCTGACTTATGTGGAAGAACTGGTTGGGGGCCTTTGTAAGCAGCTGTACGAGGAAGCGCCCGCCGCTGGGGCCGTAGGGGCCGTAGACTTTCTTTTCTTTCCCGTGATAGGCCAGGCTGTCGGCGAGGCCGTGGAAGACGCGGGTCCGGGTGACGACGATGGTATCGATCTTGAAGCGCTTTTTCAAGATCTGCTTGGTGTATAGGATGGGGTTGGGGGATTGTTCGAGGGCGGTCTTCATACCCGCGATCGTAGTGGGGACGGTGATGGGGGTGGATTGCCCGGTTGGGGATGTGGGCTGGGCCGGTGGTTTGGCGGGCTGCTGGGCGAGGGTGGTCAGGGCGGAGAACAGAAAGATAAGTCCTATGTATAGTCGCATGTATGTCAGTTGAGTACACAAATATAGGAGGGGGTTATCATAATCTGGAACGATTTTCGTTAAAAAAAAGGGCCGCAGATCTTTTCTGGTGTCCATTTGCGAAATTTGTAATACTATGAAGCCATTGATAATTTTTGTGTGTTTGGTGGGGCTGCAGCTGGCGGCCCTGAAGGGATATTCCCAGTGGAAATCATTTGTGATCGGGGCCAAGGGTGATACGCTCAACTGTGTGGATAAGCAGGACAGGAAGCAGGGCCGTTGGGTGAACCATTTTGACGAGGTAAGGGGCGAGCCCGGCTATGAGGAGGAAGGTGTCTACAAGGATAACCGGAAGGAAGGGACCTGGCGTCTGTACAATCTGGGGGGAGACCTTACCGGTGTCGAGTTCTATAAATGGGGCAACAAGGATGGCGTCTGCCAGTATTTTGGCATGAATGGCACCCTGTTGCGGGAAGAGAGCTGGCGGGCGCTGAATCCCGATAAGGCTTACGATACGCTGACGGTGGAGGATATTGACCACCTGGATAAGTACAAGACGGTAATCGTCAAAAATGAGGGTGTGGCGATAAAGGATGGAGAGTGGAAGTTCTACAATCCAATGACGGGTATGATCGACCGCACCGAGGTATATACGCTGGGAAAGTTAGAGCGGCGTGGGGGTGTGCAGCGTAAGGCCAGCGCGGCGGATTCCGCCAGGGCGGTTGCCAAGCCAAAGGAAGTTCTCGATTTTGAGAAGAAGATAGGGAAGAAGAAGGTCAAGGTGCAGAATGGGAGTACGTATTGATAATTAATGGATTCTGGTTCGTATAAAAATACGAATTGTTTATAAGTTCGATGAAATTGGCGAATAGTCAATAAGTTCGTATATTTGTACGAACTTTTTTTATGTCATCTCCCAGGACCGTATATGCTGCAGTACTTACCGGTGACATTGTCAATTCCACCAGGATACCCGAATTTAAAGCTGAAAGGCTGACAAAGGAATTAGAGGGGGAGTTGAGTCCTTATGTCGTTTCATTTTATAGGGGTGATAGTTTTCAGGTATTTATTCCGGTGACCCAAAATTCTCTCAGAACGGCGCTCATATGCCGTACATTAGCCATCAGCCTGACGGAGGATTCTGCTATGAGATCGGATGTTCGTATAAGCATTGGCATTGGTAAGGTTCAAACGCCTGTGAAAATGCCGAACCTTGCCCGCGGCGAAGCATTTATCCTATCAGGCCGTGGATTGGATGAAATAGAGGACACTCATCAGCGACTGGCAATGGCCAGCGGCCACGCAATAGCCGATATCGGAATGGAGGTCATGGCCAATTATCTTGACAATATCTATGAGGGAATGACGCCAAAACAGGCCGTTGTCATTCTTGACTTGCTTAAGGGACAGAATCAACAGGGAGTAGCTTTAAAGCTGAAGAGATCAAAAAGCACCATATCTCAACTGGCAAAGGCTGGTCGATGGATCGAGATAGAGAAGGTATTAGAACAATTTGAAAAGATGATCAATCAACTGCTATGAATACCGGACTGCTATGGCTTACCAAATTAATCCTTTCTCATCTGCTGACGGATTTTGTCCTACAACCGGCAAAATGGGTAGAAGACCGCAATCAGAAACATTTCGCTTCGATAAAATTATATTGGCACGGTCTCCTGACGGCGGCCTTTGCATATATTTTTATAGGATTGACCTATTGGATGGTTGGGTTGATCATTCTCGTAAGTCATGTTCTTATCGACGGGTGGAAATCGTACCGGCCACAGAAAGTTCGTTATTTTCTGATCGACCAGCTATTGCATTTTATTGTGATTGCCGGTTGCTGGCTGGTCGTATTCCAGGAATGGGGCTTTGTTCAGACCTTGTGGAAAAGGCTGAATACAAACTCGCACTATTGGATCATGCTGACGGCTGTCGTTGCTCTGACCAGCCCAACAGGAATACTCATTGGACAGACAACCAGGCAGTGGAGTAAGAAAATCGATGACCCTGAGAACAGTCTTGTAAATGCTGGAAAATGGATTGGCGTTATTGAAAGAATTATAGTATTTATCCTGGTTCTGCACGATCAATATTCGGCTATGGGATTGCTTATCGCTGCCAAAGGTATTATCCGGTTCAGTGAAAAAGACCGCCAGGAGGTTAAGACCGAGTATCTGGTTATAGGGACTTTATTGAGTATCGGTCTGGCAATTATTACTGGGCTGGTAGTGAAGCGATTTTGTTGATCGGTGGGGATAGAGCTCTCCTACCTTGTGCCTTCGGATGCGCAGAGTCCGTTGAAGAATACGGTGCGGATGGGGCTGGTTTTCGGAGTCGGGAAATAAGTGGGATCGTTCAGTGACCCGAGAGGAAGTATTTCCAGAAGAATAATACCTGGTAGTCGATGCTGTTGCGCCAGTAGGCTCCGTTGTGGCCGCCGGGGCGTTCGGTATAGTCGTGGTCTATTTTATTTTCCAATAGTTTTTGATGGAGGTTGCGGTTGACGGTGATGAAGAAGTCGCTGGTGCCGCAGTCGAAGATGATCTTCAGGTCGCCGTTGTGGAGGCTGTCGGCGAGGGTGTATACTGTGTTCTTGTCCCAGTTGTTTTTGTGATCGGTGATGGTGCCGAGGTCTTTTTTGATCCCCCAGTTGTTGGGGAAGGGACGGAAGTCTACGCCGCCGCTGGTGGCGCCTGCTGCGCCGAAGAGGTCTTTATGACGGATGGCGAGGTAGAGCGCGCCGTGTCCGCCCATGCTGAGGCCGGTGATGGCGCGGTGCGCGCGGTCGGGGATGGTGGGATAGTGGGTGTCGATATATTGGATGAGCTCTTTGGTGACGAAGGTCTCATAGCGGACGGTTGGGTCGATGGGGCTGTCGAAGTACCAGCTGTCGAAGCCGCCGTCGGGGCAAATGAAGAGGATGCCGAGGTCGTCGGCTTCTTTCTTTAGCTGTGGGGCAGTGGCGGGCCACTGGGCGTAGTTGCCGCCGTGACCGTGAAGGAGATAGACGACGGGAAAATGGGTTGCTTTTTCGGAGCCGGGGGTTGGGGCGGGGTTGAGTGTGGCTGCGTGTTCGGGCTGGATGACGACGCATTTGATGTCTTTGTTCATGGCGTCGCTGTGGACGAGGATGGTGTCGACGCGGGCTGCGAAGCTTTTTGTAGTTAGGAAAAGAAGGGGTAGGAGGAGGTACTTCATAACAGGGATGTTTAGTTTCAAATATAAAGAATAGTCCAAAAGGACGGAGGTGCTAAGATTTTTTAGCTGAAATAATGGAAGTGGTATATTTGTTTTTAGTGCCTCCATGCCAGACCCGCGTAAGGGCAAGTAAAATAAATTTTTTATGAATCAAAAAAAGAATTTTATGGGAATTGTTCATGCGGAAATTGAATTGATCAGTGGAGAGGATTTAATGGCAGCCCGTCGGCACATCATCGGCGAAGATGAGGTCCGAAAGACGAGAGTAACGATGCTGGTGGACAGCGGAGCTTACCAGATGGCCATCAACGAGAACATCCAGTCCTATCTTGATCTACCTGTAGTGGACAGGGAACGAGTACAACTTGCGGATGGCAGTGTGGCTGAATGCGATGTGGTGGGGCCTATCGAAGTAAGATTTGCCAACCGAAGGGCCAGTTGCGACGCGCATGTTCTACCGGGAAATAGCGAACCTTTGTTAGGAGCTATTCCGATGGAGCAGATGGATGTTGTGATCGAGATGAAACGGCAGGAACTTGTGGTAAATCCTCTGCACCCGGAGGGTGCGGTGCTTAGGATCTGATGTCGTATTAGAAAAGTAAAAGCCCCGGGAGCGGTTTCGTCTCCGGGGCTTTTTTTATGAGGGATCGATTAGAATTTAGAACGCTTTCTTATCCTTTCCGGTCAGCTGCATCGGGTTGTTGGTCTGGGGGATTGCGCGGGGGCCCAGCTGTTTGGATTTGAAGACCTCGAATTTGCTTTCGGTCTGGACGACGGGCCAGCTGTTGTTGGTCTCGTCGATGTCGGCCGTTTCGCGGTTGGGGTCGAGCTTGATGCTCTTTACTTCCTTGTCTTTTACGAAGACCTTGGTGAGGTGGTTCTCGTTCTTGCGCCATACCTGTGCGGGGATGCGCTCGAGCTCTTTGGTGCCGTCGGTATAGGTCCATTCGATGATGATCGGCATTACGAGACCGCCCTTGTTGCTGAACTGCAGCTCGTAGTATTGTTTGGACTGGATCTGTTGCTTTGTGGCCTCGTCCATCGGTTCGTCGTACTGGGTGACGTGCAGCGCATACTTTGTCGTATCATAGGGTATCTGGCCGCGGGTATATTTATAGTAGAAATCGTGGAGGGAGGTGTCGGCGTCGGCGGTGAAGACGATGCTCGTGTCCATGCGATTGCGCTCCTTGGATATATCCGTCGGGAACTTACCGGTGGGGAAGGGTTTGTCGATGTTCTTCATGACCGTGGAGTCGACCTTTGCCGGGGCGTGATCGAAGTCTGCGACCAGGTGCTTGACGCTATCCAGGGAGAGGTCGACGGGTTCGATGCCGTAGAACCATCCGCGCCAGAACCAGTCGAGGTTTTCGGCGCTGGCGTCGTTCATTGTACGGAAGAGGTCTGCGGGTGTGGGATGCTTAAAGGCCCAGCGCCGTGCGTATTCCTTGAAGGCATAGTCGAAGAGCTCGCGGCCCATGACGGTCTCGCGCAGGATGTTGAGGGCCGTGGCGGGCTTGGAGTAGGCATTGGGGCCGAAGTTGACGATGTTCTCGGAGTTGGTCATGATGGGCTCCAGCTGGTCCTTTGGCAGCTTCATATAGTCTACGATGGCCCAGCCGGGACCTTTGCCGCGAACGGGGAATTTGTTGTCCCAGCGCTCTTCGGTGAGGTATTCGACGAAGGAGTTGAGGCCTTCGTCCATCCATGTCCACTGGCGTTCGTCGCTGTTGATGATCATGGGGAAGAAGTTGTGCCCGACCTCGTGGATGACGACGCCCAGCATCCCGTATTTCGTGGCTTCGCTATAGGTGCCGTCCTTTTCGCAGCGGCCGTAGTTGAAGCAGATCATCGGGTATTCCATCCCATTGGCTGCCTCGACGCTCTGTGCGACGGGATAGGGGAAGGGTATGGTGAAATGGGAATAGGTCTTTATCGTGTGGGCGACGGCTTTGGTGGAGAAGCGGCGATAGAGGGGGTAGGCCTCTTTGCTATAATAGCTCATACACATCACCTTTTTCCCTTCGACATAGGCGGGCATGGCGTCCATTACGAATTTGCGGGAGGATCCCCACGCAAAGTCGCGGACGTTGTCAGCCTTGAAGACCCAGGTCTTTCTGGCCTTGTTCTTTTTGGCTTCGGAGGCCTTTGCTTCGGCGAGGGTAACGATCTCCAGCGGTTCTTTGGTCGTCTGCGCCGTCTGCCAGCGGCCGAACTGGGTGGGGGAGAGGACGGTCTGGTAGTTCTGGCATTCGCCCGTTGCGCCGATGACGTGGTCGGCGGGAACGTTCATCGAAACCTTGAAATTGCCAAAGGTGAGCGCGAACTCTCCGCGGCTGGTGAACTGGTTGTTCTGCCATCCCTGGAAATCGCTGTATACGCAAAGGCGGGGATACCATTGGGTCATGGTGAAAATATAGTTGCCGTCTTCGGGGAAGTATTCGTAGCCTCCGCGACCACCGGTCTTCATGCGGTCCGAGATGTGGTAGTTCCAGTCGATCCTGAAGACAAATTTCTGACCCGGCTTGAGGACCGTAGGCAGCTCGACGCGCATCATCGTCTTGTTGATCGTATGACGGAGGGGCTTGCCCAGGACGTCGGTGATCTTTGTGATGCTGTCGCCGTAGTCGTTGGGTTCGTGCGCACGGGCGGCCCTGTCGAGCATGGCGTCGCTGACCAGCTTTTGCATGGAGCTGCCGTCCTGGTAGTTGGCATTGTTCCTCGCGCTGTGCTCGTTCTCGTCCAGCTGGAGCCAGAGATAGGTGAGCTCGTTGGGAGAATTGTTGGAGTAGGTGATGGTCTCCGAGCCGGTGAGCCACTGTTTGTCCTCGTCCAGAGAGCAGGTGATGTCATAGTCGCATCGCTGCTGCCAGTATTTGGGTCCGGGGGCGCCACTCGCCGTACGGTATTCGTTGGGCGTAGGCAGGATGGTGCCCAGCGCCTCGAACTTATTCCCGTGGTTGGAGGTGGGATTGTTTTGAATATTCTGAGCCAGCAGGGTTCCCGCGGAACAGAAACTCAACA
>Ga0207695_10012582_pt1 | contig 10141 bp, 7 predicted proteins | sample KBSC54metaG_FD_184354 | JGI IMG/M metagenome (GOLD analysis project Ga0207695, IMG submission 184354) | Corn rhizosphere microbial communities from Kellogg Biological Station, Michigan, USA - KBS C5-4 metaG (SPAdes) (version 2) | ecosystem: Host-associated > Plants > Roots > Rhizosphere > Soil... | reverse complement strand
CGCCTTAGGAGCCAACACATTTCCTGCCTGACCGTAGGCGAAAGACTCCTCCGGCTCACGGTAAAGCCCCGTGAACAAACGGGTCACATTCAAATTTTCTGCCTTGAGCGTGTTCAGATAACGGATGTAGTCGAAGTCTCGGTTCATGACGGCAGCGTAGTGCTCAGTATTGCCGACGAGCACGGTCGGGCGACCACGAAACAGAAAGTAATGTTCATTCTGCGGAGCCAGCCGGAGCGGTTCTGCTGCTGCAAGGCAAGGTGCTGCAACAAAGCCGGCACCCGTCAGGGTGATCAGGACGGCAGACATCATCCTGGTGATCGACCGTCCGGGACGGAAATGCTGGGCCATTGATAACTCCACTTGAGCTGATAACTCCACTTGAGCTCTGGGCACCAGACCGATCTAGGCGAGCAGCCGCACAACCTCGGCGGGCGAAAGGCAGAGATTCGCTGGATGCTGATCGCACTACCCGTGTCCAGTGCTCACGAGACCCTCGCCTCGCTTCCTTTGTTCGCCTCGCCGTCAGAAGCTCTTCGCGACGGACACCCCTATCGTACGGGGTTGGATAATTGTGGCTGTATAGCCGTACGGGGTGTTGAGACTGTACCAGTTTGTGATACCAATCACCCCGAGCCTGTTGGTAGCATTGTTGAGGTACAAGTTCATCAGCCAAGTATCGTGACGAGTTCCCAGGTGAAAGTTGAGCTGGGTATATCCTGGATACACAATACGAGGTTGCGTCGGATCCCCAGTGAATTCTTGGGGCACTGCGCCAATGTAATTGGCCGAGCCTCCAACGAATCCTGTCCAGTCATTCGTCAGTCGGATGTCCTGGTTGATGGAGACCCCTGCCGAATTCTTCGTGCTATACGGCAGGGGAAATCCTTTCGGTCCATAAGAAGACCCGGTGGGTAAATCCTGAGTGAGGACCGCGTTTGTGTAGGAGTATTGGAGGGCGATTGTGAGCCCCCAAAGCGGGTGCGCTTCAAGCGCCAGCTCCAGACCATCGCTCTTGGCGTGACCGCCGTTCAAAACATAGCCGACATAGGCCGTAGCACCAGTGTCAGGTACCGTAAACCCCCTGGTCACGCTGGCCTGAAAATCCGACCAGTCAACATGATAGGCGGCGGCACTAAACGTGAGAGCGTGTTCGAACAGATTACCTTTGATTCCGATTTCATAATTTATCGTTTTGTCAGGTGCATAACTTTGAGGAACGCCTAGATTGGAATTTGCGGCAGCGAAAGCGTTCTGGTTGTATCCGCCAATACGATATCCCGTAGCGATCCGTGCATAGACCATCAGATCAGGGGTGAATTTGAATTCCGGAGTCACCTGGTAGGTGAAAGAACTTCCGCTGGCTTGAAAGAGTGGCGAGAAAACCGGCGGGACTTCCTGGGTGAAGAGATAGACCGCTTTGCCAGTGAGCAAAGATTGGTTTTTCTGATTATTCCAACTCTGGCGGCCGCCTGCTTCGAGATCAAAACGATCCGTTAGATGGGCCGTCAGATCACCGAAGGTCGCGTACTCGTTGAACTCTCCTCCTATGAAGTCGTTGGTGTAGCTAGTGAAAAGGGTCGCGCCTGTTGTCGGATCAGCGCCGTAGAAATTGCCAAAGTTTGTTGGATTGCTTTCGTGGGTGTAGAAGCCTCCCAGACGCCAATCTAGCCAATGCCCGAGGGACGAGCCGACACGGAGCTCCTGGGAGACTTTGTGAGTAATGGAGTCGTTCGCCGATACCGCGCCGATAATGCCTGGAGGCGTGCTGGGGTCGAGCTGGCAGGTCAGCGGAGCTCCATAGTAGCAATCATGGAGAGCTCCGCCGAGTGAGCCTGTCCAATCCGTGACGTTTGTGTAGGAATTTACGACGTACCCGGTGATCGAGGTAATATCTAAACCATGCACCTTCCAGTCCAGATTGACCGAATACAACTGGTACTGGGTGCTATACGCAACCGAACCAGGTAACGCATACAGACCGAGGCCACTGTGCGCGGACTGTCCCGAGACGGTGGAGTCAAAAAACGAATCACTGCCCTTGGCCTGCTGGACCAAGGCACTGAGCTTCGCGGAGAAACTGTCCGAGGGATGCCACAACACCGCGAAGTGACCGCCCGAGACATCTGATGAATTGAAGTTCTTTTCCCCCGTTGTCAGTTGGTCGATATAGCCTGGATCGTGCCGATAGAAGCCGCTCATACGTAGAGCGAACGTATCCGAGACCGGCATATTGACTGCGCCGCGGACCCTGTATCCGAGGTCACCGTCAGGGATACCGTCGCCGGCGACTTCGAGGCGCCCGCTCCAAGTAGCCATTGAAGGGTCGGCGGTCACATATTTGATCAAGCCGCTGAGGCTGTCGGCACCATAGAGAGTCCCCTGGGGACCTTTGAGCACCTCGATACGCGCCAGGTCGCTGGGGTCAAGGTCCGGAGATGTGATCTGTCCACCGGCCACAGAAGTGCTCGCCATCGCCGGCACGTCGTCAATAACCGTCGCCACTAGTGGATTCTGGCCGGCTCCGGAACTGAGGCCGCGCAGAGCAATGTAGTTGTTGCCGTTCCCGGAAGCACTCAGGGTCATTCCCGGGACAGTCGCATAATAATCAACAAGCCGATCTTGGCCATTTTCAGCAAGGGTATCCGGGTTTAACACCGTTACTGACACGGGTACGTCTTGTAGACGCTCCTCGCGCTTCTGCGCAGTGACCACAATCTCTTGCAAAACCGCCGGCTTTTCAGACTCTGCAGGAGAGTTCTGAGATAGGCCATTTGTGGAAGTGACGTTGGAAAAGCTTTGGTCCGCTTGTCCCACCAGAAATGGGTCCCGGAGAGACTGATCACCCTTTGCGGCAGTCGCGGAAGGAGTCTGCACTTCGATACCGCCACTCAATTTGTCTGCCCGCATCGAGGACTGAGCCGATTCGCCCGCATGAATCGCCACGGTTCTCGAATTGATGAATTGGGCGTGCAATGCCGTTCGCGCAAGCAACTGCTCGAGGGCCCTTTGCAAAGTGAAAGTACCCACCAGCCGAGGGGCCCTGGCATTCAGGGGCACATCGTCCTCGCTGAAGAGCAGTTGCATACCGGTCTGCTGGGCGAACTGGGTCAGCGCTAGCCTCAAAGGCTCCGGCGTGATGTCCAGCCGGACCTCCCGCAGGCTCTCCTGGAGGGCCGGCGGGTCAGCCAGGGCAAGACCTGCCGCCAGCGAGACCCCCATCATCACTATCGTACCGCTCAGTACTCTCATGCTTACGCCCTTCATATACTCGTTTTTTTCGGGAATAAGTCATTCCCGCCTGAATGACGGAAATGGGAGCGTAAAGTCCGTACCGTTTCCGGCGCAGTACAGACTTTTCCGTTAATTTCCGTCATAGAGGTGGAGTACCGACCGAACCTACGGCATGCACGCCAAAGAACCTCATCGACTCCAGAATTTGGGGGAACTCGCCGCCCTCGAATACCGCGAGCACCTACAACAGTTTCTGGTGCGCCGGATCCGTCGCGCCCAGGATGTGCAGGATCTCTCGCAGGAGGTATACCTGCGTCTGTTACGGGTGCAAGAGCCCGGGCTGCTGCGCGAACCCTTAGCCTATTTGTATCGCACAGCTGCAAACGTAGTGTATGAGTTCCTGCGCAGCCGGCGGCAACATGTAACATTTGACTCCGAAATGGCCGATCGCGCGGCATCGCAAGCCGACGGCTCGAGGCCGGATAAGATCGCAGACCAATTGAGTTTGGAGCGCGATCTTGAGCGGCTGCTCGCTACCTTGCCACCGTTGCAACAGACCATCCTCGTCCTGCAAAAGCGCGATGGGCTGTCTTACGAGGAGATTGCACAACGGCTCAAAATTTCCGTACATACGGTCGAGAAATATCTGTTTCGTGCCCTTGCGACGATTCGCTCAAAAAATTGGGACTCTCAGTAGGATACGGACATGCATCGTAATCCGCGCGACGACAAACCTCTCGCTGAGCAAGCCGCCAAATGGCTGTCCGACCTCGAGCACGGTGATCGACACAAACAGGCCGAATTCGCGGCCTGGCTGAAAGAATCGCCCCGCCACATCGAAGAAGTGCTGTGCGCTGCCGCGATCGGTAAGGCGCTCGATCGGTTGGACCCACAGCGCTGGCCAGATGTCTCCGGCTTCCTGGCCAACCCGGTAGGGACTGTTGTCCCTCTGGCTGAGGACACGTCGCCGCCACGCGCGGTGAGATACCGGCCATACCGCAAGCTATGGATAGCCGGCATCACCGCCGCGACTGTATGCTTCGCGCTGGCGTTGATCTTACCCTACCTAACCGGGTGGCATAAATACGCCACGACAGTGGGTGAGCAGCGCACACTGACGTTGGATGATGGATCGCTCGCCTGTTTGAATACGCATTCGCAGTTGACTGCACGCTTTACAAGCTCCACGCGCGAAGTGCGACTGGAGGACGGCGAGGCGCTATTCAAAGTGCGGCGCGACCCCACGCGTCCATTTCTAGTAAAGACAGACGATGTAGTCATACGTGCCCTCGGAACCCAATTCAACGTTTATCGCAAAGCCGAAGCCACGGTGGTATCCGTTGTTGAAGGCGCTGTAGAGGTTGCCACTCGACAAGGGTCGCAGCGATTGGCCGCAGGCGAAGAAGCGCGGATTGCCCCGGATACCGTTACGCAAGTGAGGCAAGTCGACGTGACCCGAATGGCAACCTGGCGTCAGCGGCGCCTGGTATTCGAACTCAAACCACTGGCCGAGGTCGCTCAGGAGTTCAATCGCTATAACCGCGAGCCACGCATCCGTGTGGAAGGTCACGCGCGCTCAAAGCGCTTCAGCGGTATCTTCGATGTGGACGATCCTAGGTCTCTGATGAACTTATTGGCCACTTACAGCGACCTCGCTGTCGAGGAGCACGATGGCGAAGTCGTGATTCAGACGCGGCCCGTGGTCGCTAAATAGCCGCTTCGCGGTTAGCGTCGTTCGGTGCAAGCGCCAGTGCCGCATCCGTCTTGGTACGGCTCCGAGGTAGAATGGTCCAAGGAAGTAGAGGCCGTACCTTATGTCTCCCATGACCGCGTTCATCCTGGCGTGCAGTCTCGTTCTGAGCGGCTGCGGCACGGCCACGCCACGCAAAGTCAACGACACCCGCGAGACAATGCAAAAGGCCGCACAGAAAATCGATCGCATTTGCGCCCTGCCGCAGGCCGAGCGCGACGCGCAGCTCAAGAAGCTCGAAGCAGAAACGGGTGTAGTGCTCGTTTGCAGCAACTGACTCGTAAGGGCATCAGGCCGGTAGCCCATTCCTTCACTGCGTGCATCGCGCATGGCCCACTGGATGCCCCGCGTCGGTGCGACGAACTCAGCGCCGGCATCGAGAAGCGGGTATGCGCGCAGATTTACGCAGGGCTATGCCTCGACCATCATGCTGGACCCCTTGGACTGCTCTAAATCCGACCAGCGCGGGCGAGCAACGTGTGCATCAGTGTGTGTGCGCCCGCGGCGAGATCCTGCGGTGTGGCGCTCTCGGCCTCGTTGTGGCTGATTCCGCCCTTGCAGGGCACGAAGATCATTGCCGTCGGAACCACTCGCGCCACATTCATTGCGTCATGTCCGGCGCCGCTCAACATATCGAGATTCGGATAGGCAAGCTCGTTAGCCGTGTTGCGTACTAAGTTAATGAGTTCTCGTGCAAACTCGAGCGGCGCGATGTTGATCGAGCGTGCGATTTCGATTCCCAGTCCGTGTTCCGCCGCAATTCTGCGCATGCCGGCGTGCATGCCCTCTTCGAGCGCGTCCAGAACGGTTGAATCCGGGTGCCGCAAATCGCAGACAAATGTCGCCCTTCCAGGAATCGTGGCGCCGGAGTTTGGCGATACCTCGATCTTGCCGACCGTGAGACGGGCGAACTCGTCCTGATGGCGGGCCATCTGGTTCAGGGTGGTGATCATCTCGGAGGCGCCGACCAACGCGTCACGGCGGCGATCCATCGGAGTCGTTCCAGCGTGAGAGTCTACTCCCGTCACTGTCACGATAGACCAGCGAATCCCGACGATGTGTGTGACCACGCCGATCGTCTTCCCCTGGGCTTCGAGGATCGGACCCTGCTCGATGTGGGTCTCGATGAAACAATCTAAAGGGCGGCTGCCGGGAAGCTCGCCGCCCAGAAACCCCGTACGGACCAGATCCTCGCCGACCGTCGTTCCATCGGTCGTGCGGGACCGATGCAGGGTTGCAATGTCGATCTTACCGGCAAACGCCTGGGAGCCCGCCAGCGGCGGATCGAATCTAACTCCCTCCTCGTTAGTCCAACAGATAACATCGATCGGGGCATCCGTCTCCACATTGGCATCGTTCAGGGCGCGAACGACTTCCAGCCCGGCGAGCACGCCGTAGATACCGTCAAACTTGCCGCCGTGAGGCTGAGTATCGAGATGACTTCCGGTGGCCACAGCCGGCCGCGACGGATTGCGCCCGGGGCGCCGCGCGAAGATGTTGCCTGCTGCGTCGAAAATAATCTGACAGCCCGCCTTGCGACACCAATCAATGAAAAGATCCCTGCCCTGCTTGTCAGCTTCGCTCAGGGAAGGCCGATTGCAACCTCCATTGGGCAGTGCTCCGATCCTGCCCATATCCATCAGAGTATTCCAAAGACGGTCGCGGTTAACGATCAGCTCACTGCCCATCATTTATTGCCTCGATTCATGGCTGCGGCGCTTAGCGGCTTAACCGAACTCCTGTGACCTTGCGCCCGGGCGCACCGAGCCGGCGGGGCGGAGGATTGCGCAGAAAGATCGTTCGGTACCACATGACCGCAATCACCTCGGCGATGTGTTCGGGACGTCGCCCGAGCTTGACCAAGTCCTCGGTATGTCGAATGAGCTCCTGGTAGATCACGCCTTCGGTCATCGCCCCAAGCACAAAACCCATGCGCTCGGCGGACGCCTTTGTAAAGCCGGCAGCCTCCCGTAGAAAGCCCGCGACCTGCAGGTTCCAAACGTGCGCGTTACGCTTCCAGATGGCATCGAACTCCGCACAGTCGGCTGCCAATCCAAAGAAACAGGCCAGTACGCCCGGATTGCGTGCAAAGACCTCGACCACCGCACGGTGGTTTTGATAGATCCAACCGTACGGATCGCTGAAATCCGTCAGTCCCCGGGCCTCTTTCAGCAGTTCATCGAAGACCCCCGCACAGACCTCGGCAACCGCTGCTTCCAGATCCCGGAAATATCGATAGAAAAGGCCGTTTGCAAGCCCGGCCCGAGCCGTGACGTCCTGTACTCGCAGACTCCGGAAGCCTCGTTCGTTCAGACCCTCTCGAGTCGCCTCTTTCAGAAGCTCACGGCTCTTGAGCGCGCGTGCCTGCAGGACCTCTCGCGGGTGGAGCGCCGTGCGCCGTGTCCCAGCTTGCCCTCGGTTCAAACGGCTTGTGGACATCGCCTTTCAACTTCAACTGGCCGCGCTACGGCGGCGAAGCCCCATAGCGTAGCATCGCCGTAGATTCTCACTAGGCACTCGCAGCGCTCAAGCGTATGGCGATCACTCCCGAGGCCTCGAGCACGGCTGTGCACTCGGGCGGTATCACCGTGGTGGAATCGGTCTGCAAGATGATGGCGGGCCCGGGAATCGGTTTGCCTACGGGCAGGCGCTTGCGATCGTAGAAGGCTGTCGAAAACGTCTGCAATGCGTTGCCAAAGCGGAACACGGCCGAATCCGTGCGGATGCGTGCCTCGTCAAGGGAGCCACCTGTTGGCTGCGCTGGTGCTCCGATCCTAGGGACCTTGGCGACCGCGGCGACCCGCAGGTTCACCAACTCCACAACAGACTGCTCGAAGTGGTGCCCGTATTCCTGCCGGTGCAGCTCGTGAAACCGTGCGAGCATGGTCAGTGAGTCTGCCGGGGTCAGTTTACCCGCCGGCAGAGGCAGGCGCAGCTCATAACCCTGCCCGACATAACGCGCATTAGCGGATCTTTCAAACAGAGTCTGCGCAGGGTCGACGTCGTCGGCACGAAGCTGTTCGGTTAAGTGACGCACCATGTCCTCAAACTCCGAGTTCATCCGCTCGAGGTCGAGCGTCGCGGAGGTCAGAAATGCCGTTCGCACCATGTCGTACTTCAGATCGGTCGTGAGCAGTCCGATAGCGGAGTTGATTCCTGGATACGCCGGAATGAGGACCTCGGGGATGCCCAAGAGGCGGGCCACGTCGACTCCGTGCAGAGGGCCCGCTCCGCCGAAGGCTACGAGCGAGTAGTTGCGGGGATCGATGCCCTTTTGCACAGTTCGCGCGCGGATCGCATTGGCCATGTTGGCATTCAACACGGCTACGACACCTTCGGCTGCCTCGTAAACGGACAGTCCAAGCCGCGCTGCCAATCCTTCAAGGGCGCGCCGGGCTGCAGCAGCATCGAGCGGCATCGTACCGCCCAGAAAATTGTGCTCATCGAGTCGCCCGAGCACAATGTTGGCATCCGTAACGGTGGGCTCCGTTCCGCCACGGCCGTAGGCCGCAGGACCGGGTACCGCCCCAGCGCTCTGCGGCCCCACCTTGAACGCGCCGGCACGGTCCACGTACGCGAGTGATCCGCCTCCTGCGCCAATGGTGTGCAGATCAATCATGGGTACGAGGATTGGATATCCGGCAACATACGTGTCACGTGCGGAGGCTTCGCTAAAGCGGCCCGCTGTTACAACGCCGATGTCCGCGCTCGTGCCTCCGATGTCGAGCGTGATAACGTTGCCGCGTCCGGTCAGTTCGCCGATCCATGTCCCTCCCAACACCCCGGCCGCAAGGCCCGACATCAGAGTGCACACCGGCAATTCAGCCACCGTGCGTGCCGGGGCGACACCACCGTTGGATTGCATGATGTGCACCTCGCCGGAGAAGCCTGTGCTGCGTAGGCCATCGGCGAGGTGGGTCACATAGTCGCGCACTAGTGGCCCGATGAAGGCGTTCATGGCGGTGGTAGTAAAGCGCTCGAACTCGCGGAACTGCGGCGACACTTCATGCGAGCACGTAACAAACACCCCGGGACAGGCCTCCTGCACGATCTGCTTTGCGCGACGCTCATGGGCCGGGTTGAGATAGGAGAAAAGGAAGCAGACGGCGATGGAAGCGACGCCATCCTGCGCCAACTCGATAGCGGCCCGGCGTACTTCAGTCTCCTGAAGGGGCTCGACCACCGCACCATTTGGAGGCGCGAGGCGCTCGGTTACCACTTTGCGGTGCCGGCGTTGCACCAGGGGGCGGTCCTGCCAGGGAATGCTCTGTTGGATGGAATAGTGTTGTGGACGTTGATGGCGTCCGATCTGCACTATGTCGCGAAATCCTCTCGTCGTAATCATTCCAGCACGCGAGCCGCGATATTGCAGGGCCGCGTTGGTGGCCACCGTCGTGCCGTGGAAAATATGGTCGATGTCCGCCACGGTGATGCCGGCACGCGCGCAGATTTCGCTCACGCCGCGTAGCACCCCTTGCGATGAATCTTGAGGGGTGCTTGCCACCTTATGGACCGTTGTCGTGTTCGTATCGGTATTAGTGAGCACGATGTCCGTGAAAGTGCCGCCGACGTCTACCCCGATCAGAAGCATCGCGCTTCTCCGCCGCAAGCCAATTGACCCACATACCATAAGTGAAAGTGGCGTCACTTTCAAAACTTGTTGTCCGGCGATTAACGAAAGCGCGTATTCTCGGGCCATCCCAATCCCTGGATGCTTTCTTATGAAGCAAAACGTAAGCACCTCGGTATCCGGCGCCGTTGCGTCCCCTGCTGGCGTAGGCCGGGCTCCCCGAGTGGATCCCATCACGGCCAGCATCATCCAGGGCGCGCTAGAGAACATCGCAATCGAGATGGGCTACAAGCTGATGCGCATGGCTTACTCCAGCATCATTCGGGAGTCGGAGGATTTTGGCGCGGCGATCTGCGATTTGCAGGGCCGGCAGCTATGCGAATGCTCAATGAGCACTCCGCTGCAGTCGGGGCCTATTCCGGGCTATGTAAAGGGGATTTTGCGCGAGTTCGAGCAGCGCGGCGAGACTTTCAGGCCCGGCGATGTGGTTGTACACAATGATCCGTATAACGGTGCCTCGCATAGTCCGGATATCGGCTTCTGCGTTCCGATCTTCCATGAGGGCCAATTGGTGGGGTTCTCTGTGA
>Ga0207695_10012581_pt1 | contig 10141 bp, 10 predicted proteins | sample KBSC54metaG_FD_184354 | JGI IMG/M metagenome (GOLD analysis project Ga0207695, IMG submission 184354) | Corn rhizosphere microbial communities from Kellogg Biological Station, Michigan, USA - KBS C5-4 metaG (SPAdes) (version 2) | ecosystem: Host-associated > Plants > Roots > Rhizosphere > Soil... | reverse complement strand
AGTGATTTTGTCTGCACCGCGGCGCCGGGCACCTGGAACGCGTACATCTACAACATCGACAGCTTCGCGATGTTCCGCCTCAGCGACCCGCAGGCCGTGCAGGGCCAGAAGGCGCTGGCCTCGACGATCATGAGCAGCCAGTTCCAGGAGATCTTCAACCTCAACAAGGGATCGATCCCGGCCGCCGTCGGCTCCGACATGACGCATTTCGACCACTGCGGGCAGGAATCGAGCGCCTACTTCGTCGCGGCCTCGCTGTCGAACACGCTGCTGCCGTCGTTCGCGCACAAGATGGCGCAGTCCGACAGCCACGTCGCGGCGGTGCAGGCCATCGTCGCCAGGCTGTGGGACGACGATTCGTATGCGCCCGCCAAGGCGCAGGCGGACCTGGTGGCCGCCGCCTCGGTTCGCTAGAGGCACATCCCGCCGAGGCAGGCCGCCGAGATCACCGCCATCGGCGTCACCAGGGCCGTGAGCCCGGCCAGCGTCAACGCGACGACGCGCGCCGAACGCGCCGGCACGCCCGCATGGCGCAGCGACTGCCCCGAGACGACGCACACGGCGCACGGGAAGGCGAGGAACAGCGGCACCGCGAGCCAGGCCAGCACGTGGTCGGCCTGCGCGGGGTCGCTGAACAGCCGTGCGAACACGAACGCCTTCCAGTTGAGGGCGAAGCAGGCCACGACCACGATCGCCGCGGTCGCGAGCGCGCGGTGGCGCCACACCGTCGTCGCCCACTCGGACAGCGGCCACAGCGCGGCGATGGTGAAGATCTCGGCGCCGATCAGCAGCGACCAGGCGACCTGATGGGACAGTGTGTCGAAAGGCATCGGCAGCGGCGGGCGTGTCGGTGCGCGCGGGAAGGCCGGGCGGCCTTCAGTCGCCGTGCTTGTCGGCTTCCGACGTGAAGCTGTCGGCGTAGAACTCGTCGTCGGGCAGGCGGCACTGCGCCACGAAGTCGCGCTGGGCCGACTCCACCATGACGGGCACGCCGCAGGCGTAGACCTGGTGGCCGGACAGATCGGGGAAATCGGCCATGACGGCCTGGTGGACGAAACCCGTGCGGCCGGTCCAGGCATCTTCCGGCGCGGGTTCCGACAGCACCGGCACGTACTCCAGCTGCGGCACCAGCTCCCTGGCGGTGGCCAGCCACTGGTCCAGGTACAGGTCGGCCTTGCGGCGCGCGCCCCAGTACAGGCGCACCGGACGGATGCTGCCCAGGTGGTGCATCTGCTCGATCAGCGCCTTGATCGGCGCGAAGCCGGTGCCCGAGGCGAGCAGCACGATGGGCTTGTCGCTCTCCTCGCGCAGGAAGAAGCTGCCGAACGGGCCCTCCATGCGCAGGATGTCCTTTTCCTTCATCGCGCCGAACACGTGGTCGGTGAACTTGCCGCCGGGCATGTGGCGGATGTGCAGCTCGATGGCGGCCGGCGTGCCGAGGTTGTGCGGCGCGTTGGCCATCGAGTAGCTGCGGCGCGAGCCGTCGCGCAGGATGAACTCGACGTACTGGCCGGCGCGGTAGCGGAACGGCTGCGTGGCGGGCAGTTGCACGCGCACGACGGCGACGTCGGCCGACGGCCGCTCCAGGCTCAGCACGCGGCCGGGCATCTTGCTGATCGGGTACTCGCCGGCGCCCACCACCATGCGGGCCTCGACGACGCAGTCGGTCTGCGGCGTGGCGCAGCAGGTGAGGATCAGGCCGGCGGCCTCCTCGGCCTCGGACAGGGCCTTGTGCTGGTGCGCCCCGTGGATCACGCGGCCGTCCTTGAGCTTGCTCTTGCACGAGCCGCACGCGCCGTCGCGGCAGCCATAGGGCAGGCCCACGCCGGCGCGGATGGCGGCCGACAGGATGGTCTCGTCGCGCGCGACGTCGAAAGCCCGCTCGGCGGGGTGGAGAGTGACGGTGAAGGTCATGTTGTCGGCGGCGAACGCGGCGGCACGGGAGAGTGCGCGGCGCGCACCGAAAGGCGGATTATCCCGCGCCGCGCCGATCCTGCCCGCAGGTCGGTCTGGCCCCGGCCTCACCGGCCATTCGGTGCGCGGCTCGCCGTGCCGGCCGCGCCTCCCCCAGGCCGGCGAACGGCGGCCGACGCCTGCGGCTCACCCCGCCCTACACTCGGCCCATGTCCGACCATGCCGTGCCCGCCGAGCCGCTGCTGAGCATCCGCTCGTACAGCGGCGAGCAGACCGTGCACGAGCACGGCTACGCGCAAGTGCTCTTCGCCTGGCGCGGCCGCATGGACATCGAGGTCGGCGCGTCGGCCGACTTCTCGGACAGCTCCTGCGGCCTGATCATCCCGGCCGGCGTCACGCACGCGTACGCGGCCTCGCCCGACCTGCGCATGGTGGTGATGGACGTGCCGATGCAGCACGGCCTCGACCGAGCGCGGCGCTTCGCGGTGACGGCCGGCGTGCGCGCGCTGGTAGGGCACGCGAACCCCGAGGACCTGCTGGGCGCGATCCTCGGCGCGCCGCGCGCGGGCGTGCGGCGCGGCATCGCGCTCGACCGGCTGCGGGCCGAGCTGGCGGCCGCGCTGCACGAACCGTGGACGACCGCACGCATGGCCGAGCGTTGCCTGCTGAGCCCGCAGCGCTTCCACGCGCGGCTGCTGGAGCTGACGGGGCAGTCGCCGCAGGCCTGGCTGCGGGGGCTGCGGCTGGACGAGGCGCAGCGTCTGCTGCGGCGCGGCCTCACGCTCGAGGCCGCGGCCGCGCGCGTCGGCTACGCCACGGCCAGCGCGCTGGCGCACGCGCTGCGGCGCGACCGCGAGATCGGCGCACGCAGCCTGCGCGACGCAGGCTGAAATCCGGGAAGTCGAGAGTCTCTCGACAGAAACGGGCCGGCGTCCGCGCCACCATGGCGGCATGAAGACTGCATCCTGGCCGGGCATCGTCCTGGCGCTGGCGGCGGCCGTGCTGTGGGGCACGACCGGCACCTCCCAGCATTTGGCCGGCGCGCACCTGGCGTCGACCTGGATCGGCACGCTGCGCCTGGTCATCGCCGCGCTCTTCTTCGCGGGCCTGGTCGCGGCCACCGAACGCGGCGCAGCAGCGCGCCCGCGCCCGGCCGGCCTGTGGCGGCGCCAGCTGCTCGCGGGCGCGGCCATCGCCGCCTACAACCTGGCGTTCTTCGCAGGCGTGCGGCAGGCAGGCGTGGCGGTGGGCACCACGGTGGCCATCGGCAGCGGGCCGCTGTTCGCCGGCGCCTTGCAGGCGGTGATCACGCGGCGCGCGCCGGTTGCGCTGTGGTGGATCGGCACGGCGCTGGCGATCGCGGGCGGCGCGGCCATCGCGCTGGGCAACGGCGGCGCGGCGCCGGCGGACGCCGTCGGGCTGCTGCTGTGCCTGAGCGCCGGCCTGTCGTACGCCGTCTACACGCTGACGGCCAAATCCTTGTCGGGCCAGGCATCGCCGGCGCGCGCGAGCCTGTGGGTCTTCGCCACGGCCGCGCTCATCGCGCTGCCCGCGGCCTGGGCGCTCGTGCCGTCGGGTCCGGCCGACCTCGCCGCCGCCGGTACCCGCACCTGGCTCGTCGTGGCCTGGCTGGGCGTGGTGGCCACGGGCGTCTCCTACCTGCTGTTCAGCACCGCCCTGCGCTTCATCTCGGGCGCGACCGGCGTGGCGCTGGCGCTCGGCGAGCCGCTGACCGCGTTCACGCTGGCCGTGCTGCTGCTGGGCGAGCCGCTGCGCGCGAGCGGCCTCGTCGGCATCGCGCTGATCCTGGCCGGGCTGGCCCTGGTCATCACCGGCGAACGCCGGGGTTGAGACAATCCGCCGCTCATGGCGCGTCAATCCTCCCTCCTGATCATCGGCTGCGGCGACGTCGGCCTGCGCGTCGTGCGCGCGCTGGGCGGCCGCCTGCGCGTGTTCGCGCTGACCTCGTCGCCCGGCCGATGCGGCGCGCTGCGCGCCGCCGGCGTGCGGCCGATCGTCGGCGACCTCGACGACCCGGCCTCGCTCGGGCGCCTCGCCGGCCTGGCAGACGCGGTGCTGTACCTGGCGCCGCCGCCCGGCTCGGGGAGCGGCGACCCCCGGCTCGGCGCGCTGCTCGCCGCGATCAGCCGCCGTTCGCTGCCGGCGCGCGTCGTCTATGCGAGCACGACGGGCGTCTACGGCGACTGCCGCGGCGAGCGGGTCGACGAGACGCGCCCGGCCAGGGCGACGACCGATCGCGCCCTGCGCCGCGTCGACGCCGAGTCGCGCCTGCGCGCCTGGGCGCGCGCCACGGGCGTGCGCGCGAGCGTGCTGCGCATCCCCGGCATCTACGCGAGCGACCGCGAGGGCGGCCGGCCGCAGGATCGCGTGCGCCGCGGCACGCCGGTGCTGGCCGCCCAGGACGACGGCCACACCAACCACATCCATGCCGATGACCTCGCGCGCGCCTGCATCGCGGCGCTGTGGCGCGGCCGGCCGCAGCGCGTCGTCAACGTGTGCGACGACACCGACATGAAGACGGGCGACTACTACGACCTCGTCGCCGACCTGAGCGGCCTGCCACGTCCCGAGCGCGTGACGCGCGAGCAGGCGGGCGAGCGCTTCAGCCCCGCGCAATGGAGCTTCCTGAACGAGTCGCGCCGGCTCTCCAACGCGCGCATGAAGCGCGAGCTGCGGCTGCGCCTGCAGCGCCCGACGATCCGCGAGGGGCTCGCGGACTGACGCGCGGGTTCAGTGCACGCGCCGGATGTGCGGCGGCGACTTCCTGCGCTTGAACGACGGCGGACGCCAGCGCCAATACAGCAGCATCAGGTAGCCGCCGAGCGCGCCGCCCAGCGACGCCACCACGCTGACCCACGCGCCGCCGCCGCCCAGCATCGATCCGATCATCATGATGACCTCGATGCCGATGAACACCCATACGGCCGTGCGCATGGTGACTTCGGCGACGAAGTACAGCAGGATGCGCTGGTGCGGGAACAGGATGCCGAACGCCACCAGCATGCCGAACACGGCGCTCGCCATCCCGGCCAGCGGCACGAGCGTGCCGAACGCCAGCGTGATCAGCAGGAACACCGCCGCCGCGGTGACGGTGCACGCCAGCAGGAACTGCACGTAGCGGCGCACGCCCCACAGCTCTTCGAGGCGCGAGCCCATGAAGTAGAGCATCAGCATGTTGAAGAACCAGCCCAGGCCGTCCAGGTGCACGAACGGGTAGGCCACGATCTGCCACGGCCAGAAGCCGCCCGAGAACACCGGGAACAGCGTCAGCCACTGCAGCTCGAGCGACTGCAGCGGCCGGATGGCGGCCCCGAGGAACAGCAGGACGGTGCAGGCGATCAGCAGGGCGCGGGTGACGGGGGGCGGCAGTTGCAGCGGCATGGCGGGGCGGGGCAGTGAGCGTTCAGTGTGCCATGGGCGCGATTCACGCCCCGTCGCCAGGGCCGCACCGGCGGGCCGAATTCACGCGGGGGCGTGGCTGCTTGCGGCGCGCCCTCAGCGCTCGCCCACCACGACGTCGCACACCTGCTCCGCGCTGCCCCGGTGCACGCGCAGCTTCAGGTGATCGCCGGGTTTCGCGCTGTCCAGCACGTCCCGCAGCTTGCCACCCGGCGTGCCGGCGATGGGGATGTCGTTGGCCGCGACGATCTCGTCGCCCGCCTGCACCCCGGCCTTCTCCGCGGGCAGGCCCGGCTTCACGGTCGTGACCGTCACCTTCTTGAGCGTGGTGCTGAAGAAGCCGTCGGTCTCGACGGAGAAGCTGATGCCGATCACGGGCTTGCCGGCGGCATGGGCCGTGGCGGCAGCGACGAGGGCGGCAGCGCCGAGGGCGAGGACTGTGCGCTTGGACATGGTGCGATCGTTCGTGGGAAGACGGCCAGTCTGCCCCATGTGCGGACGTCGCCCGGCCTGCATCCGACAGTCGGCGTCATTCGGGGCCTGGGTTGCAGCCGGAGATCGGCGCGTCGGGCGATGGCCCGCGCTGCGGGAACTGCGGGCGCCTGGTGCCTCGGGTCGGACTCGAACCGACACCCCTTTCGAGAACGGATTTTGAGTCCGTCGCGGCTACCGATTACGCCACCGAGGCAGGGGTTGCTGCGGCGTGCAAGCGGGTACACGTGCGCAGGGGGCGGATTATCACATGACGAAGGCGAGGTTTGGGGCGCGCTGCGACAATGCGGGCTTCCTGTCCAGCTCATCGTTCCAACGGATCGCAACGCCCATGCCGACGTACATGTCCCTCGAGGAGGCCATCGGCCACACGCCGCTGGTGCGGCTGCAGCGCGTCGTCGGCGCCGAGATCGCCGCGCGCGGCAACGTCGTCCTGGGCAAGCTGGAGGGCAACAACCCGGCCGGCTCCGTCAAGGACCGGCCGGCGATCTGGATGATCCGGGGCGCCGAGGAGCGCGGCCAGATCAAGCCGGGCGACACGCTGATCGAGGCCACCTCGGGCAACACCGGCATCGCGCTGGCGATGGCCGCCGCCATCAAGGGCTACCGCATGGTGTTGATCATGCCCGAGGACCTGTCGGTCGAGCGCGTTCAATCGATGAAGGCCTACGGCGCCGAGCTGATCCTCACCCCGAAGTCGGGCGGCATGGAGTACGCGCGCGACCTCGCCACGCAGATGCAGGCGGATGGCAAGGGCCTGGTGCTCGACCAGTTCGCCAACCCGGACAACCCGCGCGCGCACTACGAGACCACCGGCCCCGAGATCTGGAACGACACCGAGGGCCGCATCACGCACTTCGTGAGCGCGATGGGCACGACAGGCACGATCACCGGCGTGTCGCGCTTCCTCAAGGAGAAGAACCCGGAGATCCGCATCCTCGGCGCGCAGCCGTCGGAGGGCTCTCGCATCCCGGGCATCCGCAAGTGGCCCGAGGCCTACCAGCCCAAGATCTACGACCCGTCGCACATCGACGAGACCATCCAGGTGAGCCAGCAGGACGCCGAGGAGATGGCGCGCCGCCTCGCGCGCGAGGAAGGCCTGTTCGCGGGCATCTCGGCGGCCGGCGCGTGCTGGGTCGCGCTGCAGGTGGCGCAGCGGCTGGAGAACGCGACGATCGTCTTCGTCGTCTGCGACCGCGGCGACCGCTACCTGTCGACGGGCGTGTTCCCTGCATGACCGGCACGAACTGGCGCTACTGCCCGCAGTGCGCGCACGAACTCGCGCTCGTCACGCAGGACGAGGACGGCGGCCCGAAGGCGCGGCTGCGCTGCACGAATTGCGGCTTCACGCACTGGAACAACCCGACGCCGGTGCTCGCGGCCATCGTCGAGTGCGCCGACCGCGGCGGCAAGGTGCTGCTGGCCCGCAACGCGGCCTGGGCTGGGCGCATGTTCGCGCTGATCACCGGCTTCATGGAGGCCGGCGAGACGCCCGAGGAGGGCATCGCGCGCGAGGTGCTGGAGGAGACGGCGCTCACTGCCGAGTCGGTCAGGATCGTCGGCGTGTGGGACTTCCAGCGCATGAACCAGGTCATCATCGCGTACCACGTGGTGGCGCGCGGCGAGATCAGGCTGTCCCCGGAGCTCGCCGAGTACAAGCTGTTCGAGCCCGGCGACATCGTCTGCTGGCCCGCCGGCACCGGCTACGCCGTGGCCGAGTGGCTGCGCTCGCGCGGCATCGAGCCCAAGTTCATGACGCCCGAGGAGCGCGCCGCCCTCGCGACGCCGCGACCCGAGGCGTCATAATCGCCGGCATCCAACCAGGTTCCACTCCATGCAAGCCCACAAGGAAATCGATACGCGCGGCATGAACTGCCCGCTGCCCATCCTGAAGGCCAAGAAGGCGCTGGCCGAGATGCAGACGGGCGAGATCCTGAAGGTCGTCGCCACCGACCCGAGCTCCACCCGCGACTTCCAGGCGTTCGCCCGGCAGACGGGCAACGAGCTGCTCGAGCAGCACCAGGAATCGACGGAGTACATCCACTTCCTGCGGCGGCGCTGAGGCGGTCCGGCCGTGCCTGCGGATCGGGCCGGCATGCCAGACATCGCCGGCCTCGCCGCCACGTCATCCTGCGCGCAGTCGCAGGATCCACCTCGTCCCGCTACGAACGCTGCCCGGTACGCCCACGTGGATCCTGCGACTGCGCGCAGGATGACATCGCATATTTGCAGGGCGGGTTGTTCGACCCGCCATTGCCGTACGCGCGAATGCGGGTCAAACGACCCGCCCTCCCAATACGGCCAGGGGCCATGAAAGAGGCGCTGCCGCGGCAGCGCCTTTTCGCTGGACAAACATGCGCTCAGCCGCCCAGTTGTGCGAGCTGCGCCTTCATGCGCGCCACGGTCTCGACGAAGCCGGCCAGCCGCGTGCGCATCTGCTCCACGACTTCGGGCTTGGCGCGCGAGACGAAGTTCTCGTTGCCCAGCTGCTTGTTGGCCTTCTCGATCTCGATCTCGAGGCGCGCGATCTCCTTGGAGATGCGATCGCGCTCGGCGCCCACGTCGATCTCGACGAGCAGCGCCAGGCGCACCGCGCCCTCGACAGCCACCGGCAGCACCTTGGTGGCGTCCGTGAACGCGGCTTCGTCGGCGATGACCCGCACCTCGCTGACCTTGGCGAGCGCCTTCAGCAGGGGCGTCGCCTGGGCGACGAACTCGGCATCGCCGTGCGTCAGCAGCGGCATGCGCTCGGCGTCCGACAGGTTCATCTGCTTGCGCACGCTGCGGCAGGCGCCTATCAGCGCCTTGACGCGCTCGACCCACGCGCACGCCGCCTCGTCCACGCGCTCCAGCTGCGCGATGGGGTAGGGCGCGGTCGCGATCGTCTGGCCCGCCGCGGGCGAGCGCCCGGCGATCGGCGCGACCGCCTCCCACAGCTCCGCGGTCACGAAGGGCGTGACCGGGTGCAGCAGGCGCAGCACCGTCTCCAGCGTGCGCACCAGCGTGCGGCGCGTGCCGCGCGCGGCGGCCTCGTCGCCGGCGGCCTTGGCCTCGGCGAGCTGCGCCTTGGCGATCTCGAGGTACCAGTCGCAGTACTCCGTCCACACGAACTGGTAGATCGTGTTGGCGACGTTGTCGAGACGGTATTCGGCGAAGGCCCTGGCGACGTCGGCTTCGGCGCGCTGCAGCAGGCTGGTGATCCAGCGGTCGGCCTGGCTGAACTTGTTGTACCCCGGGGGGCAGGTGGCCTTGTCGCCCTCGAGCAGGCCGCAATCCTGGCCCTCGCAGTTCATCAGCACGAACTTGGTGGCGTTCCAGAGCTTGTTGCAGAAGTTGCGGTAGCCCTCGCAGCGCTTGGAGTCGAACGCGATGTTGCGGCCGAGCGTGGCGAGCGCGGCGAACGTGAAGCGCAGCGCGTCGGCGCCGTAGGACGGGATGCCCTCGGGGAATTCCTTCTTCGTGTTCTCGCGCACGCGCGGGGCGGTCTCGGGGCGGCGCAGGCCCACCACGCGCTTGTCCAGCAGCGGCTCCAGCGAGATGCCGTCGATCAGGTCCACCGGGTCGAGCACGTTGCCCTCGGACTTCGACATCTTCTGGCCCTGCGCGTCGCGCACGAGGCCGTGGATGTAGACGTGGCGAAACGGCACCTTGCCGGTGAAGTGGGTGGTCATCATGATCATCCGGGCGACCCAGAAGAAGATGATGTCGTAGCCGGTCACCAGCACCGACGACGGCAGGAAAAGGTCCTGCTCGATCGTCTTCTCGGGCCAGCCGAGCGTGGAGAACGGCACCAGGGCCGACGAGTACCAGGTGTCGAGCACGTCCTCGTCGCGCACCAGCGTGCCGGTGTAGCCCGCGGCGGCGGCCTTCTGCGCGGCCTCCGCGTCGCTGCGCGCGACGAAGATGCGGCCGTCGTCGGCGTACCAGGCCGGGATCTGGTGGCCCCACCAGAGCTGGCGCGAGATGCACCAGTCCTGGATGTCGTTCATCCAGTGGTTGTACGTGTTCACCCACTGCTCGGGGAAGAACTTCACCTCGCCGGTGGCCACGGCCTCGACGGCCTTGGCGGCGATGGACGTGCCGTCCGCGCCGGGCTTGGTCATCGCCACGTACCACTGGTTGGTGAGCATGGGCTCGATGACCTGGCCCGTGCGCTCGCAGCGCGGCACCATCAGCTTGTGCTTGCGCGTCTCCACGAGGAAGCCCTGCGCGTCGAGGTCGGCCACGATCCTCTTGCGCGCCACGAAGCGATCGAGGCCGCGGTACGGCTCGGGCGCGTTCTCGTTGATGGTGGCGTCGAGCGCCAGCACGCCGA
>Ga0207695_10012580_pt1 | contig 10142 bp, 10 predicted proteins | sample KBSC54metaG_FD_184354 | JGI IMG/M metagenome (GOLD analysis project Ga0207695, IMG submission 184354) | Corn rhizosphere microbial communities from Kellogg Biological Station, Michigan, USA - KBS C5-4 metaG (SPAdes) (version 2) | ecosystem: Host-associated > Plants > Roots > Rhizosphere > Soil... | reverse complement strand
ATGTATGGCAAGCTCATGAAAACGCCGCGGCTCACAGCTTGGTATGGTGATAGGGACAAAGAATACATTTATTCTGGTACCAAACATTACCCTATTCCGTGGACGAAGGAGTTGCTGCTGATCAAAAAAAAAATCGAACCCGTTGCTGGTGTGAAATTCAACAGTGTTTTGCTGAATTATTATCGTGACGCTAATGATTCAGTTGCATGGCATAGTGACGACGAGTACGAGCTTGGTGTTAACCCGATTATTGCGTCAGTAAGCTTTGGTCAGGTGAGACGCTTTGATATCAGGCACAAAGAGGATCGCCACCGTAAGCATTCCATCTATTTGGAAAATGGCTCGTTATTGATCATGAAAGGTAACCTGCAGCATAGCTGGGTACACCAGATCCCCAAATCAACTAGACCGCTCAAGGCAAGGGTAAATCTCACCTTCAGGGTGATTCATTAGTTAGTTAAAAGTAAAACCGAATTGTACATTAAACCCAATAGAAGCAGGCGCACCGTTGCCAAAGCGTGCCGGGAGTGATCCTGCAATAAAGTAGTTGACATATTTGGTGCGTGCATACACCTGGTTAAATACCGGCGTAAAGCCATATCGGCCTGCAGTTTCGAAGGCAAGCCGGGTAATGATGGTAAAGCCATGGTCGAATCGAAACATCGTTCCGGGATCCAATAACAGGTTGCTCACTTTGCTGCTCGCTTTTGTCGCAGTAATAGTGGGGGTAAACTCATAACTGAATCCAAAACGGTCGCTGTACAAAATATTCACTCCCACCGGGAAACCAATCTTAGTGGTTCCATTAAAATTCCACGTGGTGGCATTTTTATCAAGGGTGACTACAGGTACAATGAAGCTTAAATAGCCTACAGCCCTCGGGTAAGTTTTGGGTGCCAATGTTGACGGAGCGGCAGTTGGGTTCATCTTGGTAGAGTCTGTCTTTGCCTGTTGCGCAAAAGCCCTACCCGAAACCAGGGCAACAAGAATAATTGCACTTAGAATGGACTTGGTTAAATGTTTTGAGAGTAAATTTTGTTTCATAAAGTTGATTTAGATGTTAAGGGCTGTTTTTCATTTGGTCGTGTAGGGCAGGTAAACCTTTCAGGATAAAATAATCATAAGGGTGCAGGTCTATATTCGTTATATTTTCAAATATATAACGATATGCCGAAAAATTATTGCAAAAAGGTTGTTAAATTTTTAGACGTTCAGATTCGTTTTCCAGGAATGTTTTGAACCGTTTACGCAGAGCTGTATAATACTTAATCAGTTCCAGACCTTCTGGGGTGAGGGTTGACCCGCCACCTTTTTCACCGCCGGCCTGTGGCACCACCACGGGAACGTTAGTTTGCTCATTCAGGTGGTTGATCAGTTCCCAGGCTTTTTTGTAAGACATATTCATGGCTTTTGCGGCGTTGCTGATAGAGCCAGTCTCTTCAATCTTTTCAAGCAATTCCAAAGGACCGGGGCCAAAAAAGCGTTCACCTCCTGATTCCAGCCAGATTTTGCCGCCAACTTTTATTTCAAGGTCTTTCTTTAGAATATGTTTTATCGACTTAGACATGGGTGCAGCAAAATTAATAAACAATACAGAAAATTGATCTGGCAATATATGATCCCTACTTTTTAGTTATAGTATAGATTGTTTCATTTTATGAAAGATTGAACAATAAATAAAAGGTGCCAAACACAATGTTATTTATTCATTGTTAAGCACTTGATTACTAAAATTCTAACTATGGAAACTCTCAATATAGCCCATACTAAACTTGATTTGAAACAGTTGTTTATTCACCAGCTAAACAGGGTGAATTGTACAAAAGGATACCTGACACGTAACCTGCCAAAGCTTCAGGAGATAGCATCGTTTAATACCATGAAATTGGCCATTCGGGAAGACCTTGAAGACGTGCAAAAGCAGCAGTCGCGAATTGATGAGATATATGGTTTGCTCCAGGCCGAGCCTTCTGATGAAGGCTGTGAAGTTATCAAATCAATAATTGATGAGGCCTATAACCTCAATAATAATTCAGGAAAATCGACCATCATTAACGATATGGACGTGATACTGTATATGCAGTTGATAGAAAACATCGAGCTGACGTCGTTCAGGATGCTGAAGATGATAGCCGGCTACATGGGGAATATGCAGATCAGCCAAATGCTAACCGAGTGCTTTGACGAAAACGTGGATAACGATCGCTTATTTACTCTAATATCGGCTGAATATCTGGAAAAAAAGGCCGAAAATCACAGGTGATTTTACGGATTTGTGGCTTTAATAGATTTCGTAAGACTTCTGCTTTACCAAAAAAAGAGAAGCCAGACCCCAAGGTCTGGCTTCAGAAAAGTTATTTAATACCCCTATTAAAATAACTATGTCAAAGTACGTGAATTATTGTGTTTTATGCAAACTTTGTAACCACTTATTTACAAAGTTTTTAGTTGGTTACATACCATCCTAAGTCCCAAATAGTTGATTTTAGCATATAATGGCGGGCTGATTAATACGTAATTTGCTTCAAATTTTTTTGGAATGTTAAAAACTACGTTATTATCAATCGCCATTGCGATTATTTTTTTACAGGCAAGCTCACAGGAACTTTATATGCCGCGCGATATTAAGCTCGCATATGCACGGGGCACACGCTCGCTGAATGGGCGTCCAGGCAAAAATTATTGGCAAAACTTTGGAAGATATGATATCAGCATATCAGTTGCGCCGCCAAACCCAAATGTTAAGGGTACCGAGCATATCACTTATGTAAATAATAGTCCGGATACGCTCAGCAGGTTGAACATGAAACTCATTATGAATATCCATCGTGCCGGTGCTGCGCGGTCTTCATCTACATCCGTCGATTACCTGACCGATGGGATACAAGTTGATACTTTTAAGGTAAATGGGCAGGCAAAAACGTGGAACAATGTTAGCGCCCGCTCAACAAATCAAGGCGTCTCATTGTCAAAACCATTAATGCCCCATGATTCGGTAAAACTCGACATTGTTTGGCACTATCAATTGGCAAAGGGCCCAGGCAGGGAAGGGGTGATCGACTCAACTTCTTTTTACCTGGCTTATTTCTATCCTCGTGTTTCCGTATATGATGACTATAATGGTTGGGATAGGCTGGATTTCCTGGATGCACAGGAATTTTATAACGACTTTAACGATTATAAGCTGAATGTAACGGTGCCTAAAAACTTTATTGTTTGGGCAACAGGAACATTGCAAAACCCTAAACAGGTGTTGCAGCCTGAATATGCAGCACGTTTAGAAAAGTCGTTCACCAGTGATTCTACTATACATGTAGCAACAGCGGGAGACCTGGCAAAGAAAAATATTACGGCTCAAAAGGACTGGAATACATGGACTTGGACAGCCAGCGACATCAGCGATGTGGCTGTAGGTATCAGCGATCATTATGACTGGGATGCTGCCAGCGTATTAGTTGACGACGCCGCTAATCGTCGGGCAAGTATGCAGGCAGCATTTCCTGATCAATCACAGGATTTTCATCATTCTGTGCAGTTTGGACGTAACGCTTTAGATTGGTTCTCTCATAATTGGCCAGGCATTCCGTATCCATTCCCTAAAATGACAGCTTTCCAGGGTTTTGCGGATATGGAATACCCGATGATGGTGAATGATAGCCATACCGGTGATTTGAAGTTTGCCCAGTTGGTGCAGAATCACGAAATAGCTCATACTTATTTCCCATTCTATATGGGTATTAACGAAAGCCGCTATGCTTACATGGATGAAGGTTGGGCAACTACATATGAATTGTTGATAGGCAGGACACAAACCAATGTTAAACAGGCAGATGAATTCTACAAACAGTTCCGTGTTGATCGCTGGATTCATGATCGCTCAACAGCTGAAGATTTGCCGGTGATCACGCCGTCGAGCGAGCTACGTGCCGGCTATGGAAATAATGCTTATGGAAAACCGTCATTAAGCTACCTGGCCTTGAAGGATATGCTGGGCGATGAGCTATTTAAGAAAGCATTGCATACCTACATGAGCAACTGGCACGGTAAACATCCCATTCCATGGGATTACTTTAACTCGATGAACGCAGGTTCAGGCAGAAATCTGAATTGGTTCTTTAATAACTGGTTCTTTACCAATTATTATGATGACCTGGCTTTGGAAAATGTAACCCAATCTGCTGCCGGTTATAAAGCTGAAGTGAAAAACGTAGGTGGTTTTGTCATTCCGTTTGACGTTAAAGTAACTTATGCTGACGGAAAAACCGAAAGCTTCCATCAAACACCTGCTGTTTGGGAAAAGAACCAGAAACAGATTGCTATTATGATCAAAACTAGTAAGACAATAAAAACGGTAGAACTGGATAACGGGATATTTATGGACGCCGACGAAAGCAACAATAAATGGACCGCTAAATAATGAATCAAGCAGGATATTTTAGGCGAGTCGAGCCAATGTGTTCCGCGGAACAGAGGAACATTTTGGAACACACGCGGAACACCCGTAATAATCAAAAAATTTAACTGATGCGTCTCCTGCAAATTTCGTCAAAAAAAGAAAAATGCCCGCTGAACGGGCATTTTTCTTAAATGGGCTATCGATGAGTTGTTAAGCGTTCTGGACAGAATCGTTTAGTTCATCTGCACCACTTTTTACCTTTGATTTTACACTATCAACTACACCATCTTTGTAGTTTGATAAATCATTTACTGCATTTCTGAATTTTGACTTAGACTTTTCGATGGTATCATTACCATAATCGCGTATGCTGTTGGCGGCAGATTCAGCTTTATTACGTGCCGAACTAATAATATCATCTACATAATCTGCTATATCTTCTCTCAATTCAGAACCGCTGCTTGGGGCCAATAATAAAGCCACCGCAGCGCCTACTGCTGCACCTGCTAAAAGTGCCACTATTACTTTTGCCTGATCTTTCATTTGTTGTGTGTTTAAAAGGTTAATCTTTAAGAGTCTAACAACGGAAAAAAGATAGTGTTTTTTTATTAAATAAAAAAGTCCCGTTGATAAACGGGACCGATACGATTACTGGTTTTGGTAATTATAATTAAATAACCTTTACATTTACCGCATTTAAGCCTTTACGTCCGTTTTGTACTTCGAACTCAACTTGATCGTTTTCACGGATCTCGTCGATCAGACCTGTAGAATGAACAAATATTTCCTGGCTACCATCAGAAGGGACGATGAAACCAAAGCCTTTTGTCTCATTAAAGAATTTAACTGTTCCTTGTTTTTGCATTATAATATTTTTTGAAAGCGCGCAAGATAGCTATAATATTTTGATAAATACAAGAATTTGCTGCTGCAGATATTTTTATCTCAATTATTTAACAAAAGATTGAAGCTATCGGTGAAATCACTCGCATAATACAGTACGTTCTCAAATGCTTCAAACTCCTCTGGCTGGTGAGTAGTTGTCAGCACTACCGCATTCATTCCCGCGTTTTGTGCAGCTTCAACGCCTTTAGGGACATCCTCAAATACCAAACATTCAGTTGGCTCAACATTGAGTAACTGTGCTGCTTTCAAAAATGTCTCCGGATGAGGTTTGCTAAATACCACGTCGTCGGCACTTACAATTGCTTTAAAGTAATGCCTGATGTTAAGGTTGTCCAAAACAAAGTCAATGTTAAATGGAATTGCCGCCGAGCCGATAGCCATTGGTATGCCGGCTTGATAGCTCTTTTCGAGAAACTCCATCAATCCGGGTAGCAACCGTAAATGAGGCAGGAACTCTTGCTGGTAACGTTTCTCTTTCTCGATAGACAAACGGTTCATTTCCTCATCTGTAAACTTGCCGGCACCAAACATTCTCACTAACACTTCCTGGTTTTTACCATACATCTGTGGCTTCACCTCATCCCAGGTAAAATGTCCACCCAGGATATCGTTCAAAGTATACATCCAGCCACGGGTATGGTATTCCATGTCATTGATCATGGTGCCGTTCAAATCGAAAATAAAAGCGTGCATTGTAGAAATCAGAGAATAGTTGATTAGCGATTAGTGTTCGTTATTTTTTGCGAAAATAATTCAACGGAATCATTTAATCACAAAAATCAACGGTAATACACCTCACTCCATTTCAATTCATTCTTCAACTGGCGCAGATTGGTTTCTTTACCGATTAGTAGACACTCTATACCAGCCATTTCGGCAAAGTCCTGCAAATGTTCTGAGGTAAGATTTTGACTATAGCAGGTATGATGAGCCCCGCCAGCCAGTATCCATGCAGCACAGCCGGTTTTCATATCCGGATATGGTTTCCATAGCACACGAGCTACAGGTAATTTAGGCAAGTCGTGTTGTGGTGCAACGGCTTCCACTTCGTTTACCAACAGACGGAAGCGGTTACCCATGTCAACTATCGAAGCATTCAATGCAGGCCCTGCGGCCACATTAAATACCAATCGAACAGGATCAGCTTTGCCGCCTATACCCAGCGGATGAATCTCACACTTAGCTTTGCCATCGGCGATGGATTCGCATATTTCCAGCATATGTGAGCCTAAAACCATAGGGTTATTCGGATCGAAATGGTAGGTGTAATCTTCCATAAAGGCATTGCCGCCCTTTAGGCCGCTTCCCATTACTTTCATTGCGCGAACCAGTGCAGCTGTTTTCCAGTCACCTTCGGCACCAAATCCATAACCTTTGCCCATCAAACGCTGAGATGCGATACCTGGCAATTGCACTATCCCGTGTATATCTTCGAAGGTATCGGTATAGCCTTTATAATTACCGTCCTGCAAAAAAGCAGTCAAGCCCAGTTCAATCTTTGCTGCCTCGCGAAGCGCATTATATTGTTCGCCGCCTTTTCTCAAAGACGAAACAACAGCATATCTTTCTTCATATTCATTGGTTAAAGCATCGACCTGGTTATCGCTGATGGCATTAATCACTTTTACGAGGTCACCCACGCCATGCGTGTTAACCGAATAACCGAATTTGAGTTCAGCCTCCACCTTGTCGCCATCGGTCACAGCTACATAGCGCATATTGTCACCAAAACGAACAAAACGCGCGCCTTGCCAGTCATTCCAACCCGCTGCGGCACGGCTCCAGGCATTAATCTGCTCCAATACCTCGTTATCCTGCCAGTGACCAACTACCACTTTGCGTTCCAGACGCATTCTCGACATAATGAATCCAAACTCGCGGTCGCCATGCGCGCTTTGGTTCAGGTTCATAAAGTCCATATCGATGCTGTCCCATGGAATATCGCGGTTAAACTGTGTATGCAGGTGAAGCAGTGGTTTCTGCAATATTTTCAGTCCGCCGATCCACATTTTGGCAGGGGAGAAGGTGTGCATCCAGGCGATAATACCTATACAGTTTTTAGCTGTATTAGCTTCCTGGCAAATGCTGTATATTTCTTCAGACGACTTAACGGTAGGCTTGAAAACCACTCGTACAGGAATTTGCTTAGCCGAGTCAAATGCTTTGGCTATTTGTTGAGAGTGTTCGGCAACTTGTTTCAAGGTTTCTTCGCCGTATAAACTCTGGCTGCCGGTTACAAACCAAACTTCAAAATCTTTTAAATTGATCATGTATATAATGAGTGAGTTAGTGAATTAGTGAGTGGTGAGTAGTGAATGGTCAATATCAATTCACTACTCACTACTGTCCATAATAAGAATCCGGGCCGTGTTTGCGCTCAAAGTGCTTTTTGATAAGCGAATCCTTCATCCGTTGGCATTCCGGATTGATTTGTTCAGTTAACAGCGCCATTTGAGCAATTGATTCCAATACCGCACTATTATAAACTCCTTTATCAGCATTTTTACCCCAGGTAAACGGTGCGTGATTACCAACCAGTATCATTTCCACTTCGTGATAGTCCAGTTTCCGCTCATTCAGGCAATCCATTATCTGGAAGCCGGTTTGATATTCATAATCACCTTTGATCATATCATCGTGCATTGGTTTGGCACAGGGTATATCTACCGTTTTATGGTCAGCATGTGTGGTGCCATAGATAGGAATGTCACGCAACGCCTGGGCCCAGGAAGTAGCGCAGGTTGAATGCGTATGACAGATGCCGCCAATATTCCAGTGCTTGTATAAAACTGCGTGTGTTTTGGTGTCGGATGATGGGCGCATGTCGCCTTCTACTATATTTCCATCAAAATCTACAATCACCATATTCGCTGGTGAAAGTATCTCATAAGGTACGCCACTAGGTTTTATGGCGAACACGCCTAGATCGCGGTCAGCCTCGCTCACATTGCCGAAAGTGAAAATTACCAGGTTCAATCGCGGTAATTTCATGTTGGCCAGATAGGCAGCCTCGCGTATATGCTGATATTTACTCATGGCTGTTAATTAGTTTTTTTGTTCGATAAATTTACCCAGTGCACTATATTTCTCGTATCGTTTCTGATATAGTGCCGCTTTAGCAGGATCCGGGAAATATTCTTTATCGAATCCTCCACCCATAGCTGCCATTGCTTCCTCCACATTAGCATATATGCCTGCCGCGGTTGCAGCGAACATAGCCGCTCCCAGGGCACAGGTATGCTCAAACTGGTGAATCCGAATAGGCATCTGCATCACATCTGCCATCATTTGCATGATGTATGGTGATTTTTTTGCCACGCCACCAATGCCGATCAGACCTTTTACCGGTACACCTTCGCCGTTAAAACGATCGACTATACTTTTAGCCCCAAAACAAGTAGCCTCGGCCCAAGCCCTGAAGACTCGTGGTGCGTCGCTGCCTAAGCTTAAGCCGCTTATTGCACCTTTTAATAATTGGTTTGCATCCGGTGTCCGGCGGCCATTCAACCAATCTACCGCTAGTTCAGCATTTTCATCCAATGGCAATGCGGCGGCCTGTTTGCTTAATTCGGGAATGATTTTATTGGATATACTTTCCTGTAGTTGTTTGTCATCTATGAATTGCAATGGCCATTCCAATAATTTTCTAAACCATGCATAGGTATCACCGAATGCCGACTGACCAGCCTCAAGGCCAATCATCCCCGGAATAACGGAACCATCCACTTGTCCGCAAATACCTTTGATAAGTTTGTCTTCTAAATCTCCTTTTGGGGCAACCAGCATATCACAGGTGGATGTGCCCATAACCTTGCTTAAGTAGTAAGGTTCAATTTGTCCGCCTACAGCGCCCATGTGTGCATCGAAAGCTCCTACGCCAACTATTACATCAGTTGAAAGTCCTAATCTTTGTGCCCATTCTGCGCTAAGCTTTCCGGCGGCTTGATCTGATGTATAAGTTTCCTTTAGTAGGGTAGTGGTATAGCCTCTTAATAATGGATCAAGGGATGAGAAAAAATCATCCGGCGGATAACCACCGAATTCAGCAGCCCACAAAGCTTTATGTCCCGCCGAACAACGTCCACGTTTCATGTTGCGGATATGGTCGCCGCCGGTTAGAATAAATGGGATCCAGTCGCAGTGCTCTACCCATGAGTGACAGGCTTTTCGGACCTGTTCGTCAACTCTCAACACGTGCAATAGCTTTGCCCAAAACCATTCTGAAGAATAAATGCCGCCGACATATTGCAGATAATTGGTATCAAATTTTGTAGCATGATCGTTAATCTCTCCTGCTTCTTTCACGCCGGTATGGTCCTTCCATAACACAAACATGGCATTGGGGTTGCTTTCAAAACCGGATGTTAAGGCCAAAGGAACGCCCGCCTGATTTACCGCAACAGGAGTAGAGCCTGTCGTATCTACAGCAATCGCCTTAATGGCTGACGCCACCGAAGCCCCGCCCGCCATTTTGATGCAGTTTTTAATGGTTTGCTCCAGCCCTTCCACATAATCAAGCGGATGCTGCCGAAACTGATTTTGAGCAGCATCGCAATACAGTCCTTGTTGCCAACGCGGATAATAGAAGACTGATGAGGCCAATTCTTTCCCATTTTTGGCATCAACAATTACTGAACGTACGGAATCGGTGCCATAATCAACACCAATAACAAATTGATTCATAGTTGTTTATAAATATTTATGGCTATAATTGGTGTCGGAAAATAATAATTGTTAAAATAACACTTGTTTTCCTTGACGTAAACATAAACATTTTAAATAGTAATTTAAAAGTTAATAAAATGAATTGTTATATATTGCATTTCAGTTGCGTAATGAG
>Ga0207695_10012579_pt1 | contig 10142 bp, 5 predicted proteins | sample KBSC54metaG_FD_184354 | JGI IMG/M metagenome (GOLD analysis project Ga0207695, IMG submission 184354) | Corn rhizosphere microbial communities from Kellogg Biological Station, Michigan, USA - KBS C5-4 metaG (SPAdes) (version 2) | ecosystem: Host-associated > Plants > Roots > Rhizosphere > Soil... | reverse complement strand
CGAACCGGGCGTCGATCCCGCGGCGAAGATTACGCAGCAAGCTTTGGAGGGAAGCTGCCCTGCGTGCGAGGAAACCCTCCATATCTGGATGGAAGCTTATGGGGCCGAAGCCGGCAACATGGCCTTGCGCGTGCTTCCGTTCGGAGGCGTTTATATTGCAGGCGGGATTGCACTGAAAATTCTTCCAAAACTCAAAGACGGAAGCTTTGTGCGAGCCTTCAGCGATAAGGCTAATTTGAGCACGCAGCTCGCAAAGATTCCGATCTACGTTGTGTTGAATGAAGATGCGCCCGTGCTTGGCGCGGCTTATGAGGCGCTTGCGCTGATGAGAGAGAAGTGATCAACTCCACTTTCCCTGGCCCTCGACAATCGTGATGTAGCGATCGATTGGAACATCCGTAAATCTTTCGACAGTAGTGCTTGGGGCTGGCCATTTGATCTCGAGCCAGTCCAGCTTGTTGCGTTGTCCCAAGCCTAGGACGACACGCGGATCGTGTGACGACAAGTAGCTCCCGCCACCGACTTTCATGTGACGACGTTTCAAGTCGCCCGCCTGGTAGGTAATTACACCGCCGATTGCGTCGCGATTGGATTTCGTCCCCACCAAATTGATTCCCAGCCAGTGATTCCTGGCGCCGTTGTTGTTCTTGAGGAGAACCGGCGGCCCATCGTTACAACTGATCAGAACATCTACGGCGCCATCATTGTTAAAGTCGCCGAGCGCGAGGCCGCGGCCGGCAAGGGGTTTGGAGAACACTGGACCGCTCTGCGCGCTTACATTCTGCAGGCCACTGCCATTGTTGTGAAACAGCAGAAGCGGCTCGCGGTAGTAGACGGCATTGGGATAAATCTTCTCAATGAGATCGTCGGGATGGCCGTTGGCAATCATGAGATCAAGATTGCCGTCCTTGTCGTAGTCGAAGAACTTGAGCCCCCAGCCGCTCATGAGTTTGCTGGTGGTGGCAACTCCGGTTTTACCAGCGATGTCGTCGAACGTCTCATCATGTTTGTTGCGGTAGAACGCGTAGAACTCATGATTGAGGTTGGTGACGAACAGATCCATGAAGCCATCCTGGTCGAAATCAGCGGAGTCGACTCCCATGCCGGACCTAGCCTTGCCGCCTTCGCCGAACGCGACACCGGCTGTGAATCCGATCTCCTCGAAGTGCTTCCCTTGCTGATTCTTGAACAGGAAATCGGGCTCGGTATCGTTGGCGACGAACAAGTCCATCCAGCCATCATTATTTATGTCGGTGGCGACCACCGCCCAACTTTTGCCGGGATTGTCGGCGATGCCAACCCGTTGACTCACGTCGGTGAATGTTCCGTCGCCGTTGTTATGAAAAAGGCGGCTGGGTGTAGGCGCATAAACGCGGGGATAGCAGTACTCCGCCTGTCCCGCCAACGCGGGAATGTTTGGCGCACTGCAGCGGTGGTGCTTGGCCTTGCTGAAATCAACGAAGCTGCAGACGAAAAGATCAAGCTTTCCGTCGTTGTCGTAATCGAACCATACCGCGCTGGAGGACCAGCCTGGCGCAGCGACGCCAGCTTTGTCCGTTACATCCGTGAAGGTGCCGTCGCCATTGTTGTGATAGAGAATGCTGCGGCCATATTGCGTCACGTAAAGATCGGCGAAACCATCGGCGTCGTAGTCTCCAACAGCGACTCCCATTCCGTAGCTGCCGCCGGCAACACCGGCTTTCTCCGTCACGTCGGTGAATGTGCCGTCGCGATTGTTGTGATAGAGGGCGTTCCGAAGCGGCTTGGAGGGAGTGTAGAAATCGCAAGGGCCGCTGTTCACGAGGTAAATGTCCATCCAGCCGTCGTTGTCGTAATCGAGGAAGGCGCAGCCAGCGCCCGTGGACTCAGGCAAATACTTCTCACTGGAGCCGCCGGAAACGTGAGTCCAGGTGATGCCGCTGGCGGAAGCCGGCACTTCGGTAAAGGGATAAACAGACTCCTCTGATGCGCCGGCAAACTGTGGGAGTCCAAGAGCAACTCCTCCCGCGAGGAGTCGAAGAAAATCCCGTCGCCGCAGACTGGAGAAACATGATGCGGCTGGAACCGGGAGTTTGGGCATGATCAAGAAGGCAGGATGCTATTTGGCCGCGTTGCCGGAGTTATCTTGCGGGGCATGAGTCAATCCTTCTTCCATGCGCCGGCGAACCTTATCGAGATTATCCGCCGTCTCGCGCTGCAAAGCCGCTTCGCGGTTGGCATCATCTTTTCTGCCGACGCCTGAGTAGGCAAGCGCCAACTGGAAATGGCCGGTGGGACTTTCCGGCGCCATCTTCTCATAACTCTCGAGTGGCGGGATGGCTTCCTGGAACTGCTTGGCCGCAACCAGCGATTGCCCAAGGGCCAAGTAGGCTTCTGCAAAGCCCGTGTCGAGTTTTACCGCACGTGAGTAATGGCGAGTTGCCGTCGAAAAGTCGTTGTCGTTGCGTGCGAGTTCGCCGAGCACATACTCGGCATTGGCATTCTTCGGATCGATTTCAAGCTCGGCCTCAAAATTCTTTTTGGCTTCGGCAACCACCTGCGGCGACTGCGGCTTGGACAACAGTGCTCGTCCCAAGCGGGCGTGGATCCCTGGCAACATCGGGTTGATTTCCAGAATTTTCTTGTACTCGGCTGCTGCCTCATCCCACTTGCCTTGCATTTCAAGCGCTTCCGCATTCAGCAAATGCACCTGGTACGAAAATGGGGCTTCGCGTGCCAGAGTCTGCGAACTTAACATCGAGAGGTCCGAATACGTATGGATTGCCGCATACAAAACTTCGGGATCGTTTGGAAATTCCCGGCTGAGCATCTCCAGAAAGCCGAGCGACTCGTGGGGAGCATTGTGCGTCATAGCGCAATGCAGACCGTCGAGTCCAGCGCGCTTCAGCAGGTCTTTGTCGGCAGTTCGTCGAAGCGATGCTTTCAGCAGAGGCAACGCTTCAGCACAGTGACCACTCTCGGCGAGTGTAATGGCACGTTCCAGACCGCCAGCGGCTGGTGCAGCGGACTTGACTTGACCGAGTCCAGAAGGAGCACAGCAGAGCGCGCCCACGAACACGCACGAAAACAACTTCAGCATCGCCCGATTATAAACGGAAGAGTGTGGCGCCCTGTTCACGATGTTTCCAGTTGCGAAAGCCAGCGACGTTCGCTCGGATCTCCTAGAATGCGCTTAGCGGAGCATGGTTCAGCCTCGAAAGAAAAAGGCAGGCGCCGCGAAGACGCCTGCCCCTTGTGCAGAGGTTAGAAGTAGAATTTCATACCGAACTGCAATTCCCTCGCCCCTTGTGATCCGGTGATGTGGCCGAAATTCGGATTGCCGCTGCCCGGATCGAACGAACCGTTCGCCGGACCTCCCGAGAACGTCCACACAGGATGGTTGAACGCATTCAGCGCTTCGAATCGGAACTCCAGCCGTTTGCTTTCGGTGATCAGGAAGTCTTTGTGGAGACTGAGATCCACGTTGGCATAAGTGGGCCCCCTGACGTTACCCACGCTGCAGGTACCGAAGGTATTCGCGGCGGCTGGACTCACGTTGCTGGGATCAATCCACTGAATGTACGCAGGTGTACTTCCGGTTGCATTCACTTTGTGATTCAGCACGTGCACCGGGCCGTTGCAATCGGGCAGTCCAGCCAGGGTGTACGGATCGACGCCATTGGTATTGTCGGAATTCCCACCGACTCCCCAACCACCAAAATTGTTGAGGGTGAGAGCATTGCCGGAATGCAGGCTGACAATTCCGCCGATTTCCCAGTTGCCAAGGACGGCGTTCATTACGGAGTTCATGTCTTTGCCGAACTGCTTGCCGCGGCCGATCGGCAGTTGGTAGGTGACATAGCTGCTGACGATGTGAGTTTGATCGTAGTAGCAGGGTCCCCAATCGAGACGCGGATTGTAGATATTCTCCCATCCCGGCTGTCCACCGGAACTGGTAGCCTGGGTGCTGCCCCAGCCGGTACCGAAGTAGCCAGGTGAGTTGCTCATGCACTTCGACCAGGTGTACGCGACTTGTGCCTGCAGGCCGTTGCTCATGCGCTTTTGCAGAACGGCTTGCAACGCGTTGTATTTCTGATCGGAGTTGGACATGTTAGTTCCGGCGAGGGTCTCGACACCGCCGAAGTTAGAGTTGTCTGCGAGATATAGCGAACCCGGAGTTCCGCCTCCCAGATATGGGCCAGGGACTCGGGTCGCGATTTGCTCGCCAGCCCCGGCGATCTTACCTTGGGCATTCAACGGAATAGATTGGGCGATATCTTCGAAGTTGAGCAGGTGTGCTCCTCTCTGTCCGATATAGCCGATCTGGAACGTCAAGCTGTTGCTAAGTTGCTGCTGGATGGTGAAGTTCCACTGATCGATCATCGCGGGCTTGAAGTTCTGGTCGAACACCCGGATGCGCTGGCCAGCGTAGCAGGCCTGATCTATGGTTGCGCATGCTGCTGCTGAAGGAGCGCCGAAACCGTTCTGTATCGTATTCAGGCCGCCGGCAGCGGATTGCTGCAGGAAACCAAACGGCAGGTTCTGCGTGAGTTCTTCGTTGCTGCCGCCGCCTTCCATAAATTCCGAAATGCCGAATCCACCGCGAATGACGGTTTTGCCTCCCAAAGCCGCCGGGGTCCAGGCAAAGCCGACGCGAGGCAGGAAGTCCCCAATTCCGAGATAGTTGTTGTAAAGCGCTTGGTTCCCGAACCTCGCGGATCCATCCACACCAGTTGCGGTGTAGATGGTTCCGGTGAACAGGCCGAAGTTCACCGCGCGATTATTCAATTCGTAAATGGGGGAGTGGTCTTCAAACCGAATGCCCAGATTCAAGGTGAGGGTGTTGGTCACGCGCCAATCGTCTTGGACGAATGCGCCGAACATGTTTCCGCGAAGCTTTGCGGGAGAACTGATTTGGCCCCCCGTATCGCGCAACGAGGCGCTCGCACCGACGGCAAGATTGCCAAGGTAAAAATCTGCCAGTCCCGAGCCCGTTGCCGTACCAATCCCAAAGAACCCGAGCGCGCCATTGTTGCCGGGATATTTGAAATCCTGACGCTCACGCACAAACTGGAATCCAGTTTTGAATTGATGGCGTCCGTGCGTAACGATCAAGTTGTCTTCGAATTGTGCTTCTGTGGAGTGGAAGACCTGAACGAGATTTCGCAAGCCCAGGCCAGCACTTCCTCCATTGTTTCCGGTGATATCAATTTCCACCAAACCCGGCGCCTGGATGTTCGCACCTGCGATGCCAAGTTGTTCGCTGATATTTCCGAGCGAGGATGTCGGTGTCAACGTCTGGTCAAAACGCACCGCGTTAAATCCAACGCGGGCTTCGTTGAGCAAATTCGCGCCAAAGCTGTGTGTCCAGGCAAGGGCAGCGTTGCGAACCGGCTCGTCACTGCCTTCCGCCGCGCCGGCGTTGCAGAAGACGCAACCCGTGTACGTCGGCTGATTGAGGTCCATTTGCGACCAACGACCGAACAAACGGTCTTTCTGAGAAGGCAAGTAGTCGAGCCTGAGATCGCCTTGGTTGTTATTGAGGTGGTTGCCGCTGTTGTAAAAGTAGTTGTTGGTGTTCAGGGTGTCGACCTGGGGCACCGGATAATACTTGGTCATCGCGAACAACGCTTGAGCCACTGGGCTTTCCGCCAACCCACCAGTGTTTGCCGGGCTTGCGATGTAGGCCGCAAGATTGTTGTTTGGAATGGGGTTGCTATTTGTGGGATCGATGAGCTGCGTGGTGACTCCAACTGGCGCGGTCGCCCCGGCGCAGGTGCCGCCTGGCCCGGTAAACGTGCCGCCCCAACCTGTACAGAGTTGCCCAAAGTCGCCGTTACGCGCAGCCGAAGTGAGCAACTGCGCTGGCGTCGGACCGGCCTGCACCATTCGTTGCCCTTGGTAATCGCCGAAGAAGAACAGTTTGTCTTTGATAATCGGGCCACCAAAAGTTCCGCCGAACTGGTTGTAACGAAGCTCGGGCTTTTTGGCGACGCCTTGCGCGTCGAAACCAAGAATCCCGTTATCGACGCCTTTTGTCCATCCAGCCGAAGCCAGATTGGCATCCAGTGCATCGTTGCGGAAGAACTCAAACAGATCGCCATGGTAGTTGTTGGTGCCGGACTTGATGCTGGCGCTAACAATTCCGCCCTGGTAATTGCCGAATTCCGCGGACGCGTTTTGGGTTATCAGGTTGAACTCCTGAATGGCATCAATGCCCGGCGTGTAGCCAACTTCGTTGTTCTTGTCTTCGCTATTAATGATTCCATCGAGCAGGTACTCATTCGCCTGCTCGCGGTTGCCGTTGATGTAAGGCCGTCCGGAACCGAGCATGGTTTGCGGCTGACGCATGCTGCTCGGATCGACGTTGGTGGTGCCTGGCGCGAGCAAGGTCAACTGCAGGTAGTCACGGGATGCAAGGGGAAGGCTGACTTCGGTATTAGCATCGATGACCGTGCTTACTTCAGTTGAGTCCGCCTGCAAGAGGGGCTGTTGGGCCACGACCTCAACGTTCTCAGAGGCTTGGCCGATTTTCATCTGCACATCAACACGAGCCGTCTGGTTTAAGACGAGTGTGAAAGGTTGGTGAGTCACTGTCTGGAACCCCGCCGCGGAAACCTTCACGGTGTAATTCCCAACCAGCAGGCGGGTGAGATTGTAGACTCCGGTGTCGTTGGTCTTGACGGTGCTGACCGTACCACGATCGACGTCAGTGGCAATAACGGTGGCGCCGCTGATCGGGGCGCCGCTAGGATCTGTCACAGTCCCAGCAATCGACGCAGTCACTTCCTGCGCGAGGGCGCTCCGGCCTACGGCAGCGAGCGCGACAATAAGAGATAGAACCAGCGCTACGGAAAACCTTCGGCTTGTGGCCATTTCAGAACCTCCGGGAGAACGCGATTCAACAGCGCGAATAACAGGATGCGAATGCTATATAGCAGATGAATGTCATTGGTCAAGCAAAAAGTGAGAAGAACCTGAGGAAATCTTTCCAGGCATGTGGCGAAGTGCTCTATAAATCATCCAAGGTGGCACCAAAGCGGCTCCTAACATTGCACTTTCACGATGCTAGGTCGTTTCAGTGTGATCTACGGTTTGCACTCATAACCTTAGGGCAACAACCACTTTTGAAGCCGTTGTCTGCCGCTATATAGCTATAAACAGGTGCAATCTTACTTTTCATGGCTCATGACCCTTTACTTTTTCCTGAGTATTCGCTATATAGCAGAGGACTCCTTAATTTCTCGTTTTTGGAATCCTCTATAGTGGGACGGAGAGAGCAGTAATGTCGCGAAACGGCCAAAATGGCATGCCGGCTTATCAGCGGATTCAGGGGGCAATCCGCGAGCGCATCGAAGCGGGTGAGCTACGGCCAGGGGACTCAGTAGCCTCGGAACGGGAACTCGCGCGTGTGCATGGCGTCAGCCTGATGACCGCGCGCCATGCACTGGCCGGCCTGGAGCGCGAAGGAATCGTGGAACGGCGGCGTGGCGCCGGTACGTTCGTGGCTCCGCCTCGAATTCATTTCAATAAGCTGATGAGCTACACGGAGCAGATGTCCAGCCGCGGGCTGGCTCCAAATTCCAAGATCATCACGTCAAAGATCATTGAAGATGAACACGAGATCGCAGCTCGATTGAAGCTTCCCGCCGGCGGTCGAATGATCAAAATCGAACGAGTGCGGCATACATCGGAGGAGCCGTTTGCGCTGGAGACCTGCTATCTTCCGGCGGACGAATTTCCTGGACTGGTACGCGCGCCGCTCGGGCGAACTTCACTGTTTGTTACTCTTCAGCGGGAGTACGGCGTTGAAATCACTTACGCCGACGAAGAAGTGGACGCAACGGCTGCGGACACGCGCGTCGCACAGTTGCTCGAAGTACCGCGAGGATCGCCAGTCCTGCGAATTCGCCAGGTGATCCATGCTTCGAATGGAAGAGCAGTCGTGTACGTGATTGGTTTCTATCGTTCCGAGCGCCATACATTGTTCATCCGTCGCTTCCGGTGAGTGCTTCTTCGCGGTTGCAACGGACCAGACGGGATTGAATCATTGAAACATCGGATCATTGAATCATTGAAAATCCATGCGTCTCGGCATCTTCTCAATGATTGAATCCCTCAATGATTCAATCCCACAATGATTCAATGACTCAGTTCCTTCGGAGGTGAAATGCCGCTTACATCCACCGATTGGATCGTCATCATCGGCTATCTGCTGGTCAACCTAGCGATCGGCATCTACTACCGTCGACGCGCCAGCGGAAATACGGAAGAGTTTTTCGTTTCCGGCAGAGATGTTTCTTGGTGGCTGGCAGGGACGTCGATGGTAGCGACGACGTTCGCCGCAGACACGCCATTGTTCGTTTGCGGCGTGGTGGCCAAGCAAGGGATCGCCGGCAACTGGATCTGGTGGGCGTTCTGCGTAGGCGGCATGTTGACAGTATTTTTCTTTGCACGCTATTGGCGGCGTGCGGCCATTCTCACCGACGTTCAGTTTGTCGAGATTCGTTATGGCGGACGTCCCGCGGCATTTCTTCGCGGGTTCAAGGCGATTTATCTCGGCTTGTTCATGAACTGCCTCATCCTGGGATGGGTGACCAAGGCGATGGTCAGCATCATCACGGTGCTGCTTGGCCCGGCGATTGCGCAAGGACGCGTGCTTGATCTCGGATTTTTGGGCCAGCATACTTTAGGCGACCCGCAGAACACCGCACTCGCGATCTGCATTTTTGTGCTGATTCCCTTCACCGGTCTCTATACATTCATCGGCGGCCTTTGGGGCGTTCTGGTTACGGACCTCTTTCAATTCGCGCTGAAGATGGCCATGATCATCGTGCTCGCATGGGTCGCCGTCTCGCAGCTTGGCGGAATGCACAGTCTCGAGTCGCATCTGCAGACCATTCGTGCGAACACGCCAGGAGCGACATCGGATGTAACCGCATTCCTGCCGGATTTTCATCAGGGGCTTACGGGCGAGGCGCTGTGGACATTGCCATTGCTGACATTCTTCGTTTATCTCGGAATGCAGTGGTGGCTGGCATGGTATCCGGGCGCGGAACCGGGCGGAGGTGGATACGTCGCGCAACGAATGTTTAGCGCCAAGGACGAAAAGAATTCGCTCGGCGCGACGCTGTGGTTCAACATCGCGCATTACGCGCTTCGGCCGTGGCCCTGGATCGTTACCGCGCTAGTGGCGATTGTGGTGTATTCGCCAAATGGAGGGATCCATCCTAGCGCGGCCTTCGGGCAAAACCCGGAACAGGGATACGTGATGGTGCTGCGCGACTACTTGCCGCCTGCGCTGCGTGGATTGATGGTGGCGGCGTTCCTGGCGGCATTCATGTCAACTGTGGGAACTCAACTGAATTGGGGATGCTCGTACCTGGTGAATGACTTCTACAAGCGTTTTCTCGTGCGTGGATCAACCGAACGCCATTATGTTTTTGTGAGCCGATTATTCACGATTCTGCTGGTGCTGGCGAGCGGATTCACTGCGTCGCGTTTGACCTCCATCGGTGAAGGGTGGGGCGTGGTGCTGAGCATTGGATTTGGCACCGGCGCGGTGTACATCCTGCGGTGGTATTGGTCGCGCATCAACGCATGGAGCGAAATCTCAGCGATGATGGCGGCGGCGGCAGTTACGCTATTTTTGAATTGGCCGGGACATGCGCTGATTACCTTCACTGGAAGCGGCGCCCTGGTCTACGCAAAGCAGAGCCTAGTGATTGGCGGGGTCACGACGGTCGTGTGGGTGCTGACCACCGTTTTGACACGGCCAGAGACAGATGCAACGCTCATTGCCTTTTATCGCCGAGTTCATCCGGCGGTGTATGGCTGGGGCAGAATTGCAAGGCTCGCACCGGAACTGCCGCCGGTCCGCGATTTCGGCGGGAATGCACTGAACTGGGTTCTGGGAACGGCGCTGGTTTACGGCTGCCTATTTGGAATTGGCAAGCTCATATTCGGTCAATGGATCTCGGGCATTCTGATGCTGGTTGTGGCTGCCGTTTCTGGATATCTGATCTTCTGGAACCTCTCGCGACTCGGATGGGAAACTCTGTCGGGGAGAGAGCCGGTGGCTCCATCAAGGGCGAATGTGGTCGAAGCGCATTAGCGGCCTAACGCGCTACATTCCCGCGACTTCAAAAAAGCTGGGGTGGATA
>Ga0207695_10012578_pt1 | contig 10142 bp, 4 predicted proteins | sample KBSC54metaG_FD_184354 | JGI IMG/M metagenome (GOLD analysis project Ga0207695, IMG submission 184354) | Corn rhizosphere microbial communities from Kellogg Biological Station, Michigan, USA - KBS C5-4 metaG (SPAdes) (version 2) | ecosystem: Host-associated > Plants > Roots > Rhizosphere > Soil... | reverse complement strand
GATTTTTCAGTTGAATCATAGTTCCTCTAGTTTGATTTCATTCCATTCGCAAAGCTTCTGTCGGATTAACTTGCGCTGCGTGCCAGGCAGGTTTAAGAGCAGAAATAGTCGACACAGCAACTAACACGCCCATAGCACCCAAGATGCTTGCAGGATCATATGGGCTAAGGCCGAACAGCAGACTACTGACCGCATGCACACTCAATAAGGAAAGCATCAGGCCGGCAATAAGTCCGATGGCAATTACAACCAGAACCTGGTTGAGCACCAGCCAAAGAACGGCGACCCGCGAAGCACCGAGCGCGAGCCGAATTCCGAGTTCCGCCGTGCGCCGCGCAACGATATACGACATCACTCCATAGAGGCCGAGGCAGGCGAGCGCGAGTGCCAATCCGCCAAAAATCGAAGTCAGGCGGGCAATCAAACGTTGCTGGCTGAGGCTATTGCTTACGAGCTCGGCAACAGTGCTGCTATCGGTAATGGGCAGGCCAGGATCAACACTACGAACTACTTCGCGAATTTTCGCTATTAGTTCCGCGGGACTGCCGAAGGTGCGGACGTTGAGAGTTTCGATATCGATTACATCCTGAGAAAGCGAATGATAGGCGGTGGGCGGAGCGCTCTCGCGAATGTCGTTGATGCGGGAATCCCTGACGACGCCAACAATCTGGAACCGGCGAGGATTTTCGGCGTCATAGCCGTAGTATTGCCCGACTGGGTCTTTTGCCTTGAAAAACTCGCGAACGAACTCCTCATTTACAACGACGACTGGCGGACTTGTCTCGGTGTCATAGTCGGCGAAGCTTCTGCCTTTAATTAACGGCAATCCGGTTGTGGCAAAGAACTCATTCGTTACCCGTCGTTCTTGCGCATCGGTTTCGCCATTTGCGTGCGGAACTCCGGGAATATAAATGTCGCTTGCGTCGCCGCATCCGGAGGCGAGTTCGCAACTGTTCAGTGCAGCCGAGCGTACACCTGGAACACCTTCCACGCGGTCCACGAGCCGGCGGTACAAGCCGGTAAGCTGGGCGTGAGAATAACCGTTCAGATGTGTGTCAAGGCCGATGGTCAGAATATGATCACGATCGAAACCAGGATCGAGCTTAGTGAAATTGCGCAGCGTGCGAACAAACAAACCAGCTCCAACAAGCAGCACCAGCGAGAGCGCTACTTGCGACGCAACCAATGTTTGCCTCAAAGACCAGCCAGCGCCAGTTCCGCGCGAAACAGTCGGGCCGTTTTTAAGAGCTTGAACCGGCACGATGCGGGAGCTCTGCAATCCCGGCGCAAGGCCAAAAGCGATTCCTGTGCACACCGCGACTGCCATGCTGAAAAAAAGGACAGGGGCGTCAGGAGTAAGGTTCAGGGGAATGGGGTTGCTTGCGCTGGAGGCCCACTTCGGTAAAACCTTAGTGATCCAATAGGCAACAGCGCTTCCCACTATTGCCCCCAGGGACGAGAGCAGAATGCATTCGACGATGAGCTGCCGCATGAGCCGCCCACGGCTAGCACCAATGGAGAGCCGCACGGCGATTTCGCGCTCCCGTGCTGTGGCACGAGCGAGCATGAGAGTGGCCAGATTGGCGCAGGCGATCAATAGAATGATACCGGCCATTGCCATGAGCGCTAGCAGAGGTTGCGAAAAGTGCTGGCGAAGGTTGGGCAATCCACGGGAACCGGGCAGGAGGCGCCACTGTGCACGCAGGGCCACCTGGCGTTCCTGAGGGTCCTTGATCTGCACCGCGTATTGTTCAAGACCGATGCGAAAGAAATGGTTGAGCGCTGCCCAAGTCTGCGGCACCCCCGCGGGACCTTTGACGCGGACGATGAATTGTAACCAGCGAATGTCCGGCTGCGATGGCCAAGGGTCGTCAGTCTTCGCGCTCTCGCCCTGACTGTAGTGCTCCTGGTACCGGACCGTCGATTGCAGCATTGTGGGGAGCCAGAACTCGGGCGAGGCTCCCACCTCGGCGCCGAAAAAGCCTTGGGCGGCAACTCCAACTACTTGCAGCGGAATTCCGTTCACAATGAGCTTGCGCCCGATGATGTTCGGGTCGCGGCCAAAGCGGCGTTCCCAGCATCCATAGCTGATCACTGCGACCGGGCTGCCCCCGATCGTCCGGTCGTCATCCTCACCCAGCAAACGGCCAACGGTCGAATGAGTTGCGAGCGTCTGAAAATAGTTCCCTGAAACCAGTTGACCCGTAACCATCTCCGGCTGCCCGCCGAAAGACGCATAAAATCTTGCCGCCCACGAAGCGGCCGCAACCTCAGAGCCGCGCGGCATGACTTGACGCGCATCTTGAAACGTCGGATAAGAAAATCGCGTGTTTGCAGGCTGCCAGTCATTTTCCGTCACCAGGTACAGTTGCTCGGGATTCGGCACCGGCAACGACTTCAGCAGAACAGCATTGACCAGAGTAAAAATACCGGTGTTGGCTCCGATGCCCAGCGCAAGCGTGAGTACGGCGACCGCGGTGAAGCCCGGGCTCTGCCGCAACTGCCGCAGAGCGTAGCGAAGGTCTTGGATAAATCCAGTCATTGTTTTACTCACTCATACCGCAATGCCACTATGGGATCGACTTTCATTGCCTTGATTGCAGGGGCCATACAAGCTGTCGCCGCGAGAGCAACCAGCAACAACGCTGCCGAGAAGAATGTCACGGGATCCGCTGGCGAGATTCCGAATACCAATTGCGCTACAGCGCGACGAAACATCCATGCGCCGAAAAGCCCGGCGACAGCGCCAATTCCTGCCAGAACGATTCCTTGCCTGAGCACCATCCACAGCACGTGCGCGCGCTGAGCCCCTAACGCCATGCGAACCCCAATTTCGCTGGTCTGGCGCGCGACAATGTATGAGACCACTCCGTAAACGCCGATTCCCGCCAGCACCAGACCGAAAATTGCAAATAAGGCAAGCAGCTCTGTCGTATACCGGCGATCAGCTGTTTGAGCTTGGATCAACTGGTCCATGGTTGCGACTTCGGCGAACGGCAGGTTCGGATCAAGCGAGTGAAGCTGTTGTCGGACAGAACCGGTCAGCTGCAAGGGATCGATTTGCGTACGCACCAGCAAAGTCTTAAAACCCACGTTCAGGTCCGGCGTCTGACGAAACAATGTGGTGAAATGCGGCATGGGCGGAAGCGCCGGCCCGCGGTTCATTGTGTCGCCCAGCACGCCAATGATGATGAAAACCTCGTCACTCGACCGGTCGGCGTTTAATTGTTGAGCGACGCTGATGCGAATCCTCTTGCCGATGGGATCTTCGGCCGGAAAGAACTGCCTGACGAATGCCTGATTGATCAATGCGACGGGGAGACTGTTCTCTGTGTCGGAATCCGAAAAACCCCGGCCCTGAACCACCGGAATACCGAGCGTTTGCAAATAATGTGAATCAACCGCGTTGCGGGCCGCGGCGGGAGTATCTTCCAGCCGCGAAATCACCCGGCCATCAATCGTGAAATTTTGCTTCCACTGATCGTCTGGAGGGTTCGCGGCGCTGATCGTCGCCTCGACCACTCCGGGTAGCGCCCGCACACGCGACACATATTCGTCGCAAAAACGCGTGATGCTCGTGATGTCGGGATAGCGTACAGGTGGCAGGAACAAGTGCGTCCTTAAAATGTGATCGGGGCGGAAGCCAGTGCGCTGGTTCTGGAGGCGCATTAGGCTTTGCACAAGAAGTCCGGTTCCGATCAACAGCATTACCGCAAAGGCCATCTCGCTCACCACGAATAAACGTCCTATCTGCTTGCGTCCCTTGCCGCTGGTGCTGGTGCGCCCGCCGCCCTTGAAAGCCTCCGCTGGACTGACATTGGCACTGGTCAATGCCGGAATGGTGCCAAATATCACGCTGCTCAAAACCGACAAGCCGAACGCGAAAGCAAGCACGCGAAAATCGACACTCACTGCCGAGAGTTGCGGAAGCTGCGCCGGATGAACCCGTGCAACCGTTGCACATCCCCACCATGCCAGCCCACAACCAAGGATGCCTCCCAGGAGTCCCAGCACGAGATTTTCCGCAGTAAACTGTCGCAGCAGGGTCGAGGTTTGTGCCCCCAATGCGGCCCTGAGTGCCAACTCGCGCGTTCTCGCAGAGTTTCTTGCCAGCAGTAAGTTGGCAACGTTTGAGCACGCAATAAGGAGGATGAGGAGGACTGCACCCATTAAGAGGCGAAGCATGGGTCGGAGGCCTCTGACCTGGTCTTCCTGCAGAGGTTGCAACTTGACCCCAACGCCGTGATCTAGGGGATATTGCGCAGCAAGGTTGTTTGCGATTCGCTCAAGATCGGCGCTCGCCTGTTCTATTGTGACTTCGGGTTTCAGTCGTCCGATTGCTCCCCATCCACGATCGCCTCTTTGACTCTCGTTCCACACGGTGTCGCTCACTCTGACGTAGGGAACAAATGGGGTCCAAATCTCTGTCTTGCCCTGCGGAGTTCCGACCCACGGGTCGGGCACTTCAGCCGGAGTCACGCCGACAATGGTGTACGGTTCGTCGTTGATGCGAATGTTTTTTCCGAGAATCGAACGATCGCCGTGAAACCGCGATTGCCAAAAGTTGTAGCTGATGATGGCGACAAAGTTGTTGCCCCAGCGGTTCTCATCATCTTTGAAAACGCGCCCCATCAAGGGCCGTACGCCAAGAATTTCGAAATACTCTCCGGGAACCAGCCCTACGCGCATCTGTTCCGGCTCAATAGATCTGTCGCCCATACTGACGTTCTTGCGCCACACGTCATAGACAGCCATCTTCTCGAACGTGTTGTTCTGCGCGCTAAGGTCGCGCAGGTCCAGTGGCGATGGCCCGATCACGTTATCGCCTTGAACAGAAAAAATCCTTACGAGACGATCAGGATTAGAGAATGGAATCGGCCGCAGCAATACAGCATTGAGCACTCCAAACATAGCCGTGCTCGCACCGATACCGAGGGCTAAGGTAAGAACCGTAACGGAAGTGAAACCCGGGCTCTTGCGCAATTGCCGCAGCGCGTAACGAAGGTCTTGAAGTATTGCGTTCATAATCTCCCTTACTCGTATCGCAACGCCGCCATCGGATCGACCTTCGCAGCACGGCGTGCGGGGATATATGCGGCGATGAATCCCACAATCAGTAAGCCAATTATGGCTGCCACCAGGGTCTCTGGATCGTCGGGTTTGATTCCAAACAACAGCGAACTAACCGAGCGCTCTGCCGGGATCGAACATAAAATTCCGGCGCCCGCGCCAAGCGCGACCCACGAACAAGCTTGCACCACTATTTTTCGCGACACGGCCGCCGGATTAGCCCCTAGCGCGATGTAAATAGCGATCTCCTGCGTACGCTCTGCTACCAACAAAGAGATCAGGCCGTAGACACCGGCCGCTGCAAGCAGAACTCCCATCACAGCGAAGAGGGCCAACAATGCGGTGCTGAATCGAGGACGTTCCGCAAGACGATATAGGGTGCGGTCGAGCGTTGCCGTCTGTAGCGGAATTGTTGAATCGATCGAAGCCACTGAATCGCTCAGTTCCATCGCAGCCGAGCGGGGATCGAGCGCACTTCGCACAATGAGGCTGAGTCTCTGCGAATCCGGATACCGAAAGATGAGATCATCTGCACTGTGCTGTCGGACGATGTAGTACTCAGGACCCGGCTGGCCGCCAATGCCATGGTTTTGGGTGTTGCCCGTCACGCCAACTACGGTGAACGCCGCCGTGAAATGCTGGTCATCTAGACGGAAGCGGATAATTTTCCCCAGCGGTTCGGCGCCGGGAAATAACTTCTGCGCCAGCGCCTGATTAAGAATGATCGCGCCATTACCAGGGTTGCGGTCCTGCTCCTGAAACGCTCTTCCTCGAATCAGCTGGATTCCAAGCGCCGAAAAGTACTCCGGTGTCACCGATCTCCATCCGACGATTCCGCCAATGCCTTCTGCGGGACTAAGCTCTGGTCGGCCATCCGCATGCAATGCAATGAAAGGCATCGTGCGCGCAGGCTCTGTTGGAGGAAGCGAGTCGCTTATTGCGGCTGCGGTCGCGCCCGGTAATTCCTTCAACTTCTTTTCTAATTGCTCGATAAATGCAAGACGGGCCGCTGCACTGGAATATCTCTGCTGGCCAAGAGTGATTTCCGCGGTCACGACGTTTTGCGCATTTAATCCCAACGGTTGCGACTGCATGTTATGGAGGCTGCGCAAAAATACCAGAGCACCAGCGAGCAGCACCACGGTTATGCCAACTTGCGCGATCAGAAGGATCTGCCTCAGCCGGGCTTTGCGTGTTGCCAGCACGGTTGTCGCGACCAGCATTTCCATCACCGGCTTTTCTAGTGCCGGGACGGCGCCGAAAATGACGCCCACGGCGAACGATACTAATATCGTAAAAAGTAGAACTCTCCAATTAATGCTGGCCTGCGCGAGTCGTGGAATGTTCGCTGGAGCTAGTGCCACCACACCGCGAACAATTATCCAAGCCAGGCCGATCCCAGCTGCCGCGCCAATGAAAGCGAGCAACACGCTTTCTATGAGACGTTGCTGAAAAAGCCGGATGCGCGATGCGCCAATGGCTGCACGCACTGCAAGCTCACGCCGCCGAGTCGAACTGCGAGCAAGGATGAGCCCGGCAGCATTCGCAGACGCAATCAGCAACACCGCGAGCGCAGAAATCAACAATAGCCATGCAGCCGAACGCGAGTCGTGGATCTGCAAATCACGAATGGGCCGCACCTGCAAACGCAATACTTTTTTAAACGGAGGAGGCGCTGAGTCTACAAAGCTGTGGAATAAAGGCTGCAACAGAGCTGTCGCCGACGCCAAGCTGAGTTCAGGTTTTATACGCCCATATACGCGCACCACCGGGCCGAGTTGATTCCGCTGGACAATCGACTCATCCAACGCTTCCGGCACCAGGACGTTCACGTGGGCCAGCGTGGGAAATTCGAAACTCTTTGGCAAAACCCCTAAGATCCGCGTCACTGTCCCATCCAGCGAGATCGTTCGACCCACAATTCCGCGGTCACCGCCAAATCGGCTCTGCCACAAGCTATACGTCAATAACGCCACTCTGGGAGCATTTGGGCGATCTTCGTCTCGTGTAAAGTTTCTTCCGAGAATTGGCTGTATCTCAAAGGTCGGCAGGAAGTTCGCGTCGACGTTGCCGCAAGCCAAACGCACCGGATGATCTTCGGTCAGATCGCAATCACTCACGCCAGTTGAAGAGGTGAATCCAGAGAACGATTTCTGGTCACGCCTCCACGAAAGAAAATTCCCCGCAAAAAGAAATTCACCGTCGATGATGGGCGCCAGCACGCCTATTGAGACCAACTCATCACCGTGCGAATATGGCAAGCTCCGAAATAAGGCGCCATCTACCAGGGTAAACATGGCTGTCGTCGCGCCGATTCCGAGGGCCAGTGTAATCGCGATTATCAGGGCGAATCCCGGCTGGATTCGCAACCGGCGCACCGAATATCGAAAGTCGTGAAGTATTCCGTTCATAATTCCCTCATTCATACCTCAACGCCACCATGGGATCGACCTTGGCTGCACGCCGCGCCGGAAGGTAGCATGCGAGCAGCGCTGTTGCAAGGACGATGACGCTAACGCAACCAATCGTCAACGGATTATGCGCAGCAACACCAAACAGCAAACTTCTCATTAAGAAGCCGATTGCGACTGCGGCAAGAATGCCTGTCGCCCATCCAACTGTGACTGGCAACATTCCCTTCATCAGGACAAGATTCCGCACATCTGAGGAGCGCGCGCCCAACGCAATTCGTATACCCATCTCTTGTGTGCGACTGGCAACTGAATAGCCCACTACGCCATAAATCCCGAGCGCGGCCAGGATCAAAGCGAAAATTCCAAACAGGCATGCGAGCGCGAGTTCAAAGCCGCGAATGCTGACCGATTCGGAGACGATCTCGGTCATCGCTCGAAGGTGTACGATCGGAACTCCGGCATCCGCATCACGAATTGCATCGCGCACAGCGGCGCTCAGTGGTGCATACGCAGTCATCGATCGGACTACTAGCGAGGCACGTCTACCCCACCACTTCGGCGATCCCGGACCAATCGGCTGATAAATCATCAACCCTGGCGGCTCATCCAAGGCCACATTACGGATGTCACCGACAACGCCAACCACTTCGACAGTCGGCCACTGAGGATCCCCCCCTGTGCGAAACTGTTTCCCAATCGGGTCAACGCGTGGCCAAATTCTCTTTGCAACACTGTCTGAAATGACTGCAACGTGACGCTGCGCATCCGCGGGCTCAAGCGAACGGCCGTTGAGCAATGAAATGTCCAGCGCCCGAAAATACTCCGGAGTAACAAATCGGTAGTTCGCGAGCGGGGTCTGTGCTTCCGGTATCGCGCGTCCCGGAACAACAATGTTGTCTACCTGCTCCTGTCCTTCGAGCGGAAGCCGGCTGATCCACGCCGCGGCACTTACTCCAGGCAGCGTATGTACACGCACTAACACGTTTTCAAAAAAAGCACGCTTCCTCTCCTCCTTCTGATAGAGCGCAGGAGGTAGCGTGATGTCAGCCGCTATAACGTGCTCGGTTGTGAATCCTTTGTCTACGTCGAGCAGCCGGACCATGCTTAGGGTCAACAAGCCCGCCAGCACCAGCAGCAGCGTTCCCACTCCCACTTCGAAACCCACTAGCGAGGTACAGAGCCGGCGCAAAGTCCGGCTGTTCGTGGTCGTAGCAGCGCCAGCTTTAAGTGCTTGTTGTGGATCTGACTGTGTCAAGGTCCAGGCAGGAAGTACGCCGAATCCGATTCCTGTCAGCATCGAAACAGCCGCTGCAAACCACATCACGCGCGCATCGATCAGAACTTCGTCGATCCGCGGAAGATTGGCGGGAGCAAAAGCGACCAGCAGCCGCACGCCGTAATACGAGAGCGCAACACCGATGACGCCGCCAAGCACCGCAACCAAGGTGCTCTCGGTCAGCATCTGCCGAACTAGGCGCGAGTTCGAAGCTCCAAGCGCGGTGCGAATACCAGCTTCACGCAACCGGCTCGGGATGCGCACAAGGAGAAGATTTGCAAGATTGAGGCAGACGATTAAAAGCACGGCACCCACACCCGCCAAGAGAAGCAAAAGGCCAGTTCGCGCAGCTCCAATAACTTCGTTCTCAAGTGGGATGAGCTGAGCGCGGAGAGTCAATCCCGCATTGCCAGATTTCGCGATGTTCGCTTGTACAACATTGAGCTCGGCGAGCGCTTGTGCCGGGCTGATTCCAGGTCTTAAACGTGCAATTGCAGCAAAATCGAAGTCTCCGAAAGGCGACCATTTTGCGGCGTCGAGCCCGAGCGGTTTGAAGTAATCCACTCGCGTGGGAAATTCCGCAAGCGGGCCGAAATTTTTCGGATACCGAAACGAAGCTGGCAGCACTCCTACTACCTGGAACGGAATTCCATCGAGCATGATCGCCCGGCCGACAATCGTTAGATCACCGTGTAACCGCTCATGCCAGAACGGATAGCTCAGAATGACTACGTGATCATTCCCCGGATTGTCCTCTTGCGGAAGAAACTGCCGCCCCAGAGCAGTACGAACGCCTAAAACATCAAACAGGTTGGCCGATGCCCGTCCTCCGGAGATCTGTTCTGGATTGCCATACCCAGTAAGCGTCATACTTTCGGGCTTAACAATCGCGACATCGTCGAACGAGTGACATTCGTGCTGCCAGACTCTGAAGCTCGCCAAATTCGCAGGGAACGAAGGATACGTCTGGCTCAGTTCAGGCACGATTTCACGAACGACATAGAGCTGTTCTGGTTGCCGGTACCGGAGTGGCCGCAGGAGGACCCCATTTACTACAGAGAAGATGACGGTAGTTGCACCAATGCCAAGCGCTAACATGGTCACAGCAACTATCGTGAGCAAGGAATTCTTGCGTAACTGACGGAACGCAAAGCGAAGATCCTGAATTAGTCCACTCATATAAGCTGTCACTCGTACCGCAACGCCACCATGGGATCGACCTTGGCCGCGCGCCGCGCCGGAAGATAGCATGCGAACAGCGCGATCGCGAGCAGGAGCAGTATTACTGCGGAGAAAGTAAGCGGGTCGGTGGCAGTCACCCCAAATAATAGTGACTGCACGGCACGCGTAATTGCGAACGCACCGGCAACTCCGATAGCAAC
>Ga0207695_10012576_pt1 | contig 10142 bp, 7 predicted proteins | sample KBSC54metaG_FD_184354 | JGI IMG/M metagenome (GOLD analysis project Ga0207695, IMG submission 184354) | Corn rhizosphere microbial communities from Kellogg Biological Station, Michigan, USA - KBS C5-4 metaG (SPAdes) (version 2) | ecosystem: Host-associated > Plants > Roots > Rhizosphere > Soil... | reverse complement strand
CCGGAGCGTCCGCGTTAGGCCGGGCGCGATTCAGCGCGTCGGAGCTGCGCGAGGCCGTCCGACACGTGAGCGAATTGCCTCCCAGCCCGCCCACTCTGCGCGGCCGCGTGGGCCTGGTTCTGGTGGGGATTCTGAACCGCCTTTTCGCCTGGCAGAGGGCGCAGTCCCGGCCGTTCCAGGCGGCGGTTGTCAACAACTCCGATGAGCAATTGCGGGCGCTGGATGCGCTTTCCCAGCGCGTGGAGGCGCAAGGGCAGGCTCTGGCCTCCCTGACCCGCGAACTGGCTTCTCTCCGCCTTTCAGCGCGGCAGGATCACGACAGACTTGTGGGCCTGCTGGCCGAAGAGGTGAGGCGGCGGGAGGAATTCGAGGCAGGCTGCCGGTCGTCGCTCAACCACCTGGAGCACGAGATCGCGCGGCGGAATTCCTGATCTCGCTCGTGATGACGGACGTCCCGATCTATCTGGTTACCATCCATCTCGCGCCGCACGATGCGATCGGCAACGATCTGCTGGGCATGCGCGAATGCCTCACCGGCGCGGGATACCGCGTGGAGGCGTACGCAGCGGAGGTCCATCCGTCGCTGGCCGGTGTCGCGCGCCCGCTGAGCGCCGCCGGAGACGAGTTCCGGAAGAATCCGAAAGCGCTTCTGATTTATCACCATTCCGCAGGCTGGGCGGCGGGGGAGGAACTGCTGGAGGCTTCCCGAAACCGGATCGCGGTGAAGTATCACAACGTCACGCCCCCAAGATTCTTCGAACCGTACTCCGACGAATTTACTCAGGCCTCGCGCGGGGGAGAGGCGGCGACCGGCCGGGTGGCGGGCCATCGCACGGCACTATTTTGGGGCGATTCGTCCTTCAACTGCGAAGACCTGGTCCGGTATGGAGCACCGCGGGCCCGTTGCCGGGTACTGGCGCCGTTTCACAGGACCGAGCAATTGAGCGAAGTGGAGTTGGACCGGCAGGTGCTGCGACGCTACCAGGGCGCGCCCGGCGCCAGGATCCTTTTCGTGGGAGGAGTGAAGCCGAATAAGGGCCATCTTCAACTGCTACGCGTGCTGGCCGCATACCGCCGTAAATACGATCCCGACGCACGCCTGTTTCTGGTCGGCGGCCTGGATCCCAGACTGAGTTCCTACACCAGCCACCTGAAGGATGCCGTGACCGCGCACGGCTTAGAGAACAACGTCGTCTTCACGGGAGGGGTGAGCGCCGCTGCGCTGCGCTCCTATTTTTTGATGAGCGATGCCTTTCTCTGCCTGAGCGAGCACGAGGGCTTCTGCGTGCCGCTGATCGAGGCCATGTTCTTCCGGAGCCCGATTGTCGCGGCGGCGAGCACCGCGATTCCGGAGACTGTCGGAGACGCGGGCCTTCTCTGGCCGGAGGACGAGTTGGGTTGTTTTGTGGAAAGCATCGCCGCGTGCACGGGCGATCAAGCCATCCGGCGCGGTTTTCAGGAGAAGGGCTGGCAGCGGTTCCAGGATGTCTACCGCCGCGAGGCGGTGTCCGCTCAACTACTTCGCCTGGTGGAAGAGGCCCTGGCCGGCTAGCGAGTCTCGTCCACCACTTCGATGGCGTAGACCGACGCGTAATTCTTTACGGGCACGAAGGAGAGGAGCAGCTTGCCTTGGGCGCTGGGATGAAGGCCGTGAAACGTCTTGACGAGCGCGCGGCTGGCTCCGCCGGCTTCCTTGAAGATGTCGAGATTCCGCTCCAGGGCAACTCCGTTGCACTCAATATCGAAGACGCGCCGCCCCACGCCGCCCGCCGCGGGATCCTCCGCGCCCCAGTAGGCCTCCACCAGGTAAAGCGTCACGGAGTATTCGCCTTCGCCGGCCGGAATCGCATAGCTGAAGTTTCCGTAGCGCTCCCGGGCGAAAAGGTCCGGGTCGCGGGTGCCTTGCAGGGGCACGCCGTGGAGCGCCGTCTGCCCACCGTTCCAGTAGTTGTCGGGAGTCCAGAGATTGCCGCGGGAATCCGTATAGGAATTTTCTTCGGTATAGATGCGGATTGGGTTCTGGTGGCGGGCATGGGACGGGACGACGGCAATCGCGCTGACCATGGCCTGCGCTTTCTGGCTTACAAACGACAATGTCAGCATGCCATCGGCGGCCGGGCCCATGTCCTTGAAAATGCGCTCGTCGGCTACCCAGGCGCCGCCGGCGTCCGACACGATATCGAAGTCGGCGAGGATCGTTTTTCCATTCGCAATCACGTTAAAAGCGCGGCTATTCTCGCCGCCGCCGGTGCTGGTGCCGGGGCCATACACGGTTTCGGCGAAGTAGAGGTGAAGTTCATATATGCCGGGATGCAAGGGGATGCGATAGCTGAAATCGCCGCTGCGGGCGTTCTGGAAAATGGCGGGGTCCATGGTTCTCGCCATGAAGCGGCGGGGGCGCTCGGCATAGCTGCCCCCTTCAAAGAATTCGTCCGCAGACCAGACATGCCCCATCCGGTCGGTGTGAGGCTTCCTTTGGCCGCATAGAATTCGAACATCCCTGCCGAGCGAGGCAGCCGGCGCCACCGCCGCTCCGGCGCCCGACGGAGGGGACGTGCGATTCGCCGCTGCGATGCCAGGCCGCACTGGACGCCACCGCATGAGGAAGCCCGCTCCCACCAGCGCGGCGAGAACCAGAACGCTGCCCACCACCAGCCCCAGACGCTGCTTGGGCCGGGCATCTTCCGGTGTTTCGGCAGGAGCCAGGGGTGCCGTTTCGTTGAGGGCGTGGGGAGGGTTTTTCTGGGTGGGCGACGCCTTTCCCGTGGCGGACGGCTCAGGCTGTTGCCCGTTGCCGTTTGCATGGTCCGCCAGCAGGAAGATGGGTGTGTATTTGCCCGAAGGAATGACGATCCGCAACCGGTTGGACGCGCCTTCCTGTTCGTAGTATTCGCGCAGCTTACGCCGCAGCCGGTGTACCTCTACACGGGCAATCGCATCCTCTGCGGGGTCGAAACTCTCCGGACGTCCCAGCACTTCTACAGCAATGCTGTATTCTTTAATGCTGTCCGCTTGTCCTTCAAAATATTTCGCGCAAAGATATTCCAGCAACTTACCCATGCGCGGCGAGCGGACGAAGGCCGGCGACGCCAAAACGACGCTTAGTTCCGCTCTTGAGTCCGATTCCGGGATGGACGTAATCCCCTTGACCTCTCCCATTTCGCCGCCCAAATTATATCACCAATACGTTTCAACCCAGGATTGTAACGGCGGTACGTTCATGAAAACAAAACAATAAATTTACAAAATCGCTGGTCTTCCCGCCTCAGAGGCCGCCGCCCGGCGGGGAGTGGCGGCTGTCAATCCTGAATGAATTGAATCGTTTTTTTCGCGGGAAGAGGCGGGTGTCTCGGCCATCCAAAGTTGATTTTTCGGACCGCTCCGGGGCGTCCGCCGTTTCCGGCATTCCGTGTAACGCGAGTACGTTGTTGAAGACAAACCGAATAGGTTTCGTAAAGAGCCTGAAACGGCGGCGATAACCGTCGGTAACTTCCAAAAAGAATTGCAGGGCCATATACTGCTCCCCAAGTCATTGCTTTGGAATAAAAGACCAAGACTATTGAGAAGTTAAGGATTCGCTTTCTCTGAGTTCTTTTCAGCGTTTCCGTATGCCCATCGCTGCATCCGCCGCCTATTCAGGCGGGGGTTTGTGGCGGGCCGATGGGGTGCCTGCCTGGCCGGCCCGGCCCTAGGGGTCCGGGAGCCGGGTGAGTTGTAGCGGCCCGCCAGCGTCGAGTCCATTTTTAGAAGGAGATCCATGAAGATTGCAAGACTGCGTCCGTCCGTGATCGTGCCTTTTCTCCTATTCTGCGGAACACTTGTGTTCGGGCAGGGCACTGGCACTCTCATCGGCACCGTGAGCGACCCGGCGGGATCGGTTGTTCCGAATGCCAAAATCACAATCACAAATACTGCCACCGGGCTGAGCCGAGGCCTGGTGAGCAATTCCGCCGGCAGTTACGAAGCGCCCGACCTGCAGATTGGAAGCTATTCGCTGCGGGCAGAGGTGCCAGGCTTCAAGGCGTATTCGCAAACTGGCATAGTTCTAAATGTAAGCGCTACCGTCCGTGCGGACGTTCACCTGGAGGTGGGCGCTACGCAGGAAAGCATAACGGTAGAGGCCAACGCGACGCAGGTGCAGGCGGACACGAACGAGGTCAGTTCGCTGATCACCGGCAACCAGATCACCCAGCTGGATACGAACGGCCGCAATCCCATCCAACTGGCGACGCTGATGCCGGGCGCCGCGAGCAGCCTTCCGGATTTCAACGCCCCGACGGCGCTCTCGAGCAACAACAACATCAGCTTCAACGGCCAGCGACCGCAGCATAACGTGTGGCTGATTGATGGCGGTGAAAACTACGACCGCGGCGGTGGCGGCGGCATGATCGTCTCACCGTCTCCGGATTCGCTGGCGGAGTTCCGGGTGCTTGCCAGCAACTACGGCGCGGAATATGGACAGGCCTCCGGCGGGACCACGTCGATCGCCCTGAAGAGCGGCACCAGGGATTTCCACGGCGGCGCCTGGGAGTTCAACCGTAACGACTACTTCGACGCCAACAACTTCTTCTCCAACATGCAGGGCACCCCGCCGCCCAAGCTGCGCTATAACGCGTACGGGTTCAATATCGGCGGCCCGGTGATTTTTCCCCACTACAATCACGACCGCCAGAAGACGTTCTTCTTTTACAACATGGAGTGGCGCAAGCTGATCCAGGGGAACCAGATCAACGTCAACGCGATTCCAGCGCCGGAGTTCACGGGCGACTTCAGTGCCCTTGCCACGCCGCTCCGTGTTCCCACTACCAGCGACTCCGCCGCGATTGCGAAGTTTGCGCAATACGGGCTGACTCCCGGCCAGGCGTTCCCAGGCAACAAAATTCCTGCCGGACTGTTCGACCCCAATGTCGTGAAACTCCTCCAGACCGGCATTTTCCCGCAGCCGAATACGGCCGACGGCTCGCACTACGCCGCCGCGGCGCCCGTGCCCACCAATCTCCGCGAAGAGATTGTGCGTATCGACCACCAGTTCTCCGACAAGCTGTCGGTGATGGGGCACATGATCTACGATTCCAGCAGCAACAGTTACGCCACCAGCCTCTGGAGCGGCGATACCTATCCCACGATCGGCACGCTGCTGACCGCGCCATCCTATAGCGCGGTGGTTCACCTGACCCATACCATCAGTCCAACCCTGTTGAACGAAATCTCCTACAACTTCAACGGGAACAAGTTGAACCTGGCTCCGACCGGCACGTTTCAGAAGCCGAGCGGCTACGCGGCGCAGGAGTTTTTCACCGATAACAACCTGAACCGGATCCCGGTGATCAATATCGGGTCTCCATATGGAGTTAACTACGACACGGCCTCCTGGCCGTGGCGCAACGTCTTCACCAGCCACCAGGTGCGCGACGACTTCTCCTGGACGCGTGGCAATCACAGCCTGAAGTTCGGCGGATCCTGGATGGGCACCTGGAAAAACCAGGACATCTTCGGCAACACGAATGGGAACTACACCTTCAATGGCAGCGCCACGGGCAATTCGTTCTCGGATTTTCTGCTGGGCTACGCCGCCAATTACAACGAACTGGACATTCAGGACGCGGTAAACATATACACCAACACGCTGTCGTTCTACGGGGCGGACAACTGGCGCGTGAGCAAGCGGCTGACCATCAACCTCGGCATGCGCTGGGAAGGCGTGCCGCACGCATACGATACCAATGGACGCCTGTCCAATTTCTATCCGGGCCAGTACAACCCGGCCAACGCGCCGCAATTCAATCCCGACGGCAGCCTGAACCCGAACGGACCGGGGTTCTCCACGGTCCCGGGTATCGCGCTTTCCAAGGTGCCGTTTTATCTGAACGGGATCGGCCTGGCGGGAAAGAATGGCACGCCGCAGGGGCTGGTGCAGAATCACTGGCTTAGCTTCGCGCCGCGCGTCGGATTCGCCTACACTCTCGGCGACGACCAGAAGACCGTGGTTCGGGGCGGATTCGGCATGTTCTATGAACGAATTCAGGGAAATGACGTTTACAACATGGGGCCGAATCCTCCCTTTTCGTACGACCCCAGCGCGAACAACGTCTACTTCTCGACGCCTTCGGTGAACTACACCACCGGCCTCGCGGCAGCGAATCCCGTCTTCCCGGGAAATCTCACCACTCTGGGCTACGGCGACTACAAACTCCCCACCAGCATGCAATACAGTCTGCAGGTGCAGCGGGAGTTGACTCGGTCCGCCATCCTCACCGTGGGTTATGTCGGCTCGGGCAATTATCACCAGCCCGATGTCCGGAACATCAACACCGTGCCGCTGAGCGACCCGAACCGGCTGGCCATTTGCGGGGGGAACTGCGGTTATACCGGGAACGCCTACAACGCCAACCTGGACCGTATCTTCCCCGGGTTCGGAAACATCACCCAGACGGAGGCGACCGGCAATTCCAGCTACAACTCTCTCCAGGTCAGCTTCACGTGGCAGAACCGGCATGGATTGAGCTTGCAGGGCGCTTACACTTACTCGCATGAGATCGACAATGTTTCGGCCGATCTGAACGGGTTGTCGAATCCTTTCGACCGGTCATACGACCGCTCCAGCGGCGATTTCGATCGCCGTCACATCGCGATTTTCAGCTATACCTATGAGCTGCCGTTCTTCCGGAGCGCACAAAGCGGATTGGTGAAAACTCTGCTCGGTGGTTGGGACGTGTCCGGGATTACCATGTTCGAGACCGGAACGCCGCTGAATATCACCCTTTCCTATGACAATCTCGGGTTGGGCGGTGGAACCACCAGCCGGCCGAACACGGTTTCATCTGTCTCCTACCCGGGATCGGTGAACGAGTGGTTCAGCCCAAGCTCCTTCGCCAACCCGGCGGCTCTACAATTCGGCACCGCCGGCAGGAATTCGGTGGCCGGTCCGGGACGCGACAACTGGAACCTGTCGCTCTTCAAAGCATTCCAGTTTTCGGAACGGGCGCGCTTTGAGCTGCGTTTCGAAACCTACAACACGTTCAATCACACGCAATTCAACGGCGTAAACACAACCTACGGTAACGGCGGCTTCGGCGCGGTGAACTCAACCTTCGATCCGCGTACGCTGCAACTCGGAGCGAAGTTCCAGTTCTGATCTCCGGGGCGAAGGCGCCGGGCTTTCCGGCGCCTTCCCCTCTGCCGTAAGATACAGCAAAGTGGTGCGGCGCCTTTTTCTTGTGACGTGTGGCCTGGCGGTTGTCTTTCCCTCCCTCCCGCTGGCCCAATCCCCCCAGGCGGCAGAGCAGGCGAACCTAGGCGTCTCGTTCGCTCACGCCGGCAAATACCCGGAGGCGATCGAAGCTTACCAGCGGGCGATTGCGCTGGACCCTTCCCTGCCCGGAATCCATCTGAACCTTGGCCTTGCCTATTTCAAGACCGGCGCATTCTTGCGAGCGATCCAAGCCTTTGAGACGGCGACACAAGAAGATCCTCAAAACTTCCAGGCACAGACTCTGCTCGGCATGAGCTATTTCGGTTCACGCCGCTATGCCGAGGCCGTGGCGCCGCTTGAAAAAGCGGTGTCGGCGCAATCCGGCAATGCGGAACTGCGCAGCACGCTGGGGAAGAGTTACCTCTACGCGGGACGGTATCCCGAGGCGATGCGTGAATTCGAGCAGCTTATGAGGAACCAGCCCGATTCGCCGGCGCTGCATATGTTCCTGGGTGAGGCTTACGATGCTGTGGGCCGGAGCGCCGAGGCCTTTGCAGAGTTCGACACAGCGTCGAAGGCGAACCCGAAAGAGCCGGCGGTCCATTTCTGTCTTGGCTACCTGCGCTGGAAGGACCATCGCTACGAGGATGCAGCGCGCGAGTTCCAGGCGGAATTGGAGAACGATCCCGAAAACGCCGACGCGCTGGCGTACCTGGGGGACGTGCGGATGCGAGGCAACCAGGACGATGAGGCGCTGGCGCTGCTGGAGAAGGCGCTCCGCGTGCGCGACGATGAGCGTGTGGCGCATCTGGACCTCGGCATCCTGGCCGCGCGGCGCCATCAATATGAGAAGGCCCTGGCCCATCTCCAGGCGGCGATCCGGCTGGAGCCGTCCCGGGCCGACGCGCATTACCGGCTGGCTGGAGTCCTCCGGGCACTCGGCCGGGCGAAGGACGCGGACCACGAGCTTGCCCGCGTGCGCGAGCTCCAGCAGAAGGAGCAGGATCATCAGAAGGACCTGCTGCTGAACGCGAATCTGCCTCGTCCGGCGGCGGCGACTCCATAACCCGCCTAATCTCCCAGGCTCTTCAGGTCCGCCAGTTCGCTCTCCAGCTTCGGAAATTCCACTGTCTTCTTTGAGAGCAGGAGTGCCTGAGGTTTTTTGCAGTAGGTCAGTATGTTGGCGCGAAGTTCCGGGGAAACACCGGCGAAGTGGTTCGCGGCGAGCATTCCGAGCAGCTTGACGTAGGTTTCGTCCGCGAGGGCGTATTTGCCGGGCGCGGAAGGATCGCCGGTGTCAAAGTTGTCATTCGGGAGCGTGGGACCGCTCCCCCTCGACCCATTCATCAGGCTTTGGGCGCGCGTCACGGTTGCGTTGAAACTAGCCATGAATAACTGCTGCGATTGTGCCGTCAGGGACGGCATAGCCAGTGCCCGGAATGGTCCAACTTTCGGCATGAAGCGAAGAAAAAACGCCAGGATCCGCGCCCAGACGCCCGGTCTCTGGTAGGCGTGGCCCCATTCCTTTTCATAACTCGACCGCTTCATGTTGTAGAGGAACTTCCGTTTCGTGATGCCGGAACCGGACCGCTGGATCTCGTCTTTGTGGGCGGCCCAGGCCGCCTTCGTCATGGTGGGGATCACGGAACTCACGCTCCAGCGATAGGTGCCGAGAGCCAGATCCAGGTTCGAAAAGACTTTTTTGATGTCGATGGAATAGGTCTCGAGGAAAGCGCGGGACAAAAGGTCCTTGGAGACCTCAAAGCCGATGAAGTTGTGGTAATCGTCGGAGGCATAGTGCTGGTGAGCGATCTGCACCACGTCGAACGCAAATTCCGTCCGAAGATGGGCCAGCGGGTCGTTTTCATAGGTCACGCGCGCGCCGAACTTCCGTCGAAGTTTGGGGTAGGCCATGGGCACAGCGCGGTTGGTTGCCATCGGATGCCCTTCATTGTCGCCCGCGTAATGCACCAGCGCGCCCAAAGCGAAGGCATACTCATTCAAGGTGGTGGCGTCCTGTAAAAGCGCCTCCACAAAGTCTCCGGAGCGGACGTAGTGCGTGAGGTCGCTGAAAAGCTTGCTGCCAAACGGATAGTACCCCATGTCCTGGATGATGCAGCCGCCGTACGCGTAGGCATGGGCCTGGATGAGTTCCTCGGGCGTGGCGCCCGGAAAACGGGCCAGCAACGCCGGCTGGAAACCGGAAGTCCAGAGCGTATCCACGACAGCCTCATGGCTCAGCACTGAATAGGGCGCGGCGGGCAGGGCCAGGAACAGCCCCGCGGCCAAAACAGTGACGACTCGAAATCTCCGGATTCTATCCATGTTGGTCTGCCTCAAAAAACAAAAAACCGCCCGCCTACGATGATACGTGAGCGGACGGCTTTCTTCTGCGACTACCGAATTCTGCGGGCTACTTCTTGGCGGCGGACGGCTTCTTGGCGGCGTGGCTGCCGGACACATGGTAGCCGGCCTTCTGAGCGTCTTCCTCACTCATGAACTTGCCGTGCTTGGTCTTGCCGTAGTACTTGTCGTCCGACTTGTGATAAGCCTTGGTGGACGTGTTCACCCACACTTCCCCTTTGGCCTTGGCGTCGGCGATTTCCTGATCAGTGGGACCAGCTGCCGCCATTTTCGCCGTTTTCGGCGCCTTGGTGGCCGCCGGTGCGGGCGCCTGCGCCGCGAAGGCATTGGCTCCCAAAGAAAGGGCTCCCGCCATTAGCGTGCCCAGCAGAACTTTACGGAATGGATAACTCATTTTGCTCCTCCTGTACTGTGGACTGACCTAGGTCTGAAAGTATATCCCTTAAATAGTCTTAATTTGCCGAATACTTTTCGAGCCACTTGAGTTCCTCGCGGACTTTGATCTTGCCGTGCCAGGGGTTGATCTTGAGAGGGTGTCCCTCGCCGGGAAACACGAGCAGGGTGCAGGGCACTCCCAGGAGATGCA
>Ga0207695_10012575_pt1 | contig 10143 bp, 11 predicted proteins | sample KBSC54metaG_FD_184354 | JGI IMG/M metagenome (GOLD analysis project Ga0207695, IMG submission 184354) | Corn rhizosphere microbial communities from Kellogg Biological Station, Michigan, USA - KBS C5-4 metaG (SPAdes) (version 2) | ecosystem: Host-associated > Plants > Roots > Rhizosphere > Soil... | reverse complement strand
TGCCGTGGTGTTTGGGAGATAAGTAATGTGACATTTCTATAGGAAAAGTTTTTTGGGACATTTCTTGCATGAACTTCTTCTGAAAGGCTTGCTGTTATTATGTTATTATACTTTTATTAAAAGTAACATTGATGGGCAGAACTACTCAAAAATGTTACAAAATGTCGCATTTGAAAAAGTATAAAGTAAAAGTAGTTGGTAGAAAGGCCGTGTGCTTTTTCCTAAAAGCTTGTCCTCATTACGTGAGATAGCTTCGTGCCTAGCGCTGACGCGGTGGGTTGGGTTTACAGTATGTCAATGAACTTGTATGCAATCATACCTTGGTTAAGCTAACTACATATTTTCAGGATAGGTCTCTTTCTGTCGACATGACGACCTTGATGGAGGCTGGCCCTGATTAGGCAAGGTACGATGCGGGAGGGGCGGATTCCAAAAAGAGATATCCACAAAAAAGAAAGGATCAATAAACTTAGCGGGGGTAGGCTGTGGTGATGCAGGAGGAGAGCAGCTTAATCGTATCTACTTCATTCACCGGGCCCAGTGTAAGGGGTGGGAGCTTTTCCTGCAATAGCCGGTTCAGCTCTTTTATAGCAATATCTACTAACTCCAAGAGATCATCTACCGTTGGGATGTGGGGAGTGGTATCGAACTGGATGGTGGCGTGGGCATTGAAAATGACCAAAGCTTTATTGCCGGACTTGCAGGTGGAGGAGGAGTACACTATAAAAAAGGACTTGTGCTTAGGGTGGCGGTGTGCGAGTTGATAATCGTATAGGGTTTCTAAAACATTGTCTTCAGTTAGATCGCCGTATTTGTAAAATTTATCAATAGCAGGAGATATCTTTATCAGATGCATGCTGCAAAATTAATAAATAATCATGTATATTCTAATTAAATACTAATTAAGAAGTAAAATTTAATTATTATTTATTAATTTTTAGTTAATAAACAACTTCAAGTAGCATAAAGCCATTAAGCCAGCTAAAAGGCTGGCTTAATGGTATTTAATAATAAACGTATAAAAAAATTAATTCGCGACCAGTGTGTACTTATTGCTTTCAAAGAGACTGCCCTGAGAAAAAGTAATAGAAGAAGGGGCAGTAATATATAGACCAATATAAGAACTGATTTGCTGAGGGGTCCCGTTCATATAGTAAATAGCGGGCATAAATAAATCGGCATATGCTTTTATTTGCCCATAGGAAGCAACTGATAAATGATACACCATCTGATCATTGCTGAAACGAACAGAGAGGACAGTAGCCGTGAAGGGTATGCCTTTGTAGGATAAAGTAAGGGAGGAATTGTTTCCGCCGGCAGCATAGAGCGTAACCTGGTCGTCATTCATATCTCCTTTATAAGTGTGCAGGTTGGAATAGTTATAAAAAGCCGGATTGGTGTCGTTGCTCTTTTTGCAGGCAGCAAGTGAGAAAACAGAAACAGCGATAAAAAGATAGGTTAAGTGCTTCATAAACTTATAATGATTGTTTTAAAAGGTTATAATTATTGTTATTGGGGCAAAAATCAATCCAAATTTTGTTTTTATATCTTCTAAACTCGAATTCGCGAGGGACAATTTACTCTGTAAACATAGTATAGGTTTTGCTTTCAAATACGCTACCCGGACTAAATTCAATATAAGGTTTCGTATAAAAGTTATAGTTGCTAGGGATAGGATAGGTTACAATATGTATAGTGCCAGAAGCTGTAAGCTGGTAGCCATTAGTAACTGTAAAGTGATAAACAGGACCATTAACTGAACCTACTGCAGTGCCAGAAAATATGATTCCTTTGTAACTTATAGAAATATTTTCTCTATTAAATGAAGTAACAGTGAGGTTGTCATGCATGTCCCCTTTGAACAAATAGCTTGGTCCAACTCCGTAAGGTGTTATTACGGTGGAATTGTTGTCTTTGGAGCATGATGCAAATGACAGGATTGCTATTGCGGCCAGGAGGTAGATTAGGTTTTTCATAAGGGTAGTATCTGGGGTTTTATAATGCTAATATAGTTGAAAGTGCTTTAACGGTGTGGATAGAATTTTAGTATAAACTTCTAACTTTTTGCAGAATAATGTAGATTTATAAAAATCATATCTTATGGCAATTTTTAAAAACCGAGGTGCCCAACCATATATAGAGCTACTTTACTGGTTTGTTATTTTTTCAACTATCGGATTTTTAATGACTTTTCATAAACGTCACGCACCAATAGATTATGAACAATTTTCTATGGGTCATAGGATATTCCTGGCTGCTTTAACAGGAATTGTTTCTGCTTTTTTTATATGGTTGCTTAATGGGCTACTAAAGCTGATCATAGAGAAATTATTTGATTAATAATAGAAAGGGCTATTTTAAAGCGCTATTGTTTTGTTCTATAATTTACATTATGTTAAGTAGAATAATTATAGAATTATAGGGTATATCATCTTAAGCGCTGATGCTTTACATTTATCGGCAAATTGCTGTGCGATGAAAAAACTGCTTGCCACCATCCTATTGCTGCTCCCCTTGTTTGCTTTTGGCAGAAATGTTTCTGCAGACTCTGCCTGGGTGCTGAAAAACTACACGAAGAAAGATGTGTACGTAACCATGCGCGACGGCGTGCGCTTATATACTGCCCTGTACCTGCCGAAGGATAAAAAAGAAAAGCATCCATTCCTGATAAACCGTACACCATATTCTGTGGCGCCCTATGGCAATGACAGCTTCCGCCCACTGTGGGCCATGCACTGGATGGACTACCTGCGGGAAAACTATATAATAGTGCTGCAGGATGTACGCGGCAAGTACATGAGTGAAGGTGAATTTGAAGATGTGCGCCCGTACAACCCGGATAAACGAACTAAAAAAGATGTGGATGAAGCCAGCGACACCTACGATACCATAGACTGGCTGCTGAAAAACGTAGCGGATAATAACGGGAAAGTTGGCGTATTTGGCAGCTCGTACCCCGGCTTTTATACTACAATGGCAGCCCTATCGGCGCACCCGGCTATAAAAGCCGTGAGCCCCCAGGCGCCGGTAACGGACTGGTTTGCGGGTGACGATTTTCATCATAACGGTGCTTTTATGATGATGGACGCGTTCAATTTTTATAGTGGGTTTGGTAAGCTAAGACGCTCACCCTCAAGAACAGGATTAGCTGGTTATCAAATTACTGCAAGTGATAATTACCAGTTTTATTTAAACATTGGCAGCCTTAAAAATTTAGATACGCTGACGGGTGACAGCCTTAAATTCTGGAATGACCTATACGCGCATCCTAACTATGACGACTGGTGGCAGGCGCGGAATACCCGCAACTTTGTGCAGCATATACCGGACAGCATGGCCAGCCTGGAAGTTGGCGGGCTGTTTGACGCAGAGGATTGCTTTGGCGCATGGAACCTGTTTAAGGCAATAGACCTTAAAGCGCACAATACCAACCGAATAGTAATGGGACCCTGGGCACATGGCTATTGGTACCGGGATGCGGGAGCCTACCTGGGCAACATACGGTTTGGAGCCAACACATCGGAATGGTACCAGGAGCATGTGGAAGTGCCCTATTTCAACTACTACCTGAAAGGTAAAGGAAATATAGATGATATAAAGAAAGCCACGATATTCTTTAGCGGGGAAAACCAGTGGCATAGCTTTGGCGAATGGCCGCCGATAGGTGAAGTAAATAAATCAATTTATTTGCAGAGCGCTGATAATCTTTCGTTTAAGAAACCTAATGAAACTGATGCTTACGACTATTATATAAGCGACCCTGCCAAGCCAGTGCCCTATACAGAGGGTGTGCACCTGAAAAGAACGCGCGAATATATGGACGATGACCAGCGCTTTGCGAGTCGCCGACCTGATGTGCTGGTGTACCAAACTGACACGCTGAGCGAAGATCTGACACTGGCCGGGCCTGTGGTTGCCGATCTGTTTGCCTCTATCACCACCACGGATGCCGACTTTATAGTAAAAATAATAGATGTATTCCCCGACAACTTTAAATATGACGATAAAATAGATGGACGCGGCAATGGGAATAACTACCCGATGGGTGGCTACCAAATGCTGGTGCGCGGTGAGGTAATGCGCGGGCGCTACCGGAACAGCCTGGAAAAACCGGAAGCATTTGTACCCGATGAAATAACAGAAGTAAAATACAAGCTACCCGATGTGGCCCATGTATTTAAGAAAGGCCACCGGCTGATGGTGCAGATACAAAGTACCTGGTTTCCGCTGGTGGACAGAAACCCGCAGCAATTTGTGAATATATATACCTGCAGCGATAAGGACTTTGTGAAATCGAAGATCAGGATATATCATGATAAGGAACATGCATCGCGGATAATACTGCCTGTGCTGAAAAACTGAGCTGCATACATATGTGAAAATTAATATAGCGATAAGCAAGCGCTTATCGCTATATTAACTTAGATATAAAACTATGTTTAGCCTTCCGCATTGTCCTGAACTGTCTCATCGCCGGGTTCCCAAAGCTCGATGATGTTGCCCTCCGGATCGAGTATATGGATGAATTTGCCATAATCGTATTCAGCAATCTCGTCGACAATAGTTACATCGGCCTTTCTTAGCTCATCTACCAGCGCAAGGAGATTGTCCACCCGGTAATTAATCATAAATGGCTTGGCTGAAGGATTGAAATATTGGGTATCCTTTGGAAATGTACACCAGGCCGTGGCCCCTTTTTTCGATACATCATCTGCATGCAACCACTCAAAGGTTACGCCATATTTGGTGGTAGGCAGTCCCAGATTTTTGGTGTACCACTCGTTCATATTTTTGGGATCGTCGCACTTGAAGAATATGCCGCCGAGACCTGTTACTTTTTTCATGTTTATGTGTTATAGGATTAAAAATGAATAAGCCCTGGAGCAATTTTCATCTATTTTGGGACATAACCAAATTATGGTTTCGTATGCAAGCGCCACCCGATGTACATATATAAAAAAGAGCGCTTCGATTGGAAGCGCTCTGTAAATATTTATCTACACAATTATTAAGCTAATACACTGCCATACATTTCCTGGCGTTGTGCCTTTACCCTGTCGTTCTCCATATACTCATCGAAACTCATTTCCCTGTCTATCAATCCGTTAGGAGTGATCTCCAGTATGCGATCGGTAACAGACTGAGCAAGCGCATGGTCACGAGTAGTGAAAAGGAAGGTTCCTTTGAAGTCCTTCATACCATTATTGAGGGCAGTGATACTTTCAAGGTCCAGGTGGTTGGTTGGCTCGTCCAGCAAAAGGAAGTTTCCCTTCAGCATCATCATGCGGCTAAGCATGCAACGAACTTTTTCTCCCCCGCTGAGGACGGTACATTTCTTTAATGTTTCCTCGCCGGAGAACAACATGCGACCCAAGAAACCACGGATAAAGGTCTCGTCCTTTTCTTCAGAATACTGGCGAAGCCAGTCGATAAGATTAAGGTCTTTATTCTCGAAAAAACTTGAATTATCAGAAGGTAAATATGTAGGCGTAATAGTAACACCCCATTTATACATGCCTTCATATTCTTTATCTTCGCCAGCAAGTATTTGATAAAATGCCCTGGTTGCCAAAGAGTTAGATGACAATACCGCAACTTTTTGTCCACGCTTTAAATCGAAGCTGATATCTTTAAATAAGACCTCACCATTCAGCGACTTAGATAAGTTCTTTACTTCTAATATCTGATCGCCAGCTTCGCGCACCTGGTTATTGAACAGGATAGCCGGGTACTTTCTGTTGGAAGCTTTCATGTCCTCCAGCTTAATTTTATCCAAAGCTTTCTTACGGCTGGTAGCCTGTTTGGACTTAGAGGCATTGGCCGAGAAACGGGCAATGAACTCCTGGAGCTCGCGTATTTTATCTTCCGCCTTGCGGTTGCTTTCAGATCTTTGTTTTAATAATAACTGGCTTGACTCGTACCAGAAGGAATAGTTCCCGGTAAATATGGTGATTTTTCCGAAATCGATATCGGCAACGTGTGTACACACCGTATCGAGAAAGTGACGATCGTGGGAAACTACGAGTACAATCTTATCATAGTCGGCAAGGAAGTTTTCCAGCCAGGCTATCGTTTCCAGATCCAGATCGTTGGTAGGTTCATCGAGCAGGAGGATATCCGGATTGCCAAATAAAGCCTGAGCAAGGAGTACCCTCACCTTTTGGTTACCGTCCAGTTCCTTCAGCAATTTTGTATGAAACTCTTCTTTTACACCCAAGTTGCTTAACAGCATAGCTGCATCACTTTCTGCATTCCAGCCATCCATTTCGGCAAACTGTGCTTCCAGCTCACCAGCTTTTATACCATCTTCTTCCGTAAAATCTTCTTTTGCGTAGATAGCATCTTTTGCCTTCATGATATCATAAAGACGGGAATTGCCACGCATTACAGTTTCGAGTACTGTAATCTCATCAAACTCATAGTGGTTTTGCTTCAGCACACTCATGCGCTGATCTTTAGAAATCTCCACTCTACCGGTAGAAGGATCGATCTCGCCGGAAATAATCTTTAAGAAAGTGGATTTACCGGCACCGTTAGCACCAATAATACCATAACAATTTCCTTCAGTGAACTTCAGGTTTACATCTTCAAACAGCACACGCTTACCATAACGCAGCGATACATTATTAACAAAAATCATATAGAAAATAAAAAATTCAAATAGTAAAAAATGCAAGAAACCGGGATGCCAGAACCCGATTTTTCAGGAGTTGCAAAGGTAAGCATTTTAAAGATGTGATTGGGATTATAAATAAGATAAGGATATTAGATTTAACAATAATAATTAAGACCGAGTGAGTAATTATTTCGTTAGTCTTGAATTGTACACATCATTGCAAGGAATCTCTTTTGCACGAAAGAGCGGTTTACGCTCATGAATTCTAATAGTACGATTTTCATTTTCAATAAAACTTAATTTATTATCAATAACAGAATCTCTATTGATTTCTATACTACCTGAAACAAATAATGTCAATTTATATTTATTACTCAATACCATCTTTTCTCCGAAACATTTTTCACCGGAAGTTTTCTTTGAATAGACTTTAATGCTACTACTATCGGAAGAAAACACAAAAAAGAATCTATCAGACATAGATATAGAATCAATGCTCTCTAAAATAAATTCTTTAGGCTTCATATATTTTATTTGACCTATAGAGAGAATAGAACAAAAAAGAAAAAATGATAGCAAAGGTATCTTCATTTAAAAATCTATACTATTGATTTTAAATCAATTAACGTTTTTCATTTCAATTTAAGTTTCAAACTATACTATTACAGCAAAATCCTCAATTGCCTCGAGCGCATAGTCTAATATCTGATGGATGGTTTCGTCATTTAATCGTGCAAACTCATTGTCTAATATTTCGAATTCTTTGAATTCATTATAGAGTTTGGCAAAATCCTCTACGCTTGTTTCGGTATCGAGACGCTCCCTGTTGAGTACGTATACTTTTAAAACATCATCAATTACTTTAGACATTTCATTAGCACCTATATCCTCCAACCAACCGGGTAAGGATAAAAGAAGGCTCACATAGCCATTTTGTATAAACTGAATAAACCCACCCTGCAGCACCTGGGTCTGCACATAGTCATATGATAATAAAAGTTGCTGGCCTTCTGAAAGTTCGTTCATAAACTCGAAGCTCTGGCGTTTGTACATTTCCTCGTGCAAGGGCTGGGCTAATAAATCATATAAATCCAGTTGATTGCCCGAGGCGACCGCCTCATTCAATTTAGCTTCCTCTATTGTTGGGAGATATTTACTTTTCATACTACAAGCAACAAAAGCCCAAAAGTAATTAATAGCGATAAGACCGTGACAGAAAGATGTATTAATTTTATAGGGAACATCAGCCCTTAGCTATGAAAGAAGTAAAAGACAACTTTTCGGATCATTCATCCAGCTACGCCTCCTTCCGCCCTGCCCCGCCCGATGCATTGTTTGATTTCATATATCAGTATGTGAGCAATTTTAACACTGCATGGGATTGTGGCACAGGTAATGGACAAGCAGCAGTGAAGCTGGCGGAGAAATTTACTACCGTATATGCTACCGATATAAGCGATAAGCAACTGGCAGTGGCAGAAAAGAGAGCAAACATTATATATAAGAATGAACGTGCAGAGCAAACGAGCTTTGCGGAAAACAGTATAGACCTGGTAACAGTGGCTCAGGCTATACACTGGTTTGACATACCGGCCTTAAATAAAGAGGTAAAAAGAGTAGCGACCCAAAACGCAATAATAGCTGTGTGGACCTATACCCTGCTGCGGATATCCCCGGAGATAGATAAGATCATTGATCACCTGTATTATGACATCACCTATACGTATTGGGACAAGGAAAGAAAGCTGGTGGATGATGGGTATGCGACGATACCGTTTCCATTTGAAGAAATAGAAACCCCAAAGCTTGAAATATTACTACAGTGGGACCGAGAGCAAGTATTAGGCTACCTTGGTACATGGTCGGGGCTACAACATTATATACAGAAAGAAGGTAAAGACCCTATAGCCATGATACGCGAAGAGCTGTATGCAAACTGGGCAGCAGACGAGATAAAGGAAGTGCTTTTCCCATTGTATATAAGGCTGGGTAAAATCAAATAGATTTCCTCCTTGCTGGAACATTTATTAACTTTCCGCGATGGAAAAGAAAGAAAGACCCCCTGTTTATTACAGTGAATACCTGCAGCTAAATAAAATACTAAACGCACAACTACCAGAGAGCAGCAAAGAAGGCATACGCGCCGACGATGAAATGCTTTTCATTATCATTCACCAGACTTATGAGCTGTGGTTTAAACAAATAATACATGAATTAAATATAGTAAGAAGCATCTTCAAGCAGCCTAACATACACAACAATGCCCCCGATATATATAATAGTGTGCACAGGCTAAAAAGAATATGCAGCATACTGAATGTAGCGGTAAGCCAGATGTCGGTACTGGAAACGATGACACCGCTTGACTTCCTGGATTTTCGTGATCTGCTGAAGCCGGCATCAGGATTTCAAAGCATACAATTTAAGATAATAGAAGCCGCATTAGGCCTGGGTTATGAGCAGCGGTTCGGCAAAGGATATTACCTGAGCCAACTAAAGCCAGAAGATGTAGATACAATAAAGAAAGCAGAAGACGAACAATCACTGATAGTGCTAATCAACAACTGGCTGGAAAGGATGCCATTTGTAAAAGACAAAAACTATTGGAATGAGATGGAAGATAATAGCGATTTCTGGCAAAGCTATCGCAATGCTTATGTAAATAGCCTGCAGGAAGGAGAAAAGCAAAATACTAAAACATTTGACCTGTTGTTTTTAAACGATGCCGAATACCCGGCCGGAAGAAGATTTAGTGCAGATGCCAACAGGAATGCACTCTTTATAATGCTATACCGCGATCACCCGCTGCTGCACCTGCCTTATGAATTGCTGAGTACATTACTTGAAATAGATGAACTACTCTCACTGTGGCGACACAGGCATATACATATGGTGCAACGCACAATCGGTAAACGTGTAGGAACCGGCGGCAGCAGTGGCGCAGATTACTTACGCTCGGCAGCTGACAGTCATTATATATTTAAAGAACTGGCAGAGCTTACTTCCTATTTATTGCCCCGAAATGAACTGCCTAAGCTACCTGCATCACTTGTAAAAGAATTGGGCTACACAGAATAGTATTATACATAGCGAATGCTGTATGCGATAGAAATAAACAACCTTTATAAACAGTATAAAGGTGCGCTGGCGCCTGCTGTGGATGGCTTGTCGCTAAAAGTGAAAAAGAACCAGGTGGTGGGATTGCTGGGACCAAACGGTGCCGGTAAAACAACATCTATAAATATAATGTGCGGCCTGATAATGCCGGATGAAGGCAATGTGCAGCTATTAGGCAAAGATGCAATAAAGGAAACGCAAGAGGTGCGCAAAGTGATAGGTGTGGTGCCACAACAAATTGCACTGTTCCCACACCTTACTGCCAGGGAAAACCTAAATTATATAGGCAGCATGTATGGGCTGGAGAAGAAAGTGATGAGAGAAAGGATAAATAATTACCTACAGGAATTTGGCCTGGAAAAGCACGGGGACAAGCGCATTATTCATTACAGCGGAGGCATGAAACGCAG
>Ga0207695_10012574_pt1 | contig 10143 bp, 7 predicted proteins | sample KBSC54metaG_FD_184354 | JGI IMG/M metagenome (GOLD analysis project Ga0207695, IMG submission 184354) | Corn rhizosphere microbial communities from Kellogg Biological Station, Michigan, USA - KBS C5-4 metaG (SPAdes) (version 2) | ecosystem: Host-associated > Plants > Roots > Rhizosphere > Soil... | reverse complement strand
CCGCAGATGAGATTGTGGATCAGCTAGCAGCCTGTCGGACTTAACTGATGGTTCGGATAGGATACAGCGGTCATCGGGGTTACCTCAGCGAGCGGTTGATGAGCACATTTCGGCCGATTGATCGCGGTACGAGCTACCTGTTGCCCCCTTCCGTTGAGGAGTGGCTTCCGGAGCGACACTTGGCGCGCTTCGTGGTGGATACGGTGGAGCAGATGGATTTGTCGCAGATGACCCAGGCATACCGAGGCAGCGGCACGGTGGCGTACCACCCGGCGATGCTGCTGGGGCTGCTGATTTACGGGTATGCCAGCGGGGAGTACTCCAGCCGCAAGATCGAGCGGGCGACGTACGAGTCGGTGGCCTTTCGCTTCATCGCCGCGAACCAGCATCCCGACCATGACACACTGGCGGTGTTCCGACGGCGGTTTCTGCCGCAGATCGAGGGACTGTTCGTGCAGGTGCTGCAGGTAGCGCAGACACTGGGACTGCTCAAGCTCGGCACGATTGCCCTGGACGGCACGAAGATCAAAGCCAATGCCTCCAAGCACAGCGCGTACTCCCACGGGCATACGCTCAAGCTCGAAGAGCAACTGAGTCGGGAAGTGCGCGAGTTGCTGTTGCTGGCTGAGCAGGCTGACAACGTCCCCCTTCCCGACTCGCTGGATATTCCTGAGGAGCTGAGCCGGCGCGAGGCGCGCTTGGCCGCCATCCGGGAGGCCCGCGCACAGATCGAGGCACGTGCCGCGCAGCGTCTGGCCCAAGAGCAGCGCGCGTACGAAGGCAAGCTCGCCGCCCGCCGGGAGCGCCGCGGGAAGAAGCAGGGACGCCCCCCCGATCCCCCCGCAGCCGGTGGCCCCGATGCGCGCGATCAAGTCAATCTGACCGATCCGGACTCGCGCATCATGAAGTGCGCCGGGAATGTGTTCGAGCAGGCCTACAACGCGCAGGCAGCGGTGGATGCGGGTACCCACCTGATCGTCGCAGCGCGCTTGACCGATGCTGCGGTGGACGCCCGGGAACTGGAGCCGATGCTCCAGGAGTTGCAGGAACTGCCTGCAGGGCTGGGCAGAGCCGAAACGCTGCTGGCGGATACGGGCTTCTTCAGCCTCAACAATGTCGAGGCGTGTGAGCGCGCGAAGCTGGTTCCGCTGATCGCCTTGCACCGGCAGGACCACCACCGGCACTGGAGTGAGCGCCACCGTGAAGCGCCTGCCCTGGCCGAAGGCGCCGATGCACTCACCCGCATGCGTCATCGGCTGAGTTCCCCGGAAGGCCGTGCGATGTACGCGCTGCGCAAGTGCACGCCCGAGCCGGTCTTCGGGATCATCAAGTCGGTGATGCGCTTCAGGCAATTCAGCCTGCGCGGGCTGCACAAGGTGCAGGGCGAATGGAAGCTGGTGGCCATGAGCTGGAACATGAAGCGGCTGTTTGCCCTGACCGGCTGAGCCACCCTCCCCATCACTGTTCAGGAGCTTCGCCATGTTTAGTTGTCGCACGTCAAAAAAGCCCAGTCCGACAGGCTGCTAGGGGCGACGGAGGCGACCGTGCCGCAAGTCCGCGATGATCTCGCGAGCCGCGTTGTGTCCTGGCGCGCCTGTGACCCCACCGCCAGGATGCGTTCCGGAACCACACATATACAGGCCAGGGATCGGGCCGCGATAGTTGCCGTACCCCAGCATGGGCCGCGCGCAGAACAGCTGATCGAGCTGCAGCGCGCCGTGGAAGATGTCTCCGCCGATGAGCCCGAACGTGCGCTCCAGGTCCAGGGGACTGAAGATCTGTCGGCCGAGCACCGAGGCCTTGAAGTTCGCGGCATGGGCCGTGACGGTCTCGATCATCAGGTCGGCGACCTTTTCCCGGTGCAGATCCCAGGAGTCGCCGTTGGGAAGCTGGGGCGCCACATGCTGACAGAAAAGACTGGCCACATGTCGCCCCGGCGGCGCGAGGCTGTCGTCGAGCGTGGAAGGGATGAGCATCTCGATGATCGGCTTACGCGACCAGCCGAGCGTGCGCGCATCGAAATACGCCTGCTCCATGTAGCCCAGGGTCGGCGCAAGGATGATGCCGGCGGTGTGGTGCGCGGCGCGGCTCTTGCCGGGCAGGCAATGGAAGTCCGGTAGCTCGGAAAGGGCGACGTTCATCCGGAATGTGCCCGATCCGCAGCGCCAATGGCTCATCCGCTCGCGGAATCCCTCCGGCAGGTGGTCTGCGGCGATCAGATCGAGATACAGCAGCTTCGGGTTGAGGTTCGAGATCACCGCCGCGGCGCGGAACGTCCGGCCCGATTCGGTGACAGCGCCGACGGCGCGGCCCTTCTCGATGAGGACCTCGCGCACCGGACTACCAACATGGACCTGCACGCCGCGTGCCGCGGCACATCGGGCCATCGCTTGGGTGATCGCTCCCATTCCCCCCACGGCGTGTCCCCAGACGCCCTGCTTGCCGTTCACCTCACCAAAGACATGATGCAGCAGCACGTATGCCGATCCGGGTGTGTAGGGGCTTGCGTAGTTGCCGACGACGCCGTCGAACCCGTACAGCGCCTTGATCGGAGCGCTCTCGAACCAGCGCTCGAGGTATTCGCCGGCCGAGGTGGCGAACAGACTCAGGAGATCCCTGCGCGCTTCCATATCGAGCCGGGCCAGGCGTTTGCCGGCGCCCAGGGCGCGCAACAGCTCCGGGAGTGCCGCCCGCCACGATCCGGACACCACGTTGGGGGGAGTCTCGAGCACGAGCTGGCGCAGCAGATCGGCCATGCCCTCCAGGCGCTTGCCGTACTCCTCCAGGCGCCCGGCATCCCGGTGCGAGAATTTCGCCACTTCGGAGTGGGTCCGGCCCGCGCCGGTACTGAGGTAGCGGCCGTCCTCGGTCGGCAGGAAGTTCGCCACCTCCCGTTCGAGAATGCGCAGGCCGTGCGTGTGGAGATCGAGGTCGCGAATGACCTTGGGATTGAGCAGCGAGACGGTGTACGAGGCGACGGAGTTGCGAAATCCGGGATGGAACTCTTCCGTTACGGCGGCGCCACCCACGAGGTCGCGTCGCTCGAGCACGCTGACCTCGAGGCCGGCGGCCGCGAGATAGCACGCGCACACCAGGCCGTTATGGCCTGCGCCGATGATCAGGGCGTCGGTCATCCGAAATCTGCTGAGTCTTCCTTCGCGCAAGCAGCGCATAGCATAGCCGCGATCGCCTTTTTCCCCCCAGCTGAATATGAGCTGAACGACGCGCCTCCGTCCGTTCAGCTTCGCGCTCGAATCCAACCGTTATGCTGCGGGCAGTGATTGGCTCGAGGGTGAACGATGAACAAGTCTCTACTGACCGGTGTGGCGATTGGCGTGGCTGCCGCCGCGGGCGTGAGCGCCGTAGCGGGATATAAAATGCTGAACAAAGGCCCCGAATACGCCGAGGTTGTAAAGGTCACTCCGTTGACCAGGACAGTGAGCGTACCGCGCAGAGAGTGCCACGATGAGACCGTGACGCGGCCCGCGAAGCCTCGAGACGAGCATCGATTTCTCGGATCGATTGCCGGTGCGCTCGTGGGCGGTGTGCTGGGTCACCAGGTCGGTGGTGGCACGGGACGGGATATCGCCACGGTGGCTGGCGCGGCGGCGGGAGGATACGCTGGCAACCGGATCGAGAAGCACGTCCAGGACAAACAGACCGAGACCACTACGCAGGCCAAGTGCCAGACGGTCTACGACAAGTCCGTCAAGCAGCTGGGCTACTCGGTCCGCTACCGCCTCAACGACCAGGAGCACACTATCAGGATGGATCACGATCCGGGCGCGCGGATACCGGTCCGCGACGGCCAGCTCCTGATCGACGCCGCCGACTCCGGGAGCTGGGCCCCCCCGCAAAAGGACAGTTAGACAGCCCTCGAGCGAGCCGGAACCCCGGCCGTCCCGCGCGAGCACGATATTTCCCCGAGGCCACCGAGGCGCTGCCAGCGCAGCGCCTCGCTAACGGCGTGCCTGCGCGCTGCGCAAACGAATGATTCCGTAGCCCGGCCCTGCTTCGACCCTCGTCGCACGGATGTCCATGGTCAACGCCAGGGCGGCCACGAAGCTCTCCGGATCGGTGTCCAGAAACACCCCGCCCACACGCCGGGTAGCGATCTTCGGATCGTCGATGACGATTTTTCTGGTGTTGTATCGGTTGAACTCTTCGGCCGCCTGCGCGAGCGTCTCGCCACGGAAGTCGAGCACGTCCCGCAACCATGCGGTCTGGCGTGCCAGCTCCCCCGTATCCAGACGCGAGACTTCGATGGCTCCCGGGCGTATCGAGGCCATGTAGCCAGCGGTGACGATGCCGAGCCGACGAGCTGAGTGATTCAGGCTGAGCCAGCTTTCGTCAGTTTCGGTGGCTACCCGGCCCTCGGAGACGAGGACATCGACCTGACCACTGGGGCGCCTGCGTACATCGAAGTTCGCGCCTGACGTGCGGATCACCGTGGCGCCGACGACCAGACGCATTGGACGCGTCTCGTCGTGCGCGGCTTTGATGAGGGCTTCGCCGCGAGTCAGTGCGAGATCGCGCCTGCCTGCCGTGATGCGCACGCGAAGATCAGTGTCGGTATTGAGCGTCACGGACGAGCCGTCCGCCAATGGAGACGTCTGCTTTCCTCCGATGTGCGTCGAGTAGTCCTCCCACGTGAGCCGGGTGCCGGCGTACCAACCGGCTGCGCAGATGCACGCGGCGCCGGCGGCAACGAACGCGAACCATCTCCTGTGCGCGGATTTCTGGAAGGTGCGTCGCTGCTGCAGCGTGCATGAGGGCGCCTCGGTCCTGACCAGCCACGCCGTGGCGGTCGCCACCAGATCGCGCATGTGGTTGCTCATAATCCCTTGTGCGGCAGGTTTCTGCGCGCAAAGTCCCCGGGCACTGAAACAATACACTGCGACGATGCGGTCATTTATCTCAACGTCCGCCGCCGCCAGTGGCGGGCGAGATCGTGATGGTGCGCCGCAGCGCTTTGTCCCGATCACTGGCACTTTTCTCAGGGTTCCCCCGAATCTCAGCGATATGTAGCCGAGCGATGATCCGCGTGTCGTACGGCACGCGCGGCAGGGAACGGCTCGAGTTGGATGTTGCGACGCAATCGCCGATTGAAGTAGGTTGTCCGCGGATCGTAACGGACGGGACCCGCCTGCAGGAGAGTTCGCCAGTGCCGGGGTGGACGGCATTTCCGCAACGAAGACGCTCTCTCCGGAGGCCCTTACGCACGAGCTGTGATACGCCCTTGGGCCAATAGTAAGCGCTGCGGCACTGTGCCTTTTGCGCCCATTTAAACTTGACGGCGCGCCCGCTTCGGGCGCAGCGTTCGTTCGCCGTTTGGGGCCGTAGCCTTTCGTCGAGCCACCCCTGAAAGAGGACCTCAAGGAGCCTGGGACGGTACGGCTCATGAGCCGTCGTGAGTTCGTGCAGGAGCGCGCATCAGGTCCAAGGAAACTGACAGCTACGTCGAGCTCGACGCTATCGACAGGAGAAGGCAAATGAGGACGCTGAAGGTCGACAGTGGCAAGAGGACGCCGGCAAGGGACGCACTCTTTCTGGTGGACTGCGGACGTGTCTCCAAGTGCACGCGGGGTGTTTCCTTCCTGATTCTGTTCGAGCTGGCAGCGCCACCGAACGACCGGCTGTTCCTCCTGTAGCAAGGAGATGTTCTGAAGGCGCACAAGTCACGCGAACGCTCTTGAGTAGACTGACGACGACCACACTAGAACGAAGGGCTCCGCACCTGCCCGCTCGCGCGGGCAGGCGCCGGAGCTGAGCCGAGCCAGAACAAGAACGGCGGGGGGTAGATGAAGATGGGGCGGTACTCGCTTGCCGAGCACGTGCACGTGTGCGTGAACGACGAGCACGTCGTGCTGCTGGACCTGAAGCAGGATCGCTACTGGGCGCTGGAGGCGGCCTCGACCGCGCCGCTCAGCGGCCTGGTGCCCGGCTGGCCGGTGAAAGCCTTCGATGCTCCCGTCGCCGGAAGCTCCGACCCGGAGCAGGCGGAACAGATTGCCGCCGGCCTCCTCGAGCAGGGGATCCTCACGGATCAAGCCACGGGCGGCAAGGATGCGACCCCCGTGCGCATCGTCGCGCCGGCACGCGAGCTCCTCTCGGCGGACGGGTACAGGTCGGCGCGCGTCGGTGCCGGAGCCGCACGCACACTGCTGGCTGCCGCTCTGTCCGCGAAACTCGCCCTGCGTTTCAGGCCGTTCGCAACCGTCGTGCAGGGCTTCATCGATCGCAAGCGCAAGGCCGGCGGCCGCACGCAGCTGGATACGGAACGTGCGCGCGAGCTGGTCGAGGCGTTCTTCAGGCTGCGCGTGTTCTTCTTCAGCTCCCGCAGCGAGTGCCTGTTCGATTCCCTGACACTGCTGAACTTCCTGGCGCGCTACGGGATCACCGCAGACTGGGTATTCGCAGTGCAGGCACGTCCGTTCGCCGCTCACTGCTGGGTGCAGCTCGATGACGTCGTGTTCAACGACACGGTGGAGCACGTCACTGGCTACACGCCGATCATGGTGGTGTGACAGAAGAGGGATTCCTGCGTGTATCGATATCTTGCGCTGATCTGGAATCCGGCCGATCCCGAGAAGTCCGCGACGGCACGCTCCCTGATCGAGCGGACGAGCGCAGGGCCGGCCACTTGGCAGCGGGCGCTCTATGAGGAGGGCGTGGTCGTCTTCCACGCCGGCTTGAAAGAGGGAGCGAGCGAGACCCGTGTGCTCGCGGCGGATGCAGGCGTGGTACTCGGCCGGATTTTCCCTCGGGAAACCGCCAACGCCGCCGCAAACCCGCCGACCAGGAGCTTCGATTCGGCGGAGACGGCGGCGATCGTCGCCTCAGGCGGCAAACGGCTGTTCGAGCACTACTGGGGCCGATATGTGGGCATCGTGCGCAGCTCGCGCACCGGCGAAATCTGGGTGTTGCGCGATCCGCTCGGGCAGATGCCGTGCCTGCTGGCCGGATTCCGCGGTGTCAGCATCGTATTCTCCGACCTGGAGGACTGCCTGCGGCTCGGTTGCTTGAAATTCACGGTCAACTGGCAGTACGTCACGGGGCTGCTGGCCAACTCGGGCATGATGACCCGCGCCACCGCGCTCAACGAGGTCTCGGACATTCAGCTCGGGGAGCGCGTGCGGTTCTGCGGCGACACCCTGCAACGCTCGATCGAGTGGCACCCCTTCGAGATCGCGCGTACCGATCAGATCCTGGACGCGGATGAGGCTGCGAGGCAGCTGCGAGCGACCACCAGGGCGTGCATTCACGCCTGGGCCTCGTGCTACTCCGGCCTCATTCACAACCTCTCCGGTGGGCTCGATTCCTCGATCGTGCTCGCCTGCCTGAAGGACGCGCCCACTCACCCGGCAATCACGTGTCTCAACTACTACGGTACGGGGCCTTCCGAGGACGAAAGACAATACGCCCGCCTGGTCGCGCGGCACGTTGGCGCCGAGCTGGTCGAGTCGCGCCTGGATCCGGCAGACGTACGGCTGGAGCGCATTACGACGTTGCGGCGCTCGGCGCGGCCCTGGTACTACATGTACGAGCTCGAGCACGGCGAGCTCGAGACTGGCCTGGCGCGGCAGCAGGGCGCCAACGGGTTGTTCTCCGGCTCCGGCGGTGATGGGATCTTCTATCAGGCGCGCGCGGAGCTCGCCGTTGCCGACTATTTCTTCGATCACGGCTGGGGCGCCGGACTGTTGCACACCGCGGTGGATGCGGCACAGGTGTCGCACAAGTCGATATGGCCGTTGCTCGCCAAGGCCGTGAGGGCGCGCCTGCTGCCAAAGCGGTTCAATCCGATCGCCGAGGGTGGACGCCCCGAGCGCACGCTCGTCAATGCAGATGTATTGCGGGCTGCTGCCCGGAATATGGAGTTCGATCATCCCTGGTTCTCTCGCGAGGCGACGCGAGGGGTGCCCCCGGGAGTTCTGTGGCACGTGTCGACCGTTTCCGTCCCGCCGGCCTACTACACCTCGTTCGGTCCGGAAACGGCTCCCGAGCGCACCATGCCGCTGCTGTCCCAGCCGCTGGTCGAAGTGTGCCTGCGCATGCCCGCGTATCTGCTCATCCGCAGCGGCCGAGATCGCGCCATCGCACGCAGGGCATTCGCCTCCGAGCTCCCCGAGACGACTATCAAGCGCACTGCCAAGGGCCGCGTCGACCAGTATGTCCGCAACATCGTGGATGCCAACCTGGATTTCCTGCGGGAGTTCCTGCTCGATGGCCTGCTGGTGCGCGAGGGCCTGCTCAACCGCGACAACCTGGAGCTGTATCTGACGAAGGAGCGCTCGCCGGCGGACTTCCAGTACAGCGAGATCCTGCACGAGCACCTGTGTGTCGAGGCCTGGCTGCGGCGCTCGCTGGAGCTCGCCACTCCGACAGGCCAGGGCGTGCCGCCGCTCACCAGTCCGTGCGAATCCACAAGCTGAGGATCCGGCCGTACGGGTCCGCGTTCTCCTGGTCGTACCCGAGGCCCGCCAGGGTGTTGTTGAGGAACGGCGGGTCACGGTCGAAGAGGTTCGCCGCGCTCAGCTCCAGGCGGGTGTGATCCCACGGTCCACCGGCGCCGTTGCCGAGCTGGTAGCGGATCTGCGCATCGATCGTCGTCCAGGCGGCAACCGGCAGGTTGGGCACGCTGGAAGTGTCGCGGTAGCTGTTGGAATAATTCGCCGCCAGGGTGGCTCCGAGCCGTCTGCCCGACCAGGAGAGCGAGGTTCGCACGCGCAGGTTGATCGGGTTGTTCTGCGTATTGAGCAGGTTGGTCTCGGGCGAGCCGTTGCCCTCGGCGAGATCGAACTTTGTCAGGTACGTGCCGTCGGCGGCGAGCGTCAGCGTGCCGTAGCGCACCGTATGTTCGTACTCGAGGTTGAAGTCGATGCCGCGAGTATCGAGCGTCTCGGCATTGTGCGCGCGCACGTCGACGATCGCCCCGGCGCCGAGTGCCGCGCAGGCGCTCTTCGTCCCCAGCGGAAACAAGGCCTGGCTGCAGACGTAATCCACGAGCGAGGGATCGGGGTTGAAAGTCACGAGCCCGGAGTAGCGCGGATTGGTGAGGACATCGGTGGAGAAGAGGGTGTTCTCGATCCGATCCTTGAAGGCGATGTCGAACAGGGTGAGACCCATGGACAGGCTCGGCAGGGCCTGCGGCTTGAAGTCCAGCCCGACCGTCCAGCTGTTGGCGCGCTCCTCACGCAGCGCGGCGTTGTTTCCCGACCAGACCAGCGCCACCGTCTTTCCCGTCGCAGAGCGCGGATCCGCCAGGATTTCCGGCACCACGACGTTGTGGCTCTCATCGAGCTCCGTGAGCGGGGGTGCCTGCAGCGCGCGCGACCAGGTACTGCGCAGGACCACGCTCGCGAACGGCTCCCAGCGCAAGCCGAGCTTCGGCGTCGTAGCGTGGCCGAATGTGCTGTAGTCCTCGTAGCGCGCGGCCGCCGACAGCTCGAGCTCCCGCAAGCCGGGCAACGCGTTGTCTTTCCCGAACACCGGGACGATGATTTCCGTGAAAGCGCTGGTGGTCTGCCGGTTCAGGTGAATGCTGAATTGGGGAAAGGGGAGCGAGGGCGGTGTGTCGGAGGAGTAGAGCTGCACGCGCCGGTCCACGCCGACGGCCAGCTTGACTGCTCCACCAGGGAGCCTCGCGATCGGCCCATCGACTGTCAGGTCTGCCGTCTCCAGCTGCGAGTCCAACCGGTAACGGTAGGGCTCGACCAGGCTCGCGAGCGTCGCGGGGTTGGTGTGCGACCCGTCCCCGAAAGGGTTGAAGGCCGTGGCGGGATCGGGGTCTGCCAGCGCTGCCAGCAGTGCCGTCGGGTTGAGCACGCCTGTCTGGGTCTGGTCTTGCTTCTCGCGCGCGAAGCCGCCGTAGAGGCCGAGTCTCCAGTCGCCGGCGTCCAGGTCCGCTCCCACGGTTATGTTCGTCGTCTTCACCACCGCATCGTTGATGTCCGTTCCCAGGTCCCGGCCGAAGTTGTAATACACGAGCACCGGCCGGGTGCCGCCGGTGGGGTTGACGTAGAACGGGTTGCTGAACGGGACCGGCAATGCCCCCGGCTGGCCGCCGGTGCGCTCCGTGGCCTCGCGATCGCTCAGCAGCACGTTGGCGAACACGCTCAGGTGCTCGTTGAGATTCTCGCGAGC